>WNFM01343659.1_pt2 | contig 26981 bp, 25 predicted proteins | sample 5400271 | NCBI WGS metagenome assembly WNFM01 (sample SAMN13153352, study PRJNA577476) | soil metagenome | isolation source: 60 cm saprolite on Douglas fir-dominated hillslope | place: USA:California | collected 2013-09-17 | reverse complement strand
GCTTCACCTGGCGCAGATAGACGCTCTCCTCGGCCACTTGGGTGGAGATGCCGAGCACCGGCTCGATCGCATAGGGCACCGGCTCCGTTACCCCCATCTGCGGGCCCATCGCCGTCAGCGGTACCGGTTCGCCGAAAAGCGTCGAGAGTCTGCCGCCCCAGGCGCCGGCGGAGATTTGTACGATCGGCGCACGGAACGCGCGGGCATCGCACGTCTCGACGAGAAAATCCTCGTGCAACTTGACGAGCGCGATGACTTCGGTCCCCTCGATGACGAGAGCGCCCGCGCGCCGAGCCGCCCGTGCGAAGGCGGGCGCCGCCAGGCGCGGGTTGGCGTGGCCGTCGACCGCGGAATGGGAACCGGCAACCGCCGCGGCGGATAGGAAGGGGAAACGGGCGCGCAACGCGTTGCCGCTGAGGATGTCGAGATCGAGATCGTAGGGTCTGGCGTCATGGGCATAGGTTTCGAGATGCGCGGCATCCTCTGGCGTGAAGGCGACGCGGAGATGGCCGGAGGGAAGAAATTCGGCATCCTCTCCGATCAGCTCTGGCAATCTGCCCCAGATGTCGCGCGAGCGGTTGGCGAGCGGGAGCTGCGGCAGAAACCGCCCTTGCCGGCGGACATTGCCAAAATTCGTCCCGCTCGCATGTCGGCCGACGAGATCACGCTCGAGAAGGATGACGGACCGCCCGCGTTTGGCGAGGAAGAACGCCGTGGCCGCGCCCATGAGGCCGCCTCCGACGATGATCGCGTCGGCGACCTGTGGCTTCATGTCCTCGTCTCCGCAGCCAGCGGCAGCGGCTTGACCGGCGCCTGGCCCCGCAAGCGCCCGACCGTCTCGACCGGCACGCTCAGCGAGGCGGCGAGCATCTCCGCGGCGGCGTGACCGCAATAGCGGCCCTGGCAGCGGCCCATGCCGACGCGGCTGAACGCCTTGGCGCGATTGATCTCGGATGCGCCCAGCGCCCGCGCGCTCCTGCGCAACTCGCCGGCGGTGATCGCATCGCAGCGGCAGACGAGCGCCTCGTCCGGATAGGTGGCAGCAAGATGGACGGGCCACGGAAAGGCACGCTCGAGCCCGTGCCGGAATCTCGCAATCCGCGCGAGTCCCTTGCGCAGGCGCCCGAATTCCGCCTGCGGGATGTCGTCGCCGAGATCGGCGAGCACGGCGCAGGCAGCCAGCCGTCCGGCGAGTTCCGCCGCATCGGCCCCGGCAATCCGTGCCGCGTCTCCCGCAAGATAGACGTTGGGGATCGAGGTGCGACCGTCGCGATCGGTTTCGGGCAGCCATTGTCGCGACTGGGGATCAAACGCGAAGCGGCAACCGGCGAGATCGGCAAGCTGCGTCTCCGACCGCAGCCCATAGCCGAGCCCGACGGCATCGCAGGCAACGCGATGCTCCCTGCCGTCTTGGTCGCGGAAATGAATGCCGGTGACTCGCTGATCACCCTCTATCGCCACGGGTGCTATGCCGGTCAGTAGGGGAACACGGTTCCGGAGAAGCCATGCGCTGTAATAGAGACCTTTCACGAGCATCGACGGTCGCGCCGCAAGCGCCGGCAAGGCCCTGATCCGATCGATGAACGGCGACGTATCGAGCACGGCCGCGGCCTTCACCCCCGCCTTCGCATATTGATAGGCCACCAGGTAAAGCAGCGGGCCGGTGCCGAGAAAGACCGGGCGTGCGCCAATCGCGCAGGCTTGCGCCTTGAGCGCGATCTGCGCGCCGCCGAGGCTGGTGACGCCCGGTTTCGTCCAACCCGGAACCGGCATGATGCGGTCGGTGGCGCCGGTCGTCAGGATGAGCGCGTCGAACGGAACCGCGTCCTGCCCGCGGGGCGAGACGAGCTGTAGCATCTCGTCATAGACGGCCCAGGCCAGGGTTTCCGGGCGATAGTCGATCTCGGACCGCAGCGCCGCGAAGGCGCGATGTACGGCTTCCGCCTTGCCGGCCTCGAAGCCGTAGAGCTCGCCGGCCTTGCGCCGAAAATTCGCGGGTTGGCGACGGTAGATCTGGCCGCCCGCCGCAGTGGCTTCATCGACGATCAAGGGCCGCCGGCCGGCCCGCACAAGACGCTCTGCCGCCCTCACGCCGGCCGGGCCGGCACCCACGATGATCACACGAGGCTCGGCCACGGCACCTCTCGCGTAACGATTTCGAGTCCCGCCGCAACCGGCGTGGTGCAGGCACGCAGCCGGGCGCCGTCCACGGTCCACACCCAGCAATCCTGGCAGGCTCCCATCAGACAGAAACCGGCGCGGGCGCCATCCCCGAACTCGCTTGTCCTCGCCCGGTCGCCGTTGGTGAGGATCGCCACAAGCAGCGTATCGCCCTCGCGAGCCGGGATCGGAACGCCGTCGACTTCGATTGGCACGACGGCGCGACCGCCCTCGCCGATACGGCGAAAGAGTGGCGGAGGATTGCCAAGATCGGGCATCGAAGGATTAAGCGCCGACTCCGGTTGCTCTATCCAATCGGCAATTCGCTTGTTAGTATAAGGTTGAGTTATAGGGGTGCGATGAGGGCTCGGCAGCTCGAAGTCTTTCGGACGGTCATGCGATGCGGAAGCGTCACGGCCGCGGCGAAGGCGCTCAACGTCTCCCAGCCGGCGCTCAGCCAAATTCTCCTCCATACCGAAGACGAGCTGGGCTTCAAGCTCTTCCATCGCGTCAAAGGACGCCTCGTCGCGACGCCCGAGGCCGAAGAGCTCTTTCCGGAAGCGGACCGCCTGTTCGCGGATCTCGACAGCCTTCGCCGCCTGGCGGTCGACTTGAAGCATGGCAACACCGGCGCCGTTCGGCTCGCTGCCTCTGCGCCCCCCTCGCTGTCGGTGGTGCCGCGCGCTCTGCAAAGCTTTCGCGCGGCGCATCCGGGCGTACGAACGCTGTCCTTCGTGATCCCGGCGGAGGTCATCGCGACCATGCTCGACCGCGGCGAAGCGGGGCTGGGGATCGCGATGAACGACTTGCCGCAGCCGTTGATCGATACGGAGATCATCGGCCGCAGCGAGCTGGTCTGCGTCGCTCCCGCCGGGCATGCGCTGGCGCGGAACGAAATCGTCTTGCCGACGGATCTCGAGGGCGAAACGCTGATCTCCTACCGGGGAAACTCGCTGCCGGGCATGCTGCTCGAGCGGGCGCTGGCGCGCGAAGGCAAAAGGCTGCGCCCCGACATCGAGATCGATGTCTCGATCATCGCGCTCGCCTTCGTGCAGCAAGGTCTCGGCATCGCGCTTGTCGACGGGCTCATCCATTGGGAGAGCTTTCCCGGCCTCGTCGCCAGGCCGTTCCAGCCCACGGTGTCGCTCCCCCTCTGCCTGCTGACGAGCGCGCGTCGCCCGCTCTCCCGCAACCACGACCTGTTGCGCACGGAATTGCGGCGAGCCGTGCGCGAGCACGCCCGGGACGTCGTTCCTCGCGGGATTCTGACGCCGGTTTGACGGTCGGAAAGCATAAGCTTCCCTTATCGGGGTAGACCGTTTCGATCTTGGACACAGAGCCGACGCGTCTCGACATTGCGCGAGACCGGCAAGGCGATGTGAAAATGGCTTGGCGAATCGGCGCTGATATCGGCGGGACGTTCATCGATTTCTGTGCGCTGGAGACTGAGACGAACCGGCTGGAATCTCTAAAGGTGCTCACCACACCCGAAGAGCCCGGTCGTGAGCTGATGGAGGGGCTGACGCTCCTTGAGCAGCGCCACGGCGTCGACGCGGCGGATATCGACGCCTTCGTTCACGGCACGACGGTTGGTATCAATACGATTATCCAGCGTAAGGGCGCGCGTCTCGCCCTCATCACGACGGCGGGATTCGAGGACGTCATCGAGCTGGCGCGTCTGCGCATGCCGGAGATGTACTCGCTGTTCTGCTCGCGGCCAGAGCCGCTGATCACCCGCGATCTGGTATTCGGCGTCGCCGAGCGGGTGCTCGCCGACGGCCGCGCGGAACGCGAATTGGACGAGGCGGAACTCGTCGCGGCGCTCGCCCGAATTCGTGCGCAACGCGTGCAAGGCATCGTCATCGCTTTCATTCATGCCTATCGAAACCCGGCGCACGAAGCACGCGCGAAGAAAATGAGGTGTGGCCGGTCATCCGCGAATACGAGCGGACGACCACCGCCATTCTCAATGGCTATGTGCATCCGCGCGTTGCCTCCTATCTCGGATCGCTGAAGACCGCGCTTCGAGAGTGCGGCGTGTCGGCGCCGCCGATGATCACCAAGTCGAATGGCGGCATCATGAATGCCGAGAACGGCCAGACCTCATGCGTCAGCATGCTGCTGTCGGGCACGGCGTCGGGCGTCATGGGCGCCTCGTTCCTGGCGAGCGGCGCCGGCATAAGCAACGTCCTGACGCTCGATATCGGCGGCACCAGCGCCGATCTCGCGCTGATCATCGACGGCAAGCCGCAATTCGGAACGGGTGAGCTCGTTGGTGATTTCCCGTTATTCGTGCCGAGCGTCTCCGTTACTTCGATCGGCAGTGGCGGCGGGTCGATCGGCTGGGTCGATGATTTCGGTGTGCTGAAAGTCGGCCCGGAGAGCGCCGGCTCGATGCCGGGACCGGCTTGTTATGGCCGTGGCGGCGAGCGCGCAACGATCACCGATGCGATGGCGGTATGCGGGCTGCTCGGCCATGCGCCGCTCGCCTACAGCGCGATCAGGATGGAGCTGCCGAGGGCGGAGAGCGCCGTTCGAGACGTAGCGGTCAAGCTCGGCCGGGGATTACGCGAAACCGCCGAGGCGATCATCCATGTCGCCGTCTCCGAGATGTTCGTGGAGGTCAACAAGCTGATCGCCCGCTTCGGTGTCGATCCGCGCGATTTCACGTTGATGCCCTTTGGCGGCGCCGGTCCGATGCTTGGATGTTTCCTCGCACGCGAGCTCGGCATCACCCGGATCATGGTGCCGCATCGTCCCGGTGTCGTCAGCGCGCTCGGCGGCTTGATCGCCGATGTCAAGAATGACTTCATCCGAACCGTGTTCATTCCGGCCGAGCCGATCTCCGCGCGGACGATGCGGAAGGCGTTCGCGGCACTCGAGGCCGAGGGCGAAACCTGGCTGCGGGACGAGCAACGATTTCGCGGGCCCTCGGTGGTAAGCCTATCCGCTGAGATGCGCTACCAAGGGCAGTCCTTTGAGATCGATGTGCCGATCGAGAAGAGGTGGGTGGAGACGGGCGATTTCGCAGCAATCAAATCCGCCTTCCATCGACTTCACGGCGTCGTCTACGACTTCAGCGACGAGACGGCGGACGTCCAGATCGTCAATCTGCGGCTGGTGATCGCGGGAGCCACGCCTCGTCCGGCGCTGGTGACGGCGCCGCTTTCCCGCGGCGATGCCGTGGCGGAAAGAGAGGTCGAGGTCTGGCTTGACGGTGCCAGCCGTCGCGCGATGCTCTATCGACGCGCCGAGCTGACGCACGGTCATCGGATCAGCGGACCCGCCATCATCGCGCAAGAGGACACGACCGTCTGCATTCCCGCCGGCTTCGCCGGCTCGGTCGACGCCCATCTCAACCTGCATCTCTTGCGGCACGAGTGAATTCCGATGGCGATCGACAAGGTGACGCTCCAGGTTCTCGCCAATCATTGCCGCGCGGCGGCCGAGAATATGGCCTACACGCTTTATCGGACCGCGCTCTCGACCTTCGTGAAGGAGACCCAGGATTTCACGGTGATGCTCACCGACCTGGCGGGCGCGACCGTCGCGGTGCCGATCGATCTCGGAGCCACCTGGTATCCCGGCATCAGCTATGGTCGGGCGATCGCCATGATCCCGGACTATGAACCCGGCGATGTCGGCTTCACCAACGACCCCTATAGCGGTTACGTCGCGACGCACGTGCCCGATCTGCATCTATGGAAGCCGATCTTCCACGCCGGGGAAATCGTCTGCTACGTCGCCGGCCACATCCACAACACCGACATGGGCGGTGCCGTACCGGCCAGTCTTTCGCGCAGCTTGACCGAGATTCATCAGGAAGGCATCCGCTTTCCCCCGATGAAGCTCTATCGCGCCGGCAAGCTCGACGAGAGCCTGCTGAAGGTCATGCTTCTCAACGTGCGCAAGCCCGAGCAGAACGCGGGCGATCTTCGGGCGCTGGTCGGCGCCTTGAATACGGGCGAGCGCAAAGTACAGGCGATGCTCGCCAAATTCGGCAGCGACCAATTCCGTGAAGGCTTGGCAGGGCTGCTCGACTGGGCGGAGCATCAGGCGCGCGAAATCCTGCGTTCGATTCCGGACGGCGAATACATGTTTTCCGATTACGCCGACGAGGATTCCGTGGACGGCAATCCCTGTCGGCTCGCGCTCACACTGCGCATCAAGGGCGACGCGGCGGAGCTCGATTTCACCGGCACCGATCCGCAATTGACGTCGTCGCTGAACGTCCCGACCGGAAGCGATCCGCACCACACGCTGCTGCTCGTCGGCGTCTATTACGTACTCTATACCCTCAACCCGCAACTGGTGCTCAATGCCGGGCTGACACGTCCATTTACCTGCACTGTGCCGGAAGGCACCGTCCTCAACCCGGTTTTCCCCGCCGCGGTCGGTATGCGAAGCCTCACCTGCGCGCGTCTGCGCAGCCTGATCTTCGGCGCCTTCAGTCAGGCCATTCCGCACCGGATGCCGGCTGCGCCCGCCGGCTCGAATTCCATTGTAAACGTCATGACGACGGACGAGCGCACGCAGCGCAGCGTGATCGCAGCGATAAATCCCGTGGTCGGCGGCGGTGGCGGCATGCCGCACCGCGACGGTACGAACGGCAGCGGCGCCGACAGCGCCTATCTCAAGAACACGCCGATCGAAGTCAACGAGGCCGAGGTGCCGGTGCAATTCCTTCGCTATGGGCTGCTGCCCGATTCCGGCGGAGCGGGACGCTGGCGGGGAACCCGCATCACGGTGCGCAACAGGGATCGCTGTCTTTTCCGGCCCTGGGGCATCCTCGGCGGCAAGGCGGCCGAGCCGTCGGACTTCATCCTCAATCCTGGCACGGACAGGGAGAGGGTATTGGGCAATTCCGATATCGTGGTCGCCGAGCCCGGTGACGTCGTCCATATCCACTCGCCGGGAGGCGGCGGGCGTGGCTCGCCGCTTGATCGCGAGCCCGAGCGCGTTCGCGTCGACGTCGAGCGAGGCTATGTTTCGGTCGAAGCTGCCTCGTCGGCCTACGGCGTCGTCATTCGGGAGGGGGTGATCGATCTCGTCGAGACGCAAGCGCGTCGTGCAGCCCTGCGGCTGGAACGGAACGACGCTCATTTCGATTTCGGGCCCGAGCGCACCGCATTCGAGACGATCTGGCACCGTGCGAACTACGACATGCTGACGACGATTCTTGCCGACCTACCCGTCCATTGGCGCTTCTTCGTCAAGACGAAGATCTTCGAGGCGATGGCGCGCCTTTCCGCCGCGGGGCGACCGTCGGTGAAGCAAGCTCTCGACGCAGTGAAAGCCGCCTATCCCGGGATTCCATCCACCGCCTGCGACGAAGGCAACGTCACGTGACCGGTTCTCGAGCGCGACGGAACCACTGATGCCCGCACAGCTTCGTGCGATGGAGAAAGCCGATCTCGGCGCTGCTCACGCGCTGTCAGTCGAGGTGGGTTGGCCGCATCGGCGCGAGGATTGGCGCTTCGTTCATGAGGTCGGCCACGGCATCGTCGCTTGCGATGCCGGGGGACGCGTCATGGGCACGGCGATGTGGTGGCCCTTCGGCCCGTCCTTTGCGACTGTCGGAATGGTGATCGTGTCGCCGTCCCTGCAAGCGAGAGGCTTAGGCCGCAGTCTCGTCCGCGCCGTGTTCGATGCGGCCGGCAGTCGGATGCTGCAGCTCAATGCGACATCCGCCGGCTTGCGCTTATATGAATCGGAAGGCTTTTGCGCGGTCGGCGAAATCCGTCAGCACAACGGTATGTCTCGGATGGCTTCGCCTGGGCTTGCTGATGAGGCGTTCAAGATTCGTGAGCTGAGGGAAACCGACTGTCCACGGCTCGCCACCCTCGATCGCGCGGCCTACGGCGCCGATCGGCGCGACATGTTTACGGCGCTCGCCGGAAAGGCGACCTGCAGCCTGTATGAACAGGATGGTACGGTACTCGGCTTCGCCCTGTGCCGCCCCTTTGGAAAGGGGCACGTCATCGGGCCGATCGTCGCGGCGGACGACGCTGCGGCGATCGAACTCACGAAGCCTCATCTGGCCGCGCATGACGGCGGCGTCCTACGCATCGACACGCCGCTCCGCGATGGCCCTTTCCCACGCTTCCTCGAAGAATTCGGCCTCGTCGCCCGCAATACCGTCGTTACCATGGCGCGCGGCGGCTTGGCATCGCCCGCCGGACCGGCGCACATCTTCGGCCTCGTCAACCAGGCGCTCGGATGAAGAGCATAAAGCGGCATTTCCCGGCTCCGATCAGCCGGTCGAGCTCGGAATCTCGGTGATGCGCAGGCAGGCGACCGAATGGGCCTGAGCGATCGGGCGCAAGATCGGAATCGTTTCGCTACAGGCTGCTGTCGCGAAGGCGCAGCGGGTACGAAAGCCGCACCCCGACGGTGGCGCCGCCGGACTCGGCAGCTCACCGGAGAGCGTCGCTCTTGGAGTCTTCGCTGCGCGCCGAAGCGACGGCGTCGCCGCGAGTAGGGCTCGTGTGTAGGGGTGCGCCGGCGCCGCGAACACCTCCGCTGTCCGGCCCGTCTCGACGACGCGGCCGAGATACATCACCACGACCCGATCGCAGAGATGGCGAACGACGGGCAGGTCATGGCTGATGAAGAGGAGCGCGAGGCCAAGCTCGGCGCGCAGGTCGGCGAGCAGATTGACGATTTGCGCCTGCACCGAGACGTCGAGCGCCGAGACCGGCTCGTCGGCGACGATGAAGTCGGGACCGGTGGCGAGCGCCCGGGCGATGGCGATGCGTTGCCGCTGGCCGCCGGAGAACTCGTGCGGCAGCCTGCCGGCATGCGACGGATCGAGGCCGACCTGCTCAAGCAGCGCCGCGACCCGCTCGCGCGCCGTCCGACGATTGGCCATTCGATGGATGTCGATGCCGTCGGCAATCTGCTCGCCGATCGCCCGGCGGGGATCGAGGCTGCCATAGGGGTCCTGGAAGACGATCTGCATGCGACGGCGCAGGCGGCGGAGACCGGCCGAGGTCGCGGCACCGAGATCCTCGCCGTCGAACAGGACACGGCCAGTGCTTGGCGGCAAGAGGCGCAGCAGCAAACGACCGAGCGTGCTCTTGCCGCAGCCGGATTCGCCGACCACGCCCACCGCCTCGCCACGCCCGACCGTGATGTCGACATCGCGCACCGCCATGATGTCGCGCCGGCGCGCGAATAGCCCATCTCGCGCGCGGAAGCCGCGCGATAGCCCCTCGCCGCAAACCAGCGGCGCGCTCATGAGACATCCTCCCATCTGAGGCAGCGCGAGGCGCGGCCCGGCGCGATCTGCCGGAGCGCGGGGACAGCAACGCCGCAGCTCGGCACGGCCTGTCCGCAGCGCGGTGCGAAGCGGCATCCCGGCGGCAGCGCATGCGGCGAGGGAATCGAGCCCGGTATGGCGCTCAGCCGGCCGGCTGTGCCATCCGGCACGCTGCCGATCAGTGCCTTGGTGTAGGGATGACGCGGCGTGGCGAAGACCTCGTCCACCGGCCCTTCCTCGACGATTTCGCCGGCATACATCACGGCGACGCGGTCGGCGATCTCGGCGACGACGGCGAGGTTGTGCGTGACGAAGATGAGACCCATGCCGGGACCTTGCGATTTGAGCGCGGCCAGCAGATCGAGAATCTGCGCCTGAATGGTCACGTCGAGCGCAGTCGTCGGCTCGTCGGCGATGAGCAGCCGCGGCCGGTTCGCCACCGCCCGGAAAGCTCATGCGGAAAGCTGCGCGCCCGATGTTCCGAGTCGGGCAAGCCGACCTCGTAGAGCAGCGCGACGGCCTGCCTGCGCGTTGCCGAGGCGGTCCCCGGCCGGTGGGCGCGGATGGTCTCCGCGACCTGGTTGCCGACCCGGTGGACAGGGTTCAGCCCCGCTGCCGGATCCTGGAAGATCATGGTGATCTCGTCGCCGCGCAGCCGTTGCAATTCGGACTCGGCCATCTTGGTGAGATCGCGCAGCCGTCCGTCCCGTCCGGTGAATGATACGGTACCGCCGACCACCCGCACGGCGGGCGGCAGCAGGCCGAGCAGTGCCAGGCTGGTCAGCGTCTTTCCCGATCCGCTCTCGCCGACGAGGGCAAGAGTCTCGCCGGGGGCGACTGCGAGCGACACGTCGCGCACCGGTCGGATCGTGCCCGATCGCGTCTCGACGGCGAGAGTCAGCGCAGTGACCTGCAAGAGGGTCGGCGCCTCCGCCGTATCGACGACGCCGGGCAGGAGGCGCGCGGCACCGCGCATGACCCAGCCGGCGGCCGCATGCCGCGCTCGCGGATCGAGGGCATCGCGGAGCCGGTCGCACAACAGGTTCAGCGCGACGATGGTGCCGGTGAGGGCGAGGCAGGGCCATAGCAACAGCCAGGGCGTCTGCTCCATCGTGCTGCGCGCGCCGCGGATCATCGAGCCCCATGACGGGGTAGGCGGAACGACTCCCAGTCCGAGGAAGGAGAGGCCGCTCTCCAGCACCATCGCCGCCGCCACGGTGAGCGAGAACTGGACGAGCAGCGGCGCCGCGACGTTGGGCAGGATGGTGCGGGCGAGAATGCGTCCGGGCCATGCGCCCAACGCCTCCTGCGCGGCAACGTAGTCGAGCGCGCGGGCGGCCAGCGTCTCGGCATAGGCGACGCGGGCGTAGCCAGGAGCATAGAGGATGGCGAGCGCGACGACGAGCGTGCCGGCTCCCGGTCCCATCAGCGTCACGACGAGCAGCGCCAGGAGCATCGGCGGGAAGCAGAGGACGGCTTCCGCCGAGCGCACGGTCAGGAGCTCGACCCAACCGCGAAAATAGCCGCCGAGAAGACCGAGAAAGGTACCGGCGAGGCCGGCGATCGCGGCGGTGAGAAAGGCGACCGCCAACGAGGCGCGCGCCCCCCACAGAAGGCGACTCAGCACATCGCGACCATATTCATCTCGGCCAAGGAAATGCCCGGAAACCGGCGGGGTGAGGCGGGCAGCGACCTCCATCTTGATCGGATCCGGCAGCGCCAGCATGGGCGCCGCGGCGGCGGCGAGAATGATCGTCCCGACGATTGCGCCAGGCAGCAGCAGCGAGCGGACCGCGCGGCGGTCCGTCATGCGTGGCGCACACGCGGATCGAGGAGGGCGTAAGTCAGATCGACGACCAGGTTGAGGATGACGAAGAGGATCGAGATGACGAGGACGATGCCGACGACCTCGGGATAGTCGCGCGCCTCCACGGCGCTGACGAGATAGCCCGAGAGCCCCGGCCAGTTGAAGACGAACTCGACCAGCACCGTGCCGCCCAGCAGCGAGCCAAGATGCAGCGCGAATACGGTGATGATGGGAATGAGCGCGTTCCGCACGACATGGTGCAGGACGATGCGGCGGGGAGCGAGGCCCTTGGCGCGGACAGCGCGCACATGGTCGCGCGCCAGCACGTCGAGCACCGCGGCGCGCGTCATGCGAAAGACGATCGATCCGAGGCCGATTGCGATGGTCAGCGCCGGCATGGCGAGTATGCTCAGATGCCGCAGTGGGTCGCGGCCGAACGGCACATAGCCGCCGGCCGGAACCCAGCGCAGTTGCTGGGCGAAGACGAGGATCGCCACCGTGCCGACGACGAAGACCGGGATCGACAGACCGATGCCGGCAAGCGCCGAGAGCAAGCGGTCACCGAGGCTGCCGGCGCGCAGTGCGGCAAGCGTTCCCGCCGGCAGCCCGACGAGAAAGGCGACGAGCGCCGCGGCACCGATCAGCTCGAGCGTGCGGGGAAGCCGCACGCCGATCTCGCCCGCGACGGCGTGATCGTCGCGCAGCGAGGTGCCGAGCCGACCGTGCACAAGGTCGCCGAGATAGGCGACGTATTGGCTGGCCAGCGGCCGATCCAGTCCGAGCCGCTCGCGCAGCTCGGCGACCGCCTCCGGCTCCGGCGCGACACCGCCCTGCGACAGCAAAAGCTCGGCCGGATCGCCGGGAATCAGGTGGATGACGAGAAAGACGAGCGTCGTCACGACCCAGATGAGGCCGAGTGCGACGCCGCATCGCCGCGCCAGATAGGCGCGCATCGCCTCAGCCCTTCGCGGCTTCTTCGAAGGTCAGGCCGGAATAGAATGTGAGAGCGCCCGGCAGGTTCTTGAACCCGGTCACCGATGCCTGCATCGCGTATCCCTGGCTACGCCAGGCGAGGCCGACGATCGGTGCCTCGGCGATGGCGAGCTCCTCCAGCGTCGCATAGATGGCGTTGCGGTTCGCCGGATCGAACTCGGCGCGTCCAGCGCGCAACAGCTCCTCGATCTTCGGCACCTTGACGCCGAAGCTGCGGGCATAGGAGGGCGACAGGCTGCCGTCGATCAGATTGCCGAGGCCGTCCGGATCGTTGCTGTCGGTGGCGGTGCCCATCATGGCGATGTCGTACTGGCCCTTGTTGCCGAGCGCCACGCGGGTCGCCCAATCGGGCAGGTTCAGCTCGGCCTTGATGCCGATCGCCGCGAGGTTCTGCTGCACCACCTCGGCCGAGTCCTTATGCATGCCGTACTGGGCGGTGGAGAGGAACTTGCAGGTGAAGCCGCCGCCGAGCCCGGCCTCGCCAAGCAGCTTCCTTGCGAGGTCCGGATCGTATTTCCAGCCCTCCTTGAGCGCGGGATTGAAGAACGCGCTCGCCTCGGGGATTGGCAGATGGGCGAGCGGCGAGCCGCGGCCGAAAAAAGCGGCGCTGACGATCTCCTCGCGCTTGATCGCGTGGGCGACCGCCTTGCGTACCCGCGGATCGTCGAAAGGCGGCTTCGTGCCGTTGAAGACGAGGTACATGAAGGGCCCGTCGACGGCGTCGAGCTTCAGCTTGGCGTCCTTGCCGATAACCTCCATGGCTTGCCAGGGCACATATTCGATGAGATCGACATCGCCGGTCTGCAGCGCGGCGACGCGCAGATTCTCGTCGGCATAGGCGATTGCGCGGATGCTCTTCAGCTTGGGCAGACCCGGCCGATAGAATTTGCCGAAGGCTTCGAGATCGAGCGAGACGCCGCGCTCCTGCGCTTTGAGGACAAAGGGCCCGGCGCCGATCGGCTGACCGCTTTCCGATTTCATCGAGATGATCGGCAGGTGATAGCTCGCCAGCCATTCCGGCAGCGTCGCGGTCGGCTGCTTCATGACGATCCGGACCGTCTTGTCGTCCGGCGTCTCGATCCTATCGACGCCTTGCATCTCGGCACGGAAATAGGCGGTGGACTTCTCCGCGGCGATCTGCTCGAGCGTCCATTTCACGTCGGCGCTCGTCACCTTCTCGTCGTTATGAAAGGTCGCGTCGCGCAGCGTGAAGCCCCAGGCGGTCGCCCCATCCTGCGCCCAGCTTTCGGCAAGCTCGCCGCGCAGCGTGCCCTTGGCATCGTAGGACAGCAATCCGCGATAGATCATCGCCTTGATGGTGCCGGCCGCAGTGCCCGCATTGGCCCAGGGCTGGATGTTCGGCGGGTAGCTGGAGAGACCGAAAGTCAGAGTACCGGACCCCGCTGCCGCGGCTCCGCGGAGATGGAGGAAGGGCAGGGCGGCGGCGCCGGCGAGGACCAAGCGGCGAGTGACGATAGGGCGCATCAGATGATCCCTCAGCTTGCGAAACCGTAGATGTCGCGCGCCGTTGCGGCGTCGATCGTGCCCTCGGCGAGATCGCGCGCCACCGCCGCGCGATCGCGCTTGGCCGGCGACCCGTAGCCGCCAGCGCCAGGCGTGACGACGGCGAACCACTGGCCGGCGCGCAGCGCGGCCGTGTCGCGGTTGAAGACGACGCCGGGCCCGCATTCGATGCCGCCATGGCCGCCGGGCAGGCCGCCGAACAAGCCGGGCGAGCGCGAGCGCAGGCGCGAGACGTCGACGCGGACGTGGCAATCGGCCTCGGCACGGTAGACGCGGCGCAGCGCCAGCCCGCCGCGGAACTCGCCGAGGCCGCCGGAGCCCTCGACCAGCTCGTAGCGCAGTAGGGTCAGCGGGTATTCGAGCTCGAGCGCCTCGACGGGCAGGTTCGAGGTGTTGGTCGTGTGGACATGCACGCCGTCGAGCCCGTCCTTGGTCGGACGGGCGCCCGAGCCGCCGCCCATCGTCTCGAGATAGACCCAGATCGTGCCGTCTTTCGGCTGGTGGCCGACAAAGGTTGCCACCGTGCACGAGCTGTTGGTGCAGGCGATCACGCGGTCGGGCACGGCCTGGGCCAAGGCGCCGATGATGATGTCGGAAACGCGCTGGCAGGTCTGGATGCGCCCGTTCACCGCCGCCGGATGGACGCAATTGAGGATGGTGCCCGCGCGCGCCGTCACGGTGATCGGGCGCGCGAGACCGGCATTGGGCAGAATGGTCGGGTCGACCACCGCCTTCACCGCGTAATAGACGGTCGCGAGCAGCGCCGTGTAGGTCATGTTGATGCCGGCGCGCAGCTGGGCGGGGCTTTCGAAGTCGAGCGCCATCTCATCGCCGGCGATGGTGATTTCGACCGCGATCGGCAGCTCGCCCTCGATCTCGGTATTCTCGAAGACGTCGGCGCAGCGATAGGTCCCGTCGGGAATGGCGGCGATCCCGGCCCGCATCTTGCGCTCGGCGTAATCGAGCAGCGCCTCGCCGGCGGCCAGCACGGTGGCGAGGCCGTATTTCGTGCAGAGTGCCTGGAAGCGCTGGACGCCGAGCCGGTTCGCCGCCATCTGGGCACGCAGATCCGAGAGGCGCTCGCGCGGCACCTGGCAGTTGAGCAGGATGAGATCCTGCACGTCCTTCTGCACCGCGCCGGCGCGATAGAGGCGAACCGGCGGGATGCGCAGCCCCTCTTGAAAGATATGGGCGTGACCGCGATCGGCGAAATCGGCGTGATGGGCGAGATTGACGGTCCAAGCGACGGGACGATCCGCGACGAAGATCGGCTCGGCCAGCACGATGTCGGGCAGATGGGTTCCGCCGCCCGAATAGGCGTCGTTGCCGACGAAGGCATCACCCGGGCGCATGTCCTCGATCGCATGGTTCTTGACGATATGCGCGACGATGCCGATGAAGCTGCCGAGATGGATCGGGATATGCTCGGCCTGGCACAGCGTGCGGCCCTGGATATCGAACAAGGCGGTTGAGCAGTCGCGCCGTTCCTTGATATTGGTCGAATACGAGGCGCGGATGAGTGCCTCGCCAGTCTCTTCGACGATCGAGGAGAGGGCGGCGCCGATGACCTCGACGGTGATGGCGTCGAGGGCGACGGCGGGCGGACGGGCGAGGACGACGTTCATGCCACCTCCAGGACGAGATTGAGGTACGGATCGACCCGAGCGGTCATGCCGGGCAGCACGACGGTCGTTGCGTCCATCTGCTCGACGATCGCCGGGCCGACGAAGCGGTTTCCCGGCTCGAGCTTGTCGCGATCGTAGACCGGGCACGGCACGCGGTCGCGGACTTCGGCGAGCCAGACCGCGCGGTGCTCGCGGATCGCCGGCGCGGCGTCCTCGCCGGCAGGCGGATGGGCCTTCAGCGTCGCCTTGCTGACGAGGCCGGTTGCCTCGGTGCGGAAAGTCACGATCTGGACCGGCTCGCCCTCGGCGACGAAGCCGTACATGCGCTGGTGGATTTCGGCGAAGTCCCGCGCGAGACGGCCGAGGGTCACCGCCGTGACCTTGCCGTCGGGCAATGGCACGGCGAGCTCGTAGTTCTGCCCGGCATAGCGCATGTCCACGGTCCGTGCGACGCGACGCGCATCGGGGGCGATCTTCTCATGCGCGAACCAGCGCTCGACCTGGGCGGCGAGGTCGGCGAGCACCGCCTCGACATCGTCGAGCACGTCAGGCGCGAGCGGCAGCAGCCTGGTGGCGGCGAAATCGGCGCGCAGATCGGTCAGCAGGAGCCCCATGGCGCAGAGGATGCCGGGATTGCGCGGGACCAGCACGCGCTTGATATCGAGCTCGCGGGCGAGGCGCGCGGCGTGGAGCGGGCCGGCGCCGCCAAACGCCATCAGCGTGTAGTCGCGCGGATCGTGGCCGCGCTGCACCGAGATGACCCGAATGGCGCGTGCCATATTGGCGGTGACGACCGAGATGATGCCTTGGGCGGTTTCCATGACGCCGAGGCCAAGCTTGCCGGCGAGCCCGGCGATGGCCGCCGTCGCGAGATCCTGGCGCACCGCCATGCGGCCGCCGAGCAGATGGGTCGGGTTCAGCGTCTGGAGAACGATATTGGCATCGGTCACGGTCGGCTCGGTATTGCCGCGGCTGTAGCAGACCGGGCCGGGATCGGCGCCGGCGCTGCGCGGGCCTACCTTGAGCAACCCGCCGGAATCGACAAAGGCGATCGAGCCGCCGCCGGCGCCGACCGTGTGGATGTCGAGCATCGGCGCCTTGAGCGGATAGCCGTGCACCGTCGCCTCGGAGGCCAGCCGCACCTGGCCGCCCTTGAGCAGCGCGACATCGGTCGAGGTACCGCCCATGTCGAAGGTGATGAGATCGGCAAAGCCGGCGGCGCGGCCGACCGCCTGCGCCCCCACGACGCCGGTCGACGGGCCGGAGAGCACGGTTCGCACCGGCATGGTCGCGGCGGTCTCAAAACCGATGACGCCGCCATTCGACTGGGTGAGATGCGGCACCACGCTCATGCCGAGCGCGGCAAGACGCGGCGTCAGCCGGTTGATGTAGTTGCGCATGATCGGTCCGAGATAGGCGTTCACCACCACGGTGGACAGCCGCTCGAATTCGCGGAATTCCGGCGCGATCTCATGGCTCGCACAGATGAAGGCGTCAGGACACTCCTCGAGCAGGATTGCCTTGGCGCGTCTTTCGTGCTCGGGCTTGACGAAGCTATAGAGGAAGCAGATCGCAATGGCGCCGACGCCGGCGGCGCGCAGCGTGCGCGCAGCCTCCCGTACCGCGGCCTCGTCGAGCGCGACGTCGATCTCGCCGGTGTGGCGCACGCGCTCGGCGACCTCAAGACGCAGGTCCCGCGATACCAGGGTCGGCGGCTTGTCGGCGAAGAGATCGTAGAGATCCGGCCGTTTCTGGCGACCGATCTCCAGGAGGTCGCGGAAACCTCCAGTCGTCACCAGCCCGGTCGGCGCGCCGCGATGCTGGATCAGCGCGTTGGTGGCAACCGTCGTGCCATGGCCGAAATAGCTGATCGGCGCGGCCGGCCCATCGGACGGGCCCGGCGCGACCAGGCGCATGCCTTCCTCGACACCGCCGGCGATGCCGCGCGACGGATCGTCCGGGGTGGACGCGACCTTCCAGACCTCGACCCGGCCCTCATCTTCCTCGAAGAGACAGATATCCGTGAACGTCCCGCCTGAATCGACCCCTACCCGCCAACGCGCCATGTCCGAGACCCCTGTTGCTGCAGCGCAGCATCAAGCAAACATTGAAGCAGCCTCGGGGGCCACCAAAAAATACGCTTCGCCTCGATAAAGGCACGATTGATCGAAGCCGGGCACAATTGTTAGCCCGCGCCGACCCTCCCGCACCTCCTTTCGGCACCGGCATCGGTGCCGCCATCCTCTGGCTATCCGTCGGGTTTCTATCGAGCCGATTCAGATTTTCCAGCCTATAGGTGCGCGGCCACGGTGGCGATCATCTCGCGCAGCCAGCGATGGGCGGCCTGCCCGTCGAAGCGGCGATGCCACAGCATCACGCTGCGCAGCGGCGGTGACTCGCAGGGCAAGTCCCGGAGCTCGATGGCATAGGCACGACGGAAGCCCTGCGCCATCTGGCGGCCGAGCACCGCAACCATGTCGGATTGGACAAGGATGGTGCCGGCCGAGAGATACGGGGCCTCCAGGGCGATGTTCCGCACGCAGCCCTCGGCCGCCAAGGCGGCATCGATGAAGCGCAGATCCTCGCCGCTCGACGAGATCACCAAATGCGGCAATGCGGCGAAGCGCTTGGTGTCGAGCTTGCCCTGGGCCGCCGGATGGCCGCGTCGCATCACCGCGACGAAACGATCCTCGACCAGGACCTGCGAGGCAAATCGATCGGCCGGCGGATCGAGCATCGCGATGGCGATATCGAGCTCGCCGCGATCCAGCAAATCGGCCAGGTTCAGCGTTCCGCTGGGCCGCAGCGACAGGTGCACATTCGGCGCCAATGTCGCGCAATCCGCGGTGATCGGTCCGGCGAGAACCACGGCCGCGTAGTTGTTCACCGCGATAGTGAAACCCCGCTTCGCCTCTGTCGGGATGAAGTCTTCCGGCTCCAGCGCGGTTTCGAGCTCGCCTAAGGCCCGGCGGACCGGTTGCGCCAGCTGCTCGGCGCGATGCGTCGGCATCATTCCCTCCGGCGTGCGGATGAAGAGCTGATCCTTCAGCATCCAGCGCAGCCGGTTCAACGCATGGCTCATGGCCGGCTGGCTGAGACCCAGCCGCTCGCCGGCCCGGGTGACATTGCGCTCGCGGAGAACGGCTTCGAAGACCACCAGGAGATTGAGGTCGAAGGTCGTCAGCTGCATGTCGGGATGCCTCTCGCCGATAAGGCCGCGCTATTCATCGGCCGAATTATACGGTGCAGAGGATGCATTTGCAGCATGACGCGTCGTGCCTGATCTTTGCGGCGGGATGCGGAGAGCGGGATGGCGATCGGAATGCTCCTCCATGATTTGCACGCCGGCGAGGGCGCCAGGGCGCGCCCGCACGCACTGGTGGTTTTCCTGTTCTCCGTCGCGACCGGCCTCGATCAGGTCTTGACCTTCGCCCGTCAATGGCAGCCTACCGTTCCGCAGGCAGCGCTGATTGGCATCGAACTCAATCACGTCACGCGGCAGCCCGATATCGCCGCGCTCCGCCGCGCCATCGCTACGGCTGCCGCGCTCCGCTCGGTCCAATCGTCGCAAACCATCCTCCTCGGCGCTGGCACCGCCGGGCGGCTGGCGCTCGACATGGTTTTGGAAGGCGTCGTCCCCGCCATGGGCATGATCGGCCTCGACATCTCGCTCGGCGCCATTCCGTCTCACATCGAGCGCACAGCGGCAATGGTGCGGTTGATCCAGCACCGAGCAGGCGAGTATGCGCCGGCCGACTTCCGCGCCCTGGTCGAGGCGATGCAGCGGCAGGACATCGATGTGCGAACCATGGTCTTGCCGGAGATCGCCGAGGCCGCTTCAGCGATGACGCAGCGTGCCGGCGCGACCTTCCTGGTCGAGCTGGTCGCGAGCGCCAGCCGTTTCCCTCTTGCAACGCGGAGATGATTCCATGCTCGAGCATTTCAGCCAGCCACGTATCGGTACGGACGCCGCGATGGAGGGCGGTATCGGCGAAGTCCGCTCATTCGGCGCCGCCGTTCTGACCAAACGGACGGGCACCTGGACGGGTGGCAAAGGCGTCTTGCTCGATCGCCAGCCGCACGACAGGCGGACCCATTTCAAGCATCGTCTGCGGCGTCACACGATCGCTCTGCATCTCGAAGGTGCCAACACGCATGCCGCGCTGCGCTATGACGGCGGCTCGCAGATCATGGCCGGATGCACGCTCGGCCAGGTCATGCTCATTCCCGCCGGGCACCATCTCGAGGGATGGTCCGATTTCCCGCTGCGGATCCGCCACATGCTGCTGCTGCTCGATCCGGAGGTGGTCGGCGCGGCGGCGCATGAGGATTCCCGGCTCGATCGGCTGGAGCTGCAGTACCGCGTGGACCTTGCCGATGGCATCATCGCGAGCCGGATGCGCGAGTTGCAGGTCGAGTTCGAAAATCCGGGGCTCATGGGACGCCTCTACCTCGAGAGTCTCAGCAACGAGATAGCCGTCCGGATCGTCCGCGCGCATGCCGCCTCTGCGGCGGCGTCGCGGCCGGCCCGCGGCGGCCTGGCGCCACGGCGGCTGCGCAAGGTGCAGGACTATATCGAGGCGAACCTCGCCGGCGAGATAACGCTGGCCGAGCTCGCAGCGCTGGCCGGCGTCAGCAACACGCATTTCAGCCGCGCCTTCCACAAATCCACCGGCGTCCCCTCGCATCAGTATATGATCCGTCGGCGAGTCGAGCGGGCGAAGGCGTTGCTGGCCGAGGGCAGTCTGCCGATCGCGCAAATCGCCCTCGCCGTCGGATTCGGCAATCAGAGTCACCTGACGACGCATTTCCGCCGCGTCGTCGGGACGACGCCGCGGCGCTTCAGAAACGAGGCCTGATCGCTGGAGGACCGAGATGTCCGATGATGCGAATACACCGGGAGAGAAGCCGCCATCGCTGACCCGAGGCGATGCGCTGATCAGGTTGGCGGCGATCGGCGCCGTGGTCCTGGTCGTCGCGGGGAGCTTCGGCTATACGGGCGGATGGCTGTCGCCGGATCGTCTGACGCCGGCGCGCATGGTCGATATGTTCGAGCAGGTCAACGGACCCCATCCCGGCTTCCGCCGCAATCATGCCAAGGGCGTATGCGTCGCCGGCTCCTTCGACAGCAACGGACGAGGCGTTCGCCTTTCCAAGGCTGCTGTCTTCGCGTCCGGCAGCGTCCCCGTCATCGGCCGCTTCGCCTTGGCGGGTGGCCAGCCTTATGCCGCCGATGCGTCACGGATCGTGCGCAGCCTGGCGCTGCGCTTCGCGCTGCCCGATGGCGAGGAGTGGCGGACGGGCATGAACGATATCCCGGTCTTTGCCGTCAACACGCCGGAGGGTTTCTACGAGCAGCTCGCCGCATCGCGTCCCGACCCTGCGACGGGCAAGCCCGATCCGGCCCGGATGGCGGAATTTCTCGCCAAGCATCCCGAAACCGCGCGGGCGACGCAGACGATCCAGCGCCAGCCGATTTCGTCGGGCTTCGATGATGCGGCATATAACAGCCTCGATGCGTTCCGCTTCGTCAATGCGGCCGGTATCTCCGTCCCCGTGCGCTGGTCGATGATGCCGGTTCAACCCTTCGTCGGTGCGGATGCGGCGCAACCCACGGAGTCCGACCCGAACTACCTCTTCGATACCGTCATCGCGCGCATCGATCGCCAGAAGCTGCAATGGCATCTGGTCGTCACCATCGGCAAGCCGACCGATCCGACCAATGACGCCACGATCGCCTGGCCGGCGGGCCGCGAGCAAGTCGATGTCGGAACCCTCACGATCGACCGGGTCGAGAGCGAGGCAAACGGGGCCTGCCGCGACGTCAATTTCGACCCGTTGGTGCTTCCCGCCGGCATCGAATCGTCGGATGATCCCCTGCTCGCGGCGCGCTCGGCGGCCTATTCGCAATCCTTCACGCGACGCGCCGGCGAGATCAAGGAGCCAAGCGCGGTCACGCCCGCCGAGACGCGCAAGGGAGCGGGATCGTGACCGCGCAGGCGCAATTCACGCCGCTCTCGCGGCTCCTCCATTGGGTGATGGCGATCATGGTCTTGGCCATGCTGTTCATCGGCCTCAGCATGGTCGTCTCGCTGGCTGACTACCCCCTGCTTGTCTCGATCCATCGGCCGCTGGGCATAGCCATCCTCGTGTTGGTGGTGATCCGTTTCGTGAACCGGCTCATCAATCCGGCGCCGCCATTGCCCGACCATATGCCGTCCTGGCAGCGTTTCGCCGCGAAGGCATCGCACGTCGTGCTCTATCTCTTGCTGTTCGCCCTGCCGCTCGTGGGCTGGGCGATGTTGTCGGCGGCGCGCTATCCCATCGTGCTTTACGGGCCGCTGCATCTGCCGCCCATCCTGCCCCACGACGCCATGCTCTATGCCGTGCTGCGCAAGGCACATACCTATCTCGCCTATCTGCTGATGGCGACGTTCCTCGCCCATCTCGGCGCGGCGCTGCTGCACGGGTTGATCCATCGCGACGGCGTGTTTGCCAGCATGGCGCCTTGGAAAGCCCGGCGCGCCTAGTCGGGACGCTGAAGCGAGCTGCTCACTTCCGCGGCTTTTGCAGCCCGGCGAGTTGCGACAGGAACATCTGCTGCAACTGCTCGTAACCCTGGAAGGTCGCCGGCAGCCATGTCTTCAGCATCGTCTCCGGGTCCATGGCCTTGAGGCTCGCCCCAAGTCGTTTCTGAACCTCCTTGAGCATTTCCTCCTGCATCGGCCGGACATCCGGCAGCCCGAGAAAGGCGCGGGCTTCCTCTGGCGTGCATTCTATGTTCATGGTGATCTTCATCGCCGCCTCTACAGCGTGCGGTAGCAGAAGGCCTCGATCCGCTCGACCGGAACCTCGGCGATCTCCTTGCCCGCCATCAACGTCACCGTGTCGGCAATTTCGGTGATCCGTCCCGAGACGACGTGGCCGGCAAGCGTGAACAGGCTGAAGATGGCTTCGGGGTTGCTCCGCGACGCCTCGGTCAGCTTCTCGATGGTCGATCCCGCCATTCCGCGTCCTCCAATTTCGATTGCCAGGCTGGAGCCCGTGGGCCGCCACCTTGACAGCGCCGGCAGGCAACCCAAGTTCACTATGTCGTCAACTGACGGGGAGGTGTCCCATCGACATGACCCCACCGAGCAAGTGTTGAGTTGCCGACCGGCTTGGCATCGGCAACGGATCGCAAAGCCCAAGTTGTTTCCGGAGCTTTCCGGCGCGAAGCGCGGCTTCGCAAGCGACCCCCGCTGACGCACTAGGCGCGCGGGGGTCTTGCGTCCCTGTCATCCGCAACCCTTCCCCTTACAATATCGTCGCTATCGGGAGCAGCACCGCGACCCCTTCCAGCGGCCAAGTCCATCCCGTGGTCCACAGGAGGACGCCGAACACGCAGGCCGCGACCAAAAGAATGAGCTGTCTGACCTTGAGGCGAAATGGCAGCATCGGAACCTCCCGTTTCCGTTGTGATCGCTTGGCGTTGAGCGCCGCAAGGCAATGGCTTACCGTATCGGCGCAGCGACGTCGAGGCTACGGTATCGGTTCAGAATAGCAGGGACGAGGTTCGACAGTCACGAGACGCGGCGCGGCCGAGGCGAGGCGCGGCGAGGGAGGAGAGCATGCCATTCGACGGCACCGAGTTCTTTCGCCAGCCGGGCTCCCCGGGCGGCAAAACCGCCGCTTGGCGCGGCCGAACCATCGCAGCCCTTCGCCGGTTGCTCGGCGCGGAACTCTTTCAACCTGCGGCGGAGCCGATCGAGGCCGCGGTGCTCAGGGTCCTGGAGGAGGCGCGCGGCTTGATCGAGCAGCGCGAGGACTGGACGCAAGGAACCCTCGAGACGTTTCGCGGCGAGCGTTGCGCCGTCGGAGCGTTGCGCCTTGCTGCCGAGTTTCTCAATTATCCGGTGGCGGGCCGGCTGGCGCACGCACTGCTGAGCGATATCGCGGGCGAACGCGGCTTTTCCAGCATCGAGGCGATGAACGACTATTCCCGTCACGAGACGGTGCTGAGCGCCTTCGATACGGCCATCACCGCCGCGCGACGGTGATCGCCTAGCTTTTGTGGTGGACTTCGGCCATCGCATAGACCGGCGTCGGAATGCCTTCCATGCGCGCCTTGAGCTGTAGGGCGAGATAGCGCGAATAGTGCCGCGACTGGGCGAGATTGCCGCCATGGAACCACAACGCCTCCTGCCGCGTCGGTTTCCACAGGTTGCGCAGCTCGCCCTCCCAGGGGCTGGGATCCTTGGCGGTGTCGGAGCCGAGGCCCCAGCATTTGCCCACCGCATCGGCGACCTCCTGCGAGATCAGCTTGGCCGCCCAGCCATTCATCGAGCCATAGCCGGTGGCGTAGACGATGAGATCGGCCGGCAATTCGCTGCCGTCGCTGAGGACGACCGAGCGCTCCTTGATCTCGGCCACGGTGACGCGGCTCTTGAGCTTGATCTTGCCGTCCGCGATCAGCTCGGAGGCGCCGACATCGATATAATAGCCGGAGCCGCGCCTGACATATTTCATGCCGAGACCCGATTCGTCCTCGCCGAAATCGAGCATGAAGCCGACGGCGCGCAGCCGATCGTAGAAGGCGGCGTCCTGCTCCTTGATCCGCTCGTAAATCGGAATTTGCAGCTGATGCATGATCTTGAACGGGATCGATGCGACGGTGAGGTCGGCCTTCTCGGTGGTGATGCCGGCCTTGAGCGCGGCTTCCGAATAGAGCGTGCCGAGACCGTGCGTCATCAGCGTGTCGGATTTCACGACGAGCGTCGATGAGCGCTGTACCATGGTGACGTCGGCGCCGTGCTCCCAGAGATCGGCGCAGATGTCGTGCGCCGAGTTGTTCGAGCCGATGACGACGCATCTTTTATCGGTGAAGGCGTCGCTGCCGGGATGCTGGCTCGAATGATGCTGGATGCCGGTGAAACGTCCGGCGCCCGGAAAGCTCGGCATGTCGGGCACCCCGGACATGCCGGTCGCCAGGATCAGCTGCTTGGGCCGCAGCGTGACGGGGCTGCCGTTGCGCTCGACGATGGCGGTCCACTCGCGTCGCTCGGCATCGTATCGCGCGTTCTTGCATTCGCTCGCGGCCCAGTAGTTCAGCTCCATGATCTTGGCGTACATCTCAAGCCAATCGCCGATCTTGTCCTTGGGAGTGAAGATCGGCCAGTGATCGGGAAACGGCAGATAGGGCAGGTGGTCGTACCAGACCGGATCGTGCAGGCAGAGCGATTTGTAGCGTTTGCGCCAGGCGTCGCCCGGTCGCTCGTGTTTGTCGACGATGATGGTGGGAACGCCGAGGCGCTTCAGCCGGGCGCCGAGGCCGATTCCGCCTTGCCCGCCGCCGATGATGAGGCAATAGGGCTGCACGCTATGGCCGAGCTCGGCGTCTTCTTGCGTCTTGCGCTCGAGCCAGCTGCGCCGATCGGTGACGACGCCATGCTCGGTGCCGAGCTCTCGGCTTTCGCCTTGTTTCTCCTCGAAACCCTTCAGCTCGCGCATCGCCGTCAGCAGCGTCCAGCATCTGCCGCCCTTGAGCCGGATGCGTCCCTTGCCGCTTGCGATCGCCGTCTCGAAGGTGAGCCACGCATCGGTGATCCCGTCCGCCGCGCTGGCCTCGCCTTCGACGCGCCAGCTTCCGGGCTTCACGCGGGACAGGTTGGCGTCGAGCATCGCCGCGATCGCCGCTCTTCCTTCAAGGGTCGTGATGTTCCAGGTGAAGGATACGAGATCGCGCCAGTAGCTCTCCTCGGCGAAGAGGGCGACGGCCCCGTCGATATCCGAGCCGGTCAGCGCATCCGCGAAATCCGACAACCATCTGCTGACCTGCTGTGTCGCTGCGTTCTCGCTCATCTTGTCGTTCTCGCCGATAGCGCCCTGCCCGGGCTGACATCACAGCCTAGCAGCTCGGCGCTGGCCAGCGGTACCGCGTTCGGTCGCGCCGGCGGCCGCTATTGCACCGAAATCGGGATCCGGACGTCGAGCGATGAGGCAAACGGGCGCCCCTGATCCATCGCCGGGAAGAACCGCCAGGTCTTGAGCGCGGCGAGGAGGACCCGATTGAGCTCCGGATCGCTGGTCGGCGCGATCAGCTCGACCTCGGCGGCGCCGCTCGCCTTGACATGAAAGCGCGCCACGGCGACCAGCTCGAGGGCCCGGCGGCGCAATGCCGCGGGGATCTCCGGCAGCGGCTGGTAGATGGCGCGCGCCCCCATATTGCCCATGCCGGGAGACGGGCTGCTGGGCACCGACGGCGCGGTTTGCGGGGACGGCGATGCGGTGGCCGCGGGCGGTGCAGGCGTGGTCGGCTCGGTCGGCGTGGGCTTTGCCGATTTCGGCGCGACGCGGCGCTGCGGCGCCGGTTTCGCCGGCGGCTTCGTCTCGACCTTCGGCTCGGGAAGCGGGCGGGGCGGTGGCGGCACGGGCTCCGCTAGGCTCTCATCCGGTGGCGGTGCGGGCGGCGGCTCGGGCTCGGGCGCGGTCTCCGCCGGTGGTGGCGGCGAGGGCTCCGGGGCGGGTGCGCTGATCGCTTCGTTTTGCGGCGCGGCAATCTCGACGACGCCGATATCGAGCGGCGGCGGCAGGTGGACGCGATGATCCTGCCCGTCGATGAGGAGCCGGAGGAAACCCGCTAGGGATATGAGCGTCAGCAATAGCGCGGCCGGCAGAAGCCAAGGCAGCCGCCGCCAAGGTTCGTCGCGAACCGTCACCCCTCTATTCCCGTTTGACCGCGAACAGGAAATGCTCGACGCCGGCCTCGCGGGCCCGCAGCATCGATTGCATGACGATCCCGTTGGGCGCCGCCGCGTCCGCCGAGACAATGACTTTCGCATCCGGTCCGTCGAGCAGCGGCCGCAGCGTCGCGGCCAAGCTGGCGAGGGTGACGCCGATCTCGTTGATCAGGATGTCGCCGTCGCGCGTCACCGTCAGGGTGATCGGGCTGCGGACCTGCAACGGCGTCGTCTGACCGCGTGGCAGATCGACGGGTAGGGAATGCAGGTTCTGCAGCGAAAGCGACGCCAGCATGAATGTCGCGAGCAGGAAGAACATCACGTCGATCATCGGAATGATCTCAATGCGGCCGCGCCGTCGCTTCCTGGATTTTCGCAGCCTCATGCCGTGGCCTGCTGTTGATCGAGGCGGATATGGTCGATCAGCCGCGTGCCGAGCCGCTCGATCTCGTCCATCACCTGGGCCTGACGATGAGAGAAATAGTTGAAGGCGAAAAGCGCCAGCAAGGCGATGAACAGGCCGACAGCCGTCGCGATCAGCGCCTCCGCCACGCCGCCGGTCACGCCGCCGGGATCGACCAGGCCGGAGCTGCCGAAGAGCTTGAAGGAGCGGACCATCCCGGTGATCGTCCCGAGCAGTCCCAGCAGCGGCGCGGCGGTGACGATCGTCTCGAGGGCCCACAGCCAGCGCCCCATCGCCGTCTCGATCAGGCTCGCCTCATCGGTCGCCCGCGATTCGACCCACCAGGCGGGGCGGGTGCGGTTATCCAGGATGATACGGAAGAAGCCGCCGAAGTAATTGCGCGGACCGAGGCCGACGAGGCCTGCCTCGAGATCGCTCCAGGCGAAGTCGTATGTCTCCACCAATTCGAGCAGCGCGGCGGGGAGGCGGG
>WNFM01187404.1_pt3 | contig 26985 bp, 28 predicted proteins | sample 5400271 | NCBI WGS metagenome assembly WNFM01 (sample SAMN13153352, study PRJNA577476) | soil metagenome | isolation source: 60 cm saprolite on Douglas fir-dominated hillslope | place: USA:California | collected 2013-09-17 | reverse complement strand
GCGCTCGATGAACTGGCCGAGCTGGCTGCCCACGCCGAGGAAGCCGCCGAGCATCTCCGGATCGGCCTCGCGCTCCTGGGCGCTGAAGAACTCGAGGACGCCGAGGCACTCGCGCCCGAACGTCACGGGGACGGCGAACGCGCTGCGCAAGCCCGCTTCCAGCGCGGCCGCCTTTCGCGGGAAGTTGTTGTCCTGCTGGAGGTCGGTGATCCAGGCCCCTTCGAGCGAGGTCCAGACGCGCCCGGGCAGTCCGAGGCCGGGCGAGACAGGCATCCGGCGCGAGAGGGCCTCGAACTCACCCGCCGGCCGGCCCGGCTCCGCCCACAGCTCCACGCAACGCAGGACGTTGGCCTCGCGGTCCACGCGCCAGAGCGCGCCGAAGCACCAGTCCAGGCCCCGGCACGTCGTCTCCAGGAGCTGGCGGAAGCTGTCCTCGAGCGTGGTGGCCCGGGCCAGCAATTCCGTCACCGCGAACTGCGTCTCCTTCCGCGCCGCGCTGGCCTTCCGCGCCTCCTCGCTGCGCCGCGCTTCCGTGACGTCCGTGAGCATGGCGAAGGCGCCCACGAATACGCCGTCCTCGACGAGCCGGGTGGCGGCGACGCGGAGCCAGACGAGGCGGCCGTCCTTGTGGCGGAAACGCAGCTCGGTTCGGTCCTGCTTCCCCCCCTTCGGCCGTGACCAGGCCTCGCGGGCCGCAGCGGCGTCCTCCTCCGGCACGAAGTCGTAGGCGCTGCGTCCGAGCAGCTCCTCGGTCCGGTAGCCGAGCATGTCCGCCAGGTGCTGATTCACGTAGACGGTCTCTCCCGCGGCATCGATGTGCCAGATGCCCTCCTGGGCCGTCTCCACGATGTGCCGGAACCGTGCCTGGCTCCGGACGAGCTCCGTGCGCTGCTGCGCGGACTGCTTCGCCGCCGCGCTTCCCGCGCGCCGCCGCTGCTCGTTGAGGATGCTGATCGCGCATCCGGCCAGCGCGAAGAGGGCCATGCGCACGGCGTATCCGACGGGAGTGACGGGGAGGGGGGCGCGCGGCGCGAGGGACAGAGCGTGCGCGACGATCAGCGAGACGAGGGTGGCCAGCAGCCCCGGACCCGCGCCGCCGATCCAGGCGCTGGCCATCACCGCGACCAGGAAGACGGTCAGGGGGACGCTGTTGCCCAGGATGGGTTGCGACAACCAGAGGGCCAGGGCGGCCAGGGCGACGAAGCCCACCGCCGCGGGATAACCGGTCCAGGACGTTGCGCGCTCGCGCTGCCTCCCGTCCGCCAGAGCAGACCTCCCCTACCCCAGAATATGGCGGAATTCCCGTTCCAAGAGGAAGCGGGCGCGCTTTCAGACGCGGCTGGCGATGGCTTCCGCGATCTCGGTCGTACCGGCCGTCCCACCGAGATCGCCCGTGAGCTTCTTCCCTTCGCGGAGGACCGAGTACACCGCCTTGCGCACGCGCTCGGCCGCCTCGTGCTCGCGGAGGTGGTCGAGCATCATGGTGCCGGAGAGGATGAGCGCCATCGGGTTCGCCTTGTTCTTGCCCGCGATGTCGGGCGCGCTGCCGTGGACGGCCTCGAAGATCGCCACCGTCTCCCAGACCGCCGATGAATCCCGCACACAGGTCGGACACGATGTCGCCGTACAGGTTCTCGAGCAGCATCATGTCGAAGCGTGTCGGGTCGAGGACGAGCTGCATGCAGGTGTTGTCCACGATCATCTCGTCGTAGGTGATGTCCGGATAGGCGGCGGCGACGGCCCGGCAGCAGTCCAGGAAGAGGCCGTCCGAGAGCTTCATGATGTTGGCCTTGTGCACGGCGGTGATCCGCTTGCGGCCGTGCTCCCGCGCGTAGGCGAAGGCGAACTTCGCGATGCGCGTGGAGGCCTTCTCCGTGATGATCTTGATCGACTCCACGACGCCCGGCACCACGACGTGCTCGAGGCCGCTGTAGAGGTCCTCCGTGTTCTCGCGCACGACGACGAGATCCACGTCGTCGTAACGGCTCTTCACCCCGGGCAGCGTCTTCACCGGACGCAGGTTCGCATACAGGTCGAGGGTCTTGCGCAGGGCCACGTTCACCGAACGATGGCCGGTCCCGATCGGCGTCGCCGTCGGTCCCTTCAGCGCGACCTTGTCACGCTGGATCGACTCCAGGACCGCGGGCGGCAACGGGTTGCCCTCGCGGCCGGCCGCTTCCGCGCCCGCCATGACCGTGTGCCATTGGAACTCGATGCCCGTCGCGGACAGCACGCGCACGGTGGCGGCAGCCACCTCCGGTCCGATTCCGTCGCCGGGGATGAGGGTCACGTCATACATGAGCGTCCTCGCTGCCTAAGGTATCTCTTTGCCGGCGCGCGCGCGTCCGGTGCGGTCCTTGGGAGCCTGCCGGGCCTGGCGCTTCAGGATCCGCAGCACTTCGGCCGGCGTGCGCGCGCGCTGGAGGATGCCGACCTCGGAGTCCTTGACCTTTCCCCGCCGCACCACGGTGTCCCGGATCCACTTGAAGAGCCCGTCCCAGTACTCGTCCTCGCCGGCCAGGATGACCGGGAAGGCCTTCACCTTGCGCGTCTGGATGAGCGTGACCGCCTCGAACAGCTCGTCGAGGGTGCCGAAGCCCCCGGGCATGATCACGAAGGCCTGGCTGTACTTCACGAACATGACCTTGCGGACGAAGAAGTAACGGAAAGACAGGGTGCGCGTGAGATAGGGGTTGGGTTTGAGCTCGTACGGCAGCTCGATGGCGAGGCCGACCGACTCGCCGCCCGCCTCGAGCGCCCCCTTGTTCGCGGCCTCCATGTCGCCCGGACCGCCTCCCGTGATGACGGCGTATCCGGCGCGGGCCAGCGCGCGTCCCATCTCTTCCGCCCGCTGATAGTCGGCGCTGCCAGGCAGACTGCGGGCGGAGCCGAAGATCGCGACCCCCTTGACCTGGGAGAGGGTCTCGAACCCCTCGACGAACTCCCCCATGATGCGGAAGATCCGCCAGGTGTCCTTGACCGCGAAGTCCAGCATGGGGTCCCGGCGTGGCTCCAAGCGTCGCTCCTTCAGTAGGTTCGGGATCATCATGATAGGACGGGGCTCGCCGTCCGACAAACGCGGGCCGGGTGGAACCTCCGCCGGGGGTCGCGCGTTAACGAGACGGGTGCGGTCCGGAGGTGTGATGAGGGGAGGACGGTCGGCGCGCCTGGCCCTGGCGGTCCTGGCCCTGGTCCAGGCCGCGTGTTTCGTCGAGATCCACCACGTCCGGGACCCCGCCGCCGCCTTCCGCAAGGCGCGCGCCCAAGCCCAGCGTGACCAGAGCCGCCCGGGCCGGGCCCACCGCCTCAACGTGCTCGCCTTCGACGCCGGCGAGGGCAAGCTCGTACGCGTCAGCCTGCCCATCTGGCTCGCGCGCAAGATCGAGGGGCATATCGATCTGGGCGAGGAGGGCGGGCGCGCGATGGAGCGGAGCGTCGGCCGCAGTCTCGCGCGACAGATCCACGTACAGGATCTCGCCGCCGCCGGCCGGGGGCTGATCGCGGACGTGGAGGACGACGACGGCCAGGTCCTCGTCTGGCTGCGGTGAGAGGTGTCCTCGTGGTCCAATGGCCCGCCCATGACCGAGCCGTCCGACCGGGACCTGATGGGCCGGCTGGCCGCGGGAGACCGCGAGGCGCTCGAGCCCTTGATGGAACGGCACTACCAGCGCCTCTACCGTATCGCGCTGGCCTACCTGCGCCGGCCCGATGACGCGCTCGACGTCGTCCAGGAGACGTTCGTGAAGGCCTACACGCACGCGGCGCGCTGGGACGGCGCGGCGGAGGTCGCTCCCTGGCTCACGCGCATCGCGGTGAACCAGGCCATCGACATCTACCGCCGGCGCCGCCGCCGGCTGGGCAAGGAAGAGGCGCTCGACGATGCCGCGCCGCAGGCCCTGGCCGTGGGCGATCCGTCTCCCGAGCGACGCGTGCTCGGCCAGGAGATCGGAGAGCGCGTCGACTCCGCCCTGCGCATCCTGCCCGAGCGCCAGCGCGCCATCTTCGTGCTGCGGCACTACGAGGAGCTCTCCCTCCAGGAGATCGCGCAGGCCCTGGACATGAGCCTGGGCACGGTGAAGAGCTCTCTGCACCGCGCGGTCGCGCGCCTGCGCGAACGACTCGAGGGAGTACGGTCGTGACCTTCCGGCACGGGCGATGGCGCCGACGTACCGCGCTCCTGGCCCTGGGGGCCCTGGACGAGGCGGAGGCGGCTCGCACTCGCGCTCACCTCGGCGCCTGCGCCGCTTGCGCGCGCGAACTGACGGAGAGCCGGGCCGCCCTCGAGCTCGTGCGCCAGGACCCTCTCCGCGGAGCGGAGCCGCCGGTGCCGCTGGGCGCGCTGGTCGCGCGGGTTCGGGCCCGGCTGGAGGAAGCCCCGGCGGGCGGACGCGTGTGGCGGCCGTTCCTGGCCGGAGCGGGTCTGCTCGCGGGGCTCGTGCTGGCGGCCGTGGTCTCCCGCGCGCTGCTTCCGACGGCGCCACCCGCGGCCCCGTCACCGGCGGCTTCCATGGCGGCGGCGGCGTCGGAAGCCGGTCCGGTCGCCGACTCCGCGGATGCCATCCGCCGCCTCGAGCACACGCTCGAGCGCGAGCGCGCGGCGCACTACCTCAGCGACGCGCAGGACGTGCTGGTGACCGTCGTCTCCGCGCCCCAGCGCTGCGCGCGGCGGCGCAACGCGGTGGAAGTCGGGCCGGAAGCGGAGCGCAGCCGCGAGCTCCTGGCCCGGCGCCGGCTCTTCGTCGAGACGGACGCGCCTTCGACGGTGGTCGCGCGCGACGTGCTCGACGACGTCGAGGAGATGCTGCGCGAGGTCGCCGCCCTCGACGCCTGCGCGCGTCCGCAGGACCTGGAGGCGATCCGCGGCGAGATCGCGCGGCGCCGCCTCCTCATGAAGATCGATCTCGTGACCCGGGAGCTGCAGGGATGACGAGGGTTTCTCTCCGGAGCCGGAGCGCCGGGATCCTGCTGATGACGGCGCTGGCGCTGGGAGGGAGCGGGGTGCCCGTGTGGGCGCAGGCCGATGCGGAGCGCCTGCGCACGGCCAAGACGCTGTTCTTCGATCGCAAGTACGCGGAGGCGCGACAGGCCTGGGAGGCCGTCCGGATCGCGGCCAAGGGCGTGGAAGCGGAGGCGCCCACCTATTGGATCGCACGGTGCAGCGAGAACCTCGGCGAGAGCGAGCGCGCGCTGAAGGAATACGACGCCTTCCTCGCCCTGCGCCCCAAGGACCAGGCGCTCGTGGAGGAGGCCCGGACCAGCCGGGTCAGCCTGGCCGCGAAGCTGTACAAGAGCGGGAACAAGGTGCACGTCCAGGTCCTGCGGAGCGCGCTGAGCGATCCGAGCCGGACCGTGCGCTACTACACGGCCCTCCAGATGTCGGGGCTGGACACGGAGATGGGGAAGCTGGCCTCTCCCGTCCTGTGCCAGATCCTGGAGAAGGAAAAGGACGCGGACCTGGTCGATCGCGCGAAGCTCGGGCTCATGCGCTGGGACCCCGCCGCGCTCAGCGGGTGCGGCAGCGTGAGCGCGACTTCCCGCACGACGCCCCCCGCTGCTTCGCACGGCGCGCGGCGCGAGGCGCACTGGGTCCACGTACGCATCACGGAGAAGGGCGGTGCGAAGCCGAAGGTCTCCATCAACCTGCCGCTCGGGCTGGCGGAGATGCTGTTCAAGAGCCTGCCCGAAGACGCCAAGGCGGACCTGCGACGCGAGGGCTACGACCCCGAGACCTTCTGGGAGCGGCTCCGCAAGCTCGGTCCGAGCGAAATCATCTCGATCGAAGGCGACGCCGGCGAGCGCATCCAGATCTGGACCGAGGAGTAGGAGGAACGATGAAACAGTGGACGGTGGTGACGGTAGCCCTGGCCCTGGCGGTCACGGCGGGCGATCGTGAAGAAGGCAGTGGCGAGCCCCGCGCCGGCCCGGGTTCGGGCGACGCAGGCGGCGCCCGCCGCGGCCCAGGCGCGGCCGGCGCCCCATACCGGCCGCGAGCCGCAGTGGTTCAAGGTGCGCGTCGTCGATCGCAGCACGGGACGGAAGAAGGTCACGATCAACCTGCCTCTCTCCGTGGTACGCGCGCTCGGCGACGACACGATCGACTGGAGCTGCCGCAGCGGGGAGGGCGATCACGAGAAATGCCATTCCGTCCGCCTCTCCGAGGTGCTGCGGAGTCTGGAGTCCGGGCAGGAGCTGGTCGAGATCGAGGACGACGAGGCCACGGTGAAGGTCTGGGTGGAGTAGGCGGGTGACAATGGCGTCCGTCACAGCGGTCGCCGTCCCTCCGTGCTTCCCTCGTAACCCCTTGGACCACGGTCCGAGGCCAGCTGGAACGCCAATTGCTTCCGGGCGAAGCGAAGCGAACCCTCTGGAGGAGGTGTCCCCATGAAGCTCCGGGTCCTCGCCGGCGCCCTGGCGCTAGGCCTGGGAGCGTCGGCCCTGGCGCCCGTGGCGGCCAGCGCCGACGACCGTGATCGCGACTGGCGCGATGGTCGCAGCGGAGGCCGGGTCAGGATCACCCGGTCCTATCGCGACGACCGTCGTGGCGACCGCGCGCGATCGTATCGTTCCGACTCGTATCGCTCGTATGGCTCCAACCGGTACTACCGTCCCTACCGGTACAACAACTACTCGTACCGCTACGCGTATCCCAGCTACGGCTATGCCTACGGCTATTACGACGACAACTACTACGACGATTACGCCTACGACGGCTATTACGGCTCCTATCGGCCGTACGGCTACCGTCCGCGCGTCGTCGTTGTGCCGTCGTACCGGTACCGCGGCTATCGCCCGTTGCTGGGCGTTCGCGTGGGCGGTCCACGCTTCGGAGTCTGGCTGGGCTTCTGACGTCGTCGTTGCCGCGAGCAGATGAGGGCGGGGGCGCCGGTCGTCGGCCCCCGCCTCGTCTCTCCAGGCCTTGCCTCACCAACCCTGCCTCGCCAAACCTTGACACTGGCCGCGGCCGGAGCGTACGCTTCGCCATTGATCCAGGATCACCCCACTCTCCGATCCTGTCGTTCCCCCGACTCCGGTCCTCTCTTCACCGCCATCGCCGCACGCGTGCCGGTTCTCTGCTTGGATCGGGAGTGTCCGACCCGTCTTTCGTAGTCGTTGGAGGGGGCGGGCGGGCATGAACGCGAGCGCGGGCGCATGAGTCCGCGCGGACGGCCGGAGGTGGCGATCGTGGGCGCCGGCCTCATGGGCCGCTGGCACGCGCGCTACGCGAAGGCGGCCGGCGGACGCGTGGTGGCGATCGTCGACCCCGACCACGCGCGCGCGCAAGACCTCGCGCGGGACTTCCGGGGGGCGCTCGTCTTCCGGGACTTCGACGACTGCCTTATGGTGACCAGCGCCTCCGTCATCCACGTCTGCACGGACGTCGATCACGCGGCCCTGGCCGATCGCGTGCTGGGGGCGGGCCGCCACGCGATCGTGGAGAAGCCGGTCGCCACCTCGACCGAAGAGGCGCGCCGCCTCGTCGACATGGCGGGCAAGCTGCGCCTCGTGCTCTGCCCCGTCCACCAGTTCGCTTTCCAGCGCGGGTTCGGCCGCATGCTCGCGCACCGGGACCAGCTGGGAGAGATCGTCCGCATCGAGGGCGCCGCCTGCACGACGGACGGCGAGGGACTGGCGGCGCCGGTGCGCCGCGAGCGGCTGGTGGGGATCGTGCCGCACTTCGTGTCGTTGTTCCGAGCGCTGGTCGGGGGCGTGTCGCCCGTCTCCTGGCACGTGCTCGCGTCGACGTCGGACGATCTGTCCCTGGTCACGCGGACGGCCAGCACGCAGCTCAGCCTGTTCGCGAGCTTTCGCGGCCGGCCGCCCCGTTACGAGCTGCTCGTCGTCGGCACCGCGCGCTCGGCGCGGTTGGACCTCTTCCACGGCCACCTGGTGTGGGAGGTGGGCGGGCACTCGCGGGCGGCCAAGGTCGCCGCTCCCTTCCGCCGCAGCGCGGCCGGCCTCTCCATGGCCGCCCTCAACCTGGCCGGACGCGCGCTGCGCCGCGAGCCCGCCTTCCCGGGACTGCGTGCCCTGATCGCCGCGGCCTATCGCGCGGTCAGGGACGGCGGGCCGCCGCCGGTGCCGCCCGAAGAGATCGTCGAAGCCGCCGAGCTGATGGAGCGGATCGCCAAGTCACCGCGGACCTGACGCGGGGCCTGGCCTCGCGTTTGCAGAGAGGCCGGGACATGGGAGCCTCCGTCCGTCACGCTCGCGCGGTTCGACCGAGGCGCGCGTCGCGCGCCGAGACGTATCGGACCGTCCTCGACCTCGCCACCCATCCGCAGCGAGCCGCCGACGCGGCCGGCCTTCACTACGTGATCGACGCTCGGCCCGGCCTGCGGCGGCAGAAGGCCGGCCGCGCCTTTCGTTACCTCGGCCGCAATGGACGCGTCCTCCGGGATCCGCGGACCCTGGGCCGCATCCGGTCGCTGGTCATCCCGCCCGCCTGGACGGACGTCTGGATCTGTCCGGACGCGCTCGGCCACATCCAGGTCACGGGCCGCGACGCGCGCGGCCGCAAGCAGTACCGCTATCACCCGCGCTGGCGCACCGTCCGCGACGACGCCAAGTACGGCCGGATGCTCGCCTTCGGGCAGGCCTTGCCCGTCCTCCGCGCGCGCATCGAAGAGGACCTCGCCCACCGCGGGCTCTCGCGCCGCCGGGTGCTGGCGGCCGTCCTCAAGCTCCTGGAGACGACGCTCATCCGCGTCGGCAACGAGGAGTACGCGCGGGACAACGGCTCCTTCGGCCTGACCACCTTCCGCGGCCGCCACGCCTCGATCAAGGGCTCGACGGTCCAGTTCCGCTTCCGCGGGAAGAGCGGCAAAGTGCGCGAGGTCGGCGTGCAGGACCGGCGGCTCAGCCGGATCGTCAAGAGCTGCCAGGACCTGCCCGGCCAGGAGCTGTTCCAGTACGTCGACCGCCGGGGTCGCCGCCGTGCCGTCACGTCCAGCGACGTCAACGACTACTTGCGCGAGGTCACGGGCCAGGACTTCACGGCGAAGGACTTCCGCACGTGGGCGGGCACCGTGCTCGCGGCCTGGGCGCTGAGCGAGCGGCCGGCCGCGCGCACGAAGGCGGAGGCGAAGAAGAACGTCCTGCGCGCGGTGGAGGACGTGGCCGGACGGCTCGGCAACACGGTGGCCGTCTGCCGCAAGTGCTACGTGCACCCGGTGGTGTTCGACGCCTACCTCGACGGCACTCTCGCGGCCACCCTGCAGCAGCGGCTCGACCACGAAGCCCGGGAGGGGGAGGACCGCCTGCGGCGCGAGGAGATGGCGGTCCTCGCCCTTCTCCACCACCGCCTGGACCAGACGCCGGCGGCGAAGACGGCCTGAGGGGGAGCGGGCTAGCGCGAAGTCGTGGCCGTCGCGACCGCGAAGTACCCGAGCTTGTGGCGGACCTGCAAGTCCTCGCGCGTGGGGACGCGCACCACGATGCGGCGCCACTTCCCGTCCCGCCGCGAGTTGTTCGACACGTAGCCCAGGCTGTACTGCGTCCGCAGCTCCTCCGCGATCCGGTCGTACACGGCGTCGAGCTCGGAGAGCGAGTTGGGGAAGTGCACCTGCCCGCCCGTGTCCTGCGTGAGCGCGGTGAGGAGGTGCGCGGCCTGGCTGAACTTCACCTGGTTGCGGTCGGGCATGCGGCGCGGGCGCAGGCTGATCGCGTAGATGTTGATCTCGGTCTTGCGCGCGAGGTCGAGCACCTGGTCGTCGCTGACCAGGGACGCCGTGTCCTCGCCGTCGGAAAGGAGCACGATGGCGCGCCGCCGCAGCTCGCCCTGGTTCTTCTGCTTCTCGAGCTCCTTGAGAGCCACGTAGAGGGCGTTGTGCAGGGCGGTGGGCCCCGCGGCCTCCGTGCGCGAGATCGCCTCGTCCAGCGCGTGGTGGTCGGCCACGAAGTCCTGGAGGATGGTCGTGCGGTCGTTGAACTGCATGATCTGCGCGTTATCCTGGGTTCGCAGCGTGCCCACGAAGCGGATGGCGGCCGCGCGCGCCGTCGGCAGCTTCTCGTCCATCGAGGCGGAGGTGTCCATCATGAGGACGAGCGAGATCGGGATGTCCTCGTGGTTGAAGATCGAGAGCTCCTGCCGCACCCCGTCCTCGAAGACCGCGAAATCGTTCTTCACGAGGTCGGTGACGTAGCGGCCCCGGGCGTCGGTGACGGAGACGTTGAGGTTGATGACCTCGATGCCGGCCCCGAAGACGGGTGGGCGCGGGGTGGCCCGCGGCGGCGTCTGCGCGCGCGAAGCCGATCCGGGGCCCAGCACGGCGGCCAGGACGCCGAGAAGCAGGAGGCGACGCGTCGCCATGGGGCGGCGAGCGACAAGAGGCTTGATCACTTTCAACTGCGCGGGACGCCGATACGGACCTTGGCCCCCGGCCGGGCCACCTTGACCTCCAGCTTCCGGTCCTTGTCCCTGAGGCCGGCCACGCTCTCGAAGGAGACGCGGTACTGGGAGGAGAGCTCGCCCGCGAAGGAGTCGAGGGTGTGGCCCGTGCCCATGGCGGAAAGCAGCGTCTCCCGCCGGCCGCCCGTCGCGTCCGCGAGGTTGGCGAGGGTGTAATCGTAGTCGGTCCGACTGACCTCGCCCTGTCCGCGGCTCGCCTCCACTCCGGTCTCCTCGATCTCGGCCGCGAGCACGGTCGCGCCGGTGGGCCGCACGATGTCGACCACCTGCTCCTTGCTGTAGTTGGTGAAGCCCGCGCCCGTCCCCGTCACGACCACGATCGCGGAGCGCGCGGCCTCCTTGGATTGGAGGTCGCGCGAGGCCTCCACCAGCGCATCGAGCAGGGTGTTCCCCCCCGTGGGGAAGATGCGCCGCAGGGCCTTGGTCGCGGCGGTCACGCCCTGGCCGTAGTCCACGACCTTGTTCGGGCGGTCCCCCGTCGTCCAGACCGCGAACTCGCTGCCCTTGGGCAGGCGGCTCAGGAGCCGGAGGAGCGGCTCGAGGATCTGCTGGCGATAGTGATCGCCCATGGGCTCGCTCGTATCGACGACCACGGCCACGCGCAGCGGACGCTCGTCCTTCTCGACGCGGGTGAGAGTGCGGGCGGTGCCGTTCTCGAGGACGGCGATGTCCTGCGCGGCCAGGCCGTCGATGGGCGCGCCCTTTTCGTCCGTGACGGTGACGCTCAGCGAGCGCACCTCGTCGCCGGCGGGGGCGGGGGAGGCGGGGGCCAGCAGCAGGACGGCAGCGGCCAGAATGAGGGACATCGCTTCGGCTTCTCCGTTTATGATCCTTTTCAAGGGTCGTCGATCGGCGTTCCGCCGTCAATTCGCGCCTTGTCAAAGAATATGCGAGCCGTCGTCATCACCGTCAGCGACTCCGCCGCCGCCGGCCGCCGGCCGGACGCTTCGGGGCCGGAGGCGTGCCGGCGCCTCCGCGAGGCGGGCTTGACCGTCGAAGACCCCGTGGTCGTGCCCGACGATCGCGCCCGCATCGCGGCCGCGCTGCGCGAGGCCGCCGCGCGCTCCGCGCTGGTGGTGACGACGGGGGGCACCGGCCTGGGGCCCCGCGACGTCACGCCGGAAGCGACCCGTGACGTCATCGACCGCGATGCGCCCGGGCTGGCCGAGCTCCTGCGCGCCCACGGCCTGCGCCAGACCCCGATGGCGGCACTCTCCCGAGGCGTGGCGGGTGTCGCGGGCGCGTGCCTGATCGTGAACCTCCCGGGCAGCCCGCGCGCGGTGGCCGACGGCCTGGAGGCGCTGCGGCCGGTGCTCGCCCACGCGCTCGACCTCCTGGCCGGCCGCACCGAGCACGGCGGCGGGGGCCAGGCTTGACGGCCCGCCAGCGCGGCCCATAAGATCCGCGCCGGCCGTCCTTCCGAGGTGCCCATGAAGTTCGTCTTCCTGATACCCCTCTTCCCGCTCCTCGGCTTCCTCTTCAATTTCTTCGTCGGCGTGCGCGCCTTGCGCCGGGCCCGCGACGAGGGTCACGGCCACGGCCATCACGCGCACGGCGTGCACGTGCCCCCCCCCGGTTACATCGGCTTCGTGGCCGCGGGCGCGGTCTTCCTCTCCTTCGTGGTCGCCCTGATCTCGGTCGTCGCCGCGCACGGCGCGGCCGAGCACACGCTGGTGGAGACGCTGTGGACGTGGATCCCGGGCGGCGCCGCCGCCACCGCGCACGGCCCCCTGCCCTTCACGGTCGACTGGGCCTACCAGGTGGATCCGCTCTCCTCGGTGATGCTGCTCGTGGTCACCTTCGTCGGCTTCTTCATCCACGTGTACTCGATCGGGTACATGGGCCACGACCCCGGGTACGCCCGCTACATGTCGTACCTGAACCTCTTCATGTTCGCGATGCTCACCCTCGTGCTCGGCGCGAACTACGCCGTGCTCTTCGTGGGGTGGGAGGGCGTAGGCCTCTGCTCGTACCTGCTCATCGGCTTCTGGTTCGAGAAGCAGAGCGCCACCAACGCGGGCATGAAGGCCTTCATCGTGAACCGCATCGGGGACGCGGGCTTCGCGCTGGGGATGTTCCTGATCTTCACGACGTTCGGGTCGCTCGACTTCCGCACGGTGATGGAGCACGCCGCGCACATGCCGGTGGAGTGGGCATGGGGCGGCACCCTCACCGTCATCGCGCTCTCCCTCTTCGTGGGCGCGACGGGCAAGAGCGCGCAGCTCCCGCTGTACGTCTGGTTGCCGGACGCCATGGAGGGCCCCACGCCGGTCTCGGCCCTCATCCACGCCGCCACCATGGTGACGGCGGGCGTCTACATGGTCGCGCGCTCGTCCGCCATCTTCTCGCACGCGCCCAAGGCGATGTTCGTGGTCGCCCTCATCGGGGCCCTGACCGCGTTCTTCGCCGCCTCCATCGGCCTCGTCCAGAACGACATCAAGCGCGTGCTGGCCTACTCGACGGTCAGCCAGCTCGGCTACATGTTCCTGGCCTGCGGGGTGGGCGCCTTCGCGGCGGGCGTGTTCCACCTCATGACCCACGCCTTCTTCAAGGCGCTCCTCTTCCTCGGCTCCGGCTCCGTCATCCACGCCATGTCGGGCGAGCAGGACATGAGGAACATGGGCGGCCTCCGGAGCAAGCTGCCCTGGACGCACCGCACGATGCTCGTGGGCTGCATCGCCATCGCGGGCGTGCCGCCCCTGGCCGGGTTCTTCTCGAAGGACGAGATCCTGTGGTCGGCCTATCGGATCCGTGGCTACGGGACGTACGTGTGGGCCATGGGCCTGGCCGTGGCGGCCATGACCGCGTTCTACATGTTCCGCCTGTACCACATGACGTTCAGCGGGACGTTCCGCGGCACCGAGGAGCAGGCCCATCACGTGCACGAGTCGCCGCGCACGATGGTCCTGCCCCTGCAGGTCCTGGCCGTGGGCTCCATCCTGGCCGGCCTGCTCGGCGTCCCCGCCATCCTGGGCGACGTCCTCCACATCCCGAACGTCTTCGAGAGCTTCACGGAGCCGGTGTTCGAGGCCGCGCACGCGACGCTGCCGCAGGTGTTCACGGCGGCGCCGCCGGCCCACACCATCGAGATGGGCCTCATGGCGGCCAGCGTCACCATCGCCGCTTTCGGGATCGCCCTGGCCTGGCAGCTCTTCCAGCGCCATCCGGAAGTGCCGGCCCGGATCGCGTCTTCGGTCGCGCCCGTCTACCGTCTGCTCCTCAACAAGTACTACGTGGACGAGATCTACCAGGCGCTGTTCGTGCGCGGCCTCGCCCTCGGCGGCGGCGAGGGGCTCTTCGCCGTCGACCGTCACGGCGTGGACGGTGTGGTGAACGGAACGGCTTGGACGGTGCGGGACGCCGTGGCGAAGATCTCGGACTTCTTCGACCGCTGGTTCGTGGATGGCGCGGTCAACCTCGTCGCCGCCCTCTTCGACAACATGAGCTACGTCTTCCGCTCGCTGCAGAACGGGCTCGTCCAGCACTACGCGCTGTCGATGCTGATCATCATCCTCTTCATGATCGGGATCGGCAGTCGTTTCATCCTGTGACCGGCTTGATCGGCCAAACGGACGGGAACGGGCTCGGAGACGGAGACGGGCACGGTGTGATCGTCAATTGTTCACATGTGGGCGCGCGTAGCGAGCGACGCGCGACCCGAGCGGCAGCCCCAGGGTCGGATACCGGAGCTTAGAGAATGAATCTGTTCGGCGACCACCTTCTGTCCGTCATCACGTTCACGCCCCTCGTGGGCGCGGTGCTGCTGATGGCGATCCCCGCGTTCAAGCGCAACGACGACGCCGTGCGCTGGGTGGCCAACATCTTCGGCGTCCTGGGCTTCCTGGTCAGCCTGCCCCTCTGGCTGCGCTTCGACCGCACCGCCGCCGGCTTCCAGTTCATCGAGAACGCGCCCTGGATCCCGACCATCGGCGTTTCCTACCACTTCGGCGTCGACGGCATCTCCACCCTGCTGATCCTCCTGACCACGCTGCTGGGCGCGATCGCCATCCTCTCCTCCTGGACGGCCATCCACGACCGCGTGCGCCAGTACTACGTGTTCCTGCTCCTGCTCCAGGTCGGGATGCTGGGCGTCTTCTGCGCGCTCGACATGTTCCTCTTCTATGTCTTCTGGGAGGTCATGCTCGTCCCGATGTACTTCCTGATCGGGATCTGGGGCGGGGAGCGGCGCCTCTACGCCGCCATCAAGTTCTTCCTGTACACCCTGGTCGGCTCGGTGGTGATGCTGCTGGGCATCCTGGCCCTCTACTTCCGGTCGAAGGGCCTGCCCGGTCTGGAGATGACGGGCACCTTCGACGTGACGCAGTGGTACACCATGGCGCCGGGCCTGCCCTTCGAATTCCAGAAGTGGGTGTTCATGGCCTTCTTCTTTGGATTCGCCATCAAGGTGCCGATGTTCCCGTTCCATACCTGGCTGCCCGACGCGCACGTGCAGGCGCCCACCGCGGGATCCGTGATCCTGGCCGGCGTCCTCCTGAAGATGGGCACCTACGGCTTCATCCGCTTCTCGCTGCCGCTGCTGCCCGCGGCCACCCTGTGGGCGGTGCCCTGGATGGTCGCCCTCTCCATCATCGGGATCGTCTACGCCGCCCTGGTCACGCTCGTCCAGAAGGACATGAAGAAGCTCATCGCGTACTCCTCGGTGAGCCACCTCGGCTTCGTGATGCTGGGCATGTTCGCGCTGAACCCGCTCGGCCTCGAAGGCAGCGTCCTCCAGATGCTCAACCACGGCCTGAGTACGGGCGGGCTCTTCCTGCTGGTGGGGATCGTCTACGAGCGGCGGCACACCAAGGAGATCGCGCAGTTCGGCGGGCTCGCCCACGTCATGCCCGTCTACGCGACGATCACGCTCGTCATCTTCCTCGCTTCGATGGGCCTGCCCCTGCTCAACGGCTTCATCGGCGAGTTCATGATCCTGCAGGGCGCGTACGCGGCGAACCGCGTGTGGGCCTACTGGGCGGTGTCCGGCATCGTGCTGGGAGCGGCCTATCTCCTCTGGCTCTACCAGCGCGTCTTCTGGGGCAAGATCACGAACGAGGACAACCGGCACCTCGTCGACCTCAACGCCCGCGAGCTCGTCACGCTGGTGCCCCTGGTCGCCCTCTGCTTCGCCATCGGGATCTATCCCAAGCCCTTCCTCGATTTCCTGCACGGCCCCGTGAACCACATCGCAGCGGTGGTGCAGCCGGGCACGTACGCCGAAGGCGCGGTGCAGGCGGCGGGCCCCGGCGGTCCCCATGTCGAGCGGACCGAAGCCCTGGAAGTGCGTCCGGCCGGGGGCGCGGCCGCCACCGGTCCCGGGATCCCGCAACAATCGGAGACGCTCGTCGTGCGGCCCTCGGGGTCGGCCCCGGCTCCGGTCGGTGCCCCCGAGCGCAGCGAGGCGGTCACGGTGCGCGCGTCCGGCGCTCCCCCCACCGCGGCCGCGCCCGCTCCGCCCGAGCGCGCGGAGAGCGTCACCGTCCGGCCGTCGCCGTCGCCCCGCCGCTGATCGCGCGTCATTGACTGGCGCTTGCGCGGGCGCCCTTCTCTCGAAAGGAGACACGGAATGAGCAGGCTGCGCAGAGCCCTGATCGCCGCTGCCCTGGCCATCGCGTTCGTGGTCCCGGGCGCCCTGGTGGTGAAGGCGCAGGTGAAGCGATCGTTCCGCAACGGGTCGGTATGGCAGGTGAACTTCATCCGGATGAAGCCGGGCATGGAGACCGCCTACCTCACCTACGTCGCGGGCGACTGGAAGCGCGAGCAGGAGGCGTCCAAGAAGGCCGGCTACTCCCTGTCCTACAAGGTGCTTCAGTCGGAGGCGCACAACGCCGGCGATTTCAACCTGATCCTGATGACGGAGTACAAGGACCTCGCCACCCTCGAGGCCAACGAGGCGAAGACGGACGCCCTGCTCCAGACCGTGGTCGGCGACGACGAGAAGCAGAGGCAGGGGTACAAGGAGCGCCTGGAGATCCGCGAGGTGCTGGCCCCCTGAGTGGTGCGCGGGAGAACGGCCGCCCCCGCCGCTCCCGCAGTATCCTGATGGTGGGATGTCCTCTTCCGCGCTCGTGCGGCTGACTCGCGCCTGATGCCCGAGCGCCTGCGCACGAACTGGCGCGTGCAGGGACCGCTGCTCGGGTTCCTGCTCGTCACCGTCGTGCTCGCGCTCGTCGTCTTCCGCTCCTTCCTGCTCACGTTCACCGTCGCGGCCTCGGTGGCGCTGATGCTGGCACCCCTGCAGGGCGCGCTCAGCCGCCGCCTGCGTGGCCGCGATGGGCTGGCCGCGACCCTGCTCATGCTCGGGGTCATGTTCGTCATCCTCGTCCCCATCCTCTTGTATGGCGCCCTCATCTTCCAGCAGGCGGTGGCGTTCCTCGACTGGCTGCGCCCGCATCTCGAAGCGCGGGAATGGGACCGCTTCTGGCGCGAGGTGGTCCCGCAACGATCGCCGAAGCTGGCCAACTGGCTGCGGCAGATCGGATGGGAGGCGCCGCCTCTCACCGCGGGCCTCGCCCGCGCGAGCGAGGTCGTCAATCATTACGTGCAGGTCCTGCTCACCGGAGTGGCGACGGTCGCCCTGGACCTGGTCGTCTTCCTCATGATGCTGTTCTTCCTGCTGCGCGACGGCGACGACCTGCGCGAGTCGCTGCGGGGCATCTCGCCTTTCACGCGCGGCCAGGAGACCGAGCTGCTCGAGCACCTCGGCAACACGGTCAAGGCCGTGCTGCAGGCCATGATCATCGTGCCCCTCATCCAGGGAGTGGTCGCGTTCATCGGATTCTGGGCCTTCGGCCTGCCCTCGCCGCTGCTGTGGGCGGTGATGGTGGTCTTCGCCGCGCTCATCCCCATCCTCGGCTCGCCGCTGGCCTGGATCCCGGCTGCCCTCTACTTCCTGGTCAACGGACACCTGGGACTCGCGCTGGGCATGACCGCCTACGGCGTGTTCGTGATCAGCATGGTCGACAACATCGTGAAGCCGATCATCCTGCGCGGCTCCGCCCAGATCCACATGATGCTCGGGTTCCTCTCCATCATGGGCGGGCTGATCGCGTTCGGCCCCAAGGGCCTGATCGTCGGTCCGGTGGTGCTCTCGCTCGTGCTCTCCGCCTACCGGATCTATCGCTACGACATCCTGCGCTGGCGCGAGGAGGAGGGCATGGGCGCGACGATCATGGCGGGATTGCCGCCCCCGGGCGTGCCCGTCGCGGAGCCGGAGCCCGCGCCGGAGCCCGCCGCCCTGGCCGGCGCCGATTCGCGCGCCCCGTCGCGCTAAGCTGCTCAGCCCTAAGCGCTGCGAGAGGATGGCGGCGGCGCGCGCAGGCTTGCCCGCGAGCGCGCGGCCGTGATAGTCTTGCCGACCGTTGCCAAGCCAGTCGAACCCTGACGGGAAGACTCCCGAGAGTGAGGACAAGGGGGACGCCGGCTTGCAGCGCTCCCTGCGGGATTCGGCGTCTTATCTGGGAATCGGCTCGAGCCTGGCCTTCACCGTCCTGCTGTGCCTGTGGCTGGGGCACTGGCTCGACAAGAAGTTCGGGACGGAGCCACGGTACTTCCTCGTCGGGGCGGTGGTTGGAGTAGTGGCGGCGTTCCTGCACTTCTGGAAGATGTATCGGGCGATGAGCGGGGGAAAGAAGTGACGTTGGCGCGGTACGTAGCGGTGGTGCTGGGAGCCGTTGGCGCGTCGCTCGCCGCGGCGTGGCCGGCCCTCTCCGCGGAGGCGAGGCCGGCCGTGCTGACGGGCGCGCTCCTCGCCGCGCTCAATACCGTGTGCGCCTATTTCCTGGCTCTGTGGTCCGCGGGCCGTTCCAACAACGCCTTCTTCGTGGCCGTCCTCGGCGGGATGCTCGCCCGCATGACGGTGCTGCTCGCCGCCGTGCTGGTGGGCGTGCTCGTCTTCGGACTGCCCAAGTTGCCGCTCACGTTCTCGCTCCTCGCGTACTTCGTCGTCTTCCTGGTCCTGGAGCTGGCCGTCGTGTCGCGGCGGCCGACGGGAGAAGGCGCGCGATGATTCCCTGGGTCCTCCTCGCGCAGGCGGTGCACGAGCCCGGCGCCCACGAAGGGGCCGAGAAGGCCGTGGAAGGGGCGGCCGAGCATCACGAGGGCATCGCCGAGATCCTGATGCACCACGTGGTGAACCAGCACTACGGCGACCTCTACCTGTTCGGCCTGAACGTCGGCCCGAGCAAGCACCTCCTGTGGTTCGCGATTGCCGCCGCGCTTGTCCTCGTCGTCGTGCGCCTGGCCATCCGCAGCTACAAGAAGGGCGTGCCCAGCGGCCTGGGCACGGCCGTGGAGACGCTCGTCGTCTACGTGCGGGACGAGATCGCGGAGAAGAACATCGGCCACGACGGCCGCAAGTACGTCCCCCTCCTGCTGAGCTTCTTCTTCTTCATCCTCGTCGCCGCGCTCCTGGGACTGACACCCTTCTCCTCCACGGCCACCGGCAACCTCAGCGTGACGCTGGGGCTCGCTTTCGTGTCCTTCCTGGCCATGCAGTGGGCCGGGATCAGCAAGTACGGACTCGTGCACCACTTCCAGAACATGATTCCGCCCGGCCTGCCCCTGTGGCTGCTGCCGATCATGATCCCCGTCGAGCTCCTCGCCATGTTCACGCGCCCGTTCGCCCTCATGATCCGGCTCTTCGCGAACATGCTGGCGGGGCACATGGTCATCGCGAGCCTGCTCCTCCTCATCCCCCTGATGGCCAGCATCAACCTCGCGTTCGGCGTGGGGATGGTGCCGATCTCGCTCGTGCTCGCGCTCTTCATCATGATGCTCGAGATCCTGGTCGCCTTCATCCAGGCCTACATCTTCACGCTGCTCACATCCATCTTCATCGGGATGAACGCCCATCCCGCGCACTGATGCGCCGCTCAATCACACTCTTTGGAGGAGCTGACCGACATGCCCACTGATCCCAAGGCTCTCGCGTACCTGGCCGCCGGCATCGGCGCCGGAATGACCATCATCGGCGGTGGCTATGGCATCGGCCGTCTGGCCGCCGCCGCCATGGACGGCATCGCGCGCCAGCCCAATGCGGCGGGCGACATTCGCGGGGCCATGATCGTGGCCGCCGGTCTCATCGAGGGCGTCACGTTCTTCTCGCTGATCGTGACCATCCTCCTCGCCATCAAGTAGGGCGAGCGGTGGTCTCCCTGGTACCCGCCGCCCTCGCCGCCGGCGGCTTCACCGACCTGGAGTTCGGCCTCACCCTCTGGACGGTGGTGCTGTTCGCGATCTTCGCCTTCGTGCTCACCAAGCTGGGCTGGAAGCCCCTCCTGGCCATGATCGAGGAGCGCGAGAAGGGCATCCACGAGGCGGTCGGCTCCGCGCAGAAGGCCAACGAGGAGGCGCAGCGCCTCCTCGCCCAGCATCAGGAGCTGATCCGCGAAGCCGGCCGCCAGCGTGAAGAGATCATGAAGCGCGCCCTGGCCGACGCGGAGACGGTGAAGACCGATCTCATCGCCCAGGCCCGCGCCGAATCCGAGCGCATGGTCCAGAAGGCCAGGGAACAGATCGAGCGCGAGAAGAAGCTCGCCATCCAGGAGCTGCGCTCGTCGGTGGCCGATCTCGCCGTGGAAGCGGCGGCGAAGATCGTCCAGTCGTCCCTGACGCCGGAAGCCCAGAAGAAGCTCGTCCACGACTTCATCGACGACCTGCCCCAAGCGCGCGGCTGATCCCTCGATGGCCGCGCGTCCGTCAGGCCGGCTGCTGGCGCCGCTTGGCCGTTTGCTTCTGCCGGTACATCGCGCGGTCGGCCGTCTCGATCGCGCGTTCCAGCGGCCGCTCCGTCCCGAAGCTGGCCACGCCGAACGAGACGGAGAGCCCGACCGGCTTCGCCATTCCGCGCAGCGTGGTCTCGCGCAGGGCTTCGCCGACGTGGTCGAGGCGCCGCGTCGCCTCGTCTTCCGCGACGCCGATGAGGATGACCAGGAACTCGTCGCCGCCCCAGCGGATGACCAGGTCGGCCGCGCGCACGATCGAGCGGATGGCCGTCGCGACGGCCCGGATCGACTCGTCCCCGGCCGCGTGCCCGTACGCGTCGTTGATCGGCTTGAGCGAATCGATGTCCACGATGGCCACCGTTCCCTCGGGCGGCGTCGACCCCTGCCGGCGGGCGTCTTCCACCAGCGAGTAGAACGCGTGCCGGTTCAGCGTCTCCGTCAGCGGATCCACGCGGGCGAGGCTCTGCATGGCGTCGTGCGCCACCCGTAGCTCATCGTTCGCGGCCTGCAGCTCGCGGTTGACGTCCTCCATCACCACCGTGACCATCCCGAAGGCCAGCAGCACCTCGAAGATGAGGTCGTACAGCGACGCGTAGCCGAGGTACGCGGAGGGAAGCGAGCCGCGGTAGAGCTCGGCCAAGCTGATGAGGGGGACGTAATGGAAGAAGTCGATGGTGAGGAGCAGGAGCGCGATGGCCATGATGCGCACGCCGGACAGCGTCCGCGGACGCCCCCGGCGGGCGCGTTCGAGCTGCCAGAACGCGATCGCGAAGAGCAGGGCCATGACGGCGGCTTGGAGGATGAACCGCTGCGAAAAGCTCCTGCCCACGTGGGGGAGGGTCATGGCGAGGAGCAAGGCGGGCGCGGCCCAGCCCGTGTCCCCACGCACCAGCCGCGTCCCGGAGGCATACTCGCGGCAGCCCGTGATGACCAGGAACGCGAACGCGTACTCGCCGAAGAAGTAGACGGGCTGGAGGATCGGCGTGAGCTCCCGGACGCGGAACATGATCAAGAGGGCGAAGAGGGCAGTGGCCAGGCAAAGCCATCCCAAGGACCACGAGCGCAGGCAACGGCGGTCGATGGACCGCTGGAGGAACGCGCAGAGCCCGGCGATGAGTGCGATGCCCGTCGCCTGCATGGCCAGCCCGAGGTAGCTGGTGACGACGCCCTGCACGAGGCCTCTCTCCGAGCAGGCCGGAGGGATCTGCTCGGACTCCGATTCTAGGGGTGGGCCGCCATGGTCACCAAATTGTGCCCAGAGTGAACACTAATCGCCGCCCAGGATGTTCCCGATGTCACGCAGCGTTCCGCCGACGCCGGCCACGCCGCCCGATCCCTCCTTGGTGAGGCCCAGGATGCGGCCGGCCAACCGCGAGAACGGCAGCGTCTGCAGGATCGTCTTGCCGGGGCCGGTCAGGGTGGCCAGGAACAGGCCCTCGCCGCCGAAGAGCGCGTTCTTGAATCCGCCCACGAACTGGATGTCGTACTGCACCGACTCCTCGAAGGCGACGATGCAGCCGGTGTCCACGCGCAGCATCTGGCCGGGCACGAGGTCGAACTCGATGAAGTTGCCGCCGCCGTGGATGAAGGCGGTGCCGCGGCCAGTCAGGCGCTCCAGGATGAAGCCCTCGCCACCGAAGAGTCCCGCGCCGAAGCGCTTGGTGAACGCGACGCCCACGTCGATCTCGGCGGTGGCGCAGAGGAACGAATCCCGCTGGCACAGCCAACTCGCCCCCCCGGCGAAGGCGAGCTCCTTGATCTTTCCGGGGTAGGGGGCGGAGAACGCCACCTGGCCGTTCACGCGGCTCTTGAAGCGCGTCATGAAGAGGCTCTCGCCCGCGACCATGCGTCGCAGGCCGCCCCACAGGCCGCCCTTCATGGCGCTTTGCATCTCCACGTCGCCCGCCATGTAGAGGAGCGCGCCCGGCTCCGCCTGGACTTCCTGCCCGCCGCGCAGGGGGATCACCACCGCCTGCATCACGTCACCTACGATGTGGAACTCGGTCGGATGGTCGGCGCTCGGCGCGGAGGCGGCGGCTCCGCACGACGGGCAGAAACGCGCCCCGTCCGCCAACGGCTTTCCACAGGTCTGGCAGTTCATCGATCGCTCCCCGTGTTACATTTCCTGCCCATGCCCGACTCCGAGATCGCGAAAGTCTTCCAGGACCTCCCCAAGCGATTCCAGAAAGGTACGGTCCAGAAGCCGCGAACGTTCTACTTCTCGCTCGACGACGACGAGAAATGGACGGTCGCGCTCTCGGCGGACAAGTGCCAGGTGACGGCGGGCAAGCCGGCCGCGGACGCCGACTGCTTCTTCAAGGCCTCGAAGCAGATGTTCCTCGACGTCTGGAACGGCAAGCACGTTCCGTCGGCCAAGGACTTCCTCACGGGCGCCATCAAGAGCAACAACCCGCTCCTCCTCAAGGACTTCGTCGCCGCCTTCAAGAAGGGCTGAGGCCGGCTAGGGCCGCTTCATGGTCAGCGGGTCGCGCAGGGGCAGCACCACGACCTTGCGCCCCTCGGCCAGTGCTTCCAGGCTCGTCTGGTGCTTGCCGTCTCCGAGGTCGATCTCCTTCTGGTCGCCCACCACGAGCACGACCATCTTCTCGGGCGTGAGGTACTTCTGGGCCACGCGCTGGACGTCGGCGGCGGTGACGGCGCGGATGCGGTCCCGGTACGTCTGCCAGTAGGTGGGATCGCGGCGCGTGTACTCGTCCGCGGCGAAGATCCCGACCGTCTGCGCCTTCGAGCCGAACGTGCTGGGGAAGGTCTCGATGAGGTTGCGCTTGATGGTGTCGAGCTCCTCCTCCGTGACCGGCTTCTCGCGCATCCCCTTGATCTCCTGCAGCACGAGCTGCGCGGCGTAGACGACGGTGCGGCTCTTGGACTGGAACTCCGCGCGGAAGGAGCCCGGGTAGTAGACGCCGAAGCGCAGGCTGGAGCCCGCGGAATAGGCCAGGCCTTCGTCCGAGCGCACGGTCTTCATGATGCGGGACGTGAAGCCGCTCCCGCCCAGGATCTCGTTCATCACCTCGAGCGCGTAGGCGTCCGGATCGCCGCGGCGCACCGAGGGCAGGCCGATCGACACCCGTCCCTGGTTCACGTCCTTCTGGATGCGATAGATGCCCGGAGCCGCGGTATGGATCTCCGAGGGCACGGGCGGCACCGTGGGCGCGGGTCCCGGCCAGTCCGCGAACGCCGCCTCCAGCTTCCGGATCATTTCCGGCCGTGAGAACGACCCCGACACGGCCGCGATCATGTTGGCCGGGTGCACGTACTTCTTGTGGAAGGAGACCAGGTCCGGCCGCGAGATGGACTGCACGGACGCCGCCGTCCGGAAGCGGTTGCTGAAGTGCTCCTCGCCGTAGAGGAGGACGTTCCACTCGCGCGCCTCCACGTCCTCGGAGTCGTCGTTGCGCTTCTTCATCTCCTGGAGCGCCTGCTCCTTGGCCAGGGCCAGCCGGTCTTCCTGGAACCGCGGCTCCTTCAGCATCTCCACGAACACCTTGAGCGACTCGTCCAGGTTGTCGCGCAGGGCGTTGAGGCTCGCGCGGCCGGAGGTCTCGCCGATGCCGGTGCCGACGTTGGCGGCCAGAAAGTCCAGCTTCTCGTCGAGCTGTTCCGCGGTGAGGCTGCGCGTCCCCCCGCGTCGGATCTGCGATCCGGTCAAGGCGGCCAGGCCTTCCTTGCCCGCGGGCTCGAGGTAGGAGCCCGTGCGCAGCGTGAGCTCGATGTTCACGAGGGGCAGGGTCGGGTCCTCGGCGATGTACACGACCATCCCGTTCTTCAGGACCACGCGATCGTCCTTCGCGGACGGCGGCGTGTAGACGATGGGCGCGAAGACGAGCTTGTCCGGATGGTCGGGGATGGCGGCCTGCTGGGCCACGGCGGGCGCGGCCGCGAAGGCCGCGGTCGCGACGATGGCGAGAGCGAAGGGGACGCGAGTGGTCTTCACTTCTTCTGTCCTTCCAGGGCGGCCAGACGCTCCTGCGCCCGCTTGAGGATGAGATCGAACACCGGCTTCATCTCCGGGGGCACCTGGGCCTTCGCCTGCTCCATCTGGGTCAGCCCCTCGCGGAGCTTGGCCGGATCCGTCTCCGCCTGGATGCGCGCGATCTGCTGGCGGGCCATGCCTTGGGCGGGCGCGGGCAGGGCCGCGATCTCCGGGTCGTCCGCGGCCGCGGCCGCGTCGCCCGTCTTGCGCAAGAAGATGCCGACGGTGCGGTTCTCGTTCGTCAAGTACTGCTTGGCCGCGCGCTGGAGGTCGGCCGCGGTCACGCGGTCGACTTCCTCCGCGTAGGTGTTGATGTAGCGCCAGTCGCCGAAGCCGTCGTAGATCATGAGCTGGATGGCGATCGAGAACGGCGACGACAGGCGCCGGTACGCGTTGGCCTTGGCCTGGTTCTTCACCTTCTGCAGCTCTTCGGCCGAGATCGGCTCCGTCTTGAGCTTCTCGAGCTCCTCGTAGATGGCCTGCTCCACCGCGGCGGGGTCCTTGCCCTCCTTGACCGTGCCCTCCACCTGGATCGACCCCTCGTATTTCTTGAGGTCCACGGACCCGGAGATCTCGTTGGCCACCTGGCGGCCCGTGACCAGGCCCTTGTAGAGGCGGCCCGTCCGGCCCGAGAGGATGTCCGTCAGCACGTCGAGCACCGTGCGGTCCTTGCTCACGAAGGGGACGCCGTGCCACCAGACGCGCACCGTGGGCGAGGTCTCCGCCTCCGCGCGGAAGCGCTTCTCCCCGATCTGCTCCGGCTCCGTCGTGACCACCTCCGGCGGCTCCGTGTTCCCGCGCGGGAGGCGTCCGAAGTACCTCTCGAGGAGCGGGCGGACGGCGGCCGCGTTGAAGTCCCCGACGAGCACGCCGGTCAGGTTGTTGGGCGCGTAGTACGTCCCGAAATAGGCGTCGGCCTGGGCCTTGGTGATGCTGGAGACGTCGGAGGGCCAGCCCACCACCGGCCACTTGTACGGGCTGGCCTCCCAGAAGAGCGCGTTGAACGCCTCGTCGTACTTGCCGAGCGGCGTCGACTCCGTGCGCATCCGGCGCTCCTCGTAGACGACGTCACGCTCGGAGTAGAACTCGCGGAAGACGGGGTTCATGAGGCGGTCCGATTCCAGCCAGGACCACAGCTCGATGCGGTTGGCGGGCAGGCGCACCATGTAGATGGTCCAGTCCTCGCTGGTTCCCGCGTTGAGCCCCTCCGCCCCGTTCTTCGTGTAGATCTGGGAGAGGTGGTCCTTGATCTGGACCTGTCGCTGCTTCTGCACCAGCTGGTCGAACTGCTTGTCCAGCTCGCGGTAGCGCGGCGTCTGGTTCTCCGGCTTGGCGATGTCGTCGATCTCGCCCTTGCGCTGGCGCTCGCGCATCACCCTCATCTCTTCCCGCATCGCGGTCCGGACCTTCTCCTGCTCCTCGATGATGCGCAGGTCGGCGTCGATGTCCTTGGTGCCGATGGTGCGGGTGCCCTTGAACATCATGTGCTCGAAGAGATGGCTGATGCCGGTGATGCCCTCGCGCTCGTTCACCGAGCCCACGTGGGCCACCCAGCCCCCCACGACGGTGGGCGAGTCGTGGCGCTCGAAGAGCAGCCAGCGCATCCCGTTCGGGAGCGCGAACTCCTGGACGTTGATCTGGGGCTTCTCCGCCGCCTGGACCGGCCCGGGCAGGGCGGAAAGGAGAAGCAGGAGGGCGATGCGGCGGGGTGCGGCCAGGTTCATGTGATTGGACTCCAGAAGCGGACGGGCGAGCACGCCTGCTGAGCAGGATAGCAGACTGTCATTCGGCCGTAATCAGGACGTAAAGGCGTCGAGCACGTGCTCGGTCACGTAGAACAGCGCGACCCCGAGGAACACCACCAGCGGCATGCGGAGGCCGCGTTCCTCGTTCACTTCCGGGATGAGGTCGCTGGCGGCGACGTAAAGGGTGACCCCGGTGGAGAGCGGCAGGGCATAGTCGACGGCGCCGGTGAACCGGTTCATGCCGAGCACTCCCGCCATGGTCGCTCCCGCCAGCACGAACGCCGAGGTCAGGGCGCCCCGTTGCCCCTGTCCCGAGGCGAGGGCGATGGATGCGACCGTCACCCCTTCGGGGATCTTGTGCAGCAGCACCGCGAAGAAGATGAGGAGGCCCAGGGGCGCCGAGATCAGGAACCCGGACGCGATCGACACGCCGTCGAAGAAGGTGTGGATCGAGAGGCCGACGAGCGCGGAGAAGCCCACGGCCGGGTTCATCATCACCTCGTCGTGGCGCTCCTCTCCGAAGTGGAAATGCGGCGCCAGCGTGTGCTCGAAGAACTGCACGAGGAAGTAGCCGGCCAGGATCAGCGCGGGCGCGGAATGGGAGAGGGCGAACGACGCCGGCATCATGCGCAGGAACGTCGCGGCCAGCATGAACCCCGCGCCCAGGCCGACGAAGTACTTCAGGAACATCTCGTTCCAGTGGCGCCGCGCCACCACCACCAGCCCGCCCACGACGTTGGCGGCGGCAGCGGCGGCGCCGAAGGCCAGGCTCAGCGCCAGCGGGGAGGACAGGTCCATCGGGAGCGCGCGACGATAGCATCCGGCCTGACCCGCTTCAATCCATTACAAACAGGGTGGATACGGCCGGATACGGATTCGGACGCCGGAGGCTCCTGTGTCGCCCGACGGAACTTCACGGCTTCGGGGGGCGTCTTGGATTACGAGAAATGAAGACCCTGGCCATGAGCCTGCCCACCATCGTCCAAGGCGTCCGTCAGAACCTCGTGCCATGGCTGGCGGTCAAGGCCATCTTGACCGCGCTCGTCTTCGGTGGCCAGGTCGGAGTATGGACCGCGTTCGCGCTCGATACCGCCGTGTCCGCCCTCGTCCTCC
>WNFM01290264.1_pt3 | contig 27002 bp, 22 predicted proteins | sample 5400271 | NCBI WGS metagenome assembly WNFM01 (sample SAMN13153352, study PRJNA577476) | soil metagenome | isolation source: 60 cm saprolite on Douglas fir-dominated hillslope | place: USA:California | collected 2013-09-17 | reverse complement strand
GATCCGCCGCTACATCTCCTGGCGCAACCGCAACGCCTGCGACCGGAACCTACGAGAGGTCGTCAACCGGGCGAACGTTGCCTGACACGGCACTAGGACGCCGACCTTAGTTATCTGAGCCGGCGCGGTCCCAGACGTAGAGCTCGACGGCCTCGACCGCGAGTCCCATCAGGCGAGGTGGGGAGAGAAGGCTGAGGACCAGCTCCAGAGCGTCCTCCTCGGTGACGCCGGCGTCGACGGCCTCCTCGCCGCGGAAGCCGGCGGCGAGCTTCAGGGCCTCGCGGCGGTTCTCGCCGAGTGAGCCGAAGGCGCCCATCAGGAAGTCGCGGTTGGGGATCGGGTGACCTACCTCGAGCGAGCCGTGCCAGGCGGCGAGCATCGAGAGGTCGTGCTCGTCGAGCTCGGAGATCGCCTTCGCGTAGTGGACCTCCAGCTCCGAGTCGGGGATCTCGTCGACCCAGGCACGGACGGCCTCGCCCAGCAGCTGGCGGCGGGCCTCGCGGCCGACCGAGTCGGCAATGGCGCGGACGGCGTCGGCTGGGTCTACGAAACAGAGGGACATGAGCTGGTTCGCAATCTAGAGGCGGCGGTAGACGGCAAAACGGGGGTGCTCCGCCGCAGTTTGCGGGGGAGTGCGCCGCCCACGTCCATAGGCTGGGAGGGTGCCGCTGAAGCTGATCCACGGGCCCCCGAACTCGGGGCGGAGGGACCTGGTCCGGCGCCGCTTCGCCGCGGCGCTCGACCGGGACCCGGTCCTGGTCGTGCCCACCGTCGACGACGTCTTCTCCTTCGAGCGCGAGCTGGGCGGGGAGGGCGCGATGCTGGGCGGGGAGACGATGACTTTCGGAGCGCTGTTCCGGACCGTCGCTACGGCTGGCGGGGCGCCCCCGGGCGCCGAGCTCTCCGCCGCGCAGCGGCTGCGGGCGGTCTCGGTTGCGATCGACACCCGCCTCGGTCGGCTCGGCCCGCTGCGGCGCTCCGCCTCGCGGCCCGGCTTCGCCCGCGCCTTCGAGCGGCTGCTCGACGAGCTGCAGGCCGCCGGGGTCGGCCCCGGCGCGGTCGAGGCGAGCGCGGCGACGCTGGAGGGCTCGGCCTATCTCAGCGACATCGCCACCCTCTTCGCCGGCTACGCCGAGGCCCGCGACCGGACCGGCCGCGTCGACACCCACGGGATCGCCCGCGAGGCGATCGAGCTGCTGCGCCGCGACGGCCCCTTCTGGGGCGAGCGCCCCGTCTTCCTCTACGGGCTCGACGACCTCACCGCCAACCAGTTCGAGCTGGTCGAGGCGCTGGCGGCGCTGACCGAGGTGACCGTCGCGCTGCCCTTCGAGGCGGGGAACGCGGCGCTGGCGGCGCGCTCGCGCCTGCTTGGCGAGCTGCGCGACCGGATCGGCGTCGCCGAGGAGACCCTGACCGAGGCCGACTCGGCGAACACCGACAGCCCCCTGCTCTTCCACCTCGCCCGCGGCTTCGGCGCGGCGGACGCCGTCCCGCAAGCCCCAAGCGAGGACCTGCTCCTGCTGCGCTCGGCTGGGGAGCGGGGCGAGGCGGAGGCGATCGCGACCGAGGTCTCGAAGCTGGTCGCCGCTGGCGCCGACCCGGCCGAGATCGCGATCGCCCTGCGCGACCCAGTGCGGCGCGGACCGGCGATCGCCGCCGCGCTCGAGGCCAACGGCGTCGCGACCGCGCTCGAGGCCGAGCTGCCGGTCGCCGGCACCGCGGTCGGCGGCGCCCTCGTGGCCCTGCTGGAGACCGAGTTCGGCTCCGGGCGGACCAGCGACCTGCTGCGCTACCTGCGCGGCCCCTCCGGCTTCTCCCAGGGCCGGGTCGACTGGCTGGAGCGCTCGCTGCGGCGCGGCAGGGTGCAGGACGCGGAGACGGCGCTGAGGCTGTGGCAGGGCGAGGAGGGCGAGCCGCCGCGAGACCTGGTGCGCCTGCGGGAGGCCGCGGCGCGCTCGGCGGCGGCGCTGTCGGCCGAGGTCGGCCGGCTGGCGGCGACGATGGCCTCGCGGCCGCTGCGCGGCGAGGGCGACGGCCCGCCGCTCGGCCCCGGGGACGGGGTGGAGCTGCGCGCGGCAGGCGCCGTCGCCGGCGCGCTCGGCGAGCTGGCCGAGCTGGGCGACCTGGCGCCGGGACCGGCGGAGCTGACGGCGACGATCGCCGTGCTCGAGTTCCGGGTCTGGAGCGGACCGGTCGAGGGACGGGTGCGGATCGCCAGCCCCTACCGACTGCGCGCCGGGCGCTTCGAGCACGTCTTCGTCGCCTCCCTCCAGGACGGCGAGTTCCCGCGCCGCGACCGCGGCGGCGACCCCTTCCTCTCCGAAGCGCAGCGCGCCTCGCTCGGGCTCGACCCCCGGCGCGACAGCGAGGCCGAGGAGCGCTACCTCTTCGGGGTCTGCCTCTCGCTGCCCCGCGGGCGCCTCTTCCTCTCCTACCGCGACAGCGACGAGAACGGCGGCGCCGAGGCCCGCTCGCCGCTCCTCGACGACGTCCGCGCGCTGCTGGCGCCCCCGGCCGACGGCTCGGCCTCCGATCCCGTCGAGGAGGCGATCACCAGCAGCCGCGACCTGGCCCGGGTGGTCCATCCCCTCGCCGAGGCGCCCTCGGAGAACGAGCTGGCACGCGCCCTCGCCGCGCACGGCCCCGCCGCCGACCCCGCCGCGCTGCTCGCGGCGGTCGGGGTGGGTGGCGCCCTGAGAGACCGGGTGGCGGGCCGGATCGCGGCGGCGCGCGCGGCCGAGGCCGCCTCGCGGGCGCCCGGCCCGCTGACCAACCCCGAGGCGATCGAGTCGCTGGCGGCGGTACCCGCCTACGGGGGCACGACCCTGGAGGAGTTCGACCTCTGCTCCTACCGCTGGTTCGTCAGCCACGAGCTGGACCCGCAGCCACTCGACCCGGTGCCCGACCCGCTGGTCCAGGGGGGCCTGATGCACGCCGCCCTCGACCGCCTCTACCGCGAGCGTCCCGGCGGCGACCCGCTGCCCCGTCCCAGCTCCCTTGCCGCCTGGACCTCGCGCGGGCGGGAGCTGGTCGCCGAGATCGTCGCCGAGCGCGAACTCGGCCCCCATCCGGCCGAACGGGCGATGGCGCGGCGGGTCGAGCGCCTGCTGGAGCGTTTCCTCGCCGAGGAGGCCGAGCGCGAGACCGGCGGCTTCGAGCCCTGGCTGCTGGAGGCCACCTTCGGCGAGCAGGAGGACAGCGAGCGGCCGACGCTGGAGCTGGACGGCTGGGGACTGCACGGGGCGATCGACCGCGTCGACCGCGCCCGCGACGGCCGCGCCGTCGTCATCGACTACAAGCTCTCCGGCTCGGTAACGCCGCGGGAGAAGTTCGAGGAGCAGGCGAAGCTGCAGCTGCCGCTCTACCTGCTCGCGGTCGCCGAGCACTGGGGGGCCGACCCGGTCGGCGGCCTCTATCACCCGCTGCGGGGAACCTCGGTGCGGCGGCCGCGCGGCATCGTCGCGGAGGAGGCGGCCGCGGACCTCGCCGGCTACGAGCTCTACGACAGGGACGTGGTCGACAGCGAGGGGTTGGAGGAACTCCTCGCCGACTCCCGGCGGCGGGCCGGCGAGATCGTCGCCCGCATGCGCAGCGGCGACATCCGGCGCGACCCGGGCCCCCGCCGCGGCCTGCGCAGCCACGACGTCTGCCCCACCTTCTGCACCTTCGCCCCGATCTGCCGCCGCGACCGCGCTCCGCAATACGAGGAGGACGAGGAGGTGGAGGTTCTCCTATGAGCGAGCGCACCCCGACCCCGGAGCAGGCGGCGGCGATCGCTGTCAGCGGCCGCGACGTCCTGCTCGAGGCCGGCGCCGGAACCGGCAAGACGGGAGTGATGGTCGACCGCTACTGCCGGCTCGTCTGCGACAAGGGGGTCTCGCCCGACGCGATCCTCGCCTTCACCTTCACCGACAAGGCCGCCGCCGAGCTGCGCCAGCGGATCCGGGCCGAGCTGGCGCGGCGGGCCGAGGTCGGCTCCGAGCGGGCGCGGGAGCTGCTGAGCGTGATCGGCGGCGCCTGGGTGACGACGATCCACGGCTTCTGCAACCGGCTCCTGGCCGGGCATCCGGTGGCAGCCGGAATCGACCCCGGCTTCCGCGTGCTCGACGCCCCCGAGTCGGCGCGGGCGGCGCGCGAGGCCTTCGACGAGGCGCTGGCGGAGTTCCTCGCCGCTGATCGACGGCCTGCGGGCGATCGTCGCCGGCGTCCACGCCGAGCTGCGCAGCCGTGGCGAGGCGGAACCGCGGCTGCCCGAGCCGCCGCCCACCGACCCCGAGGCGGCGATCCGCCGCGCCGCCGAGGCCGCCGCCGAGGCGCTGGAGGAGATGCGCGACGGCGACCCCAAACGCGAGCTGGTCGAGCGGGCGCTGGCGCGGCTGAGCGAGCCCGGGCCGCCGCCGAGCGTCGACGAGCTGCGGTCGCTGCGCACCGACAGCAAGGCGCAGCCGATCGCCCTCTACCGCGAGGCGATCGAGGCGGCGATCTCCCGCAGCGCCGAGGCCGGCGAGGGAGGAGAGGCCTACGGCCACCTGGCGCAGCTGCTGGGGTTGTTCTCCGCCCGCTTCGAGGCCGCCAAGGCCCGCCGTTCCGGGGTCGACTTCGAGGACCTGCAGATCCTCGCCGCGCGGCTGCTGGAGCGGGCCGAGATCGGCGAGGCCTACCGCGGCCGCTTCAGCCACCTGCTGGTCGACGAGTTCCAGGACACCAACCGCCTGCAGATGCGGCTGATCGAGGCGCTGCGGGGGCCGCGCAGCGAGCTGGTCGTGGTCGGCGACGAGTTCCAGTCGATCTACGGCTTCCGCCACGCCGACCTCGACGTCTTCCGCCGCCAGCGCGAGCTGGTCGAGCGGCGGGCGGGCGCCGAGCTGATAGAGCTGAGCGGCAACTTCCGCGCGCGGCCGGAGCTGATCGCCGCCGTCAACCGGTTCGGCGCCGCGCTGCTGGGCGACTCCTACCGGCCGCTGCGGGTGGGGTCGCCGCCGGCCGTGGATGTCGCGGCGGCTGGCCAGGGCCCTCCGGTCGAGCTGCTGCTGACCGCCCGCGACGGCTGGGACGCGGAGGAGATCGAGCTGGAGCCGGCGATCGACGGCCGCACCCCGCTCAACTGCCTGGCCGAGGCCCGCTTCGTCGCCGCCCGCCTGCGCGAGCTGGCCGACGCCGGCGTCGATCGCGGCGAGATGGTCGTGCTGCTGCGCGCGTTCACCCACCTCGACGCCTACGAGGACTCGCTGGAGCGTGCCGGCCTGCGCCCCTACGTCGTCGGCGGCCGCGGCTACTGGTCCCAGCAGCAGGTCTCCGACGTCTGCGCTCTGCTGGCGACGATCGCCAACCCGCTCGACGACCAGGCGCTTTTCGGCGCCCTCGCCTCCCCCGCCTGCGGCGTCGCCCCCGACACGCTCTGGCTGTTGCGGGCGGCGGCGGGGAGGCGACGCCACGTCTGGCCGGCCCTGGAGCGCGCGGTCGGCGCCGGCGAGGCGGAGCTGGCCGAGCCGGAGCGGCTGGCGCAGATCCCGGACCCCGAACTGGAGCTCCTGCGCCGCTTCGCCGCGACGATCGCGGCGCTGCGCGGGCGCGGACCGCGGCTCTCGCTGGCGGGCCTGGTCGAGGCGGCGACGACCAAGACCGGCTACGACCTGGCGGTGCTGATGCGCCCGGCCGGCGAGGCACGCTTCGCCAACGTCCGCAAGCTGATGCGGCTGGCGGCCGAGTTCGAGTCGCGCGAGGGCCGCGACCTGCGCGGGCTGCTCGACTTCCTCGCCGCCCGCGCCGAGAGCGACGCCGAGGCCCAGGCCGCGACCGCGGCGGAGGGGCACGACGGGGTGCGGATCATGACCGTCCACAACGCCAAGGGCCTGGAGTTCGACGTGGTCGCCGTGCCCGACCTCTCGCGCAGCCTGCTGGCCGGGGCGCGGCCGCCGCTGCTGACGCTGGGCCGCGAGCAGCCGCCGCGGGTGGGGATGCAGCTGCGCCGGCTCGGCAGCGGCTCGATCAACCTCTACGACTACGCCGAGCTCTGCGAGGAGGCGAGGAGGCGCGACTCCGAAGAGGGCCTGCGGCTGTTCCACGTCGCCGCCACCAGGGCCCGCGAGCGGCTGATCCTCAGCGGCGTGGTCAAGCCCGAGCCGGGACGGGAGACCAAGCCGGGCACGCCGGTCCTCGAGCGCCTGGTCGAGGCGCTCGGGGTGGAGCGCGAGGCCGATACGAACGTCGTCGTGCCGCCGCCCGAGCCGCGCGCCGACCTGGAGGCCGCCTTCGACCCGTCCGAGATCGCGGTCCGCGTCAACCACCCCTCCCCCGAGCGCGCGAAGGAGCTGACCGCGGCCCGGCGCGACGCGGCGGGCGACCGCCCGCTCGGCGAAGGCCCGCCGCCGCTGGTCGAGCGCCGGCCCCCGATCGTCCCCGGCCGCCCCCTCTCCTACACCGCGATCTCCGCCTACGAGGAATGCCCCTATCGCTTCTACATGGAGCACGTCCTCGGCCTCGCCGACCGCGGTCGTCATTCCCCCCGCGTAGCGGTTGAAATGACGACCGCGGCTGGGAATGGACGGGGGATGACAGCGTCAGGACGCGAGGAGCGCAGCGCCCGGGGCGCCGCGGTGCATGCGCTGCTCGAGTGGAGCCAGGCGAACGGCTGGAGCGAGCCCTCGGAGGAGCTGGCGCTTCGCCACGCCGTCGCCGCGGGACTCGACCCCGAGGCGACCGACGCCGCGGAGCTGCTCGGCCCGGTGCGCGGCTGGCTCGGCTCCGCCCTGCGCGAGCGAATCGGCGCCGGCGCCGCGCGGGCCCGGGCCGAGGTGCCGATCCTGCTCGGCGTCGGCGGCACCGTGCTGCGCGGCTCGATCGACCTGCTGGTCGAGCGCGACGGCGCGCCCCCGCTGGTCGTCGACTACAAGACCGACCGCCTCGAGGGCTCCCGGCCAGAGGAGCACGCGGCCCGCTACGAGATCCAACGCTCGATCTACGCCCTGGCGGTGGCGGAGTCGCTGCCGGCGTCGGAGGTCAAGATCGCCTACGTCTTCCTCGAGCGCCCCGAGGATCCGGTCCTCTCCCTCCTGGGCCCGGCCGAGATGGAGGCCGGGCGCGAGCGCCTAGCGGCGGCGATCGCCCGCATCGGCCAAGGCGAGTTCCCGGTCGCACCACCCGAGCAACGAAGCTGGCCCCTCTGCCGCGGCTGCCCAGCCCTAGTAGGCCGCCTCTGCTCTGGTCCTGACGATGTTCGACGTAGCGCCACTCCGGAGGCGGAGGTGGGGTGAAGCGTCTTGTACTTTTTTGCCGCCCTCAATCTCGGACGGCCGTCCCCGCCCCTCAAAAAAGTTAAGCGAAACCCCACCTCCGCCTCCGGAGCGACCCTACGACTCAGACGAGACCTCGAGCTTCGCTGCCAACTCGTCCAGCTTCAGCTCCTTCAGCCCCTCGCCGACCGCCTCCAGCTCGGCGGCGCAGTAGTTGACCAGCTCGCGCCCCTCGCGACAGAGGTCGAGCGTCTCGCGGAGCCCGGCCTGGCCGGAGTCGAGCCGGTCGATGATCTCCTCCAGCCGCTCGACGGCAACCTCGTAAGAATCAATTTCCGCCCGCGTGCTCTGCTCTCGCTCATTCGCGCTCATGATCACCGGCAGTCTCGCTCATTCGCTTCCGCGTCCACCGCGGGCGGGTCTCAGGTTGACCTGGCCATCGGCAAAACGCAGCCTAATCTCCTCCGCGGCGCGCGCCGCCTCGGCGCTGGTGACTGGCTCCCCGGCGGTGCTCTCGGCCAGCGCGTAGCCGCGCTCCAGCGTGCGCTCGGGATCATGGGCGCGCAGGGTCACGGCGGCCCTCCTCAGCGCCTCACGCCGCCTCTCCAGCGCTCGAGCGGCGGAGCGCTCGATGCTGGCGGCCCGCCGCCGTTCCTCGGTGGCCGCGGCCGCGGTCCGCTCGATGCCGCGGCGCCGCGCCCGGCCGAGCACGACTGTGGCGATCCGCCGCTGGAACCCGTTCCGTTCGGCGAGGCCGCGTTCGGAGGCGGCGCGGATCTCGCGGATCTTCTGGGTGAGGCCGCCGCGCTCGCGCCGCAGCGCTCGCGCCGGGCCGCGCGCCAGCGCCGCCAGGTGCCGGGCGCGGGCGCCAATCGCCCCCTCTCCCGCGCGCCGCAGCGAGGAGGCGGAGCGCTCGAGGTCGCGGCGGGCGGCACCGCAGTCGAGTGGAACGGCCGCCTCGGCGGCGTGGGTGGGGGTCGAGCAGGCAACCGCGGCGACGTCGTCGATCAGGGTCGAGTCGCGCTCATGGCCGATCGCGCTGACGACGGGCACCCGCAGCATCGCCACCGTGCGGCAGAGGGTCTCGTCGCAGAAGGCCCAGAGGTCGGCGAGGCTGCCGCCGCCCCTGGTGACGACGATCGCCTCGACCTCGGGCCGGGCCGCCAGCCCCTGGATCGCCGCCCCGATCGCCGGCGCCGCGTGACGGTCCTGCAGGTCGCGGCGGGCGGCGCCGGACTCGGCCGTGACCACGCCGATCGACTTCGGCAGCAGCGGCCGCGCCAGCTGCTTCTGCAGCTCGAACAGGCCCTCGGCGCCCAGCTGCTTGCGCAGCGCCTCCAGCCGCGCCAGCAGGTCCCCCTCGCCCGCCAGGCGCACGTGGGTGGCGCGGAAGCTGAAGCTGGGCGAGGCCTGGCCGCCGCCCGGGTAGTAGTCCGGTCCTCCGGCGATCACCAGTTCGGCGCCGTCGCGCAGCGAGCCCTCGGGCAATCCCGTCTTCTCCAGATCGTTGAGCCAGATCGCGCAGGGAACCGCTCCCTGGCTGTCTCGCAGCTCGAAGTAGGCCTGGACCTTGCTGCGGCCGACTCCGGTGACCTCACCGATCAGCCGCACACGCGCCCGTTTCCGCATCTCCTCCTGCAGCCTGCGCGCGTAGCGCCCGACCGGGAACGGGCCGGGCAGATCGGGGCCCGCCTTCGCCGCCGCCTCACCCAGCTCGATTTCCCCTTGCTCCACCCGGTGAGGCTATCCGGTGCGCTTCCAGCGCTTGGCCCAGATTCTCAGCTCGCGAATCGACGGTCCCAGCTCCTCGCCGATCTCGGTCAGGGAGTAGGTCACCCGCACCGGGGTCCCTGCTTCGACCTCCCTCTGCACCAGCCCTTCCTCCTCCAGCTCGCGCAGGCGCTGCGAGAGCAGGCGATCGGAGAGGCCGGGCACCGCCCTGCCCAGCTCGCCGAAGCGCATCGGCCGCTCGGTCAGGGCGCAGACGATCGCTCCCGTCCAGCGCTTGCCGATCAGCTCGATCGCGGCATGGAAGTGCGGACAGACGGAGCCGGGGGCGCCGGCGGAGACCTGGGTCGACGTGACCGGTTCCACGAGAGTCGAGCTTACTGAACGTAAGTGATGGGCTTTCGCTCAGCCGGTGCATGGGCCGGTGGATACCGACGCCGAGGTGTGGGCGAGGGCGTCGCGGACGTCCTCGGCGGGGATCGCGAATCCGCCCGGGACGCCGGAGGTGGTGGCGGCGAAGACCGTGCCGACGACCCTGCCTTTGGCGTCGACGAGCGGCCCGCCCGAGTTGCCGCTGCGGACCGAGCCGCGCAGCGCCGTGATCGTACGGTCGACCGGCCCGTTGCCGTAGGAGTCCTCGCTGATGGTTGGGCGGGTCTCGCCGAGGCGGGCGGGCGAGACTGCGTAAGGACCGTTCTCGGGATAGCCGAGGACGGCCGCGTCGGAGCCCGGCACGCGGCGGTCGGAGATCGGCAGGGTCGGCAGGTTGGCGCCGACGCGCAGCAACGCCAGGTCGTCTGCCGGCGCGTAGTAGACGGGCGTCGCGTCCAGCTCGACCCCGTCCTGCGTCGTGACCGTAGTGTCGCCGGAGCCGGCGACGACGTGGGCGTTGGTGACGATGAGGCCCGGTCGCGCAGCCCAGCCGGAGCCCTCGACCCCGAGGCCGCAGGCGGTGCCGAGCACGCGCACGACCGAGCGACCGGCGGCCAGCACGTCGGGGGCCGTGGCGATCGCTTCGTCGGGCCGGGCCACCGGAGCCGCCGGACCGGTCACCGAAGGCGCCGGGTCGACCCGGTCGAGCGCATTCAGGACAGGGCCCGAAGGCGGCAGCACTTCGTTGAGGCTGCGCAGGATCACCGACTCCTGGACGTCGGCGCGCAGGCGGGCGGTCCCGGGCGCGTGCAGCGCGACCGACCCGAAGACCCAGGCGAGCCCCAGTGCGACCGAGGCGATCAGCGCCGCGCCACCGGCGCCGTCGGCCAGATGCAGGCCCGGCCTGCGGATCACTTTGGCCCGCAGCCCCAGCGCGAAGCTCTCGACCGTAACCGCGACCAGGGCGCCGGCGAGCAGCGCCCCCAGCGCCGCGCAAAGCGGCGCGTATGGGGACTCCGAGCCCTTGGAGAGGACCAGCGGCCCGAGGCGGCTGCCGGCGAACGCCCCCGTACCGAAGCCGACGAGGGTCAGGGCGCCGACGATCAGGCCCTGCCTGTAGCCCCACAGCGCGAGGGCGATGGTGAAGGCCACAATGGCCCAGTCCATAACGGTCACCTCTGAATAGAAGCATGCGGAGGATCGCTCTATTACCTTTCATTAAGTGAGCCGGCTGTCACCCGAGGTGGAACGGCGACGTCGCCTCGTCACCCGCACGCTTCCCCTCGCGATCGTCGCGATCGTCGCCTTCGTCGTCGGCGCCTCGGCCGGCGCTCCGGGCTCGCCCGAAAAGGAAGCCGCCAGCCGCTTCGCCGCCGCCTGGGCGGCAGGCAACTTCGCGGCGATGTACAAGGAACTGAACCCCGCCTCGAAAGCCGCGATCAACGTCAACGACTTCGCCATCGCCTACCGGGACGCCGAACGGATGGCGACGCTGCGCTCGCTCGGTCCCGGCTCGCCGCGCAACCCGACCTCGCGCGACGGGGAGACCGTCGTGCCGGTGCCGGTGACCGTCGCCACGGTCGCCTTCGGCCGCTTCGAAGGCGAGATCGAGCTGCCCTACTCCGACGGCGGCGTGAACTGGGACGCGAGCCTCGTCTTCCCGGGGCTGCGGCACGGCGAGCACCTCGAAAGCCAGATCAAACTGGCGCCGCGGGCGCCGATCCTCGCCGGCGACGGGACGCCACTGGCCGAGGGCCCTGCCGAAGAACGCGAACACCCGCTCGGCAGCGCCGCCATCGACGTCGCCGGCGAAGTCGGCAGCGCCGGCGAAGAAGACCTGTCCCGGCTGGCTCGCCAGGGCTTCGCCGCCGATACGCCGGTCGGCGTCAGCGGGCTCGAGCGGGCTTTCAATGCCCGCCTCGCCGGCAAGCCCGGGGGCTCCCTCCTCGCCCTCGACCGGTCCGGCTCCTCGGTCCGCGTCCTCGCCCAGGCCGACCCCAAGCCGGGGGCGCCGGTGAAGACGACGATCGACCCGAAACTGCAGGAATCCGCTGTCTCCGCCCTGGCCGGCCGCTCCGGCGGCATCGCCGTGCTCGACGCCCGCAACGGCGACGTCCGCGCCCTCGCCGGGCAGGCCTTCTCGGCCCCGCAGCCGCCGGGCTCCACCTTCAAGATGATCACCACCGTCGCCGCCCTGAAAAAGGGCGTCGTCTCGCTCAACGACGAATTCGAAATCACCAACGGCGTCAACGTCGGCGGCCGCTTCCTCAACAACGCCAACGGCGAGTACTGCGGCGGCACCTTCCGCCAGGCCTTCGCCGAGTCCTGCAACGCGGACTTCGCCCCGCTCGGGCCGAAGATCGGCAACGACGAGCTGGTCGGGACCGCGGAACGGTTCGGCTTCAACTCGCTCCCGACCCTCTACGCGCCGCGGATCGCGCGCGAACTCGAACTGGCGGAATCAACCATCCCGACCGAAATCGGCGAAGAAGTCGACCTCGGCGTCTCGGCGATCGGCCAGGGCGAAGTCCTGGCGACGCCGCTGGAGATGGCGAGCGTGGCTCAGACGATTGGCAACGGAGGCGTCCGCGAGCCGACTTCGGTCGTCACCACCAAGAAGCTGCGACCGCACGCGAAGCCGGTGCGGGTGATGTCGAAGAAGCTGGCCGGCGAGCTGACCGAACTGATGATCGGCGTCGTCACCGAAGGGACCGGCACCGCGGGGGCGATCCCCCAGACGCAGGTGGCGGGCAAGACCGGCACCGCCGAGCTCGGCCCCAAGCCCGGCCAGGAAAACTCGCCGAACCCGACCCAGATCAAGGACGCCTGGTTCGCCGCCTTCGCGCCGGCCGAAAAGGCCAAGCTGGCAATCGGCGTGCTGCTGATCGAAGCCGAAGCCGCCGGCGGCGAAGTCGCCGCGCCGGCCGCGGCCCAGGTCCTGTCCACCGGCCTCTAGGCCGGACGGAGGGCGTGGCTAGAGGTCGAGCGTCACTTCTCCTTTTTCGCCGTTGGCGGCCGGGATGTGCAGCGTCAGCGGGCGGTTGTCGGAGGCCGCCGAGGGCAGCAGGAAGATCGCCACCGAGCCCTCGATCGGGCCCTGCTGGGGCGTCGAGTCGAGCACCGGCACCTGTTCCTGCGGTTCGACTTCGCCGCCGAACTGAAGCGCGTAGAGGCTTTCGCTCGGGATCACGTGATAGGTCCGCTGAGCGGCGTCGGTGATCGTCAGCGTCGAGGGCAGCGTCTGCGGCTGTTCGCTTTCGTTCTGGACTTCGAAGAAGACGCCGAAGTAGGCAGAGCCCTTCGGGGGCGGCGGCTGCCCGACCAGGTAGGCGGAGTCCTCGTTGTCGTTCGGGTTTAGGTAACGCGAGAAGGTGACGTTGAACTGGAGGTCTCCGAGCACCATAGGCTCGCCCTCGACCACGTCCTTGGAGTCGCTCGAGTAGCCGCAGGCGGAGACGCCGGTGACGAGGACGGCGAGGGCCAGGGCGGCGAGCAGCGGCAGGACGAGTCTGCGGTTCGGGGACATCGGCGGCGAGAGTCTATTAGGAACCTGTCACGGAACTTCTAAGGGATGCCGGTCGCGTATCGGTTGCCCCCGGCGACGGCGATCCGCTCGCCGTCCCAGGCGCCCGACTCGAGCCCGTCCCGGAGCCGCTGCAGGGCCTCGCGCCAGCCGCGCTCCTGCCAGACGGAGGCCGCCGTGAGCAGCTCCAGGCCGCGGTCGATCGGGTTCCGCGGCTCGGTCCAGTGGGACATCCGCACCGCGGTCAGCGAGCCGGGGGCCTCGGTCAGCTCCCAGACCGTGTTGGCGCGGATGCGGTTGACGCGGCCGCCGTGGCCGCGCTCGACGATCCGGTAAGGCTCCTCCAGCTCGACGATCGTCGTGTCCATCCAGACCGAGCGCAGCGGCGCCTCGACCCTGAACCTCGCCCCGGCGCCGATCCCGGTCGACTCGATCCGGGTCAGGTGGTACTCGGAGAGGAAGTGGTCGGTGAACGACGGGCGGAGGGCGAGGTCGCCGATCGTCTCGAAGACCCGCTCGCGCGGAACGTCGATCTCGGCTTCGGCGCTGATCGGGCCCATCGCGCCGCGATTCTAGTCGTCGCCCGCCCGCCGAGACCCGCATCATCAAAATTGAGTGACGGGCCGCCGCTGGCGCGCTAGGATCGTTCCAGGACGCAGGAAGGAGGCCCCCTATCTTCGAAAGCGTCAGCAGCGCCCCGCTCGACGACTGCTATTCCACCGGAGCGACCCCCGGCGAGGGAACCTTCTTCTGCCTGGTCTGCAGTTCGCAGCTCTCGATGCGCGAGACCGACGAGCTGCCCGACTGCCCGCGCTGCGGCGGCTCCCAGTTCCGCCGCGACTCGATCTTCGAGGCCCGGCAGGACCACGGTCAGACTACGAGCGAGTTCCTCTCCCCCAGCGCCCCGGCGCCGCCGAGCTGGCTGCAGGAGGCGCGCGAGAAGCAGTCGGAGCAGCAGGGCTACTGCCTGGCCCTGCAGGGGGACGACGGGGAGGTTCTCACCTTCCCGATCGAACGCGGCTGGACACGGATCGGCCGCAGCCTCACGGCCGACGTGCGGCTGGACGACCCCAGTGTCTCCCGCCGACACGCCCTGATCGTCGCCGAGCCCGGCAAGGACCTGCGAGTCCTCGACGACCGCAGCCTCAACGGCATCTTCGTCAACGGCGAGACGGTCGAGTGGGGCCCGTTGCAAGACGGCGACGAGCTGGCGATCGGCCGTTACAGCCTCTACGTGCTGCAGCGCTGAGATCGCGCGAGTTCGGCCACACAGCCTGATTCCGGCCACCTCGGTCCCTAGGATTGCCGCAGTGAATGCCGCTCCCGACCCGGCCGACCCGTCCCTGCCGCCGCCCGGCGCCCCCGCGATCTCGGCAGCCGCCGACCGAGCCCGCACCGAGCTGCACGCCGAGATCGAGCGCGTCCGCCTTGGCGTCGAAGAGATGCTGGCCGAGAGCGGCACCGACGACCCCGTCCTGCGCCGCGAGCTCGACGACCTCCGCGAGGAGACCCGCCTCTACGTCAAGAAGCGCCTGCGCAAGAGCGAGAAGAAACTGGAACGCTCCGTCCGCCGCATCGACGACCGCACCCGCACCCTCGAGCAACGAATAGACCAGGTCGAGGCCGACCGCCAAGCGGCCGAGTACCGCATCCACAGCTCCACCGAGCGCATGCTCGACGGATTGCTGCAAGAGGTTCGCGCGATCGCGGATCTGCTGACCAGGCAGTAGTAGTGGTGTGGGCGGGGGGTGGGTACCCCTGCCCCTGGGCCCCAGCGGCCCGGCCAGCAGATACGTGAAGCCGGGGAGCTCCTGCAGCAGCGCCGTCTCCGCATTGAGAGTCCCTCGACTCGAAATCGAAGCGAGGCTTTTCAGCTAAGAGAGACACAAGCTCCTGGCGAATCCGACCCCTCCCTACTCGGTCGAGATGCTCGGGTCCGCCTGGACCCTGTGCGGCACGACCATCAGGAAGTTGCTTGTGGCGTCGGCGGCGAGGTTGAGGATGCGATCGGCCTCACCGTTTTGATCCGTGGCGCGCAGTTCCTCGGCGTAGTGGGTCATCAGGTCATCGATGTCGAGCAGGCCCTCGGCGTCCAGATCCTTGAGCTCGACTTTGGCGCCCTCGCCGAGGCGGCGCTGGACTGCCTCGCGGTCGATGCCGAAGGCGTTGTGACGGACGTAGACGCGGCCGCCGGTCATGCCGGCGCAGGCCCAGGGGCCGAGGTCGCCGAGGACGACGGCGCGGCCGGAGGTCATGTACTCGAAGGCGAAGCCCTTGGCGTTGGCGCGGTCGACGAGGCAGCCGCGGCTATCGTCGAGGTCGTGCTCGGGCTCGCCGGCGAGGACCACGTCGGCGCCGGAGAGGCGGATGCAGAAGCGCGAGTCGGCCGAGCCCTGGACGTAGAGACGACCGCGCTGGGCGCCGTAGGCGAAGGACTTGCCGACCGAGCCGTTGAGCCGCTGGCCCTTGGCGCCCTTGCCCTTGAGGATCGCGATCGAGCCGCCCAGCATCGCCTTGCCGACGCCGTCCTGGGCGCCGCCCTCGATGCGGATCGAGACGCCGTAGGCGTTGAAGGCGCCGAGGCCCTGGCCGGCGACGGAGCCGCCGTTGAACTCGAGGCTGGCGAGCACCTCGTCCGTTGACTCGGGGCCGTCCTCGAAGATCCGGGAGCGGGCGATCGCCCCCGCTAGCTCGGTCCCGAGCACGCGGTCGTTGGCGTCGGTCGCACGCGGGAACTCGCTGCGAATCGTGCGCCCGGAACGGATGTCGCCGGCGAGGGCGCCGATCTGGTGCGAGGCCTGCTTCTCCTCCATCCGGATCGGGCGGGCGACGACCATTCCGGCCTCGGCCCGCGCCTCCGCGGTCTCCGCGACCGGCAGGTCGATCGGCTCGAGGTCGAGGAACTCCTCCAGCGGCGTGATCAGCGGCGCCAGGTCGATCTTGTCCCCCGCGGCGATTTGTTCGAGCAGGTCGTAGCGGCCGACCAGATCCTGGGCGCGCTCGTAACCGAGCGAGGCGACCACCTGCTTGACCTCCTCGCCCATCGAGGAGAAGAAGCGGGCGCAGCTCTCGGCGGCGACGTCGACCTCCTGCGGGGTGAACTTCTTGAGGCCGTGCTGCTCGGCCTGCTCGACGGTCTCGATCTGGGTCGCGATGCCGACGTGGCAGGTGTCGAGCTGGCAGCCGCGGCAGATCGTGCAGCCGAGGCTGACCATCGCCAGGGTGCCGAAGCCGACACGGTTGGCGCCGAGACAGTGCAGCTTGACGATGTCGTGGCCGGTGCGGTAGCCGCCGTCGGCCCAGATCTCGACCCGGTTGCGCAGGCCGGCCTCCATCAGCGCCCGGTGCACGGCGCGGGTGCCGATGTCGGAGGGCAGGCCGACGTGGCGCAGCGCGTGCTGGCGGGCGGCGCCGGTACCGCCCTCGAAGCCCGAGAGGGTGATGATGTCGGCGCCCGCCTTGGCGATCCCGAGGCCGATCGTGCCGATGTTCGGCACCACCGGCACCTTGACCGAGACGCGCAGGTCCGGGTTGACCGTCTTCAGCTCGTCGATCAGCTCGGCGAGGTCCTCGATCGAGTAGAGGTCGTGGTTGTTGGAGGGCGAGATCAGGTCGGTGCCGGCGGCCGCGTTACGGGCCGAGGCGACCTTCTCGGAGACCTTCTTGCCTGGCAGGTGGCCGCCCTCGCCGGGCTTGGCGCCCTGGCCGATCTTGATCTCGGCGACGTAGGAGGAGTTGAGCATCTCCGCCGAGACGCCGAAGCGCCCCGAGGCGACCTGCTGGCCGCGCCATTTGCGGTACTTCCCGTACATGTCGCGGATCTCGCCGCCCTCGCCGTTGACGCAGAGGATGTTGGTCGCCTTGGCCGCCTCCGCGTAGGCGCGGAAGGCCGGCTCGGACTGCGAGCCGAAGCTCATCGAGGAGATCACGATCGGGTAGTCGTGGTGGCCTACGCCGGCGTCGACGCCGGCCGGGTCGACCGGGTCGCGGTCGCCCTTCAGGCCCATGATGTGGCGCATCGAGATCGGGTTCTGGCGCTCGAGGTCGCGGACTTTCTCCGAGTACTCCTTGTAGGAGCCCGAGCCGTTGGCGGTGGCGATCGCGGCCTTGTAGACCTTGGGGTAGAAGCGGAACGTCTTCGCCGGTTTTGCCGCCTCCTCGTCGCCGCTGAGGGCGTGGGCGCGAGCGTTGGTGTCCTCGTCGAGGTCGGCGAAGCCGGTGCCGCCGCTGGCCGAGGAGGCGAAGGCCTCGGTCTGGAAGATCTCCGCCAGCTCCGGCTTGACGCCGATCGAGGAGAACTGGCGCGCGTAGCCGCGCACCTCGTGGATGCCGATCGTCGAGATCACTTTCTCGATCCCCTTGGTCAGGGCGGCGCAGAGGTTGCTGACGTCGGACTCGTAATCCTCGACGCAGATCACCTCGACCATCGTGTACGGGCAGACGCCGTTGGCGCCGAGTCCGAGCGCCAGCATCGTGTCGTGGACGTTGCGGATCGCGGCGGAGCGCAGGACGATCCCGCAGCGGCGGCGCAGGTTCTCCTCGCCCGGCTCGACCCGGAACTGCTTCAGTGCCTGGTCGACGGCGGAGGTCGCCAGATGCGGGTCGAGGTAGCGCCGCTCGCCGTCGTAGACGGTGCGGTCGGTGAGGACCAGCAGCTCGGCCCCGTTGCGGACCTTCTTCACCGCTTCCTGCCTGAGCCGCTCGATCGCGCCGCTGGTGGTCTCGGACTCCAGCAGCGAGATGTCGACCGCGGCGGCGCGGCCGCGGAACTCCTCCCAGAGGTCCTCGAGCAGGTAGGTGCGGTGCTCGCGGGCGATGCGGCGGTAGGTCTTATCGGAGAGGGGCGCCAGGCCGTGATGGCCGCCGAGGATCACCGGGAACGAGGTTTCGACCGTGCCGGTGTCCTCACTGGCGGCGTCGATCGAGGGCCGGCGGCCGAACAGCGCCCGGGTCGAGAAGTGCTCGACCTCGCGCTCGCGGTCGATCGCCGGGTTGGTGACCACGGCGACCGTCTCCTTGAAGTAGTCGGCGAGGTTCTGGCGCTCGGGCGAGAGCGCGGCGAGCGGCCCGTCGTAACCGAGCGAGCCGATCGGCTCGGCCCCGTTGGAGGCCATCTGCTGGACCAGTTTGACGTCGTCGCGCTGCCAGCCGAAGCCGGCGAGGACGCGGTCGGCGACCTTGACCGGCTCCTCGGGGCCGGCGTCGGAGTAGCCGGGGACGTCGTCACCCTCCAGCGGCCCGCCGGTCTGAAGGGCTCGGTCGTAGCCGGCGGCATCCTCGACGCCGTTGCGCCGCAGCCAGCTGTCGCGGACGATCCGCAGCATCTCGTCGTGGCCGTGAAGGTTCGTGCGTTTGCGCTCGCGGTCGACCAGGACCAGGGCCTTCTCCCCCGGCGCCAGCGGCTTCGGCTCGGAGACCATCGAGTGAACCGAGACGACTCCGGGCTCGGAGCTGAAAACGTAGTCGTCCTCGGTCTCCACCTGCCACAACGGCCGCAGGCCGAGCGCGTCGGCGGAGAAGACGCACTCGTCGGCGTGGCGGGCGATCAGCGCCACCGGGCCCTGGGCGAAGGGCCCCATCGCCTGGTGCAGGTACATGTAGAAGCGGTGCAGGTCCTCGGGCAGCTGGCGGATCTCCTCGACGATCGGCGGCACCACCATCTCCATCGCCTCGGCGAGGCTGAGCCCGTCGCGGCTGACCAGGGTGTCGATCGTGCGGTTGAGGTCCTGGGAGTCGGAGGAGCCCGGCTGGATCGGCACGCCCAGCATCCGCGCCTCCTGGCGCAGCTGCTCGATCGTGTTGATCTCGCCGTTGTGGCCGAGGGCGGAGAAGGGCTGCACCCGCTTGAACGAGGGCCAGGTGTTGGTCGAGTAACGGTTGTGGCCGAAGCAGCCGATCGTCTCGAAGCGCTCGTCGCGCAGGTCCGGGTAGTAGGCGCCGAGCACGCTCGGCGCGCCCATCACCTTGTAGACGGAGGTGGTGGCCGAGAAGGACGGGACGTGGACGCCGAGGCGCTGCTCGAGATCGATCAGCAGGTCGAAGAGGATGCGGTCGCGGTGGGCGGCGTCGGGAACCAGGCCGGCGATCTGCCAGAAGTGCGGCTCCTCCTCGCGCGCGGTCGGGCCGAGGGCGGGCGAGTCGACGACGCCGATCCGCTCGGCGAGGACCCGGAAGCCGCCCTGGTTGAGCAGCTCGCGGGCGTCGTGCTGGACCTGCTCGCGATCCTGCGAGCGCTCGATGAAGATGTGGGCGATGGCGAAGGCGTCGTCGAGGGTCAGCGAGGGGTCATGGCCACCTGCCCGGACCTCCTCGGCCCAGATCTTCCGCGGCAGGTCGAGCAGCAGGCCACAACCGTCGCCCTCGCCGTCGACGTTGCCGGCCCGGTGGAGCATCTTCTGCAGGGCCGGGATCGCCAGCTCGATCGGCGCGTGGCTCGGCGTCGCGTCCTTGCGAACCGAGGCATAGATCGCGCAGGCGTCCTTGTCCTCGACGCTCGGCGGCGATACCAGTGGTTTGTAGGGCAGCTCGGGCGAGTAGCGCTTGGCACTCGCACCAGAGCCAGACTGGAGCTTCGGCATGTGACCTCCCGGTTTCCGCGCCTTCTTCGAGCGGGCGCGCGACGGGTTGACGAGTCGGCGCATTATAGGGCCGGTGGGTGGTTCGGCAATCGAGTCCGCATTTACCGTCGAATAGAGGTGGTAAATGCAGATTCGACTCGCTCAGGCCCAGCCCATCGGCTCGTAGCCACCGTTCGGCTGGACGCCGATCAGCATCGCCGTTACCGGGGCGTCGGAGCGGTTGAGGATGGTCCGGCTGGCCGGAGGATCGATCGAGGCGAAGGTGCCGGGCGGCGCCGGGTGGTCCTCGCCCTCGATCCGCAGGACCGCATCGCCATCGAGGATCGCGTACAGCTCGACCTGCCCGCTCCCGGTCTCGTCGTGCTCGGGGATCTGTCCGCCGGGGCCGATCTCGACCAGGTTGAAGCCGAAGGCGGAGGTGCCAAGGGCCTTGCGGGCCAGCATCCAGGTGCAGTCGCCCGAGCCCTCCATCGACTCGAACTCGTCGCGGTGCTTGATCGTGTAGCTGTCTGCCATCGGAGCCCTCCTCTGCGCGCGGATTGTCTGAGTGCGACCATACCCCGACTTCCACCACTGCCAAAAGGAGGATGCGTGAACGAGGGATCCAAGGACTCCGAGACGGCGCTGCGGGAGGCGATCGACCGCTACAACGACGCCTGGAACGCGCACGACCTCGACGCGATCGTGGCGATGCACGCGCCCGACATGGTCTTCGACAACCACACCGACGGCGAGTCGGCGACCGGCGAAGAGGCACGCGCCCACATCGGCTCGATCTTCGAGACCTGGCCCGACATCGCATTCACGACCCGCCGCCTCTACGTCCGCGAGGGGCTAGTCGTCCAGGAATGGACCGCCGCCGCGACCCACGCCAGGACGATGCGGCGCGGCGACCTCAGCGCCGAGCCGACTGGCAAACGAGTCGAGTGGGACGGCCTCGACGTGATCCCGTTCGAGGACGGCCTCGTCAAGCGCAAGGACGTCTACTCCGACAGCGTCTCGATCCTGCGCCAGGTCGGCCTGCTCGACTGACCAGCCCTCAGCGGCTCCAGTCCGGTTCGAAGGCGTCCTTGACGAGCGGCTTGACCCTGCCGCCACCGTAGGGGACGGTGGCGACGTCGTGGCTGGGACCTGGTTCGAAGCCACCGGTGAAGCCGAGCACCGTCTTCCCGTCTACGGAGAGTGCCGTGCCGACGAAGCCCTGCTGGCCCACCTTGTCGAGCGGACGCTGGGCGCCGGTCTGGGGGTCGACGGTGACCGCGTAGCTGGTGTCCTGGCCCTCGAACTCGGCCAGCAGGCGCTTGCCGTTGGCCGACCACTGGGTCGGGAACAGCCCCTGCACCAGCGGGCCCACCTTGGTGTGGGTCAGGCGCTTCTGCCCGCTGCCATTCGGGTTCATCAGGAAGAGCTCGTTCTTTGGGCCGTATTTGCGTTTCTTGGCGCCGAGCTGCTTGACGAAGACGATCTTGCCGCCGGGGCCCCAGAGCGGGTCCTGCGAGCGGCGGTCGTGGGTGATGCGGACCGGCTTGCCCCCGCTCGCGCTGACCCGGTAGACGTCGCTGTGGGGCGGGAAGCTTTCGCTGCCGGCCCTCGCGTAGACGAGTTCGTCACCTTCGGGCGAGAAGCTGAAGCCGCTGAAGTAGCCGTTTGCCACGGTGCGCTGGGCACCCGTCGCGAGATCGATCAGGACCAGCTTGCGCTTGCCGAGTTCGGGGCCGCGCAGCGCCGCGATCGTCGTCGAGTCCGGAGAGAAGGCAAGGTAGAAGGTGTCCTGCCAGCCGACCATCAGGGTTTGCGAGCCGGCGCCCGAGGCGGCGACCAGCTTCAGTTCCTGAGCGTGCCCGGCGCCTTCGTGGAGGTAGGCGATCAGCTGCCCGTCGGGGGAGACCCGGGGGCTGCGCCCGGATCCGATCTTGTGGGCGCCGGAGCCGTTGTCGGCGGCCGCATAGACGACCGGATGCAACGGGTTCTTGACGTAGGTCAGTGTCGCCTCGGCGGCGGCGGGAAGCGCGAGCAGCGCGGTTGCGGCGACGAGCGCCCCCAGCAGTTTGGACTTCGGCAGGCTTGACATGGCGGCGATGGTAACCGCGCCCTCGGCCACTCCGGCGCGCTACGCGTCTGCTTTTGCACGTCTATAAGACGGGTAAGTGCAGACTCGTGGCTACGCTCCGACGATCGCCGCCACGACGAGGCCGCCGCTGACGCTGACGAACGAGACGACCGCGAGCAAGCGGTACCAGAGCCGTTTCTCGACGTCGGGCTCGAAGGCGAGCGGGACGAAGAGGAAGGGGTTGACCGCGGTGCCGAAGACCAGCGCAACGGCGACGGCCGTGGGCAGGTCGGGCACCGCGAGGCCGACTCCGATCAGGATCAGGCCCATCATCACGTAGTCGAGGTGGACCTGGCGAATCCGCTGCGGCGCGACGATCCCTATTCGCCGCAGCCATGCCGGTTTCTCCTCGCGGACGACCATCGCCCAGCCCAGCAGGCCGCCGAGCGCCAGCTCTACCAGGCCGATCTGGACGACCCAGTCCACCCCGCTCAGAGCTCGGGGACGTCGGCGCCGAGGGGGGTGAAGGGAAGGCGGCGCACCTTGGCCCAACCCTCGCATCGCTCCTCCAGGGCAGCGGCGACGTTGCCGGCGTCCTGCCAGGTGGTCCAGACCAGGACGGTGGGGCCGGCGCCGGAGATCGTCGCCCCCAGCGCGCCCAGCTCGGCCGCCGAGTCGACGATCTCCATCGAGCGCGGGTAGAGGTCCCGGCGCCGCGGCTGGTGGATCCTGTCGGCGAGGCCGCGGGCGACGAGGTCGAGGTCCGCGGTCTGCAGCCCGAGCACCAACAGCGCGGCGGCGGAGACGTTGGCGACCGCGTCGGAGAGCGGGACTTCGGCCGGGATCGCCTCGCGGGCCCGCTCGGTGGAAACCTCCTCGGACGGGATCACGGCGACGCCCTCCAAGCCCTCCGGTGGGTCGAAGCGGGCGGCGAGAGGAGCCCCGTCCTCCCTCGTGCCGCAAATCACGAAGCCACCGTAGATCGCCGCGGCGACGTTGTCCGGGTGCCCCTCCAGCTCGCCCGCCCGCGCCAGCATCTGCTCGCGCGAGAGCGCCAGCTCGAAGAGGTGATCGGCGGCGAAGAGCCCGGCGACGATCGCCGCGGCGCTGGAGCCGAGCCCGCGCGCCAGCGGGATCTCGCTGCGCAGCCGGAAGGCGATGCCGTCAGCGGGGTGCAGGCTCTCGAAGGCGCGGACGACGAGGTTGTCGCGCCCGGTCGGGACCTCGAGCCCGCCCGGGTCCAGCGAGAACTCGCCGCTCTCCTCCACCTCCAGCTCCAGGTGCAGCGAGACCGCCGCCGCCATCGCGTCATAGCCGGGGCCGAGGTTGGCCGAGGAAGCGGGGACGCGGATCAGGCGATGGCGGGCGGTCACGCGAAGACTGCGCGCTCGACCGCGCTGAGGTCGTTGTCGCAGTTGACCACCGCGGGCGCCTTGCCGAGCGCGGTGTCGGGGTCCTTGAGGCCGTGGCCGGTGAGGACGCAGACGACCGACTCCGGCTGGGCCGCACCCTCGACGACCGGTAGGCCGTGGGCCAGCAGGCCGGCGACCGAAGCCGCGGAGGCCGGCTCGCAGAAGACGCCTTCGGAGGCGGCGAGCCAGCGGTAGGCGTCGAGAATCTGCTCGTCGGAGACAGCGGCGACGCGGCCGCGCGAGGCGGTGAAGGCGGCCATCGCCTCCTCCCAGCGGGCCGGGTTGCCGATCCGGATCGCGGAGGCGACGGTCTCGGGGTTGGCCACCGGGGCGCCGTCGACCAGCGGCGCCGCGCCCTCGGCCTGGAAGCCGTAAAGCACCGGTAAAGGGCTCGAATCGGTGACCCCCGGCCTGTCATGCCGGCGCTCCCGGATCTCCTGGAAACCGCGCCAGTAGGCGGTGACGTTGCCGGCGTTGCCGACCGGGATCGCCAGCGCCCCCGGCGCCTCGCCCAGCTCCTCGACGACCTCGAAGGCCGCCGTCTTCTGGCCTTCGATCCGGTGCGGGTTGACCGAGTTAACGAGTTCGATCGGGTGCTTCTGGGCCAGCTCGCGGACGATCGTCAGGGCGTCGTCGAAGTTCCCCTGCAACGCGACGACCCGAGCCCCGTGCATCAGCGCCTGCGCCAGCTTGCCGATCGCGATCTTCCCCTCGGGCACGATCACCGCCCCCCGCAGCCCCGCCCGCGCCGCGTAGGCGGCAGCGCTGGCGGCGGTGTTGCCGGTCGAGGCGCAGATCACCGCCTCCGCCCCGCGCCCCTTCGCCCGCGAGACGGCGACCGTCATGCCGCGGTCCTTGAAGGACCCGGTCGGATTGGCGCCCTCGAACTTGAGGTAGGCGCGGACGCTGATCCGCTCCGACAGCCGCGGCGCTTCGATCAGCGGCGTCGAGCCCTCGTTCAGCGTCACCACCGGGTCGCCGGGCTCGAGCGAGAGGCGGTCCCGGTAGCGCTCGATCAGCGACACCGACATCAGCGATGGCCCCGAAAACCAAGCAGGTCGGTGGACGCAGGGAGGTCGGCGAAGCGAGCGTGCACTAGCACGTGAGCGAGCCGACCGACCGAGGACGCCGAGATGCGCCGGTTTCTCGGGACCATCAGAACTCCTCCTCAATCACGTGGATCGAGCGCGGTGGGGAACGGAGATCGCCAAGCTCGCCGAGCGCCTCGACCGCCGCCGCGAAGCGCGACTCCAGGCACTCGTGGACGACCATCACCAGGCGCGCGTCGTCGCCTGCCCCGCGCTGAACGACGCTCTTCACCGAGACCTCGTGGTCACCGAGGACCGTCGCGATCCGGGCCAGCACGCCCGGCTGATCAGCGACCTCGAGGTGGAGGTAGAAGGAGGAGATGACGTCGGCGACGATCGGCAGCTCCTCGCGGGCCTCGTGCACCGGCGCGTCGCCGGCGAGGATCGAGACGACGTCGCCGAGCACCGCCGAGGCGGTTTGCAGGCCGCCCGCGCCCGGGCCAGACATCGTCACCTCGGTGATCGCCGGCGCCTCGACCATGACCGCGTTGAACGGCCCCTCGATCGGCGAGAGCGGGTGGCCGGAGTAGAGGAAGCAGGGGAAGACGCGGACGCTGATGCCGCCGTCACGGCGTTCGGCGACGCCGAGCAGCTTCAGCGACAGGCCCAGCTCCTTGGCGTAGGCAAGGTCGTCGGGCTGAATCGCCTCGATCCCCTCGTAGGAGACCTCGGAGAGGGTGACCGGCGTGTGGAAGGCGAGCCGCGCGAGGATCGCCATCTTCGCCGCCGCATCGGCGCCGCTGACGTCATCGCTGGGGTCGGCCTCGGCGTAGCCAAGCTCCTGCGCCCGCGCCAGCACCTCGTCGTAGCCGGCGCCGGTCGCCGCCATCTCGCTAAGGATGAAGTTGGTGGTGCCGTTGACGATCCCGAACACCTTCGAGATCTCGGTCACGCCGAAGCCCTCCTGGATCGTGCGGACGATCGGGATCACCCCGGCCACAGCGGCCTCGAAGCGAAGTTGCACGCCGGCCTCGCGGGCGACGGCGAAGAGCTCGTCGCCGTGCTTGGCCAGCAGCTGCTTGTTGGCGGTCACGACCGGCCGCCCCGCGCGCATCGCGTCGATCACGAAGTCGCGGGCCGGGTCGGTCCCTCCGATCAGCTCGACGAGGAGGTCGGAGCGCTCGAGGATCGCGCCGAAGTCGCCCTCGGAGCGGGTGAGGGCGCCGGAGATCTCCGGCCGGCGCCCGGTCGCGGCCTCGACCGCGTCCGCCCGCTCGGCGAGCAGCTCGGCGAAGGCGGCGCCGACCGTGCCGCGTCCTAGCAGCCCGATGCGCACGGGCTCAGACATCGCGAGAGGTGAGGTCCTCGTAGGTCTCGCGCCGGACGACGACCCGCGCCTCACCGTCACGGCAGAAGACGATCGGCGGCCGCGGCACGCCGTTGTAGTTGCTGGCCATCGCATAGCCGTAGGCGCCGGTCGCCGGCGTCACCAGGACGTCGCCGACCGCCGGCTCGGCCAGCATCGCGTCGCGGACGAGGATGTCGCCGGACTCGCAGTGCATGCCGGCGATCGTCACCAGGGTGTTGGGCTGGGCCGCGGCGCGGTCGGCGATCGAGGCTTCGTAGCGCGAGCCGTAGAGCATCGGGCGCATGTTGTCCGACATGCCGCCGTCGACCGCGACGTAGGTGCGGATGCCCGGGATCTCCTTGACGGTGCCGACCCGGTAGGCGGTGACGCCGGCGTTGGCGACCAGCGAGCGGCCGGGCTCGACCAGGATCCGCACCCCCTCGCCGAAGACCTCGGCGACGCCGCGGACCTTGACGTCGACGTAGGCGTCGATCGAGGGCGGCTCGTCCTCGGCCGTATAGGCGACACCGAGGCCGCCGCCGACGTCGACCACTCTGCACCAGTCGCCTGCCAGCTCGCCGAGGGCGCGGATCGCCAGCGTGTAGGGCTCCAGCTCGAAGATCTGGGAGCCGATGTGCGCGTGCAGGCCGACCAGCTCCAGCCTGTCGGAGGCCAGCACCCGCTCGATCGCCCGCGCCGCCAGCCCGTCCTCGAGGCCGAAGCCGAACTTGGAGTCGAGCTGGCCGGTCTGCACGGAGTCGTGGGTGGAGGGCTTGATCCCCGGCGTCACCCGGACCAGCACCCGCTGGGGGGAGTCGAGCAGCCGCTCGCAGCGCTCGATCTCGTCGAAGGAGTCGAGGATCAGGTGGCGGATGCCGGAGCGGGCCGCGAAGAGGATCTCCTCGTCGGTCTTGTTGTTGCCGTGCATGTGGATGCGGCCGGGGTCGAAGCCGGCCCGCAGCGCCATGTGCAGCTCGCCGCCGGAGGCGACGTCCACCGAGAGGCCCTCCTCGGCGAAGAGGCGGTAGGCGGCGGTGCAGGGCAGCGACTTGCTGGCGAAGAGGACCTCGAAGTCGTCGCTGCGGCGCTCGAACGCCTCGCGATAGGCGCGGGCGCGAGCGCGGATGTCGTCCTCGGCGTAGACGTAGGCGGGGGTTCCGATCTCGGCCGCGAGGTCGACCACGTCGCAGCCGGCAAGCTCGAGGTGGCCGCGCTCGTTGACCCGGCTGCCCGCCGGGTAGACCGCCGAGCCCTCGATCGGATCGCCGCTCGCGACCGACCCCGCCTGTTCACGCTCCGCCATCGGACCGGCATTGTGACGGTTGGACGGGAAGGCCGGTCAGCGATTGCCGGGCAGCAAGCCCCCGACCGCGCCGACGGTTTCGTCGACCCCGTGGCCGACGGGCGATTCGGGCCCGGCGACGCCGTTGACGGCGCCTTCGGTCACGCCCGTGACCCCGCTGTTGCCGAGCGCCGATTCGTCGACTTTGGAAACCGTGTCGTTGACGGTTCCGGTGACCTGGCCCGAGGGCGAAGGGGTCGTTGCGCCGGTGCTTCTCCCGCCACCGCCGGAGCTCGAGGAGCCGTTGCTCGCAGCCGGGCTAGAGGAGTTCGCACTCTGCGGAGGGCCGGCGGTCCCGGAGCCACCGCCCTGACCGCCCGCGCCCCCACCCGAGCCGCCCGGTTCGGTAGCGAGCTGGCCGCCACCGGCGGCTCCGGTGGCACCATGTC
>WNFM01092335.1_pt2 | contig 27002 bp, 25 predicted proteins | sample 5400271 | NCBI WGS metagenome assembly WNFM01 (sample SAMN13153352, study PRJNA577476) | soil metagenome | isolation source: 60 cm saprolite on Douglas fir-dominated hillslope | place: USA:California | collected 2013-09-17 | reverse complement strand
GGAGCGCCGCCGCGAGCTGGAGGCGGAGTACCTGGAGGACGTGGACCTCTACAAGCTGGCGGCCAACCTGGTGGTCGACGCGGTGGTCGAGCCGGAGGAGCTGCGCGCGGAGTTGATCCGCCGCTTCGCCATGTACGCCTCCCGCACTGAGCCGCGGGTGGAGCGCAAGCACGGGGTGCCGCCGGTCTAACTGCCGCCGGGAGGGCATTGAAACTCCAGCCAACGAGGGCAGCGCCTTCCCCCTCGCCGGCTTTGCGGGGAGCAGCGGTTTTCGCCCTTTGCGGGAGCAGCAGGTTCCCCCTCCCCGACTGCGCGGGGAGCAGCAGTTTTCCCCCTCCCCGCTTCGCGGGGAGGGCAGGGTGGGGATGCATGGATGCCAAAATATGGGCCCCAAATCTCGCTAAGGCCGTTCCTAGGCCTCCGTTCGTCGCCACTCCGGGCCTTGCCCACGGAATGAACCCTGGCCTCCGTTCGTCCCCACCCCGGCCCTCCCCATTTCATGGGGAGGGTGTTTGTTACCAGACCTTTCGGGAGTTAGGGAGGAAGCTCATGCTGCTGCTTGGTCGGAGCGTGTACCTCGGCGGCGACCGCGTCCCCCACCTCCGAGGTGGTCGCCTTCCCGCCCAGCTCGCGGGTGACGATCCCGGCGGACGTCACCCGCGCGATCGCCGCCTCGATCCGGGCGGCCGCCGGCTCGTCGCCCAGGTGGCGGAGCATCAGCGCGCCGCTCCAGATCGAGCCGATCGGGTTGGCGAGGCCCTTGCCGGCGATGTCGGGCGCCGAGCCGTGGACCGGCTCGAAGAGGCTCGGGTGCTCGCGTTCGGGGTTGAGGTTGGCGGAGGCGGCGAGGCCCATGCTGCCCTGGATCGCGGCGCCGAGGTCGGTGAGGATGTCGGCGAAGAGGTTGGATCCGACCACGACGTCGATCGTGTCCGGCCGCAGCACCATCCGGGCGGCCATCGCGTCAACAAGGACTCGCTCGATCTCGACCTCGGGGAACTCCCGCCGGCCGAGGTCGGCGATGACCTCGTCCCAGAGCACGTAGGTGTAGCGGCTGGCGTTCGACTTGGTCACGTTGATGAGGCGCCGCTTGCGCTCCATCGCCCGGCGGAAGGCGTAGCGCGCGCAGCGCTCGATCGCATGGCGGGTGAAGACGGGGACCTCGACCGCCAGCTCGGAGGGATGGCCCACATGGACCCGGCCGCCGGTGCCCGAGTACTCGCCCTCCGTGTTCTCGCGGATGAAGAGCATGTCCACGTCGGCAGGCCCGCGGCCGGCGAGCGGGCTCGTGATCCCGGGGAGGCAGCGGACCGGGCGGAGGTTCACGTACTGCTCGAACGCCTTCCGGATCGGCAGCAGCAGGCCCCAGAGGCTGACGTGGTCGGGGACGGTCGGCCAGCCGCAGGCGCCGAGGAAGATCGCGTCATGGGCCTGCAGGGTGGCGAGCGCGTCCTCCGGCATCATCCGGCCGGTCCGCAGGTAGTGCTCGCTGTTCCAGTCGAAATTGTCGAACTCGAGTCCGCCGGTCGCCGCGCGGAGGACCTTGACGCCCTCCGGTACGACCTCCTTGCCGACGCCGTCCCCGGCGATCACAGCGATTCGATGCACCTGCTTGATTCTGAGGGGGGAAGCGTCCCCCCTGTCGGCGATAAACGAACCCTCTTTACCGGGCCTGTTGGGGAATCGAAGGGCCGGCCCTAGGGTCACCGCCATGAAAGCTCTCTCCATCCGCCATCCCTGGGTCGACCTGATCCTCGCCGGCAGTAAGACGATCGAGATCCGCACCTGGGCAACCCGCTACCGGGGGCCGCTGCTCCTCCACGCCTCGGGCGCCTACGGCATCTCGGAGCGGGAGGCGTCAGCCCGGCTCCGGCTCCCACCGCCCGACCCGTTGACGATGGGCGCGATCGTCGGCATCGCCGAGCTGGTCGACTGCCGGCCGGTTCGCAAGCAGGATTGGAAGAACGCCGGCCTGCCTCCCCTGGCAGGACGGCTCTGGGCCTGGGTGCTCGCCGAGCCGCGTCCGGTCGGGCCCGTCTTCCACGCCGGCAACCGCACCCTGTTCGACATCGACGAGGAGGTGCTGCTGGCCCCCGCGACGTAGTGTTGGTTGCGTGTCCGACCGGTATGACGTGATCGTCGCCGGCGTCGGCGGGATGGGCAGCGCGGCCGCCTACCACCTCGCCCGCCGGGGACGCAGCGTGCTCGGCCTCGAGCGCTTCACGATCCCGAACGAGATGGGAAGCTCGCACGGAGCGAGCCGGATCATCCGGCTCGCCTATTTCGAGCACCCGTCCTATGTTCCCCTGCTCCGCCGCTCCTACGGGCTGTGGCGGGAGCTGGAGCGGGGGTGGGGCGAGCAGCTCCTCCAGATGACGGGCTGCCTCCACCTCGGGGCGCCGGGGAGCACGGTGTTCGACGGCTGCCTGCGCTCCTGCGACGAGCACGGCCTCGAGCACGAGGTGCTCGACGCCGCCGCGGTGATGCGGCGCTTCCCGGCCTACCGGATCCCGGCCGCGATGATGGCGGTCCTGGACGTTGCGGGCGGCTTCCTGCTTCCCGAGAAATGCATCGAGGCCCACGCCGCGGGGGCCCGAGCAGCCGGCGCAGACCTGCGCCCGGGCGAGGCGCTCACCCACTGGGAGGCGATCCCCGGCGGAGTCCGCGTCCAGACCCGGCAGGGCAGCTACGAGGCCGCGCGGCTGGTGCTGACCGCGGGTTCCTGGAACGGCAAGCTGGCGGCGGCCCTGGCGCCGCTGCTGCAGCCCGAGCGGCAGGTGCTCGCCTGGCTCGCGGTCGCCCGCTCCGAGCTCTTCGAGCAGGCCGCCTTCCCGGTCTTCGTGATGGAGGCGGCGGAGGGCATGTACTACGGGTTTCCGCTTTTCGACGGCGGGCCGCCGGGACTCAAGCTGGGCCGCTTCCACCACCGCGGGGAGCCCGCCGACCCCGACCTCCTCGACCGCGCCGGCGCCGGTCCGGCGGACGAGGAGGTGCTCCGCACGTTCGCCGCCAGGTACCTGCCGGACGGGGCCGGCCCCGCCCTCGCGATGAAGGTCTGCATGTTCACCAACACGCCTGACGAGCATTTCCTGATCGATCTCCATCCCGACCTCCCACAGGTGGTGGTCGGGGCCGGCTTCAGCGGTCACGGCTTCAAGCTCTGCAGCGTCGTCGGCGAGATCCTGGCCGACCTCGCCATCGATGGAGGCAGCCGACACGACACCGCGCTCTTCGGTGTCGGACGATTCATCGCGGGACGACCCTGAAACGTAGTCCCGCGCTGTTACGATTCCCCGGCCGGTAGCGCTCGTGGCAGCCATGGACTCCTCACTCTTGAACCCCAATCCCAACCTCGGCCGCCGGGCGCTCGACTGGCTCTCGCGCGCGACGACCAGCGCCCTCGGGCCGCGCAGCAGCATCCTCGACCGGGTCCGCTTCCTCTTCCTCCTCTTCTTCGTCTTCAACGCGGCCTGGGGCGCCTTCCTCCTCCTCCGAACCTCCCAGCAGGACCTCACCCAACTGGTCGCCTCCTACTCCCTCACCTACCTCGTCCTCTACGCGTCACGCGGCTACTGGGCGGGGCGGCTGTCGCTCTGGATGGACGTCCTGGCCGCCATCGCCCTGCTCGGGGTTGGACTCCAGATGACCGACCCCGTGCGCCTCTACCTGCTCTTCTACGGGATCCTGCTCTACCGCTCCCTGTACGGCAGCGCATGGGGCGTCACGACCATCACCACTCTCTTCCTGAGCGCCCTCGTCGGCTCGGTGGCGGTGGTCGCGATCCGGACCTCCAACCCGCAGTACGCGGCCATCGTCCTCGTCAACGTGCCCGGCTTCGCCCTCGGGGCCTGGCTGATGCACCAGGTGAAGGGCACCATGCTCAGCTACATCGAGGCCCTCCGCCGGGAGCGGGTGCTGACCCAGTCGGCCGACGACCTGGTCGCCGTCGAAAACGTGGACGCCGTCTACGAGGCCGGAATCCGGGGCGCGATGGGACTCGTCGAGCCGGTGAAGGGAGCCCGTGCCTCGCTCTCGATCGGATCGGTTCGAACCCAGCGCCAGGTGGCCGTCGGGCCCCCGGCGCGGCTCGTCGACGTGCCCGAGGTGAAGGTCGCGCTGCTGCCGGCGGCGATCCAGTCGGCCCTCCGCCAGATGGAGCAGGTCACCGAGCGGGTCCAGGACGCGCTCCTCTTCGGCGGGCCGCGGGAGTCGGGCGAGCCCACCCCCTTCACCGGCTGGGCCTCGGCCATGCCGCTGACCATCGAGGGAAAGCTGCGCGGCTTCCTCTCGGTGGCGGCCGAGGAGTCGCTCCCGGCAGGCGTTCCCGACGGCCTCGCCCGCCTCGGCTCGAGTGTCGCGCTCGCCCTCGAGCGCGTCAACCTGGCGGAGGACCTGCGCAAGTCGACGGACAACCTGAAGTCGAGCGAGGCGCGCTTCAGGTCGCTGGTCCAGAACTCTTCCGACGTCATCACCCTGCTCGACGCCGACGGGCGGATCTCCTACATCACACCGGCGGTCGAGAAGCTGCTCGGCTACGGCTCAGGCGTCCTCCTCAACACCACCCTCTGGCGGATGCTCCACAGCTACGGGCAGGAGCTGCTGGGGACCCGCTGGCGCCACACCGACGGCAGCTACCGCTACATGGAGACGATCCTCAGCAACCAGCTGGCGGACCCCAACGTGCGGGCCGTGGTGCTCAACACCCGCGACGTCACCGAGCGCAAGGAGCTCGAGGCGACCCTCCGCCACCAGGCCCACCACGACCAGCTGACGACGCTCTCCAACCGGACGCTGTTCAAGGAGCGGGTCGCGGCCAGCATCGCGCGCCATCGCGACGACCGCGGCGACCTCGCCGTGCTCTTCCTCGATCTGGACGACTTCAAGCACGTCAACGACTCGCTCGGCCACGCGGCGGGCGACTCGCTCCTGCTCGCCGTCGCCGGCCGCCTGCAGGAGTGCGTCGGGCCGAGCGACACGGTCGCCCGCTTCGGGGGCGACGAGTTCGCGATCCTGCTCGACGAGGTGACCGACGCCGATTACCCGATCGCCGTGGCGGAGCGGATCCTGGGCGCCTTCCGGCTCCCGCTCAAGGCAGGCGACGTCGAGATGATCGCGGCCTTCAGCATCGGCATCGCGATCTCGACCCCGAAGTCGCAGGACCCGGAAGAGTTCCTCCGCAACGCCGATGTCGCGATGTACCGGGCGAAGGGCCGCGGCAAGCGCACCTACGAGGTGTTCGAGCTGAGCATGCACGCGGCCGCCTTGGAGCGGCTGGAGATGGAGAACGACCTCCGGCTCGCCCTCGAGCGCAGCGAGCTGGTGATCGAGTACCAGCCGATCGTTGAGATTGCGACGGAGCAGGTCTCCGGGGTCGAGGCGCTGGTGCGCTGGAAGCACCCGACCAAGGGCATGGTCGGCCCCGACCGCTTCATCCCCCTGGCCGAGGAGACCGGGATGATCGCGGCGATCGGCGCCTGGGTCCTCGAGCAGGCGTGCCTCGAGGTGCGCGGCTGGGACCTCGCCTTCCCCGATCGCCAGCTCCGGCTGGGCGTGAACCTCTCGGTCCGCCAGCTGCAGCGGAAGAACATCGTCAACGAGGTTCGGCAGCTGCTCAAGAAGACCGGGTTCGCGCCCGAGCGCCTGACCCTCGAGATCACCGAGAGCGCCGTCATCCGAGAGGGCGAGGAAACCTCGGTCGTCCTCCAGAAGCTGCGGACGGCGGGGCTGAAGGTGGCCATCGACGACTTCGGCACCGGCTACTCCTCGCTCAGCTACCTGGCCCGCTTCCCGATCGACGTGATCAAGATCGACAAGGCCTTCGTCAAGGCCTCCGGCCGGGGCGCCAAGAACTCCTCCCTGCTGCGGGCGATCGTCGGCCTCGGCCACAGCCTGGGCGTGGAGATCGTCGCCGAGGGCATCGAGACGCGCCAGCAGGCGAAGATCCTCGAGCCGCTGGGCTGCCGCGGCCAGGGCTACTACTACTCGAAGTCGGTGAGCGGCAAGGCGATGCTGGCGATCCTCGAGCGAGCCGAGCCGCTCCACGATGGCGCGGCGGCCGCGGACCGGCGCGACGAGGACGGCGAGCCGGACGGCGACCCCATCGTGCTCGAGCTGCTCGAGGGCGGCACCCGGAAGGGCTGAGCTTTTCAGCCAGCCATCGCCGCCGCCAGCCGGATCGCCCCCGCCACCGGAGGCTCCTCGAGGCGGATCAGCGGGCCGGCCAGCCGCTGCCGCACCGCCGCTTCGAGCAGTGGCTCGTTGAGGACGAGGCCGCCCGCCAGAATCACAGGGCCGTCCACGCCGATCTGATTGCGCACCACCCCGACCAGCCCGGCCAGCGAGGCGCCGGCGCGGTCGACCAGGGCACCGGCGGCGGGGTCGGTTGCAGCGGCCGCGAAGACGGCGCCCGCGAGGGATGCCCAGCGCCGTGGCTCCCTGAGCCGGTGCAACTTTCCCGTGAGCTCGACCGAGTCGACCACGCCGCCGGCGGCAAGCAGACAGACTCCGAGGGGTCCGAGCGGCTCCTCCGCATCGGCCCGGCGCAGCACCTCGCGGGCGGCCTCCCGCACGATCCAGGCGCCGCTTCCATCGTCGCCCAGCAGCCAGCCCCAGCCGCCCGCCCGCGCCTCTTTCCCGGAGGCGGAGCGACCATAGGCAACAGAGCCGGTTCCCGCGACCAGGGCGATGCCGTGGTCGAGCCCAGCCGCCGCCAGCACCAGCCGGGCGTCGTGGACCACCTTCACCGGGGTGCCCGGCAGGAGTCGGGCGAGCACCGCCTCGAGCCGTGCCCGGGCCTCGGGGACCTCGGCGCCCGCCGCGCCCGCACAGCAGGCGGCGGGCCGGACCGGCCCGAGCTGTCCGAGGAGCTCGCTCAGCCGGCGCTCGACGACGGCGGCCGGCAGGGCGGTCGGGTTCGCGCCCCGGCCTTCCCACTCGGCGACGCGGCCCTCCTGTACGAGCCGCAGACGAGTCCGCGAGCCACCGACGTCGAGGCCCAGCAGGGGCCCGGTCACCAGGTCCGGGTCACCTTGTTGAGCGCGCGCGGCTGGTCCGGGTCGATCTTCAAGGCGACCGCAACCCGGTGCGCCAGCAGCTGGCCGAGGACGGCCAGGGTCAGCGGCACCAGCTCCTCCGGCAGGCCCGAGCTCAAGTTCACGCTGGCCTCCGCCTCGAGCGGTCCGGCGATCCCGTCGAAGAGGCCGATGACCCGACAGCTGTAGCCGGCGAGCCGCTCGGCGATCTCCTCCAGGTCGCGCGCCACCGGTCCGGCTGTCCCCAACAGGAGAACCGGGAAGCCCGCCTCGACGACAGCGATCGGGCCGTGCTCGAAGTCGGCCACCGACCAGGCGCGCGCGAGCACGTAGCTGGTCTCGGTCAGCTTCAGGGCGACCTCTTCAGCGGTCGACAGGTTGAAGCCGCGGCCGAGCACCACCGCCCGGGGGCCGAGCAGCACGGGCACCAGCCGGTCCAGCTCGCCATCCAGCTCGAGGGCGGCCGCGAGGGCCCCCGGCACCCGGGCAAGCGCGGCGCCGAAGACGGGGTCGGGGTCGATCGCCTGGGAGAGCATGGCCAGCGCGAGGAGACTTGCCGTGTAGGTCTTGGAAGCCGGGACGCTCCGCTCCGGGCCCGCCTCGAGCGCCACCACGAGCTCCGCCACCTGGGCGAGTCGCGACCCCGCCTGGTTGGTGATGGCGACGGTCAGGCAGCCCTGCCGGCGCGCCTCCTCGACCACCGCGATGACATCGGGAGAGGCGCCCGACTGGGAGATCCCGATGACGCAGTTGCCTGCGAGGCGGGGCGGGCTCGCATAGTGGGTGAAGAGCGACGGCGCCGCGAGCGACACCAGTGCCCGGTTGCGGCTGCCGAACAGGTACTTGGCGTAGAGGCCGGCGTGGTCCGAGCTGCCCCGGGCGGTGATCACGAAGCCCGCCGGACCGGCTGCTCGAAACCGCGCCCCGATCGCCTCGACCGCGGGGGCGGCTGCGAGGAGCAGCCTTGCCGCCACCGCGGGCTGCTCCCCGATCTCCTCCCGGAAGCGGCTCACCGGCGGTACCGGACCTCGCCACCAACCATCGTCAGGCGCACCTCGAGGCGGGCGTCGAGGAGGACCAGGTCGGCGCAGGCGCCGGTCCGGATCCGGCCGAAACCGGCTTCGCCAAGCACACGCGCGGGCGCGCTCGAGGCCATCGCCAGGGCCCGGCCGGCGTTCATCCCGGGCAGGGCCGCCATCCGCCGGACGAGCTCGTCCATCGTCGCCGCGCTGCCGGCCAGGGTCCCGTTGGCGAGGCGGACCGAGCGACCGTCGCTGACCACCGGACGGCCGGAGAGCAGGTAGTCTCCGGCGGGCGCCCCGGCGGCCGCCGTCTGGTCGGTCGTCAGCGCCACCCGGCCGCTGCCTTTCAGCCGGGCGACCTGCTCGCAGATCGCCGGGTGGACGTGCTCGCCGTCGGCGATCAGCCCGACCGTCACGCGGGCGTCGAGGAGCAGCGCGAGCACGATCCCGGGCCGCCGGTGGTGGGTGGGCGGCATCGCGTTGTAGAGGTGGGTGCCGAAGCGGACGCCGGCCGCGATCGCGTCCTTGCCCAGTTCGAAGTCGGCTCCGGTGTGGCCCGCGCTGACGGCGATGCCGGCGGCCCGGAGCTGGGCTATCGCCGCCAGCGCCCCCGGCAGCTCCGGCGCGATGGTGGTCAGGCGGGGACGCGCCTCCACCACGACGGCGACCTTGTCGGCGCTGGGCTCTGTCAGGCAGGCGAACTCGTGGGCGCCCCGGAAGGCCGGGTTCAGGAAGGGCCCCTCGAGGTGGGCGCCGAGAACCCGCGCGCCCGGCGACGGCGCAGCGGCGACGGCGGCGGCGAAGCGCGCGCCCTCCTCCACCGGGGCCGAGATCAGCGTCGGCAGGAAAGCGGTGACGCCGGTCCTCGGCAGAGCTTGCGAGATCGCCGCGATGGCAGCCTCCCCTCCCGCCGCGTCGTGTCCGGCGAAGCCGTTGACCTGGAGGTCGATGAAGCCGGGCGCGATCGTCTCGCCGGGGCCGGCGACGATCTCCTCGTCCGGGCGTCGAGGCGGGGAGCCCTCGCCCAGCCAGGTGATCACGTCGCCCTCGACGAGAAGGGACAGCTCGCGGCCGGGAGAGCCGTGGACGGCTCCCCGGAACAGCGTGGACCGGGCGCTCACGCCTCACCCAGGGCGACGGAGAGGTCGCCCCCGGCGGAGGAGAGCCGGGAGCGAGCCTCCCCGGCGGCCAGGCCGCAGCGGAGCATCAGGATCGCGAGCTTGGCGTTGCCGCCGGCCTCGGCGAGGGTGCTTTCGACGCGGGCCGCGGGTGCCCCGGTCAGGTCGGCGACGATCCCGGCAGCTCGGCCGCGGAGCTTCTCGTTGGAGGCGACGAGGTCGACCATCCGCCCCCGATAGGTGTGGCCGAGCCGGGTGAAGACCGCCGTGCTGAGCATGTTCAGGACCACCTTCTGAACGGTGCCCGCCTTCAGCCGTGTGCTGCCGGCGATGACCTCCGGCCCCGTCTCGATCTCGATCGCGAGGTCGGCGGCGGTGCCCAGCGGCGACCCGGGCGCGCAGCTGATCCCATAGGCTGTGCGGCCGCCGGCGCTCACACCGATCACCGCGTCCCAGGGTCGAAGCGCTGCCCGCCGAGCCTCCTCGGCACCCCGCCGGTCGTCGTCCTCGGCCTCTCCATCACCGGCGTCGTGAGCGTGCACGAGGTCGGCGGCGACGCCGAAGGTCGGCCGGCACTCGGCCGCGTCGAGCGCCGCGAGACGGCCGCTCGTCCCGGCTCCGAAGTAATGGAGCCGGCCCCCCCCGCGGAGCTTCTCGACGATCGCCTCGACCGCGGCGGCGACCTCGTCGAGGCGCGCTTCCACCGCCGCCAGCGCGCGGCGATCCTCGCCGTGCATCAGGTCGAGCAGCCCGCGGGTGCTCAGCGAGCTGAGCTCGTCCGCCCTCGGGTGGGGCCTTTCGCTCATCGCAGGAGCGCCTCCGCCACGGCCCGGCCCGAGGCACGGGAGGCGCCGTGGCTGCGGATCCAGGCGCCGGCGGCCGGCTTCAGGGCCGGCAGACCCATCTCGACCAGCACCGCGTCGGGCCGTCCTGCCAGCAGCCGCTCCACCGCGTCCTGCTGCCAGCGATGGCGGTGGAGGTCGCGCACCACGATGACCAGCGACCGGCCGCTGGCCGTCGCCAGGACCTGCTCGACCGGCACCGGGGGCTGGTCGTACTCGAGGCTGGTCGGCGTGGTGCCAAGGGCCGCCAGGTGATCGCTCAAGCCCCAGGGGACCGCGCCGACCGCGATGTTCGGGCGCTCCCGGAGCTGGACCACGACCGGGTCGCTCCCGATCCGGGTCAGCCGCTCCGAGCCCAACCCGCGGACCGCCGCGCGGAGGCCGATGGCACGGTCGGCTTGGCTCGCCGGCGCGGGTCGCTCCCGGCGCCACGCCGCCAGCCGGTCGACCCGCTCAGCGGCGTCGCTGAGCCGGCCCTCGGCCAGGCGTCCGTCGCGCACCGCCGCGACGATGCCGTCGCGGAGCTCGTCGACCACGGCCTCGCCGGCGAGCCCGCCGCCGATGCAGATCGCGTCGCAGCCGGCGGCGAGCGCCTGGACCGTGCCGGCCACGATGCCGACCCCGTCCGCGATCGCCCGCATCTCGATCCCGTCGCTGATGACGAGGCCGTCGAAGCCGAGCTCGCTGCGGAGCAGAGCGTGGAGGATCCGCCAGCTCAGGGTCGCCGGGACGGAGTCGAGCGAGGGGACCAGCAGGTGCGCCGTCATCACCGAACGGACGCCGCTGGCGATCGCCGCCCGGAAGGGCTGCAGCGCGCCCGAGGCACGGGGATCCGCGTTCACGATCGGGAGGTCGAGATGGGAGTCGACCGAGGTGTCGCCGTGGCCCGGGAAGTGCTTCGCGCAGGCCGCCACGCCCGCTCCCTGGAGGCCTTCGACGAAGGCCGCGACGTGGTCGCTGACGAGGCCCGGGTCGGAGCCGAAGGAGCGGACACCGATGACCGGGTTGTCAGGGTTGCTGTTGACGTCGGCGTCCGGCGCCAGGTCGAGGTCGATCCCGGCCTCCGCGAGCTCGGCGCCCATCGACGCCGCCACGGCGCGGGTCACGGCCACGTCGCGGCCGACTCCCAGCGCGAGGTTCCCCGGGTAGGAGCTGCCCGTGCGCGCCTCGAGCCGGGTGACGTCGCCGCCCTCCTCGTCGATCCCGACCAGGAGCTCGGGCCGCTCGGCGTGGAGCGCGGCGGTGAGCGCGGCCAGCTGCTCGGGAGATTCCACGTTGCGGCCGTAGAGGACAACGCCTCCCAGGCCGGCCGCCGCCCGGCGCCGGATCCAGTCCGGCGCGGCGGTGCCCACGAAGCCGGGCAGCAGGCAGCGATCGGCGAGGCCCGCGAGGGAGTCGGGCACAGCTCTTTTCAACCCTTGACCGCGCCCGCGGTGAGGCCGCCCGCGATGTTCCGCTGAAGGAGCAGGAAGAAGGCGACGACGGGCAGCCCGGTCAAGGTCGCCGCGGCCATCAGCGGCCCCCACTGCGGCCCGTGGTTGGTGGTGAAGGACGCCAGCCAGACGGTGAGGGTCTGGCGGCTGTTGGTGGAGAGCAGGACGTAGGCGACGATGTACTCGTTCCAGGCCTGGATGAAGCCGAAGATGGCTGTCGCCACCAGGCCCGGTCCGATCAGCGGGAGGACGATCCGGACGAAGGCCTCCTCCCTCCGGCAGCCGTCGATCATCGCAGCCTCCTCCAGCTCGGCCGGGATGTTGGCGATGAAGCCGCGCAGGGTCCAGACCATGAAGGGCAGCACGACCGCCATGTAGACGGCGATCACACCGATCAGCGTGTCGGTCTGGCCCACCTGGTCGAGCATCAGGTAGAGCGGGATGATCAGTGCGTTGAGGGGGACCATCTGGACCCCGATGATCAGCACGACGAAGGCGGTGCGTCCCTTGAAGCCGAAGCGGGCGACGGCCATCGCGGCGAAGAAGGCGAGCGCCAGCGAGGCGACGACGGTGACCCCGACCACGACCAGGCTGTTGGTGACGCCGCTGAGGAAGAACGGCCGTGCGATGGCGTCCTCGAAGTTCTGGAGCGTAAACGGCGCCGGGAACCACTTGGGCGTCAGTGACAGGATGTCCCGGCCCGGCTTGAAAGCGGTCGCGATCATCCAGTAGATCGGGAAGACCATGACGACGAAGACGGCCACCCCGGCCACGTCCGCCGCGAGACGCCCGCCGCGCCGGCGTAGGTTCAGGCGCCGGGTTCCGGCGCGAACCCGCGCCCGGGCCGGCGCCATCTCGACATGCTGGGCAACGTCGGGCGCGATCATGTTCCGGCCAGCTCCGCCGTCTCGAGCGTCTGGCGGACGTAGAAGAAGGTGACGACCACCAGCACCAGCACCATCACGATCGCGATCGCGGCGCCGAGGCCGTACTGGGTCACGCCAAAGGACTCCTTGTAGGAGTAGACGGCGATCGTGAAGAAGTCCTTGCCGGGCCGCGAGTTGAGCAACACGTAGACCTGGTTGAAGACCTGGAAGTCCCAGATCGTGGAGAGGCTGACGACGATCAGGAAGATCGGCCGCAGCATCGGCGCGGTCACCTGCCAGAAGACCTGCCAGGGATTTGCTCCGTCGACCTCGGCCGCTTCGAGCACGTCGTCAGGCACCTGGGTGAGCGCGGCGAAGAGCGTGATGGCGACGAATGGGATGGCGCCCCAGACGACGACCACGGTGATCACGGCGAAGCCCTGCAGGGGGTTCTCGAACCAGTTGTGGTGGATGAAGTTGCCGGCGTGAAGCGCGGTCAGCAGGTAATTGACGACGCCGAACTCGTAGTCGAACATCCACTGCCAGATGTCGATGGCGACGATGACCGGGGTCGCCCACACGAAGACCAGCCCGCTGCCGAGCAGCACCCGGATCGGAGCGCTCACCTGGAGCAGGAGGAGCGCGATCAAGGTGCTGAAGAGCAGGGTGAGGGCGACGTTGGCGAAGGTGAAGACGAGCGAGACGGCGAGGACGTGCTGGAAGAGTGGGTCGCCGACCAGCGTCGAGTAGTTGTTGAGCCCGACCCAGACGCCGTTGTGGGCGATCAGCTCGCGGAGGCCGTAGTGCTGGAACGACAGCCAGACCAGCATCCCGAGCGGGAAGGCGAGGATCCCGAAGATGACCAGTGAGGCTGGGGTGATCAGGGCGTAGGGAAGGACCGCATGGCGGCGCCGCCGGCGAGAGGGCGGGCGGCGGGGCAGGGCTGGTTCGTGGGATGGCGCTCGGGCTGCCACTTCGGCATCCGACCCGATCGCCGTTCCCATCGAAACCAGCCTCCCTTATCGCTTCTTGGAAATGAGTCCCTGCTTCCTGGCGGAGAAGCTAGGAACCGTTCAGCGTTGTGGTGATCTTGTCACTGGCTGCCTTCGTCGCGTCGGCGATGGAGGCCTTGCCGGTGAAGATCGAGACCAGCATGTCGGGGATCACGTTGCCGCTCTCGACGCTGGCCCAGTTTGGCGAGTTGGGCACGAACCGGCTGTTCTTGGCCGCCGCGAAGAAGGTGGCGTTGAGGCCGGTGCCGAGGTTGAGCATCGAGGTCGTGTTGGGGATGACGCCGCCGACGGTCGCCATGTCAGCCATGTGCTTGTTACCCGTGAGCAAGCCGACCCACTCGTTGGCGAGCGACTGGTTCTTGCTCTTGGCGGCGATGCCGAGGTCGGAGCCGCCGAGGAAGACGGGGGCCGTCTGGCCCGCCGTGTGGCTCGGGATCGGGAAGACGCCGAGCTTGTCCTTGAGGGACGGGTCGCCGGCCTTGGGATCGGTGATGACGCCGACCTCCCAGCCGTTGGCAATGATCATGGCGATGTGGCCCTGGGCGAAGGACGCGTCCTGCTTCGCCTCGTCCCCGGTCTTGTCTGCCTTGGACAGGCTGCTGACGAGGGAGTTGAGGGTGGTCAGGCCCTGTTGGGCGCTGGCGCTGTTGAGCGAGCCCTGCCACTTGCCGCCGCTGTTGGTCGCGATGTCGCCACCGAAGTCCCAGACGAAGGGGAGCGCGGCGTACCAGTACTTGCCGGGGTAGTAGAGAGCGGAGAAGTTGGGGTCGGCGCTGTTCTTGGCCATCAGCGTCTTACCCACGGTGAGAAGGCCGTCGAGGCTGTCGGGCGGCTTGACGCCCGCGGCATCGAAGAGGTCCTTGCGGTAGATGACGGCGCGGCTGCCTGCGTAGTAGGGCACGCAGTAGAGCTTGCCGGCGAGCGTGCAGGAGTCGGTCAGGGACTGCAGCCAGGTGCTCGAGTTGTCGTAGCCGGACTTCTTGGAGCCGATGTCCTGGAGCGCGCCGGCCGCCGCGTACTTGGCCACCAGGGTGTTACCCAGCTCCATCACGTCCGGCGGGTTGCTGCCGGCGAAGGCGGTGTCGAGCTTGGTCGTGACGTCGCCCCACTTCTGGATCTGGATGTTGACGGTGACGTTGGGGTGCTTCGCCTTGAAGTCGGCGTGCGGCGCGCTCCCGTTCATGAGCCAGACCGTGAGCGTCCCCGTCTCGTTGCCGGTGGTAGTTGTGGGATTCGTGCTTCCACATGCCGCGGCGAGCAACGCGAGCGCCGCCGCTACGGTGAACAAGAGCTTCCGCGGGTTCATGTTTGGTTTTCCCCCTTGAGGTGTGAATGTGGCGCTCGCGCGCCGGCTGATCGCCGTTCATCACCATCGCCGGCGCGGGTGTGCGCGCGCGAAGCGCCGGCCAGGCGCCCGTTGCGGCTCCGCTGCGGTGTCAGGTCGGCGACCAGGCGATAGCGGTCGCCGCGGTAGATGGAGCGGACGAACTCGACGATCCGCCCTGACTCGGAGACGGTCGTCCGCTCGAAGAGGAAGGCCGGCGTGTGCAGGGGCACCCCGAGCACGGCTGACTCCTCGTCATTGGTCACGGTGGGCTCGATGGTCTGGGTGCCAGACCCGATCACGATCTCGTAACGCTCCGCCAGCAGCTCGTAGAAGGAGCGGTTCTCTAGATCGGCCTTGGTCAGCCCGGGGACCAGGGCCTGCGGGATGTGGAGGACCTCCATCGCCATCGGCTCGGCGTCGGCGAGCCGGAGGCGCTTCACGCGAACCAGCGGCTCCTCCGGTGATACCTGCAGCCGCCGGGCCAGCCGGGCGCCGGCGCTGGTGACGGTGAGCTCGAGGGTCCGGCTGCCCGGTACCATCCCTCGCCGCCGCATCTCCTCGCTGAACGAGGTGAGCGTGAGCGGCTGGGCGATCTTCGGCTCGGTGACGTAGGTGCCGCTGCCGTGACGCCGGTCGAGGTAGCCATCCCGGACCAGCTCGTCGAGGGCGGCACGCACCGTCAGCCGCGAAACGCCGAGCTCGAGCGTGAGCTGCCGCTCGGAGGGGATCGCCTGCCCCACCACCAGGGATTCGATCAGGTCGAGGACGCGATCGCGCGTCTCCTCCTGCTTGCTCATTGGCCCCGCCCCGGAAGGTGGTCATACCCTCCAATCACGTTCATCAGCGCGGATTAAAGCAGAAACCTAGCAAGTGGTCAATACCACTTTTCCAAGTGCCGCGCCACAGCGGCCGTCAAACGGCCGGACCAGCGACCATTTCCTTCCTACTCCGCAGGGGACGGCCCAATGCAGCGGTGCTTGGCTGGCGTCCTCCCTTTTGCGGCTTTGATTGCTAACGGTAAGGGCTCAAATGTTATAGTCGAGCCAGCAACTTTCGTTAGTCTCAAGCTGGAGGACCAGAGAGGGTGGAGACAGAGTGGAACAACCGAATCGCGGCGAGTGAGCTGCGGCTTCGACAGCTGGCCCTGGAAGGCCGGCCGGCGGTCGGCTCCACGACCAGGCTGCCGGAGATCAGGGCCGGCGGCGACGAGGGCGACATCGCCCAGGTCGTGATCGACGGCGAGATCGCCCAGCGGGTCGCCGACCTCCGTGCGTCCCTCCAGGAACAGCTCGCCCGGGCGCTCGACCGCCTCGCGCTCGGCCGTTACGGCTTCTGCGAGGACTGCGGCGAGGCGATCGCGGCCGAGCGGATGGAGTTCGCGCCCGAGACGACGACCTGCGTCACCTGCCAGGGTCGCCGCGACCGCAGGCGCTGACCGGGCGCCTCAGCCTTCGGTTGGGTCCGGCCCTGCCATCGGCACCCGGATCACCTGGGCGCGGGGGGAGGCTGAGCGGTCGAAGCTGACGGCCACCCGAACGTCCTCCTTGCCTAAGGGGTTGAGGAGCAGCGGCCGCGGGCTGCCGTCGACCGACGGTTCGGACAGCGCCACCCGGCGGAGCGAATAGCTGGTCGTCATGGCGTAGGCGGAGTTGCCGACCCGAAGCACGACACAGAAGGGCGAGAAGGCGATCACGGCCAGCTTCTCGCCGGCCGGCTGGGCGGTTACTGCGACTCCCGAGCCGGGCGTCGCAAAATCGATCGCCGGCGGAAGCAGGAAGAGGCCGGCCAGCAGCAGGGCTGGTGCCACCGACCAACGCAGCATCAATTTAATGATAGTCCCCTTAGCAGTTTTTACTGCGTGGGCTTATCACATGGCGGAGACCGGTCTCTTCGGTCGGCTTACCAGGCGTTGCGCGCGACGGTGGTCAGGGTCTTCTTGCCCGGGCCCTGGTCGTAGGAGTGGGTGAGGAGCCGGACCGGGATGTGCCGGGTGTAGGTGTCGGCTTTGAGGGCCTCGATCAGGTTCGAGGCGGCATTCGTCTCGCCGCCGGGGTTGATGAAGATGATCGAGGGCGGCGCCTTCTTGGCGAGCAGCGAAGCCGCAGCGGGATCGCTGGCGAGGACGACCCGGTAGCCCTCTTCCTCGAGGCGCTTGCGATGCGCGGGCCCGGAGTTGGGGTCGGCGTCGACGACGAGGGCTCTGACGATGCGGCTGTTGTCCAAATTCGTTACCTCGGTATTTGCCGGTTGCATGTCCGGGCGGGTACCGGGTTTCGCGCAGGCGCAAGCGGCTGTCGGCTGGCAGCACATCCAGTATGCCCCCATCGATCGGACCACAAACTGTTTTGGGGCCAATCTGCGCCATAATGCGTGCTCCCGGAGGTGGGCCCCATTGGAACCTGAGCGACCGCAACCCAAACCGCGTGTGAAGCCGAGGCGGGCGCCCAAGGCCTCGCCGCCGCCGAACGACTGGAAGGCCCTGGTCATGCGGTCGCGCGAGAGCCCGTCCCTGGCCCCCCGCGAAAAACGCAAGGAAGCCGACGAAGGCCGCCGGCGACGCAAGGCGGAACCTCCCGCCTGAACGCGACGAGCCTGCCCGAGCTGGCCGAGAAGACACGTCCGCCCGTCAGCCGCGTGGCTCTCCGGGAGTGGTGGCCCGCCGTCATCCTGCCGCTGGCGACGGCGGGCTACATCGCCGTCTACCTGCTGGTCGAGCCCTACACCGGCAGGAGCGCTGGCGCCCTGATCGCAATCCCGGTGATCGTCTCGGCCTGGTTCTACGGCTGGCCCGGCGCGGTGATGGCGATGGTCGTCTTCCTGCCCATCTGGGCGACGCTGGCGCACGTCGTCAACCCTGGCCAGAAGGTGTCCCAGATCTTCTCCCTGGAAGACCTGCCTGGCATCGCCGTCGCCTGGGTGGCGGGCCTCGTCGTTGGGCGCTGGCGCGACGTCGAGCGGATGCGGCGGCTGGAGCTCGGCAAGCGGGTGGCGGCGGAGGCGGAGTCGAGGGCGATGAACCGCTTCCTCGCCACCATGAACCACGAGCTGCGGACGCCCCTCAACTCGATCCTCGGCTTCTCCCAGCTGCTTGCCCACCAGGGCGCCGACAAGCTCGACGAGAAGCAGCTCCGCCAGCTCGGGCACATCCAGTCGAGCGGCCTCCACATGCTGGGCTTGATCGGCGACATCCTCGACCTGAGCAAGATCGGGGGCGGCCAGATGGAGGTACAGGTCGCGCTCCTCGAGCTGGGACCGCTGCTGGACGAGTCGGTGGCCAAGGTCTGGCCCCTCGCCGACGAGAAAGGCCTCTCCCTCGAGCTCGACGCGCCGCCCGAGATATGGGTCGAAGCGGACCGGCGGCGGCTCTACCAGGTCCTCCTCAACCTCCTCTCCAACGCGATCAAGTTCACGCCGCCGGGCGGCGAGATCCGGGTGACGCTGAGCCGCACCGAGGACATCGCCGAGGTGGCGGTCTCGGACAGCGGCGTCGGCATCGAGCCGGACGACCAGGAGCGGATCTTCGAGGAGTTCGTCCAGATCGACCCCCACAGCGACGCGCGCACCCAGGGCAGCGGCCTCGGCCTCACCATGAGCCGGCGCCTGCTGGCGCTGATGGGAGGGTCGATCCGCGTCTACAGCAAGCCGGGCGAGGGCAGCGTGTTCACCGTCGCCTTCCCGATCCCCCGTTCGCGAAGCCTGGTTGTCATCGACCCGGAGCGGAGCCTCGCCTCCCGCCTCGAGCAGAGCACCTACAGCCTCTTCGCCGCCTCCGACGTCAGGGAGGGGGCGGCGCTGGCCACCCGCCACCGGCCGGCGGCTGTGGTCCTCGCCGAGAGCGTCGACGGCGATGACGAGACCTGGCTCCGGACCGCCCTCCGGAGCCGGCAGGCGACCGCGGCGATCCCGGTCCTGGCCCGCGCGGCCGACCGTGCGAGCCTGCTCCGCGAGATCGTCAAGACGATCGGCGCCGACTGAAGTGAAGCTTCGCTAGAGAGAAGCTCGGACTCGGTGGGCGGCCGCCACCATCACCTGCAGCTTCTCGAACGCCTTCTGGCGGGGCAGGTACTTCATCCCGCAGTCAGGAGCGAGAAGGAGCCGGTCGGGCGGGACGTGGCGGAGGGCGGCGCGGATCCGTCGCTCGACCGTTTCAAGGTCCTCCACCGGGCTCTCGTCGGCGAGGTCGATGACACCCACGATGAAGCGCTTGCCCGGCACGCTGTCGAGGATCGCGAGGTCGACGCCTTGCTGGGCCGACTCGAGCGAGATCTGGTCGACGGCGGCCTCGGCGAGCTCGGTCAGGAACGGGTACCCGCTGGGCCGGGAATGGACGACGTGGGCGTAGCCGAAACAGGTGTGGAGGGCGGTGGTGCCGGTGACCCCGCCGACCGCCCGGTTGATGGCCCCGATCGCGAACCGCCTGGCCTTCTCGGACCGCGCCTGGAGGTAGGGCTCGTCGAGCTGGACGACGTCGACGCCCACGTCGAAGAGGTCGCGCACCTCCTCGTTGACGGCGACCGCGAGGTCGAAGGCGAGCGCCTCCTCGTCGCCGTAGTGGTCGTCCTGCGCCTGCTGCGACATCGTGAAGGGGCCCGGGATGGTGACCTTGATCGGTCGGTCGGTGTTCGCCCGCAGGAAGCGGGCGTCGCGCAGCAGCACCGGGTTGACGCGCCGGATCGGCCCGGCCACCCGCGGCACCGGGTTGGGATGGCCGGTGCGGTCGATCGCCACGCCGGGGTTGTCGACGTCCATCCCCGCGAGGGCCGCCGCGAAGCGGTTGGAGTAGCTCTCCCGGCGGATCTCGCCGTCGGTGATGATGTCGATCCCGGCCCGCTCCAGGTCGCGGATGGCAACCAGAGTGGCATCGTCCTGCGCCTCCTCGAGGTGCTCGGCCGGGACCCGCCAGATCTCCGGCGCGCGGGTGCGCGGCGGCAGCCTGCTGCCCAGCAGTGCTCGATCGACGAGCCAGTCGGGCTGCGGGTAGCTGCCGACCACCGTCGTCAGGAGGACGCCGTCGGTGCTCATCGGCTCAGTGCCTGCGCCAAGCTGGCCGTCGGGACACCGAGCTCGGCCCGAGCGGCCGCCCGGCACCCGCCAGCGCGCGCCGGGCGGCGGTGACCAGCTCTCGCTCGCAACCGCGACCGCGGTCGCCCGGACGAGGCGCAGGCCGGCCGCTCCGAGCGGGGATTCGCCGAGCTGGAGCACCGGCCTGTACCCGGCGCCGGGCAACGCCTTTTCGGCGCCGCCACCGCTTGCAATCCAGAGCCGTTGCAACCCCTCCGCCTGGACCAGCGTGGTCATCCTGGTCACCACCGCCGTGAACAAACCGCGCCTCCGGTGGGCGGGCAGGGTGAGACAGTTCCAGACGTACGCCTCGCCCCTGGCCGGCCCGATCTCGAGCCGGATCTCGCCGATCCACTCCGGCCCGCTCGAAAGCCAGCCGTAGGCGGTGACCTCGTCGTCCGCGAAGGCGGCGAAGCAGCGGCAGCCGCGGCCCAGGCGGAGGTCGACGAGATCCCCCTCGTCGCCCATTGCGGTTACGAGCGGCGCAGCCGAGCCGGGCAGCACCTCCCGCACCGCGGACGCCGCCGGTTCGGGCGGCGGCCTCCAACCGGCGAGGTCCGCCGCCCACAGGGTGAAGCCGCTCAGAATCGGAAGAAGAGGCCGCGGACCTTCTCGATGACCTCCGGGTCGCCGGTCGCCGAGCCGCCCGGGAAGCGCCCGTATACGCTCAGCACGTAGTCGGACGGGGTGTAGCGGAAGAGCGCGTCGCAACCCTTGAAGTCGTTCGTCTCGGGTACGGCCGACCACTGGCCGTCCTTCACGGTGGCGCGCCATTTGCCGCCCCAGGGACCTGAGACGTCGATCCCGTACACGGCGTCGACGCCCCTGGCGGAGTCCTCGTCGACAGTGTACTGGCTGATGATGAAGGTGTAGGGGATGATGATCCCGGCCGACGCCTCGTCGATCTCGGCCAGCCTGTCGCCGAGCCCGTACTCGATGTCGTACGGGTGGATGCCGTAATCCATGATCTGGAAGGCCGGGTAGAAGCCGGCCGGCACCGGGCCCATGTACGGGTGGGTGACGATGAACCCTGTCCACTCAGCGGGGGTCAGCGCTTCGAAGATCGCGTCCATCGTGGCCGCGTCTCGCTTGAGCCGGGCGAGTGCCTCCTCGCGGGGGAGCTTGCGGAAATCGAGGGCGTGGTCGTTGAGCTTCTCGCCCATCACCCGGAGGCCCAGGGTGCCGGGATCCTCTCCCCTCTTCGCCGCCGCCCAGTTCGCTTCGTAGCCCTCCAGGACGTCGATCATGTGGCCGACGAGGTCGCGCACCTCCCACTCGGTACAGCGGGTCTGGACATTCCAATTCTTCGGGTCCTCGACGAGCTCGAAGAACTTCTTGCGGTCTCGCCGCATGACATCCAGGACCACGTCTTTACCGTCCGCCGCCATCGGGTTCACGGGCGAAATGACACTGGTGCTCATTCGACTTACTCCCTCCTTTTGAGGAAAGAACTCAACGGCCTGCCGATTTCCCAACCTGGTCGCGGCGCGCCAGCGCCGCCATCATCCGCCGGACATGCTCCAGCTCGTCCGCATTCACCTCGTGCCCCATCCCGGGGTAGAACTGGGTCGTGACCACGGCACCCAACGCCTCGAGGACCTTGGCGGTCTCGAGCACGCGAGGTACCGGGATGTGGGGGTCGACGTCGCTGCAGCCGAGGAACACCGGCGTCCCCTCCAGCGACCCCGGATAGTCGCGGGCGGTGTCGTCCGGTCCGATCAGCCCGCCGGTCAGGCCGACAATGCCGCCGTAGCGACGGGCATTGCGTGCCGCGAACTCGAGCGTGAGACAGGCTCCCTGCGAGAAACCGAGCAGGATCACGCGCTCGGCGGGCAGCCGCTCCTCGACCAGGGCGAGCACCCGGCCGACCGTCTCCAGCGCGGAGGAGAGCCAGGGCTCGTTGCTCGCAACCGGCTCCATGAAGCGGTTCGGGTACCAGGCGCCGCCGGCGGCCTCGGGCGCCAGGAAGGCGAAGCCGGACTCGCCGACCTCGGCGGCGATGGTCATGATGTCGCGCGCGGAGGCGCCTCGGCCGTGGACCAGGATCATGGCGGCGGAGGCGCGCTCGAGCGACTCGCCGGCGAGGAGAACCGGCTGCCCGTCGTGGGGACCGGCCATCAGCGACCGCCGGGCGCGGTTGTGACGGGCACTGCCAGGGCGGGCAGGTTGACCCTCAGCGACTCGCGGCGATGCTCGTGCTGGGGCGGCAGCTGGAGGCCGGAGCCGAGCGACTCTTCCGGCTCGTCGACCGTGAAGCCGGGCCGGTCGGTGGCGATCTCGAAGAGAACCCCGCCCGGCTCGCGCGAGTAGATCGAACGGAAGTACCTGCGCTCGATCACCGGTGTGACGGACCGGCCGGCGGCGACGAGCGTCTCTCGCCAGGCCGCCTGGTGGTCGTCGTCGAAGGCCCGCCAGGCGACGTGGTGGACCGTGCCGGCGGCTTCCTCGCCCGCCTCGGTGCTCGGGTCGACGAGCAGGTCGAGGACGGCGTTGGGGCCGCCGGGCCCGGTCTCGAAGCGCACCCGGCTGCCTTCGCGGGCAACCTCCTTGAAGCCCATCGTCTCGCTGAGGAAGCGCGCCGTCGGCTCCTCCTCGGCGACCAAAAGGTGGACGGAGTGGAAGCCGCGGACCTGGTGCTCGGCGGCGACCGGGCTGTCCGGCCAGACGTTCCAGCGCTCATCGGATGCCTCCCCCACCAGTTCGAGCTGGATCTGGTCGGGGTCGCGGAAGGCTATGACGCCCGCCCCGAACCGCTCCGAGCGGGTGGCCTCGACGCCGAGCTCGCGGAGCCGGCCGGTCCAGAAGTCGAGGGAGGTGCCGGGGGTCGCGAAGCCGACCGCCCCCACCTGTCCGTTGCCTGCCTGCCGCCAGGGCAGGTGGTGCCAGCCGAAGAAGGTCAGCGCCGTACCCGGGGTGCCCGTCCGGTCGCCGAAGTAGATGTGATAGGTGTCGGGTACGTCGAAGTTGACCGTCTGCTTGACGAAGCGGAGCCCGAGGACTTGGACGTAGAAGTCGACGCACTTCTGGACGTCACCGGTGATGGCGGTGACGTGGTGAATGCCTGGGACGTTATCCGGCACCGCTGTCTCCTCTTGACCTCGGCCCAATGGCTTTGCGGCCATCTTAGTTGCGTGTGAAAGGAGTGTCGACCCGGGAACCTGTGTGAATCAGCCGGGGCGCAGGTGCCGGGACGCCTCTTCCTCGACCCGCGTCCAGATCTCGGCGGCCATCGGCTCGGCCAGCTCCTCCTGGAGGTGCGCGACGAGGCCGATCGCGCGGGCCATCACGGCTAGCCCACGGCAGACCTGCCAGGGCAGCTCGAGCTCGCTCGCGATGGCTCCGATGGCACCCGTCGCGTTGACCGGCAGCGGCCTTCCGCTCGCCCGCGTCATGGCTTCGCCGACCAGCTCCATCAGCCGCACGTAGCGGCCGGCGAGGCCGTTCGCGGCGGCCACCTCGAAGAGCTTCGGAACGCGCGGGTCGATCGGCTTGTGGACGGGGTGTCCCAGGCCGGCGACGAGCCGGCCGGCCGCGCGACGCTCGGCGACGACGCGCTCGGCGACAGGAGCCAGGTCAGCGTCCGGGGCGACGCCCGCGAGCGCCTCCTGGAGCATCCGGGCGGCGTCGTCGACCGGGCCTCCGAAGCGATCGCCGAGGCCGAGCAGGCCCGACGCGACCGCGCCCTGGAGGGACTCCGGGGCGCCCAGGTAGGTGAGCCGGGCGGCGATCGCGCTGGGCGTCATGCCGTGCTCGACGAGGGTGACCGCGATGGCGTTGAAGACGGCCGACTCGGGCGCCGTCGGGAGGCGGCCCTTTAGCTCGAGGAAGGCCATGTCGCCGAGCGAGACCTTGCCGATCAGCTCCTCGGCGAGATCGTGACCGCGCACCACGACCCGGTCCGGCGTGCTCCAGCCGAGGTCGCTCCGCAGCGTGCGCCTGCCGCCCCCGCTCACGGCCTGCTCACGGTCAGCCGGGTCTTGTAGCCGCTGTCGCCGAACGCAGCCTCCGGGATGAAGGTGACGCGGCAGCGGAAGGTCAGCCGGGCGCGGACCTCGGCCTCGATCCGGGCGGCCAGGTCGGAGCCAGGGCTCGCACCGTCGGGGACCTCCACCTCGACCCGGACCGGCGGCTCGACGCTGACGCCGTCGCCGCTGCGGATGACGCGCGCGCGACCGGTCACCTCGGGCCGGAAGTCGCCGACCACGGCCAGGATCGCGGTCGGGTAGACGTTCACGCCGCGGACGATGAACATGTCGTCCCGCCGCCCGATGCAGCGCATCCGGAAGCTGGTCCGGCCGCACTCGCAGCTCGTGCCCTCGATCCGGACGATGTCGGCGCTCAGGAAGCGCACGACCGGCATCGCCTCGCGGGCCAGGCTCGTGTAGACGAGCTCGCCGACGGCGCCCGCCTCGATCGCGATCGCTTCCCGGGTCTCGGGGTCGACCAGCTCCGGCCAGATGAGACCCGTTCCGCTGAAGTGCATGCCCTGCTGGCGGGGACACTCGCCGAAGAGGGAGGGCGCGACGTCGCCGATCCCCATCACCTCGGTCAGGGTCACGCCGAGGACATCCTGGATGTGGTCGCGCACGGCCGGGATGCCGCCGCCCGGCTCGCCGCCGGTGACGATGTGGGTGAGTGCGGGAAGCCGCGGCCCCGGCTCCTGCCCGAGCCGGTTCGCGAGGTACTGGGCGAAGGAGGGCGTGCCGAGGAGCGTGTCGGCGAGGCCCGCCCGGAGCCCGAAGAGGACGCGGTCCGTGTCCCCCGGGGCCACCGGCACCGAGCGGGCGCCGATCCTGCTGAGTACGAAGTGAGTGTGACCGGCGACGAAGGGTCCCGCGCCGAAGGTCGAGAGGACGGCGGAGTGGTCGTGGATCCCGGTCGTGTAGTAGGTGCGGGTTCCGATCGCGGTCCAGCTGTCGACGTCGGCGCGGGTGAGGGCGATCACGCTCGGCGCGCCGGTCGAGCCGCTGGTCTGGTAAACCCGTTTCACGAGCTCGACCGGCACGCCCCGGTTGCTGCCGAAGGGCGGCTCCTCGTCGATCGCCTGCTTCAGCTCGTCCTTGGTCGTGAAGGGGAGCCGGTGGAGGTCGGCCAGGTGGGGCGCCGTGGAGCCGGCGGTCGCCTCGCGGAGCTTCCGGCGGTAGAAGGCCGAACCTTCGAGCAGTTTCGCGAGCTGTTTCTCCCAGGCGGCGGACGCCAGCACGAAGACCTCGCTGGTGGACGCGGTCTCGACCTCGCGGTCCCAGATCCAGTCTCGGTCGCAGCGGTCGTCCTTCAGCCGCCCGGCCACAGCTTGCCGCTCGTTCGAGATCACTTGGGCGAGGTTAGCCGAACAGGCAGAGCAGCTCGTAGACGATGTTCGCCGCGGCGATGGCGGTGATCTCGGCGTGGTCGTAGGCGGGCGCGACCTCGACAACGTCGGCGCCCACCAACCGGATGCCCTGGAGCCCGCGGAGGACGGCGATCGCCTCGCGGCTGCTCCAGCCGCCGGCCTCCGGCGTCCCCGTGCCGGGAGCGAAGGCCGGGTCGAGGAGGTCGATGTCGAATGACAGGTAGACCGCCGCCTCGCCGACCAGCTCGCCCACCTCGGCGGCGATCGCCGCCGCGCCCCGCTCGTCGATGGCCCGGCCGTCGACCAGGTGAAAGCCGAGGCGCGCGTCGGCGGCGAGGTCGTCTGCCGAGAACTGCGGGCCTCGGGTCCCGACGTGGACGGCCCGGGCCAGGTCGAGCAGGCCTTCCTCCGCCGCTCGCCGGAAGGGTGTGCCGTGGGTGTAGCGGGCGCCCCCGAAGTAGGTGTCCCAGGTGTCGAGGTGGGCGTCGAAGTGGACCAGCGCGAGAGGCCCGAAGCGAGCGGCGGCGGCTCTCAGGAGCGGCAGGGCGACCGTGTGGTCGCCGCCCAGCGCGAGCAGGTGCTCGGCCGCACCGTAGGTCGCCGTCGCCGCCCGCTCGATCTCCATGATCGCCTGCTCGATCGCGAACGGCGTGCAGGCGATGTCACCCGCATCGGCCATCTGGCGGCTGCTGAAGGGGAGCTTGCCGGTCCAGGCGTTGTAGGGTCGGAGCAGCTTCGAGCCCGCCCGAATCGCCGCCGGGCCGAAGCGGGCGCCCGGCCGGTAGACGACCCCGCTGTCGAAGGGAACCCCGATGATCGCCACCGCGGCGCGGCCGACCTGCTCGAGGGTCGGCAGCCGGGCGAAGGTGGCCGGGCCTGCGAAGCGGGGAACCGCGAGGGCGTCAACCGGGCCGATCGGCTGGCCCCCCTCAGAGTCGTCCCCCACGCCGCGCATTTAAGCGCTTTGATTGGAGGCATGCGCGCGCTCGTTGCCGACCCCGACGTTCCTGGCGGCATTGCCGTCCGTGAGGTGCCGGAGCCCGAGCCGGCCCGTGGCGAGGCGGTCGTCGAGGTGAAGGCGATCTCGCTCAACCGGGGCGAGCTGAACCGCCTCCGCGCGGCGGCGCCGGGCTGGCGGCCAGGCTGGGACATCGCCGGCACGGTCGCGGTGGCGGCCCCGGGCAGCCCCGCGGTTGGCACGCGGGTCGTCGGGGTCCTGGCCGGCGGGGCCTGGGCGGAGCGGGTCACCATCCCGGCCGATTGGCTGGCGGCACTCCCTGCCGACGTGTCATTCAGTCAGGCCGCCGCGCTGCCGGTTGCCGGCCTTACCGCCCTGCGGATCCTCCGCAGGGGACCGGGACTGCTCGGCCGCCGCGTCCTCATCACGGGCGCGGCCGGTGGAGTGGGCCGCTTCGCCATCCAGCTGGCACGGATGGGCGGCGCCGAGGTCACCGCGATCGCGGGGAGCCCGGAGCGGGCCGCCGGGCTGCGGGAGCTGGGCGCCCGGGAGGTGGTCACCGACCTCGATCAGCTCCACGGGCGCTACGACCTGCTCCTCGAGTCGGCTGGCGGCGAGTCGCTGGCCCGCCTGGCGACGATGATCGCCGCCGGTGGCACGTTGGTCATGTTCGGCAACAGCTCCCGGGAGCCCACCACCTTCAACGTGAGCGACGTCTACATGGGCGGCGCGATCCGCCTCGAGGGCTTCCTGATCTTCCTGACCCTCTCCAGGGACCCGCCGGGACGCGACCTCCGCTACCTCGCCGAGCTGGTGGCAGACGGGCGGCTTGATCCCCAGGTGGCCGGCGAGCTGCCCTGGACCGAGATGCCGGAGGCCCTCCGGCGCCTCGAGGAGCGAAGCGTGCCCGGGAAGCTCGTACTCACCATCTAGTCGACCGTAACGGGCGGATTCGGGCGTTGAAACGTATATTCCCGTTGCCAAATGGAAGGCGAGATC
>WNFM01132589.1_pt3 | contig 27004 bp, 28 predicted proteins | sample 5400271 | NCBI WGS metagenome assembly WNFM01 (sample SAMN13153352, study PRJNA577476) | soil metagenome | isolation source: 60 cm saprolite on Douglas fir-dominated hillslope | place: USA:California | collected 2013-09-17 | reverse complement strand
CCGCGAAGGACTGGGCGAGGTCGAGCCCGCCGCGCTTGGCCAGCATCAGCGCCTCGCCGGCGGCGACGAGATGGATGAAGGCCAGCATGTTGGTGATGATTTTGATGATCGAGGCGCTGCCGAGCGGGCCCATGTGGAAGACCTGGCCGCCCATTGCCTCCAACGCCGGGCGGTGCGACTCGAAGACCGAAGCGTCGCCGCCGACCAGCACGGTGATCTCGCCGGACGCCGCCTTGTGGACGCCGCCGGTCACCGGCGCCTCGAGGCAGGCGACCCCGCTTTCCGCCGCCAGCGCGGCGAGGCGCGCGAGCTCATGGCGGTCGTTGGTGCTCATGTCGATCCAGGTGCCGCCCCGCCCGAACCCGGCGAGGATGCCGTTCGGGCCGGTCACCACGGCGGCGACGGCGGCGGGCGACGGCAGGCAGGTGAAGACGCTGTCCGCGGCTGCGGCGACCTCCTTGGGTGAGCCCGCCCAGACGGCACCGGCGCGGACGAGCCCGGCAGCCCGCTCCTTGTCGAGGTCGTGGATGGTGACCGCGAAGCCGGCGCGCACCAGGCTCGCCGCGAGATGGGCGCCGAGACTGCCGATGCCGATGAAGCCCAGGCGCATCTGCGAAGTTCCTTTCGTTATCGAAGGCCTTACCCCTCCCCCCTTGAGGGGGAGGTTAGGGTGGGGGGCGACGCAGAGCGCAAAAAATGACTGCGCGGAGCACGCGATCGGTATTCGCAAGCAGTCGCCCAAGCGGAAGCATACCCCCCACCCTGACCTCCCCCTCAAGGGGGGAGGGGCTGAAGAAATTTGCACGCCGTCCACTGTCAGGCCGGCCGGTCGAGCATTTCGAGGTGCAGCCGCTTGCCGAGATAAGGGTGCGCCGCCGCCACCGCCTCGTCGAGCTCGACGCCGAGGCCCGGCGCGGTCGGCGGGATGACGTAGCCGTCCTCCCAGATTATCGGCGTCTTCAGGATCTCGGCATGGAAGCCGCCCCAATCCTTGATGCCCTCGAGGATGAGAAAATTGGGCGTGCAGGCGCTGATCTGGATGTTGGCGGCGCCCTCGATCGGCCCGCAATAGAGGTGCGGCGCGATCTGCGCGTAATGGGTCTCGGCCATGCCGGCGATCTTCTTCGCCTCGAGCAGGCCGCCGACCCGGCCGAGCGCCATCTGCAGGATCGAGGCGGCGCCGGCCTCGAGCACCCGCGCGAACTCGTACTTGGTCGCGAGCCGCTCGCCGGTGGCGATCGGGATCGCGGTGTGGGCGGCGACGCGCGCCATCTCGCGCGGGTTCTCGGGCGGCGTCGGCTCCTCGAACCACAGCGGGTCGTATTTCTCGATCCGCCGGGCGAGACGGATGGCGCTCGACGGGGTCATCTGGCCATGCGTCCCGAAGAGGAGGTCGCAGGTGCCGCCGACCGCCTCGCGCAAAATGCGGACGAAGTTCTCGCTGTGGTCGAGCGCTTCGAGCGAAAGCTGCCTTGCATCGAAGGCGGAATATGGGCCCACGGGGTCGAACTTGACGGCGGTGAAGCCCTGCTTGACGTAGGCGACGGCGCGCTCGGCGGCGAGCAGCGGGTCGCTGTAGACGTCGGTGGCGTCGCCCGGCTCGGGATAGAGATAGGTATAGGAGCGCAGCCGCTCGTGAACGCGGCCGCCGAGCAGCTCGTAGGCCGGCTTGCCGAGCTCCTTGCCGATAATGTCCCAGCACGCCATTTCGATGCCGCTGAGGATGCCGAGCAGCGAGGTGTCGGGGCGCTGCGTGTAGCCGCTCGAATAGACGATCCGCCAGAGGCGCTCGATCTTGAAGGGATCGGCGCCGATGACATGGCGCTCGCAGACATCCGCGATCATCCGCGCCACGACATCGGGATGGAAGGGGACGGAGTAGACCTCGCCGACGCCCTCGATGCCGCTGTCGGTGACGAGCTTCAGGAAGACCCAGTAGAGCCCGCCGAAATGCGGCGGCGGGTTGCCGACGACGTAGGTCTTCACGTCGGTGATCCTCATCGGCGGCGCCCTCCCCCTCGCCGCGCCGGCGGCGGCGCATCCCACCGTGGCAAATTCCCCGGCGAAAATATAGGGGGCCGAAAAGACAGGGGCGAAAAGACAGGGCGTTAGAGCGACGCTATATCGGCAGCAAGCCGCCACTTCTCAGTGATGGCCGTGATGGGAGTGATGGCCGTGGTGGTCATGGAACGCGAAGGTGGCGCCGAAGCCGAAGAATGCGGGGCCGTAATAGGGCGGATAGTAGGGGTAGTACGGTGGTGGATAGTAATAGTAGTACGGCGGATAATAGGGGTAGACGGGATAGGCCGCCGATGCGGCCGGCACATTCTCGCCCTTGGCCGACATGCATTGCAGGTAGCCCATGTCGTAGCGCCGCTGCAGCGAGGTCCCGGAAGCCTGCGCGGCGCCGAGTCCGGCGGCACCCCCGGTGAGGAACCCGGCCCCCGCGCCGATCGCGGCGCCCGCCGCGGGATTGCCGGTGGCGGCGCCGATGGCCGCGCCCGCCGCGCCGCCCAGCACGGTGCCGAGCACAGTGCTGCCGACGCCGCTTTGGGTCGCGGCCTCCGCCGGGGAGGCGTAGCCGATCTGCGCCGATGCATATTGCCGGCAGGCGGCATCGTCCTGCTGAAACGCCTCGAAGCTCTTGTCCTTCCCCGGCAGCACCATGACGTCGGGCCCAGTGGGCGGCGCGACCGCACAGCCGGCGAGCGCGAGAGCAGCGATGACCGCGACAGCACACCTGATCGGGCGCATGCAAGCCTCCGCCCATATCGGCCAATACCAAATCGCCCGGTACGGACTATACGCCGATCCCGGCGCGGCGTTGCAGCGATCGAGATCAAATCTGCGCGATGCGACGAGGCATGCGCGCTGATATTCTTCGGCCCGCTTGCGAGGCGAATTCGCACCACCAGAAGGATGAGAGACGCCATGGCCAAACCCGATTTCATCTATGTCGACGGCGCCATGGTGCCCTATGCGGAGGCCACGATTCATGTCGCGAGCGCAGCGGCGAAATACGGGGCCAACGTCTTCGAGGGGATCTGCGCCTATGAGGGCGACAGCGGGCGTTCCTTCGTGTTTCGCCTGCGGGAGCATCTCGTGCGGCTGCACAACTCGGTGCGGATGATGCAGATCGAGTGCGATTACGGCGACGCGGCGTTTAGCGAGGCGGTGCTGATGTCGCTGCGCGAGAACCGCATTCGCGGCGACGCCCATATCCGCCTCACCGTATTCATCACCGGCCAGGGCTATAGCGATGCGCGGGGGCCGGCGTCGCTGGTCTGCATCGCCAGTCCTCGCGACAGGGGGCCGCGCGAGGCGGCGCCGCTCGACGGCAAGGCCGCCCACGCCGCCATCAGCACCTGGCGGCGCATCGACGATGCGATCATGCCGCCGCGCATCAAGGCCGGGGCGAACTACCACAATAGCCGCTTCGGCATGCTGGAGGCGCGGCGCAACGGCTACGACGAGGCGATCTTCCTGACCCTCGCGGGCAAGGTCTCGGAGGGCGCCAATTCCTGCTTCGCCATGCTGCGCGACGGAATCCTCGTCACCCCGCCGGTCACCGCGTCGATTCTCGAGAGCGTGACGCGCGCCACCCTGCTCGAGCTGGCCGCGGCGGAGCTCGGGCTGCGCGTCCAGGAGCGCGAGATCGACCGCAGCGAGCTCTACCTCGCCGAGGAGGCGTTCTTCTGCGGCAGCGGCCATGAAATCCGCCCCGTGCTCTCGGTCGACCGCTTCCCGCTCGGCGACGGCGGCGTCGGCAAGGTGACGCACCGCCTGTGGGAGAGCTACGAGGCAGTCGTGCGCGGGCGGAACGCGTCGCGCACGGCGTGGCTGACGCCGGTCTAGCTGCTGAAAGCGAAGCGCGGTGTGATGCAGCTCACCCGCGCCGGGCACCAAGCTGCCTTAGCCTCATCGCAACCATGGAGAGGGGGCGTGCGCCGCGACGGCGATGCCACGGCGCCCGCATCCGATGGACCAGCCGGGGCGCACTCGGGCCAGCCGTCATCGCCTGCCTCGTTGCAGAGGGATTTCGTCATGAGTTTCGATTTCAACCTTCTCACCGGTCCGTTCCGTAGCAAGGAAGCCAAGGAGAACATCCGCCAGCAACGCCAGAAGGCGCGCCGTCCCGCGATCGATCACGAGCTCTTCCGACGCGAGATGGTGGAGTATTTCGGACGGCGCCTGGAAAGGCTGCAGGTCATCAAGACAACGGTGACGCCGCGCGGCCAGACGATCGACTGGATTCCGATCGAATCGCAGCATCCGCGCGGCGAGATCGCAAGCCCGCCGCCGCTGCTGAAACACCCGCGTCCGTGGGACAAGCCGCATGACGGCCAGCCCGAGATGATCGCCGAAGCCGAGCTCGAGGCGCAAGGCAACGAGCGCGGCCCGAAAGGGACCGTGCCGATCCTGCGCAAGAATCTGCGCGCGCTCGGCTACACCAAGTCGCTGCGGCAATACCTCTCGAAATCGCGCGGCCACCGCATCATTCCGGTGCGCGGATTGGGTCTTGCCGCGCCCGAGGAGGGCGGCTCGCATCGCTATGCCAATTCGGGGCAAGGGGTGACCTGTTTCGGCGGCGAGGGGCAGCTCAGCTGCTTCGATCCCTACCTCGAATCCTCGGATGATTTCTCGCTCATCCAGATCGGCCTCAGCAACAGCGACCTCGGCTTCCTGCAGACCGTCGAGGCCGGCTGGCAGGAATTCCAGGACCTCACCGGCGACTGGGTCCCGCATCTCTTTGTCTACTATACGACCAACGGCTACAGCAGCGACGACGACAACAAGGGCGGCTACAACACCGACGTCGACGGTTGGGTGCAGTACGACGACACGATCTTCCCGGGCACCACCTTCACCCCCTACTCGACGCGCGGCGGCGACCAGCGCAAGATCACCATCAAGTACCAGCTCTATCAGGGGAATTGGTGGTTTGCCTGCCAGGGTCGCTGGGTCGGGTACTATCCGGCCAGCCTCTTCATGGGCAATCAGAGCGTATTCTCGACGCTCGGCGATCACGCCGACCATATCGGCTTCTGGGGCGAGATCTACGATTCCGACGACGTCGCCGGCCGCACCAAGAGCGATATGGGCAGCGGCTATTTCGCCGAGGCGGGCTGGACCTACGCCGCCTATATGCACAACCTCCTGGTCCAGACCGGCCGCAACGGATCAATGGGCAATTACGACGGCTCGTCGGGCCAGTTCAGCAGCGACCCCGACATGTACGACATCGATGCCCATTTCAACAGCGGCTCGAGCTGGGGCAGTTACGTCTATCTCGGCGGCCCCGGCGCCGGCTGACGCGAGCGATCGCGGCGGGCAGCCAATCGGGTGAAGAAACAGGGTCGGGCACCGCTTCGGTGTCCGACCTTGTGCGCATCGGCAAGCGGCCGGGTCCGCGGGACGCCATGGCCCAAATCAGAGAAAGAGGACGGCCCCGAACAGCATGTTGACCGTCTCGCCGTCGGCGGAGAGCGGCAGCAGCAAGCGCTGGTAGCGGTAGATCTTGCCGTCCTTGCCGAGGAACGAGACGGTGTAGCAGCTCATGCCCCTGCCCTCGACGGCCTCGCGGTGCTGCGCCAGCACGGTGTCGCGGATGTCTTCCCGCACCGTCTCGTCGAGCCAGCGGCCGGTGCTGTCGAAGCCTTCCTTGGCGACGATCGCCGAGCCGACCAGGCGCTTGCGGAAACGCGGCGGCGCGCCGACGACGTCGAGCAGGATGAGGTTGGGGAGATGGCCGCGCAGCTCGAAGGGACAGATATCGGCGCGCGACGGCATCGCCCGGCCGGCGCGTTTCGCCACCCAATAGGCCTCGATGTCGACGAGGAAGCCCAACGGCTCCGCCGCCGCGAAGTGCGGCGCCGCCATCGTCGCGGCGCGGGGTCTGCTCTCGATCTCCATCAAGGACGCCACGTCGCCCCTCATCTATCCCGCGAGCCGGTCCCGGTCGCCGCCCGAGCGATGCCTCCCGCGACCGGTCAGTATTCGCGGAACGGATTAAGATTCTATTCAGGCGGCGCTTCGTCGGACGGCACTAGACACGGCGCAGCTTATGCGGACGTGACGGGGACCTTAGGGGGAGCTTAAGGCGGCAAAACCCGCGATACGCCGCCGCCCGGCGGCGACCCGCTATCCGCGTCGACCCGTCGGGACCGCCAGTGCGTCTTTCGCCGCGACCGCCAAGAGCCGCGAGCGAAAGGAGCGCGCGGGCCGGCCTCTCCGCCCCATCGTCGCGCCTATAACGGGGGGCGGATTTTTTATTTCTTCACAACGAAACACCGCCGATCCCGGCCGCGATTTTTAATGCCGTCCCCGCCCATATTATCGGCGTCAAGGGGATGGTGCATGACCGTATGGTCCGAGGTCGATGCTCAATCGCGCCGCAGGGTCGGCGCCTTCGCGCTCAAGCTGTCGCTCTACCTGGCGGCGGCTACGGCGATGTCGGCGAGCTCCCAGCGCCCGCTGCTCGATTTCGCGAGACTTCTCGAGTTCTGGTTCTACCTCTCCGGCCTGGTGACGGCGTTCATTGCGCTGGTCAAGCGGCAGAAGCCCGGGCCGGGTGCGCTCACCTATTGGGACGAGGCGCTGGCTTTTGGCGCCCTCTGCCTGCTCGTCCATATCGCCCTGCGCTCATTCGACTGATCGCGATCGCCGCCGCCCCTGCCCGCAAACCCAGCCGAACCAATTTGCTCAAGGAGGGCAACGTTATGTCGATTTCCGAACCGCCCGAACCGGTAACCCCCATCGCGCTGCGCAAGGCGCGACGGCGCGCCCTGCGCCTGGTGCGGCCCGAGCCCGCGCCGCGCGACGCCAACGCAGCCATCGGCGAGCCGCGCGCGAAGGGCGCGGTCGCCGATCTCGAATCCCATGTGCGGTCCGATTGGTGGCATGAGATCTTCGACGCGCTCTATCTCAAGACCGATGGCGACGTCTTCGAGAATGCGGCGAACACCGTCGCCGACGCCGACGCGGTGATCGCCGGCGCCGCTCTGTCGCCGGCCGACCGCGTGCTCGATCTATGCTGCGGCCAAGGGCGCCATGCCATCGAGCTGGCGCGGCGCGACTTCCGCTTCGTGACCGGCGTCGACCTCTCGCATTACCTGATCGATCTCGCCCGGCAGCGGGCGCAGGTGGCCGGCGTCGCGGTGAATTTCCTCGAGGGCGACGCGCGACATTGCGAGCTGCGCGACCGGAGTTTCGATTGCGTCACCATCCTCGGCAATTCCTTCGGCTATTTCGACGCGCCCGAGGAGGACGCCGCGCTGCTGCAGCGGGCGCATGATTTGCTGCGGCAAGGCGGGCGGCTGGCGCTCGACCTCGTCGACGGCGACTGGCTGCGCGCGCATTTCGAGAAGCGCTCGTGGGAATGGCTCGATGGCGGCCTGCTGGTCTGCCGCGAGCGCTCGCTGTCGCGCGACGGCGCGCGTCTCGTCACCCGCGAGATGGTGCTCGAGGCCGATCGGGGCGTCGTCGCCGACCGCTTCTTCGCCGAACGGCTCTACAGCCGCGCCGCCATCGCCGCGCTGCTCGAAGCGGTCGGCTTCTGGAAGATCCGCTTCCGCGACCTGCCGCAAAGCCGATCCGATCGCGACGCCGATCTCGGCATGATGGGACAGCGGCTGCTGGTGACGGCAGAGGCGATCGTCGATCTGCCGCAGCTGCGCGGCACGCGACCGCGCGATATCGCCGTGGTGATGGGCGATCCGCGCCTCGCCGACAGCGTCAAGCCGGACGGGCGCTTCGGCGCAGCCGACCTGCGGACCGTCGCGACCTTGCGCGCGGCGCTGGCGACGCTGCCGGGCTACCGCTTCCGCTACCTCGACGACCATGCTCGGCTGGCCGCCGAGCTCGCCAGCGCGCAGCCGGATCTCGTGCTCAATCTGTGCGACGAGGGCTATCGGAACGACGCCACGATGGAGGCGCATGTCCCCGCGCTGCTCGACATTCTCGGCGTCCCCTATAGCGGCGCCGGCCCCGCCTGCCTGACCTTGTGCTACGATAAGGCGGCGGTACGTGGTCTCGCCGCCGCGATCGGCATTCCGGTGCCCGATGAGATCTTCGTCGCGCCCGATGATAGGGCCCCGGCGCTTCCGGCGCGCTTTCCGGCACTCGTCAAGCCGTGCCTCGGCGACAATTCGGTGGGCATCGACGAGCGCTCGGTCGTCGACGATCCGCAGGCGGCGCGCGCGACCCTGCGCCGGCTGCGGCACGCGTTGCCGGGAAGGCCGCTGCTCATGCAGGAATTTCTCGGCGGCGCCGAATACACGGTGGGCGTCATCGGCAATCCCGACGGACAACTCGACCTCCTGCCGATTCTCGAAGTCGACTATTCCCGTCTCGATGCCGGGCTGCCGCGCATTCTCGCCTATGCGTCGAAATGGCAGCCCAACTCGCCCTACGCCACCGCGATCGCCTACAGGAAGGCCGATCTGCCGCCGGCCATCGAGCACCGCCTCGCCGATCATGCGGCGCGGCTGTTCCGCCGCCTCGGCTGCCGCGACTATGCGCGGTTCGATTTCCGTGACGCCGGCGACGGTGAGATCAAGCTGCTCGAGGCCAATCCCAATCCCGGCTGGTGCTGGGACGGCAAGCTCGCCCTGATGGCGGGGATCGCCGGCCTCGCCTATCCCGATCTGCTGGGGCTGATCCTCGCCGCCGCCGAACGCCGCATCGCCGCAGCGGCGCGCCCGGCGGCGCAACCAGTCGCGATGGTCCGTCGCACCGGCGGCTGAGCGATGGCCTGCCTCTATGCCAGCGACTATGGCCCGCCCGAGCCGGGCTTCGACCCGCTCGACGATGGCGGCCGGCTGATCGCGGGGTTCGAGGCGCATGCCGCGGCGCTCGCCCGCGCCGCCAATCCCGGCCAGCTCGCGGCCATGGAGCGGGCGCTGCGCCGCAACGAGGACATCACGTGGTGCGAGCAGGGCTATGGCTGGGTCGAAAGCGGCGCGGTCCACGCCCTGTTCGCGGCGATCCTCGCATTCGTCGTTCTCCCCTATCTCGTCTGGCGGCTGAGGGCGCGGCGCGGCGATCGCGCCGCGCCGGCCTTCTCCCTCCCCTTGCGAAAGTGAGCCGCGATGCGCCGACTCCACCTCGTCCCCGACGACACCGACATCAAATTTATGCGCGGCCGGCACGCCGGGCTGATCGTCTCGGCGGTGCTCAGCATCGCCTCGGTGATCCTGTTCTTCACGCCCGGTCTCAATTATGGCATCGATTTCCGCGGCGGCGTCGTCGTCGAGCTGCGCCTGCTCGAGACGCTGCATCTCGGCGAGGTCAAGCTGCAGCAATTCGGCTCGCCGCGCGACGTGCTGATCAAGCTCGACGCCCGCGCCGGCAGCGAGGACGGGAGGCGCGCGGTCCAGGCCGTGCTGAGTCAGCGCTTCCCGGGCAGCGAAATGCGGCGGGTAGAGGTCGTCGGCTCCAAGGTCAGCAGCGAGCTGTTCAACGACGGGCTATTGGCGACCGGCCTCGCCCTCGCCGCCATCCTGATCTACATCTGGTTCCGCTTCGAATGGCAGTTCGGCGTCGGCGTCGTCGTCACGCTCATCCTCGACGCGACCAAGACGATCGGCTTCTTCGCGCTGACGCGGCTGCAGTTCGACCTCAACTCGCTGGCCGCGCTGATGATCCTGATCGGCTATTCGGTGACCGACAAGGTCGTGGTCTACGATCGCATCCGCGAGAACCTGCGCAAGTACCAAGCGATGCCGCTGCGCCCGCTGATCGATCTCAGCATCAACCAGACGCTGAGCCGCACGGTGGTGACCTCGCTGACCGTCCTGCTGTCGATTCTGCCGCTCGCCTTCATGGGCGGCGAGTCGGTGCAGGGCTTTGCCGTCACGATCATTTTTGGCATCGTTGTCGGCACGTCGTCCTCGATCTTCATCGCCTCGCCGATCCTGCTCTTCCTCGGTGAAAAGCGCCTGCGGCCGGAGGTTCCGGGTGAGCCCGAGCCGGTCAATCGCGCGGTGTACCGCCCGGCGACAGCACGCTGATCGCGACGCGAGCGACGCCGGCGCGATCCATGCCGATGGCGTGGGCGGCCGCCTCGGAGAGATCGACGAGGCGGCCGGGATGGTTGGGGCCGCGATCGTTGACGCGCACCAGCACCGAACGGCCGCTGCCGAGCGCAGTGACGCGGAGCATCGTCGCGAAGGGCAGGAAGGGATGGGCGGCGGTGAATTGGCGCCGATCGAAGCGCTCGCCGCTCGCCGTCCGGCGCCCTTGATGCGCGGCGCCGTACCACGAGGCGAGGCCACTCTCGCCGCGCTCGCTTGCCGCCTCATCGGCCTCCGCAGGCGGCAAAAGATAGACGGACAGCATCACGGTCGCCGCCGCGAGCGACGCCGTGCGCGGGCGGGCGGGACGCCGCCACGCCGCGTCGCTCGCCGTCACTTCACATCACCAATGACCGGTTGCGGCCAGCCTGGCTGTTGCGGAATGACGACGACGAGCCCGTCGACACTGAGCCACAGCGTCGCGGCCGCGGCACCATAGCTTTGCCGGGCGAAGGCGAGCGCTGCCTTGAGGTCGGCGAAGCTGCCGCGATAATCATGTGCCGGCGAGACGACCGTCCAACGCCCCTCCGCCTCGTGGATGAAGCGGATGAGCGGCGGCTGGCTGCTGGCGGCCGGCTCGTCTGCGGCGCTGAGCGGCGCGACCTCCTGGACGGCCGGTGCGGCATGTCCTTGGCCGCCCGTCAGCCGGGCAACGACCCCGTCCCACCACTCACCGATCCCGCCAAGGCGCCCCGCGACGAGGCTAGGCGGCACGGGCGCGCTCCGCGCTCTCGCGATCCGGGATGATGATGACGGCCGAGCGATGTCCATCGGCCTCGAAGAGGGCAAAGCGGATCGCCGTCTTGCGGTCGACGAAGACGCCTTCGATCATGCCGTCGAGCTCGCGGGCGATCCAGCGTCCGCGCCGGTCGCGGCCGACGGTGAACATGCGGCGGCGGCCGATATTGGCCGGCGCGGCGAAACGCGCGAGTTGCGCCATGGCACGACTCCTATTGAGAGAATCTGGTCAGCTCCGGCATCGCCAGCCAGAAGCGCAGAGCGATCGGTAGCGCGGCGAAGGCAAGAAACCCGGCAAAAACCACAGTGCCGATCGCGATGTCGCTCAGCCAGGAGCGCAAGGTGGCGCCATAACGCCGAAAGCGGCCATGGAAAGTGGCGGGATGATGGCCCGCGCGATGATAATCCGTGTAGCGCGTTGTCATGTCCGTCTCGTCCAGTTGCCCCCGGCAATCGCCTGCCGGTATGGCGAAAGAAGACATCCGAGAGCGATATAAAATCGAGACCGATATGGCGGCCGACTCATAAGGGCGGCATAGCCGCCATCAGGCGGTTCGCCTTCCGCGCCGCGCCGTTTGCGTGTATAGCTCGCCTATGACAATCATTTCAGACACCGCGACGCTGGCGTCGCTCTGCGAGCGGCTATCGGCCGAGAAATTCATCACGGTCGACACCGAGTTCATGCGCGACAAGACCTATTGGCCGATCCTCTGCCTGGTGCAGCTCGGCGGCAGCGGCGAGGCCGCGGCGATCGACCCGCTCGCCGAGGGCATCGACCTCAAGCCGCTGCTCGACCTCATGGCCAATGAGCGCGTGCTCAAGGTCTTCCACGCGGCGCGCCAGGACATCGAGATCTTCTTCCAGCTGAGCGGCGCGGTGCCGCACCCGCTCTTCGACACCCAGGTCGCCGCCATGGTCTGCGGCTTCGGCGATTCGGTGAGCTATGAGACGCTCGCCGGCAAGCTGGCCGGGGCGCGCATCGACAAATCCTCGCGCTTCACCGACTGGGCGAACCGGCCGCTGACCGAGCGGCAGATCGAGTACGCTCTCGCCGATGTCGTCCATCTCCGCCCGGTCTACGAGAAGCTGCGTGCCAATCTCGAGCGCAGCGGCCGCGGCTCGTGGCTCGACGAGGAGATGGAGATCCTCACCGATCCCTCGATCTACCGCCTCGATCCGGCCGAATCCTGGCGCCGCTTCAAGCCGCGCAGCAGCAATCGCCGCTTCCTTGCCGTGCTGCGCGAGCTGGCGGCGTGGCGCGAGACGGCGGCGCAGCAGCGCGACCTGCCGCGCAACCGCATCATCCGCGACGAATCGATCCTCGAGATCGCCGCCCACGCGCCGAGCACCGTCGCCGAATTGTCGCGCTCGCGCGGCCTCGGCAAGGGGCTCGTCGAGGGCAAGTTCGGCGCCGAGATTCTCGCCGCGATCGGCCGCGCCTTGGCGCTGCCGGAGAGCGACTATCCCGAGCTCCCCGCCCGCCACGAGCCGCCGCCCGGCATCGGTCCGCTCGTCGACCTCCTGCGCGTGCTGCTCAAATACCGCTGCGAGGAGAGCGGCGTGGCGCAGAAGCTGGTCGCCAATTCCGACGACCTCGAGATGATCGCCGCCGATGACGGCGCCCAGGTGCGCGCGCTGACCGGCTGGCGCTTCGAGCTCTTCGGCCGCGACGCGCTCGACCTCAAGCAAGGCCGTATCGCCCTCACCGCTTCGGGCAAGCGCATCAAGCTGGTCAATCTCGGCGAAAGCGCGGCGCCGCCGCGCAGCGCCGCCGCGCGGTGAGCTAGGCGCGCGCCAGCTTCTTGCCGTCGAGGCGGATGATGCCGCGGCGGTCGAAGGCGCGGCCGACCGCGTCGAGGCGGCGCTGTACCGTCTCGCCGGACCACAGCGGATCGTCGGCCGGTGCATGCAGGGTGATCTCGTTGTCGCGCAGCGCGAGATGGGTGTGCGACAGCACGCCGGGGGCGCCGCCGCTCAGCACATAGCCGAGGCGCAGCGCCAGGCCGATGGCGCGCGCCACCGCGTGATCCGCCTCGCCGATGAGGCGCCGCGTCTGCTCCTTGACGCTGGCATCGGCGGCGCCGCCATAGCGCGCATGGAGCGCCGTTGCGATGAAGACGCGCTCGCCGTGATCGATGCCGGCGAACGGCATTCTGAGGCCGCGCATGAAGGCCTCGTCGGCGCGGTAATCGGGATGCTCGTTCCATGCCGTGTCGCTGAGCAGCGAGGCGGCCAGGCGCAAGCGGCGGCGCCGCGCATCCTCACCGGGGAAGAGCGGCGCGATCCAGTCGAAGAGCTCCTCGCCGGCGATGCCGAAGCGCGGGCTCGCCTGCGCCATCGTGGCGCAGGCGACGAGCAGCGGATCCTGCTTGCGCTCCGCATCGGGCAGGAGATCGTAGAGATGCCCCTCGCGCAGCCCATAGGCCGAGAAGACCAGGCGCTCGGGCGCGATGGCGTCGACGATGCGCGACAGCACGAAGGCGGCGAGCGGCACGGCCTCGAGGCGCTTCTTCGATACCGCGGCGACCTTCTCCAGCGATTTGCGCGACAGCCGGCTGATGAAGCGGAAGATCTGCTCGGCCTCGCCGCGCGGCACGACATAGTTCTGGATGATGTGCAGCGGATAGCCCACCTGGTCCATGTGGATGCGCGCCAGCGCCCGCCAGGCGCCGCCGACGAGATAGAAGCTGCGGCCGCGATAGCGGCGCAACCATGGGATCGAGGCGAGCTGGCCGTCGACGATGTCGCGCAGCCGCTTCTCATCGTCGCCGTACTCGGCGAGGCGCAGCGGTCCGAGCGGCAGGCTCGGCCCCTCGCCGACCTGACCGAGATCGACCGGGATGAGCTCGACGCTGCCGCCGCCGAGATCGCCGACGACGCCGTCGGCCCGCGGTATGCCGGCGACGACGCCGAGGGCGGAGAGACGCCCTTCGGCACCGCCGTCGAGGATGTTGATCGGGATGCCGCAGCGGCGCGTCGCCTCGGCGACGAATTGCGCGCCGTCGCTGGCGTCGCGCACCGCCGCGGTGGCGATGATGTCGAGCCTGGTGACGCCGACGGCGCGCGCCAGCGCGACGAAACGCTGCAAATTGGCGAGGGCCGGCGCGATGGCGTCGGCGTTCAGCCGGCCGGAACGGCCGAGGCCGCGGCCGAGCCCGCACAGCACCTTCTCGTTGAAGAGGGCGAGTGGCGAGCGGCCGATCCGGTCATAGACGACGAGGCGAAGCGAGTTCGAGCCGATGTCGATGACCGCAATGCGATCGCGCGGTGCCATGAAGACGATGTTCAGTCCGCGGTTTGCGCCCGGTTGTCGCGCACCAGGCGGGGCGCCGACTGGGTGCGGCTCAGCGCGCTGCCGCGCCCCGACAGGCTGGGATTCGTCATGAAATAGGTATGCGCGCTAAACGCCTCGTCGTCCAGCGGCGCGCGCTGGTAGGTGCCGTCGCCGTCGAGCAGCCAGCTCTGCGCCGTGTCCTTGAGATTGGCCACCATGATCTCGTCGAGCACCTGGCGATGCACGGTGGGATTCTCGATCGGTATCAGCGATTCGACCCGCCAGTCGAGATTGCGCGGCATCCAATCGGCCGAGGAGATGAAGATCTTGGCGTGGTCGGAGGGCAATTTGTGGCCGTTGCCGAAGCAGACGATGCGGCCGTGCTCGAGGAAGCGGCCGATGATGCTCTTGACGCGGATATTGTCCGAGAGGCCGGGAACGCCCGGGCGTAGGCAGCAGATGCCGCGGATGACGAGATCGATCTGCACGCCGGCCGACGAGGCGCCGTAGAGCAGATCGATGATCGCCGGATCGACCAGCGAGTTCATCTTCGCCCAGATCTGCGCCGGCTTGCCGGCGTGGGCATTGGCGATCTCGGCTTCGATCGCGGCGACCAGGCGGTGCCGCAGGCTGATCGGTGCCACGGCGATCTTCTCGAGCGTCGCCGGCGTCGCGTAGCCGGTCATGTAGTTGAACAGGCGCTGCGCATCGCGGCACAAGGCCGGGTCGGAGGTGAAGAACGAGAGATCGGTATAAACCTTGGCGGTATAGGGGTGATAGTTGCCGGTGCCGAAATGCACGTAGGAGCGCAGCGCCCCCGCCTCGCGCCGTACCACCAGGGAGACCTTGGCATGCGTCTTCAGCTCGAGGAAGCCATAGACGACCTGGACGCCGGCGCGCTCGAGGTCGCGCGCCCAGCGGATATTCGCCTCCTCGTCGAAACGCGCCTTGAGCTCGATCAGCGCGGTCACCGACTTGCCGGCCTCGGCCGCCTCGATCAGCGCCCGCACCACCGGGCTGTCGTCGCTCGTGCGGTAGAGCGTCTGCTTGATGGCGACGACGGCGGGATCGCGCGCCGCCTGGCGGACGAACTGGACGACGACGTCGAAGCTTTCGAAGGGATGATGGACGACGATGTCCTTGGCCTGGATGGCGGCGAAGCAGTCGCCGCCGAAATCGCGGATGCGCTCGGGAAAGCGCGGATTGTACGGGGTGAAGAGCAGGTCGGGCCGCTCGTCGATGATCAGCTTCTTGGTGTCGACCAGGCCGAGAATGCCGTCATGGCGGAAGACGTCGCCCTCGGAGGCGTCGAGCTTCTCGGCGAGGAAGCGGCCGAGGCTGTCCGGCATGCCGGCATCGATGCTGAGGCGGATGACATGGCCGCGCCGGCGGCGCTTCAGCGCCGTCTCGTAGAGGCGGACGAGATCCTCGGCCTCCTCCTCGATCTCGACCTCGCTGTCACGCAGGATGCGGAAGACGCCCTGGCCGACGACCTGGAAGCCGGGAAAGAGATGGTCGAGGAAGAGCCCGAGCAGCTGCTCCATCGGCAGGAAGCGCACCGCCGCCCCGGGCAGCCGCACGAAGCGGGCGATCGAAGGCGGGATGAGCAGCAGCGCCTCCATGTTCTCGCCGTCGCTGCGGCGGACGAGCTGGAGGGCGAGGCCGAAGCCGAGATTGGCGATGAAGGGAAAGGGATGCGCCGGATCGATAGCGAGCGGCGTCAGGACCGGGAAGATCTCGGCCATGAACTGCTCCTCGAGCCAGGCGCGGTCGCTCGCCAGCAGCTCCCGCGGCCCGATGATGGCGATGCCGGCGGCGGCGAGTTCGGTGCGCAAGCCCCGCCAGGTCACCTGCTGGTCGCTCATCAGCTTGCCGGCCCGCGCATTGATCGCCACGAGCTGCTGCGCTGGGGTCAACCCGTCCTGGCTGGTCGCCGCGATGTCGGCGAGGACATGGCCCTTGAGGCCGGCGACGCGCACCATATAGAACTCGTCGAGGTTGCTCGCCGAGATCGACAGGAAGCGCAACCGCTCGAGCAGGGGATGGCGGGGATTGTCGGCCTCGCTGAGGACACGCTCGTTGAAGGCGAGCCAGGACAGCTCGCGGTTGATGAAGCGCGTCTCGGAGCGCAGATCGATCGGTGCCGCGGTTGCCGTCTGAGCTTTCGCCAAAGTTGTGCTCCCTGTTTCGCCGGCGTTGGATTTACTCTATAGCGGCTTGATGGCGAAGTCATGACGGCATCGCGGGTGCCCGCACGCAATGCGCGAGAAAAGCCAAGATGGTTCAGCCGAGAGAGGAAACTCCCCGAATCCTGCACCTGCTGCGCCATGCCAAATCGAGCTGGCGGGAGAGCGGGCTCGCCGATCGCGACCGTCCGCTCAACGCCCGCGGGCATCGCGCCGGACGCCTCCTCGCCGCCCATCTCGCAGGGTTGCCGGCACCCGATCTGGTATTGTGCTCGAGCGCGCTGCGCACCCGCGAGACGTGCGAGTACGTCGTCCGCGCCTATGACAGCCGCCCGCCGGTGTCGTTCGAGGAAGTGCTTTATCTCGCGCCCGCCCGCGCCCTCGCCGAGCGTATCGAGGCGGTCGAGGACGACGTCGCCACCCTGCTGGTGATCGGCCACAATCCCGGCTTGCATGAGCTGGCCGCCGGGCTCGCCCGCCACGGCCCGCGCGACGCCCGCGCCCGGCTCGCCGGCAAATTCCCGACCGGCGCGCTGGCGAGCTTCCGCCTCGCCGGCCCCTGGCACGCCCTCGGCCACGCGCCGATCGCCCTCACCAGCTATGTCGTCCCGAGCGACCTCGACGCAACGGAGACCGATTCGGACTAGAAGCGATGGACCAGCCGATTGCGACGACCGACAAGGACGCGCCGCTGCGCTACGACATACGGCTCCTCGGCCGTATCCTCGGCGAGGCGGTGCACGCCCAGGAAGGCGATCAGACCTTCGCCTTCATCGAGCGCATCCGCCAGACCGCGCTGCGCTTCCACCGCGACGCGGACGAGACCGCGCGCAAGGAGCTCGAGACCATCATCAGCGGCCTGCCGGACGACCAGGCCATCCGCATCATCCGCGCCTTCGGCTATTTCTCGCATCTCGCCAACATCGCCGAGGACCAGCACCATATCCGCCGCAGCCGCGCCTACGCGATGGCTGCCGCGGCACCTCGCCCGGGGACGATGGCCTATGCCCTGGCTCACGCCAAGGAGGCGGGGCTGTCATCGGCGACCTTGCAGGAATTCTTCCGCGCCGCCCTGTGCAGCCCGGTCTTGACGGCCCATCCGACGGAAATCCGCCGGCAAAGCTCGATCGATCGCGAAATGGAGATCGCCAAGCTGCTCGACGAGCGCGATCGCGTGCAATTCACCCCGGAGGAGCTGACCGCCAACCGCAAGGCGCTGCGCCGGACGGTTCTCACCCTGTGGCAGACCAGCATCCTGCGCGGGACGCGCCTCGGGGTGCTCGACGAGGTGGCGAACGGCCTCACCTATTACGACTACACGTTCCTGCGCGAATTGCCGCGCTTCTACGCCGATCTCGAAGACCAGCTCGGGGCGATCGATCCGGCCTGGGAGGGGCTCGAGGTGCCCTCGTTCCTGCGGATCGGCAGCTGGATCGGCGGCGATCGCGACGGCAACCCGTTCGTCACCGCCGAGGTCTTGCGCCAGGCGCTGCGCACGCAGAGCGAGCGAGCCTTCCGGTTCTATCTCGAGGAAGCCCATCGGCTGGGCGGCGAATTGTCGCTCGACGGCCGGATGGTGCGGATCTCGGATGCCGCGCGCCGCTTGGTGGAGCGGTCGCCCGATGCCTCGCCGCAGCGCCAGAACGAGCCCTACCGGCGCGCCATCACCGGCATCTATGCCCGTCTGGCGCAAACCGCCCGGGCGCTTGCCGGGGTCGAGGCCGGCCGGGCCGCCGTCGGCGCCGCCCCCGCCTATGCCAGCGCCGCGGAATTCCTGGCGGATTTGGACGCGCTTTCCAACTCGCTGATCGCCAACGGCTCCGCGAGCCTGGCGCGCGGCCGGCTCCGCCTGCTGCGCCGTGCCGTCGACGTCTTCGGCTTCTACCTCGCGCCGGTCGATTTGCGGCAGAACTCGGACGTGCACGAGCGGGTGATCGGCGAGCTCTTCGCGGCGGTCGGCGTCAGCGCGGATTATCGCGCGCTCGGCGAGGATGACCGCCTCGCGCTGCTGCTGGCGGAGATCAGGTCGCCGCGGCCGCTCGTCTCGGCCCATCTCTCTTATTCCGACGAGACGGTGGCGGAGCTGGCGATTCTGCGGATTGCGGCGGACGGGCATCGGCTCTACGGCGAGGCGTCGGTTCCCCACTACGTCATCTCCAAGGCGGATGGCGCCTCCGACATTCTCGAAGTGGCGGTGCTGCTCAAGGAGGTGGGGCTGTTGCATCCAAGCGACGGCCGCTTGAGCGTCGATATCGTCCCGCTCTTCGAGACTATCGGCGATCTCCAGCGCTGCGGCGAGGTCATGGCGACGGTCTTCGCGCAGCCGGACTATCGCCGGCTGGTCGCCTCCCGCGGCGACGTCCAGGAGGTCATGCTCGGCTATTCCGACAGCAACAAGGACGGCGGCTATCTCACTTCGACCTGGGAGCTCTACAAGGCCGAGCTCGCGCTGATCGAGACGTTCGCCCGCCACCATGTCGGGCTGCGGCTGTTTCATGGCCGCGGCGGCTCGGTCGGGCGCGGCGGCGGGCCGAGCTACCAGGCCATCCTAGCGCAGCCGGCCGGTGCGGTGCAGGGCGCCATCCGCATCACCGAGCAGGGCGAGGTGATCGCCGCCAAATACTCCAATGCCGAGGTCGGGCGGCGCAATCTGGAGACGCTGGCCGCGGCGACGCTGGAGGCGACGCTGCTCGACTCGCAGCGCCCCGGCCCGTGCGCCGAATACCTCGCGGCGATGGACGAGCTCTCGGCCTATGCCTACCGGGCGTATCGCGGCCTGGTCTACGAGACCCCCGGCTTCGACCGCTATTTCCGCGAGGCGACGGTGATCGGCGAGATTGCCAATCTCAATATCGGCAGTCGCCCGGCGTCGCGCACGGGCTCCCGGCGCATCGAGGATCTGCGAGCAATCCCCTGGGTGTTCAGCTGGTCGCAATGCCGCCTGATGCTGCCCGGCTGGTACGGTTTCGGGACGGCGGTCCGAGATTGGCTGGACGGCCATCCCGAGGACGGCATGGTGACGCTCAAGGCGATGTACCGTGACTGGCCGTTTTTCACCACCATGCTGTCGAACATGGACATGGTCCTGGCCAAGAGCGACATCGCCATCGCCTCCCGCTATGCCGAGCTGGTGTCGGACGCGGCGCTGCGCGAAGCGATCTTCGGTCGCCTTCGCGCCGAGCGCGACAGCTCCGTGCAGGCGTTGCTGGACATAACCGAGCAGAAGACGCTGCTCGAGAAAAATCCCCTGCTCGCGCGCTCGATCCGCAACCGTTTTCCCTATATCGACCCGCTCAATCACGTGCAGATCGAGTTGCTCCGGCGCCACCGCGCCGGTGCCACCGACGAGAGCGTCGTGCAGGGCATCCATCTCTCGATCAACGGCATCGCCGCCGGCTTGCGCAATAGCGGCTAAGGGCCTCGTCCCTCGTCGTCCGGCGTCTCCTCGGCCGCCAGGACCTCGCGGGCGAGCGGCACGGTGATGCGGCGCTGTGCCACCAGGGCGGCGCGGTCGAGCGCGGCGACGAGACGGCGCGCGGCGGCGAAGGAGCGCTCCATGTGGTGGAGCAGGAAGACGACGACGTCCTCGCCGACGCCGAGCTGACGATCGGCGAAGAGCTTGAGCAGCACGGCGCCGATCAGCGCGTCGTCGGGCGCCAGCATGGCGATCTCCGGCAGGGCGACGAGACGCGAGCGCAAATCGGGCAAGGCCGTCGTCCAGCGCGCCGGCGGCGCCGGCGCCGTCAGCAGGAGATGCCCGCCGCGCTCCACCACCAGGTTGAGCAGGTGCAGCAGCGGCCGCTCGGCCGCCCGTTCGGCGTCATCGACGACCACGGCGGCATGGCCGGCGAGCTCGGGCACGGCGTCCGGCACGAGCGCCGCCGCCGGCCGCAGCACCGCCCCCGAGCGCGCCTGCCAGACATGGGCGAGATGGGTCTTGCCGCAGCCCGGCGGCCCGTGCAGCACCGCCGCAGGCGATGGCCAGTCGGGCCAGCGGTCGAGCCAGGCGACCGCCGCTTCGTTGCTCGGCGCGATCAGGAAATCGTCGGCGCCGAAAGCCGGGCGGTGGGGAAACTCAAAGGCGAATTGAGTCGTCATCGCGCGCGCTGGCGGCTTGCGGGTCGTAGATCGAGCTGTCGAGGTAGCGAGCGAGGGCGAAGCGCGCCAGCACGCCGAGAATGGCGGCGACCGGCACGGCGATGAGCAGCCCGACGAGGCCGAACAGATTGCCGAAGGCGAGCAGCGAGAAGATGACCCAAACGGGATGCAGGTTGACGCGCTCGCCGACCAGCTTGGGCGTCAGCAAATTGCCTTCGATCGCCTGGCCGACGATGAAAATCCCGGCGACGGTGAGGACCGGCGTCCAGCTGGCGAATTGGGTGACCGCGAGCAGCAGCGCCAGCCCGGCGCCGATGGCGCCGCCGAGAAACGGGATGAAGATCAATATGCCGACGAGCAGGCCGATGACGAGGCCGAAATCGAGCCCGACGATCGACAGCGCCGCACCATAGAACACCGCCATCATCAGGCACACTGTCGCCTGGCCGCGAATGAAGCCGGCAAGGGTGGCGTCGACCAACGCCGCCTGGGCGCGGATGGTGTCAGCATGCGGCCGCGGCAGCCAGCTGTCGACCCGCGCGATGATGCGGTGCCAATCGCGGAGCAGGAAGAAGGCGACGACCGGGGTGACGAAGACGAGCGAGAGAATGCTGAAGAAGGCCAGGCTGCCGCCGAGAATGCCTTGCAGCACCTGCCCGAGCCACGAGAAGGCATCGCCGAGCTTGGCGCCGACGGCGTCGCGCAGCTTGGCGTAGTCCTCGGGCGACAACCGCTCCTGGAAGAAGCCCATCAGCGAGTTGAGGTCGTTCCGCGCCATGTCGAGGAATTGCGGGAAGCGGCGGACGAGATCGACGATCTGCGTCTCGAGCAGCGGCACCAGGACGAGAAGGATGAGGGCGACGGCGAGAATGAAACCGAGCAGCACGACGAGCGCCGCCGCGCCGCGCGGCAACCGCAGGGATTCCAGCCGGTCGCAAGGCGGGTTGAGGAAATAGGCGATGGCGAAGCCGGCGGCGAAGGGCAGCAGGATGCCGCTTAGCAGCCACAGCGCGAAACCGCAGACGAGAATACCGCCGAACCAGAACAGCGCGCGCTGCCAGGTCGCGTCCATCATGCCGGCTCGGCGCCGGCGAGGCTGCGCGCCCACCGTACGAGATACATCGCCCCCGACAGCACCGTCGTCGCGGCAACGCCATAGACGAGCGCGACGCCCAGCCCGTGATCGTCGAAGGCGAAAGCGAGGCGCGCCAGGGTGAGCGCGACGAGCACGATCTGCAGCGCCGTATTGGCCTTGCTGATCATCAGCGGCTCCCAGCGCGTCTCGGCGGCGAGGAGCTGCACGAGGAGGAAGCCGCCGACGATCATGAGATCGCGCGAGACGACGAGGATGACGAGCCAGGTCGGCAGCTGGCCGGCGACGCCGAGCGTCACATAGGTGCTCACCAGCAGCGTCTTGTCGGCCACCGGGTCGAGCAGGGCGCCGATGCGCGTCCGCATGTTGAACCGCTTGGCGATGAAGCCGTCGACTGCATCCGAGACGCCGGCGATGACGAACATCCAGAACGCCGCGCCGAATTGACCGGCGAGGATCAGCCAGACAGAGACGGGAACCGAGAGGAGACGCCCGAGGGTGATGAGATTGGCGGGATTCACGGCGGCGCCGGGCGTCTAGCGCGGCGCATCGTCGGGCGGCTTTGCCGCGGCGCCGCGCGGCCGCAGGGTCCAGGCTTCCTCGCCGCCGTCGAGCACGAGATCGCGCTGCGCCAGCGCGAGGCGCAGTCGCGCCGGATCGCCGAGATAGTGAATCTCGATGCGCGCCGTGTCGCGGCCGAGGGTGATGACGTCGCTGCGCTTGACCGTCGGCACGCCCTTCAGCCGGTCGCGCACGAGAACCCAATCGGCAAGCCCGCCGCTCAGCGGCACCGCGGCGGTCAGCACCCCCTCCGTGCCGGTGGCGAGGACATTGTCGCGGCGCCAGGCCTCCTCGACGTCGGCGACGCTCGCCGCCACCGCCCGCGCCATAAAGGCGCCGGGAGCCTCGCCGGCATTCGGCTGGAAGCTGGCCTTGGCGATCTCGCTCGTGCCGCTCGCCGAGACGCGGCGCAGGCTGGTCTGCAGCTCGCCGGTCGGGCGCTGCGTCGCCGCCGCGACGAGAATGTCGCCGCCGCCATTATGGGCGGCGATGCGGGTGAGCGCGGCGGGATCGGCGGCGAGCGCCTGGTCGGCGCCGATCGCCGCGAGGCCCGCCGGCGCCGCTGCGATCCGACCACGCGGCCCGCCACGGGTTGGGATCCTCCCACAGCACCGTCGCCTCGTCGCGTTTCAGGACGGGCAGCACGACCACCGGCTTGCTCACCGTCTCGGAGAAAGGGATCCCGGCGTCGCGCAGCAGTGCGCGCACCGCCTCGGGCTGGAAGCGGAACGTATAGGTCGCGAGATAGCGGACCCCCGAGCTGCGCTCGTTGGCGACCTCGAAATCGCGCACCATCTCGGTGAGCTGCTGATCGCCGACGCGCGGCAGGCGGCCACGGTCAGCGACCAGGGTCAGCCGCTCGAGCAGCAGGCGGAAGGCGCGGCGCTCGCCATCGAGGCGCGCCGCATCGCGCGCCGCCACGGCATTGCTGGCCGTGGCGTCGACCGGCAGGTCGGCGACGGTGAAGATATCCGCCGCCGGCGCCGCCGCCCGGCCCGGCGGCCCGGCGAGCGCGCCGAGGGCGAGCAGGCCGGCGAGCAACATCGGCAGAGCGCGGACTCCGAGCCTGCGGCGCCCCGGCGTGCGGTCTATGGGCTTCATGGCGCATGCCATAGCGCAAAATCGGCGGCCACGCCACAACGCCGCCGCCGCACCCTTCCTCCGCGGCGCATCCGCGCAGGCATCCTTCCACTGGGGCGCGCACTGCGCTACATACGGGGCGGCGGCAACCGGCGAGCGGGACGGCGGACGGAATGGCGGAAGACCCCGGAATCGGCGACAGGCGCCGCAACGCGCAGACGAGCTATCGCGCCGCTGGCGTCGACATCGATGCCGGCAACGCGCTGGTCGAGGCGATCAAGCCGCTCGCCCGGGCGACGGCGCGGCGCGGCGCCGATGCCGGGCTCGGCGGCTTCGGCGCGCTCTTCGATCTCAAGGCGGCGGGGTTTCGCGATCCCATCCTGGTCTCGACCACCGACGGTGTCGGCACCAAGCTGAAGATCGCCATCGCCGCCGGGCGGCACGAGACGATCGGCATCGACCTCGTTGCCATGTGCGTCAACGACCTCATCGTGCAAGGCGCCGAGCCGTTGTTCTTCCTCGACTACTTCGCCACCGGTAAGCTCGAGGTCGAGACCGGACGGACGATCATCGCCGGCATCGCCGAGGCCTGCGGCGCCGTCGGCTGCGCCCTGGTCGGCGGCGAGACGGCGGAGATGCCGGGCATGTACGCGGCCGGGGATTACGACCTCGCCGGCTTCGCCGTCGGCGCCGTCGAGCGCGACGCGGTGCTGACCGGCGCCGCTGTCGCGGCGGGCGACGTCATTCTCGGCCTCGCCTCCAGCGGGCTGCACTCCAACGGCTTCTCGCTGGTCCGCCGCATCGTCGAGCAGGCCGGGCTCGACTACGCCGCCGCCGCCCCCTTCGCCCCGGCGCTCAGCCTCGGCGAGGCGCTGCTGGCCCCGACGCGGCTCTATGTCAAACCTTGCCTCGCCGCCTTAGCGCTCGGCGGCATCAAGGCGCTCGCCCACATCACCGGCGGCGGGCTGATCGAGAACATCCCGCGCGTGCTGCCCAAGACGCTGGCGGCCGAGCTCGACGCCGCCTGCTGGACGCTGCCGCCGGTCTTTCGCTGGCTGGCGGCGACCGCCGGGCTCGACCATCACGAGATGGCCCGCACCTTCAATTGCGGCATCGGCATGGCCGTGGTGACGGCAGCCGAGTCCGCCGAGCGCATCGCCAGCTGCCTCGCCGATTGCGGCGAGACGGTGTTTCGCATCGGCAGCGTCGTCGAGCGCGGCGACGGCGCCGGCAGCCGCATCCGCAACATGGCGGCGCAATGGCCGAGTTGAAGGAAGCACGGCTGAAGATCGGGGTCCTCATCTCGGGGCGGGGCTCGAACCTTCAGGCCTTGATCGAGGCCTGCGCGCGGCCGGATTATCCCGCCGAGATCGCGTTGGTGATAGCCAACCGCGCCGACGCCTTCGGCCTCGAGCGGGCGCGCCAGGCCGGTCTGGCGATGAGGGTGATCCCGCATCGCGATTTCGCCGACCGCGCAAGCTTCGACGCAGCGCTCGACGAGGCCCTGCGCCGGGCCGACGTCGAGCTCGTCTGCAATGCCGGGTTCATGCGCATCCTGACCCCGTGGTTCGTCGAGCGCTGGCGCGACCGCCAGATCAACATCCACCCCTCGCTGCTGCCCGCCTTTCCCGGCCTGCACACCCATGAGCGGGTGCTGGCGGCCGGCGTCCGCTTCAGCGGCTGCACGGTCCATTTCGTCCGCGCCGCGATGGATACCGGGCCGATCATCGCCCAGGCCGTCGTCCCGGTGCTGCCGGACGATGATGCCGAGCGCCTGGCGGCGCGCGTTCTCGCCGCCGAGCACCGGCTCTTCCCCCTCGCCCTCCGCCTCGTCGCCGAAGGCCGAGTGCGCATCGTCGCCGGCGCGGACGGCAGCGAGCGGGTGGCCATCGCCGGCGCCGCCGCGCCGCGCGAGGCGATCCTCAATCCGCTCGATTGAGCGCGCCGGCACTTGCCAAATCGGCACCGGACGTTATACGTCTCAATCCAGCGGCAAACCTGAATCGAGGTGGGGTTCCCATGACGTTCGACGCGGATTATCAGCGCCACCGGCAGAACTGGATCGGCTTCACCCAGTTCATCAAATATGGCACCAGCGCCGTCATCCTGATCCTCGCCCTGATGGCGATCTTCCTGCTGTAATCCCCTATTTGGCGAAGCCGGCGCCGCGCGGGATCCACATGAAGACCTCGGGGAAATAGGTCACGAACAGCAGCACCGCGATCATGCAGGCCAGCAATGGCAGCATCGGCGGAATCACCTTGTCCATCGATATCCCGGCGATCTTGACGCCGACGAAGAGCGCCGTGCCGACCGGCGGCGTGATAAGGCCGAAGGACAGGTTGACAATGACGACCAGCCCGAGATGGATGAGGTCGATGCCGAATTTCTGCGCCAGCGGCAGCAGGATCGGCACCAGCATGATGAGCGCCGGCGTCATGTCGATGAGCATGCCGACGATGAGCAGGAAGATATTGAGGATCAGAAGGAACTGAAAGCGGCTGTCGATGACGTTGAAGACGTTGTCGGCGAGGAACTGCGGCAGCCGCTCATAGGTGAGGATCCAGGAATAGATCGAGCTGGTGGCGATCAGCATCATCACCACGGCGTTGGTGACGCAGCATTCCCACATGATCTCGGGCAGGTCTCGGAGCTTGATCTCCTTGTAGATGAAGACGGTGAGGATGAAGGCGTAGACCGAGGCGGCGGCGCCGGCCTCGGTCGCGGTGAAGACGCCCGAGACGATGCCGCCGAGGATGATGACGATGGTCATCAGCCCTGCGATGCCGTCGAACAGCCGGTGGACCTTCTCGCGCCCGGTCAGCTGCGGCGCGCTCTTCTTGTGGTAGAGGCGGCCGTGAATGAAGGCGGCGACCATCAGCGACAGACCGATGAGAATGCCGGGGACGATCCCGGCGAGAAATAGCGCCGCGATCGACACGTTACCGGCGACATGGGCGAAGACGATCATGCCGATCGAGGGCGGGATGATCGGCCCCATCCTCGCCGAGGTCAGCACGATGGCAGTGGCGAAGCGCCTGGTATAGCCGTCGCGCTCCATCGCCGGGATCATGATGCTGCCGATCGACGACACCTCGGCGACGGCCGAGCCGGTGACGCCGCCGAAGAACATCGACGAGACGATGACGATATGGGCGAGGGCCCCGGGCAACCCGCCGACCAGCACCTCGGCGAAACGCACCAGCCGCGAGGCGACACCGCCCTTCGCCATGAGCTGGCCGGCGAAGATGAAGAAGATGACGGCGAGCAGCGGGAAGGTATTGATCGCCGTCAGCATGCGCTGAACGATGGTCGCGTTGTCGACGTCGGGCAGCACCAGCGTGCCGAACATGGCGGCGACACCGATCGCGAAGGACACCGGCATGCCGACGATGACGAGGATGGCGAAGAGGATGCCGAGAAGGGCGATGGTCATGGCTCAATCGATCCCGACGCGGCCGAGCGAGAACTGATCCGGCTCCTCGGGCGGGGCGCCCGGCGGATGCAGCAGCGCGTTGAGTAGGCCGCGCACGGTGAACAGCATGATGAGGAAGCCGGAGATCGGCATGACGATGTAGTACCAGTAGTTGGTGAACGGGATCGTCTCCATGAGGTCGCCGCCGAAATCCTCGACGAAGACGATGCCCCACCAGAACATGACGAAGCCGAAGGCGAGGATCAGCAGATCGATGATCCACATGACGATGGTGCGGATGCCGTGCGGCAGCGCGTTGTAGACGATGTCGAAGGCGATATGCTCCTTGCGGTCGACGCAGATCGCGGCGCCGAGGAAAGCGATCCAGACCAGAAGGTAGCGCGGTACCTCCTCCGACCACGATACCGCGCCGCCGAAGACGTAGCGGCCGATGACAGCGAGAATGGCGATGACGAAGATGCCCGC
>WNFM01204549.1_pt1 | contig 27024 bp, 26 predicted proteins | sample 5400271 | NCBI WGS metagenome assembly WNFM01 (sample SAMN13153352, study PRJNA577476) | soil metagenome | isolation source: 60 cm saprolite on Douglas fir-dominated hillslope | place: USA:California | collected 2013-09-17 | reverse complement strand
GATCCGTAATCGAGAAGAGAGGATGAGATGACGTCGCCAACCGCCCCCGCCTCGCTCGAGACCATCGTCATCCCGCATAGCCGCGACCTCGGCGGCTTTACGGTCCGACGGGTGCTGCCGGCGATCGAGCGACGAATGGTCGGCCCCTTCGTCTTCTTCGATCAGATGGGCCCCACCGCGTTCGCGCCCGGCACCGGCATCGACGTGCGACCGCACCCGCATATCGGCCTTGCCACCGTGACCTATCTCTTCGACGGCGAGATCCTGCATCGCGACACGCTCGGCTCCGTGCAGGAGATCCGACCCGGCGAGATCAACTGGATGACCGCCGGAAGCGGCATCGCCCATTCCGAGCGCACCGGACCGGAAATACGGGCGGCAGGCGGGCGGCTCGCCGGCATTCAATCCTGGGTGGCGCTGCCGACGAGGGACGAGGAAACCGCACCCGGCTTCGCCCATCACGGCAGCGCCGCGCTGCCGATCGTCGCCGGCGAGGGCAAGCATGTGCGGCTGCTGATCGGCGCGGCCTTCGGCGCGCGCTCCCCGGTCCGCACCTTCTCGGAGACGCTCTATGCCGATGTCGCGCTCGATGCCGGCGCCGTGCTCGCCGTTCCGCGCGAGCCGGAGGAGCGCGCGCTTTATCTCGTCGAGGGAACGGTGGCGATCGCCGGCGAGAAATTCGCGCCGGGCCGTCTCCTGATTCTCCGCCCGGCAACGGAGATCGTGGTCGCCGCCCACACCGCCGCCCGGCTGATGCTGCTGGGCGGCGCAACGCTCGACGGGCCCCGTCACATCTGGTGGAATTTCGTTTCGAGCTCGCATGATCGCATCGAGCAGGCCAAGGCCGATTGGCAAGCTGGGCGGTTCCCCACCGTCCCCGGCGAGAGCGAGTTCATTCCGCTGCCAGACTAGGCGGCGGCTCGGCGGTTTCGGCCTCGAGCGCCTCGCCCAGCTCGACCGGATGCGCCATCGCCGAATGCAGCTTGTCGCGATCGAGCTCGCCCTCCCAGCGGCTGACCACGATAGTGGCGACACCGTTGCCGACGAGATTGGTCAGCGCGCGGCACTCGCTCATGAACTTGTCGATGCCAACCAGCAGCGCGAGCGACTGGATCGGGATGTCCGGGATGATCGTCAATGTCGCGGCGAGCGTGACGAAGCCGGCGCCGGTGACGCCGGAGGCGCCCTTCGACGTCAGCATCGCGATCAACAGAATGGTGAGCTCCTGACCGAGCGTCAGAGGCGTGTTGGTCGCCTGCGCCAGGAAGAGCGTCGCCAGCGTCATGTAGATATTGGTGCCGTCGAGATTGAAGCTGTAGCCGGTCGGAATCACCAGCCCGACGACGGATTTCGAGGCGCCGAGTCGCTCCATCTTCTGGATCATGTGCGGCAGCACGGTTTCCGACGAGCTGGTCCCGAGGACGATCAGCAACTCGTCCTTGATATAGGCGATGAAGCGCAGGATCGAGAAACCGCTGATGCGCGCGATGGCGCCAAGCACGACGAGCACGAAGAGCACGCTCGTGGCATAGAAGGTAAGGATGAGCTGGAAAAGGTTCGACAGCGAGCCGAGACCGTAGGCGCCGACCGTGAAGGCCATCGCGCCGAAGGCGCCGATCGGGGCGACGCGGACGATCATGCCGATGATGCGGAAGAACACCTTGCCGGCGCTGTCGATGGCGCTGGCGACGCTGGCGCCGACCGCGCCCAGCCGGGATACGGCAAAGCCCGTAAGGATCGCGACCAACAGAACCTGCAGGAGGTCGCCCTTAGCAAACGCGTCGACGAAGGTGTTCGGGATGATCGCCATGAGGTGCGCGACGATGCTTTCCTCCTTGGCGCGTGTGACGTAGCTCGCCACATCCTTCGGGTTAAACGAGGCGACGTCGATGGGGAACCCGCTGCCCGGCTGGACGATTTCGCCGACGATCAGGCCAATGACCAGCGCCACGGTCGACACGAGCTCGAAATAGAGCAGTGCCTTGAGCCCGACGCGGCCGACTTTCTTAAGATCGCTCATCGAGGCGATGCCGTGCACGACGGTGCAGAAGATCACCGGCGCGATCATCATCTTGATGAGAGCGATGAAGGCATCGCCGAGCGGCCGCATCGCCTTGCCGGTATCCGGGTACATATGCCCGAGGACGATGCCGATCGCGATCGCGATCAGTACCTGCACGTAGAGAACTGTGTACCAGGGGCGCCGCACGCTCATGTTTCCTCCACTCGCCAGGTGCATGAAGACACCTCGACCCGGCTTCTCTGCGTACTTAGCCTGCGCCAAGCCCGATCATGCAAGGCAGAGATGCAGGCAAGCCGCGGAAATTCGCGATGCGTTCGCCGGACCATTGTGGTGAAGCTGGACACGGCCGGCCTCGCCGACCAACGCTAGTCGGCGGGATCGCAGAGAGGGGACAGCATGGATGCGCTATGGACTTTCCTGAAGGGACGCGCGCTTTACGTTTCCGTCGCCCACGACGCCTTCAGTTTCGACATTTCCTGGCTCGGCGTTGTCCTGCTGATCGGCGCAGCATTGCTGATCCGCCATTTGCGGCGCTGACGCGTTTTCGCCGCAGATGCCGGCTCGGAGATCTGCGGCCTCGCTAAGTCCTTGAGAGAAATGGCGCGCCCGGAGAGACTCGAACTCCCAACCCCCAGATTCGTAGTCTGGTGCTCTATCCAATTGAGCTACGGGCGCCAAGCCACGACCGGACGCTGGAGCGGTGTCCGGTGAGGCGGCGGAACCTACTCGGATCGACCTCATATGGCAAGAACCGAATGCCGCTGGCGCGCCCTGACGGTCGAGCCTGCCACGGCCTGCTTGCGAGAGGACTTGTTCGGCGGCCGGGCGGTGCGTAGGATCGCGCCACGGCACGGCAGCGCACAGCCGGGAGCACTTCGGTCCTGATTGCCGACCCTGCCGTCGCTCGCTCGGGGTGCGTTAGGAACTATCATGTCGCCACCGCATCTGCGCCGTCTGGCGTTCGCCCTCCCCTTGCTTCTCGCTGCCTGCTCCTTCGCCAACGACACGCTATGGCCCTCGCTTTCGGGCGAGGATCCGCGCGGGCCGCCGCCCGACACCGTGGCCGGCTCCCCGGCGTCGCAACCCGCGTCAAGTGGGGCGGGGGGCGGCGTGTCGAGCGCATCGACGGTTGCCAGCGAGGCGCCGGAGACGGTACCCGGGGTCGGTCGTAAGGCGACGGAATTGCGCGTGCAGCTGCAGCGCCTCGAGGACGAGGTCGCACGGCAAACACGCCAGCTCGCCGATGTCCGCCGACAGCTCGACGACTCGGCAAACAACCTCGACACACGTGCCGAGGGTATCGAGACGAGGCTCAAATCGCGCGGCACGCCCAATGACCCGCAGCTCCTCGCCGATTGGAACGACGCGCAGAACCAGCTCAACCGCACCAATGCGGATATCGCGCGCCTCACCAATATCTCGACCTGGTCGACGAGCGACGCCACCCTGGTCAGCTACATTCTGCAATCCGTGCGGGCGGCGAGCGGCCAACCGGACACGAGCGACCAGGAACGCCGCCAGCTTGCCCAGCTCGAGCGCGATGCCAATCGCGTCAGCATCAATGTCGATCGACTCATCTCTCAGATCAGCGGCGAAATCGCCAGCCGCAATCTCTTCGTCGCCGCCGCGCATCGCCGGCTCGCCGCGCTCGGCCCTGCAATCACGCTGGGACGCCCGAGCGTCCCATCCGTGAGCCCCGCGGCGGCGGGCAGCCGGCCCGCCCTCGTCACCATCCATTTCGACCGACCCGACGTCGCCTATGAAGAGCAGCTCTTCGGCGCCGTCAACGAAGCGCTCGAGCGCCGCCCGGATGTCGCCTTCGACGTCGTCGCCGTGTCGCCGCCCGGGGCGCCGGCATCGAGCGCCACCGCCTCCAAGCGCAACATCGAGAGCGTAGTCCAGTCGCTTACCAGCATGGGACTGCCGCCCGACCGCATCCGCCTCTCCGCGCGTACCCTCGTCGATGCCGGCGGCAACGAGGTGCGGATCTATCCGCGATAAGGAGGCATCGACATGCGGTTCCTTCCTCTCCTTGCTGTTCTTGTCGTGCTGGTTCAGCCGGCGCGCGCCGACGAGGCGACGCCTCTCGGCGCCGCCGATCGCGCGGCGATCCGCGCCGTCGTCGAAGAGCAGCTCGCCGCCTTCCAGCGCGATGACGATAGAACCGCATTCGGCCTCGCCTCGCCGACGATCCAGCAGCAATTCCGATCCTCCGGCAATTTCATGCGCATGGTGCGCAGCGGCTATCAGCCGGTCTATCGCCCGCGCGATGTGCAATTCGGCGAGATCGAAACGGTCGACGGCACGATCATCCAGCGCGTCGAGCTGATCGGGCCGGATGGCGTACCGGCGCTGGCCCATTACGTCATGCAGCGTCAACCGGACGGCAGCTGGCGGATCAACGGATGCTTCCTGACGGCAAGCGAGCAGCGCACGACATGAGCACCGCACCGACGACCGGCGGCCCGACGACTGGCACCGAGCCCACGCCGATCAAGACGTTCCCGGTGGGGTGGGACGAGTTGCACCGCCACGCCAAGGCGCTCGCCTGGCGCCTCGTCGAGCTCGGCCCCTGGAAAGGCATCGTCGCGATCACCCGCGGCGGTCTCGTGCCGGCGGCGATCGTCGCCCGCGAGCTTGACGTCCGCCTCGTCGATACGGTATGCGTGGCAAGCTATCAGGACCGCACCGAGGGTGGTGGCGGCGGCGTGAAGGGAGACGTCACGGTCCTGAAAGGGATCGTCGGCGATGGTGATGGCGAGGGCTATCTCATCATCGATGATCTGGTCGATACCGGACATACCGCGCGCGTCGTCCGCCAGCTTCTGCCCAAGGCGCATTTCGCCACGGTCTATGCCAAGCCGGCCGGCCGGCCGCTCGTCGACAGCTTCGTGACCGAGGTGAGCCAGGACACCTGGATACTTTTTCCCTGGGACATCGAGCCGCAATTCATGCCGCCGATCGCCCGCCGCTAGGCCCTCTATTTCTGCCAGCCGACCTTGGTCAGGTCGACCGCCTGGATCGGGCTGTTCTCCCATAACCCGAAGATGTCCTTGTTCCAGGCGGCCAGCTTCGGCAGCAGGAAGAGGAAGCCGTTCACCGAATCCTCGGCGAGAATGCGCTGCGCCTCGCCATAGAGGTGGTTACGCCCGGCCTCGTCCGGCGTCGCCGGGATGCTCGCGATGATCTCGTTGAATTTCGGATTTCTGTAGTTGAAGTAGTATTCCGGCCGCGTGTAGATGTCGATGTCGAGCGGTTCGGTGTGGCTGATGATGGTGAGGTCATATTCCTTATTGGTGAAGACGTTGGCGAGCCACTGCGCAAATTGCAGCGGCTCGATCGTCACCTTGATGCCGATGGCGGCCAATTGCTGCGCAATGATCTCGCCGCTGCGCCGCGCATAGGAGGGCGGCGGCAGCTTGAGCGTGGCGCTGAAGCCGTCGGGTAAGCCGGCCTCGGCGAGCAGCGCCTTGGCCTTTGCGACATCGTACGGGTAACGTCCCGTGAGATCGACATAGCCGGGGTCGAGCGGCGAGAAATGGCTGCCGATCGGCAAGGCATAGCCGAACATCGCACCGTCGATGATCGCCCTGCGGTCGAGCGCATGGGCGATGGCGCGCCGGACGCGGAGGTCGTCGAACGGCTTCTTGCCGTTGTTGATCGCCAGCAGCGTCTTTCCCTCGGTCTGACCGATCTTGACGACAAAGCGCGGATCGGCCTGGAACTGCGGGATGTTCTCCGGCGGAATGCCATTGGGAAACGCGTCGACATCGCCGGACAGCATCGCCGCGACGATCGCCGCGGGGTCGGCGATGAAGCGGAAGACGATGTCCTTGAGCCCGGTCGTATCGGGCTCGCGATAGTCGGCTACGCGCGTCAGCTCGATCCGGTCGCCTTTGGTCCAGCGCACGAACTTGAAGGGCCCGGTGCCGACCGGATTGGCCTTGGCATTGGCCGCGCTGGACGGCGAGAAGACGACCGCCTCGCTGAGGCCGAGGCGGTAGAGCAGGAGATAATCCGGCTTGGCGAGGCGGAGGATGACGGTCTGCGGATCCGGCGTCTCGACCGACGATATCGACGAAAACAGCGACTTCTTGATGTTGTTGACCGAGTCGGGCGCGGCACCGCGCTCCATGGTGAACTTGACGTCGGCAGCGGAAAAGGGCGCGCCGTCGTGGAACTTGACGCCGGAACGCAGCTTGAACGTATAAGCGAGGCCGTCCGGCGCGACCGTCCAGCTCTCGGCGAGATCGGGCGCGGTCGCGCCCTTCTGGTCGATCCGCGTCAACCCCTCCATGACATTGGCATAGAGGATTTCCTTGATCGGCGCCGCCGGACTCTGCGTCGGGTCGAGATGCGGCGGCTCGAGCACCATCCCGACGACGATGCGGTCGCGCGGCGCCGCCGTCGCCGGTAGGGCGGCGAGCGGAACGAGGAGAAGCGTGACGAGAAAACCAGCTGATCGATGCATCGCCGTCGTCCAAAGATGGCGGGAGAGACGAGGATATCGGCCGGCACCGCGCCGAGCAATCACCGCGGTCTGCCGTACTCGTCGCGCCAGCTTGGCCAGGGACCCAACGGCGCCGCCGCATAGACGCCGCGCGCCACTGCGCGGGCGACGCAATCGGCGGCAATCGCGCCGAGTGCGGCCAGCGCCTGCGGGCGCGGCTCGGCCAGCGCATGACGGCCGGTCGCCAGGACGAAGAGCGTATCGCCGTCGAACGGCGTATGCGACGGGCGGATGGCGCGTGCCAGACCGTCCTGCGCCATGATCGCGAGGCGCTGCGCCTCGACCTTGCTCAGCACGGCGTTGGTCGCGACGACGCCGATCGTCGTGTTTCCTCCCGGGCTCGCAACCGGTGGCGCCGCATCGATATTGGCATCGAGCGGAATTCCTTGCATCGGCGGCGCGTGGCCGCCGAACTCGCCGCCCTGCTCGAACGGCCAAGCCCAAAAGCAGCCCGAGCCAGGCATGACGACGCTGCCCAGCGGATTGACGGCGATGAGCGCGCCGATCTGCAGGCCATCGTCACGCACCGTCGAAACGCTGCCGAGCCCGCCCTTCAGGCGACCGGCTTTGGCGCCGGCGCCGGCGCCGCTATTGCCGAGCGCGAAATCGCCGGACCCGCCGGCCGCCTCCGCCGCGGCGAGAGCGGCCCGTGCAAGGGCGCGATAAGGCGGCTCGGCACCCCAATTCTTGATCCCGCCATTGAGCAGATCGAAGAGAATGGCGGAGGGGACGATCGGCACGCGCGCACTGCGCACGGCAAAGCCGATGCCACGCGCGCCGAGCTCGGCGGCGACCGCGACGGCGGCGTCGAGACCAAAGACGGAGCCGCCGCTCAGCACCACGGCATGTACAGCATCGATGAGGCAGGTCGGGTCGAGCGCATCGGTCTCGCTCGTCCCCGGCGCGCCGCCGCGCACATCGACCGCAGCGACCGCCGGCTCGGTCGGCAGGACGACGGTGACGCCCGTCCAGGCACCGTGATCCTCGGCATTGCCGACGCGGATGCCGTCGATATCGGTGATCAGATTGCGCGGACCGGGTCGGAGCATGACCCGAGAGTGACACCGCGGCCTTCTGCCGGCAACAACCGCCGCGCGCTTTCGCCGCTTCGGCGGCTGCGCTATCGTCACGGCCCCAGATGACGGTATGGGCAAGATGACGACAGGACGGCAGCGACGAATAATCGCGCGATTGATCGGCTCGGCAAGCGCGATCGTTGCCATCGGCCTCTTCATCGATGATCCGCGCGCGGCAACGCTGCCGCCCATTGCAGCTCAGAACGGCATGGTCGTGGCCGAGCAGCGCATCGCCGCGGAGATCGGCGCCGATATCCTCCGGGCGGACGGCAATGCCGTCGATGCTGCGGTCGCCATCGGCTATGCCCTGGCCGTCGTCCATCCCTGCTGCGGCAATCTCGGCGGCGGCGGCTTCATGACGATCCATCTTGCCGATGGCCGCGATGCTTTCTTCGATTTCCGCGAGAAGGCGCCACTCGCTGCCCGCGAGACGATGTATCTCGACGCCAAAGGCGATGTCGTTCCCGGGCGCAGCACGCGCGGCTATCTCGCCGTCGGCGTGCCCGGCTCGCCGCTCGGCCTCGATACCGCGCTGCACCGCTATGGCACGATGGGTCGGGCGGAGATCATGGCGCCGGCGATCCGTCTCGCCGCGGAAGGCTTCCTCCTCGGCCAAGCGGATGTCGACATACTCGCTACGGGCACGAAGGCCTTCACGGAGGAGCCGAATGTCGCGGCGATTTTCCTCAAGGACGGCAAGCCTTATCGAGCGGGCGACCGGCTGATCCAAACCGAGCTCGCCGGGACGCTCGAGATGCTCGCCAAAGACGGGCCCGACGCGCTCTATCGCGGCAAGCTCGGTGGCGCGATCGTCGCCGCCAGCCAGGCGCGAGGCGGCATCCTCGCGCAAGCCGATTTCGAGCAATACACCATCGAGGAGACGGCGCCGGTGCGTTGCGCCTATCGCAGCGTGACCATTCTCTCGGCGCCGCCGCCGAGCTCGGGCGGGACCACGCTCTGCGAGATCCTCACCATCCTGCAAGACTACAAGCTGGGCGATTTCGGCTTTCATTCCGCGCGCGGCATCCACCTCATGGTGGAGGCGATGCGCCATGCCTATGTCGACCGCAACGCCTATCTCGGCGATCCCGCCTTCGTCGCCAACCCGCTCGATCACCTCTTGTCGGAACGCCATGCCGCGGCGATTCGCGCCAGGATCGACGATCGCCAGGCGACCCCTTCTGCCGCCGTCGCCGCCGGCACCCCGCCGCATGAGGGCGGCAACACGACGCATTATTCGGTCGTCGACAAGGCAGGCAACGCCGTCGCCGTGACCTACACGATCAATTCCTATTTCGGCGCCAAGATCATCGCCGGCAGCACCGGTTTCTTCCTCAACAACGAGATGGATGATTTCACCGCCAAACCCGGCGCGGCGAACATGTTCGGCCTCGTCCAGGGTGCGGCCAACGCCATCAAACCGGGCAAGCGGCCGCTGAGCTCGATGAGCCCGACGATCGTCCTGCGCGACGGCAAGATATTCATGGTCGTCGGCAGCCCGGGCGGCCCGCGCATCATCACCACAGCTCTCGAGACGATCTCCAACGTGGTTGATCACGGCATGACGATCAGCGAAGCCGTCAACGCGCCACGCATCCATCATCAATGGCTGCCCGACACGATCTATGCCGAGCCCTTCGCGTTGTCGGCCGACACGGCCCATCTGCTTGCCGAGATGGGCTACAAGATCACCGAGCAGGCGCCCTGGGGCGCCGCCGAAGCGATCCTGGTCGGACCGCAATCGGTGAGCGGCACGGGCGCTCCGGTCGGCGGCGACGATTCGACCCATGGCGGCGTTACGCCGGGCATGCTCTACGGCGCCAACGATGCGCGCCGCCCGGCCGGCGCGGCGATCGGCTTTTGACGCCGTCACGAGCACGTTAGCGGTCATGGATCGGAGGCGTTCGCATCCCTATCTATCTTCCACAACCGGAAGAGGACCGTCATGGAAAAGGCGACGTTCGGAGCGGGCTGTTTCTGGGGCGTCGAGGCGGCCTTTCGCCAGATCGACGGCGTCATTTCAACCGCTGTCGGATATGCCGGCGGCCTGACGGCAAACCCGACCTATCGCGACGTGTGCAGCGACGAAACCGGCCATGCCGAGGTCGTCGAGGTCGAGTTCGATCCTGCCAGAGCGAGCTATGAGCAGCTCCTCGACGTCTTCTGGGAGAACCATGACCCGACGACCTTGAACCGCCAGGGCCCCGATGTCGGGTCGCAATACCGCTCGGCGATCTTCTTCCACTCGCCGCTGCAGGAGGCAGCCGCCAAGGCGTCCAAGGCTCGGCTCGAAGCGGCGAAGCGCTTCCGCCGGCCGATCGTCACCGCGATCGAGCCGGCCCAGACCTTCTATCGCGCCGAGGACTATCATCAGCAATATCTCGAGAAACGCGGCCTCGCTTCCTGCCATGTCAATCTAGGCTGAGTTAAGCCGCCGTCGCTTCGTCGGCGACGATCCGGGGTTACGGCGCGGCGTGTTGTCGTTATGCTGCGCCGCCATGAGCGACAATCCCCAGACGCGGCCGACGATCACCCTGCTCCCCGGCCGGCAAAAGCGCGCCGAAGGCGGCCATCCCTGGATCTATTCCAACGAGATCGCGATGGATGCGGCGGCCAAGGTCTTGCCGGCCGGCGGTCTGGTCACCGTGCGCAAGGCCGACGGCAAGGGGCTCGGCGTCGCCACCTTCAACTCGCATCCGCTGGTCAGCGCCCGGCTGTTGAGCCGCGACGCGACCCAGAAGATCGACCGGACGTTTCTCGTCCGCACGCTGCGCCGTGCCCTCGCCTTGCGCGAGCGGCTGTTCGCCGAGCCGTGCTATCGCCTCATCCATGCCGAGGCCGACGGACTGCCGGGCCTCGTCGTCGATCGCTTCGACAAAGCTTTGGTCTGCCAGTTCAACACCGCCGGGATGGCTTTGCTCGAGGCGGATGTGCTGGCGGCGCTCGACCAGGTGCTCGCCCCCGAGATCATCGTCCTGCGCAATGACAGCTCTGCCCGCCTCGCCGAGGGGCTGAGCAGCGAGGTGCGCGTTGCCAAGGGGAGCGTCGACGGCCCCGTCGAACTGGTCGAGAATGGCGCCCGTTTCAGCGCCGATCTCCTCGGCGGGCAGAAGACCGGGTGGTTCTTCGATCAACGCGCCAATCGCCGTTTCATGAGCAGCCTGGCGCGCGACCTCCGCGTCCTCGATCTCTATACTTTCGCCGGTGGCTTTGCCGTTCAGGCCGCCCTCGCCGGGGCGCGCGAGGTCGTCGGCATTGACCGCTCCGAGCCGGCGCTCGCCCTCGCCAAGGAGGCGGCGATCCGCAACGGGGTCGCCGAGCGCTGCACCCTCCGGCGCGCCGAAGCTTTCGCCGAGATGGAACGGCTGGCGCAGGAGGACGAGCGCTTCGATATCGTCGTTGCCGACCCGCCCGCCTTCATCAAGACGAAGAAGGATGTCGGCGCCGGTCTGCGCGGCTATCGCAAGCTCGCCCATCTCGCCGGTGCGCTCGTCGCCAAGGGCGGGTTCCTCTTCCTCGCCTCGTGCTCCCACAACGCCGAGCCGGCGGCCTTTGCCGAGGCGATCAGACGGGGCATCGCCGATACCGGCCGCAATGCCCGCATCCTGCGCACATCGGGCGCCGATGCCGATCACCCCGTCCACCCCGCACTACCCGAAAGCGCCTATCTCAAGGCGCAAACCTTCCTGTTGGATTGAGCCGCCATGTCCGAGACGAAGAGTGCGCCGACCGCGCGAACGACGCCGCGTGGCGGCGGTATCCAGGTCTTCTATCAGGGTAAGGGCGCCCTGCGGCGGCCGACCGTAGCGCGCGCCGAAGGCATCTACATGTGGGATACCGCCGGGCGACGCTATATCGACGCCTCCTCCGGGCCGGTTGTCAGCAATATCGGTCATGGCAATAAGCGCGTCCTCGCGGCAATGATCGAGCAGGCGGAGAAAGTCGCCTTCGCCAGCCGCGCAGTGTTCGAGAACGAGCCCAACGCCAAACTCGCCGACCTCATCACCGGCCTCGCCGGACCGGGACTGGAGCGCGCCTATTTCGTTTCGGGCGGCTCGGAGGCGACCGAGACCGCGATCAAGCTGGCCCGCCAATACGCCGTCGCCAAGGGCGAGGCGACGCGCTGGAAGATTATCGGCCGCGATCCCGGCTATCACGGCGCGACGCTCGGCGCCGCCTCCGTCACCGGCGATCCGCAGGCGGCGGCGATGTTCGCGCCCTTGATGCCGGCGATGCCCAAGGTCCCCGCGCCATTCACCTATCGCTTGCCGCCGAATCACGACGCCGACAGCTACGCGCGCGCCTGCGCCGCCGCGCTCGAAGAGACGATCCGCCGCGAAGGTGCCGAGACGGTGCTTGCCTTCATCATGGAGCCGGTCGGTGGGCTGGCAACCGGCGCGCTGGTCGCGCCGGACCATTATTATCGCGCCGTGCGTGAGATCTGTGACCGCCACGGCGTTTTGCTGATCTACGACGAGGTGATGAGCGGCGCAGGGCGCACCGGGACCTTCCTCGCCGCCGAGCATTGGCCTGAGGGGCGGCCGGATCTGGTGACGCTCGCCAAGGGCATCGCCGCCGGCTACACGCCGATGGGCGCCGTTCTCGCGCCCGCCGCGATGGTCGAGACGATCGCCGAATCAGGCGGTTTTCTGCACGGCCACACCTACGCATCGAACCCGCTCTCCTGCGCCATCGGCCATGCCGTCGTCGGCGAGATGCTGGCCCAGGATCTGATGGCGAACGCCGAGCGGATGGGTGGCTTGCTGCGGGCGCGGCTCGAAGCGCTGAGGTCGACGAGCGCGATCCTCGGCGACGTACGCGGCAAGGGGTTACTGCTGGCTATCGAGATCGTTGCCGACAAGGCGACGAAGGCCATACTGCCGGCCGAACGTCAGGCCGTCTATCGCATCATCGAGCTCGGCATCGAGCGCGGCCTGTTGCTCTACTCGCGCCGCACCGCGAACGGCAAATACGGCGAGTGGCTGATGATCACGCCGCCGCTCATCGTCACGGCGACGGAGGTGGACGAGATCGCCGCGTTGATCGGCGAAACGCTGCAGGCCTATGAAGCGGAGTTGCGGGCGGCCGGTGTAATCTAAGGCCGCGTCGCAATTCGTCGCCGGGCGCGGCCGGCGGCAACAGCAGTCTTTCGGGATGCCCGGCCGCGGCGGACGAATTCGCCGCGCGGCGTCGCCTCGCGTGGCAGTGTCAGCCGGAAGATCGTCCCTTTCGCCGTGCTGTCGACCAGGGCGATATCGCCGCCATGGGCGCGCATCAGCTCGCGCGCGATGGCGAGCCCGAGGCCGGTTCCGCCGAGCCGCGCTGAGCCGGTGAAGGGCTGAAAGAGATTGTCGCGCGCCTTGGGCGGCAGGCCGGGCCCGTCATCGGCGATCTCGATCGCGATCACGCTCTCGCCCATTTCGCCGACCACCGTCACATGCTGCGCGCCGGCCTCGAAGGCGTTGTGGCACAGGTTGAAGAGGACGCGGTAGAACTGGTCGCGATCGGCCGCCACGATCAGCTCGCCCGCGACATCGTTGCGGATGCGCGGATCGTCGTTGCGCGCCGGATTGGCGGCATGGGTGACGGCCAGCGCCTGCGCGACATCGTCGACCAGCGCCGCGAAGGCGAAGCGCTCGCGGACCAGCGGCGGCGGCGTCTCGCGGGTGAAGTCGAGGGTGCGCGTGCACAAGGCGACGGCCCGATCGATCGCGGCAACCAGCGTCGGCACGACGCGTCGCACCTCCGGCGCAGCGCTGTCGGCAAGCCCGTCGGAGACCAGCCGCGCGGTCGACAGGATGCCGCGCAAATCGTGGTTGATCTTGGTCACCGCGGTGCCCAGCGCCGCGAGATGGGCACGCTGACGCAAGGCTTGCCGGACCGTGCCCTGCATCACCGCCAGCTCGCGCTGCGCGACGCCGATCTCATCGCTTCGCTTGCTCGGCACGATGTCGCGGCTGGCATCCTCTGGATCGGCGCGAAATGCCGTCATCGCCGCGGTAATCCGGCGCATCGGTCGCACCAGCAGCCATTGCAGGCTGAGGAAGACGAGCGCCGCGGCAACCAGCGAGATGATGATCGACAGCTCGAGAATGCGAATGCCGAACTGCCACATCTCCTTGCGCATCGGCTCTTCGTAGAGCAGCACCTCGACGGTCGAATTCGGATCCTTGGGCGATTGATCGAGTACGCGCAGCACGCGATCGTGCGAACCGAGCAAGGTGACGAATGCCTCGCGGATGGCCGGCATGAAGCGCATCTCGCGCAGATCGAAGGTAGCATCGACCTTGGGCGGCATCTCGCTGTCGATCATCAAGGTGATGTTGTTGCGCTTGTGCAGGACGACGCCGAGCGCGCCGACATGGGCGAGAAGCTGGTCGGCAAGCGGCTGGCTGACGACATTGTCGGGGGTCGCCTCAAGGGCGAGGACGGCGAGATGACCGGCGGCGATCTTGCTTTCGAGATAGGTTATCCGGAAGCGCCCGACCGAGGGCGCGAAGATCATCACCTCGCCGAGCATCACGAAAAAGATCGTGAGGACGAGGAGGCGCGCCGAGAGGCTGCGCAGGACCGACGGCAGGACAACCCGTGTCATGGCGCAACCATAGCACAGGCGGGAAACGATCGCCGCTACGCCGGTCGTGATCGCTCACGCAACCGTGACCGGGCTCCGGCGTCGCCCTTTTGCCGCGGCGGTCAGGAGAATTTCGGCAGCTCTTCATAGGTGTGGTAGGGCGACGGCGAAGGCTGATGCCATTCCAGCGTCGTCGCCCCCTCACCCCACGGATTGGCCGCCGCCCGAAACACTTCGTTCCCCGCCGATGAGCGGCGCCGCTGCACAACCATCCGGGCGATTGGACGAGCCTGCCTGCGGCGACTAGACTGAGATCGCCTTTCGGGAGACCGGTCATGCTCGACGCCCCTACCGACACGCTGCTCATCAATCGGCAACACCTTCCCTTCACCCTCGATGGCGGCATCGCCCGGCGCGCCGCGATCGGCCTCGTCGTCCTCGCCACCGACCAGACGATCGAGCATGAATGGCGGCAGATACTGGGCCTCGACGGCGTCGCCTTCTACGAGAGCCGCATCTACAACTCGCCGACCATCACCCCCGAGACGCTGGCGGAGATGGCGAGCGGAATCGCCGCCGCCGCCGCGCTGATCAAGCCCGGCATTCCGCTCGATGCCCTCGCCTATGGCTGTACCTCCGGTGCGATGGTGATCGGCGAGGAACGGGTCTTCGCGCTGCTGCGCGAGGCGTGGCCGGACAAGCCGTGCACGACACCGATCACCGCGGCGCTCGCCGGGCTGCGCGCGCTCGGGGCGCGCCGGATCGCGCTCCTGACGCCCTATATCGACGAGATCAACCAGTCGATGCGCCGCTATATCGAGGCGCGCGGCATCGCGGTGGTCGCGATGGGCTCGTTCAACAACGGCAACGACAACGAGGTGGCACGCATCTCGGCCGCCTCGCTCGATGCCGCGATCCGCGAGCTCGGCGCCGAAAAGCAGGTCGATGCCGTCTTCGTCGCTTGCACGAGCCTGCGCATCGCCGCCCTCATCGAGGGCATCGAGACGCAGCTCGGCAAGCCGGTGATATCGAGCAATCATGCCATGGCTTGGCATGCCTTGCGGCTCGCCGGCTATGCCGAGCCGGTCGCCGGCTTCGGCCGGTTGTTCCGCCTCTAGCGACGCGTCGATTTAGCGCGTATCGCCGCGCGCCGGCGCCCAGGCCGGGCTCGCGCGCGCGGTGCTGCGCGCGGGCTCGGCGGCCGAGCCGCCGAACAGCGACTCGAGCCAGCCCGGTCCGCGTGCGACGACCGGACCGCTCGGCTCCGGTAGCGTCGGTGGCAGCCCCAGCCCAGGCGGCGGACTGGCCAGCGGCCGCACCGGCAGGCCCTGGCTCGCCGCCACCATGAAGGCCTTCCAGGTCTGTGCCGGCAACGTTCCCCCCGTCACCTTGTTCATCGGCGTATTGTCGTCGTTGCCGAGCCACACCCCGGCAACGAGATCGGCGGTGAAGCCGACAAAGAGCGCATCCCGCGAATCCTGCGTCGTTCCCGTCTTGCCCGCGGCTGGACGGTCGAGCGCCGCGCCCTTGCCGGTGCCACGGGTCATCACACCAGTCATCAGCTCGGTCATCTCGGCGGCGATGTCGGGGGCGATGGCGCGACCGAGGCCGCTGCCGCTGCGCTGAAACAGGATTTTGCCCCTGCGGTCGCGGATCTCGGCGATGCCGTGCGGCCAGACGCCCATCCCGCCATTGGCAAAGACGGCATAGGCGCCGGTCAACTCGAGCAGCGTCACCTCGCTCGTCCCGAGCGCCAGGCTCGCATCGTTGGTCAGCTCGGCGGTGATGCCGACGCGATGCGCCGCGGCGACGACGCGTGGCACGCCGGCACGCATTTCGACCTGGACGGCGACCGTGTTGATCGACTGGGCGAAAGCGTCGGCGACCGAGATGTCGCCGAGATAGCGGTTGGTGTAGTTGTGCGGCTGCCATTTGCCGATGCTGATCGGCCCGTCGACGAAGTGATTGCTCGGCTTGAGCCCGGCCTCGAGCCCGGCAAGGTAGACGAAGGGTTTGAAGGCGGAGCCGGGTTGGCGCAGCGCCTGGGTCGCGCGATTGAACTGGCTGCCGCCATAGTCGCGGCCGCCGACCATGGCACGCACCGCGCCGTCCGGCGTCATCGCGACGAGCGCCGCCTGCCCCGCCGCCGCTTTTTGGCCATCGCGCGTCAGCGTCTCGGCGACCGCCGCCTCGCCCGCCGCCTGAAGGCGGGCGTCGAGCGTGGTCACGACGGTGAGGTCCTGGTTGGCGATGCCGCCGAAATCGGCAAGCTGCTCGACGATCCAGTCGGCGAAATAGTGATTGTTGGAGCGGCTCGACGTGACCTCGGCGAGGCGCACGCTCTGCTGTGCCGCCGTCGTCGCCTGATCCTGGGTGATGAAGCCGGCATCGACCATGTTGGCGAGAACCTGCTCGGCGCGCGACGCCGCACGTTCCCGGTCGCGGGCGGGGCTGAACTTGGTCGGCGCCTTCAACAGCCCGGCGATGATCGCCGATTCGTAAAGCGTCACCTGGCGTGCCGATTTGCCGAAATAGCGATGCGCCGCGGCGTCGACGCCATAGGTGCCGGCGCCGAGATAGACCCGGTTGAGATAGATCTCGAGCAGTTGATCCTTGGTGAATTTGTGCTCGAGCCAGAGCGAGAGCTCCATCTCCTGGATCTTCCGCCCGAAGGTCCGCTCGGGCGTCAGGAAGAGATTCTTGGCGAGCTGCTGGGTGATCGTGCTGCCACCCTGGACGACATGGCCGGCGCGCAGGTTGATGAAGACGGCGCGGACGAGGCCGAACAAATCGATGCCGAAATGGCTGTAGAAGCGCCGGTCCTCGGTGGCGATGACAGCGTCGGGCAGGTATCTCGGCATCTCCCGCACGCTGACCGGATCGCCGAAGAGATCGCCGTAGGTCGCCAGCAGCGCGCCGTCGCTCGACACCAGCGTGATGCTCGGTCGCCGCTCGGCGCTCGGCAAATCGCCCGTCTCGGGTAGGGTCAAGGCGAAATAGCCGAAGACGGCGCTTAGCGCGGCGACGCCCCAGACGCCGGCGACGAGCGACCAGCGCAGCATCGCCCAGCCGAGACGCCGCCGCCAGCTGACAGCAGCGCGCGGCTTGGGCGCCGAGCGCTTGACGCGGCTGGGCTTGCTTGGCGCTGCCGGCATCTGCCGGCGATCTTCCGGATCGAGACGCAACTCGCGACGGCGCTCACTCATCGAGCGGTCTCGCCCATGCGCTGAATTCCAAGAACCGCCGGCCACATCGAAGCGAGGTCATTGCGTCAAGTCTATCACAGCCGGCAAGCGGCACGCGCGAGGAGAACTGCGGCGCCCACTAGGGCAGCCGATTTCGGTTTTTTCGTGGCGGCCACGGTGGCTTTGCGCGTAAAACGCGCTAGTGTCGCCGTCACCCGTCGCGGCGGAAGCGATCGTTGCCTGGAGCGTCCTGCGCATGAGCTTGTCCTCTTCCGGCCCGGTATCGCAGGCGCCCAGCGAGCCGGCTGCGACGGGCCTGCGTCCCAACTACCTCTCGCTGTTCGAAGTGGTCGGCCAATCGGTCGGAACCGTGGCGCCGGCGGGGGCGACGGCGCTGTCGATCGGCATGGTCTTCGCATCGGCCGGCAACGGTACGGCGCTCGCCTATGTCTTCGCCACCGTCACCTTGCTGCTCGTCGCCGCGAGCATCAACCAATTCGCCAGCCGCGGCGCTTCCGCCGGCGGGCTCTATATTTTCGCCGGCAGAGGCCTCGGCCCGACCCTCGGCGTCGTCACCGGCTGGTCGCTGCTCATCGCCTATCTCTTCACCGCGGCAGCGGTGATCGGCGGCGCGGTCAATTATCTGCTGTTGCTGGTGCATGACGTCGCCGCCATCGCCGGCGGCCGCGACCTCGCGGTCGGCTTCAGCATCATCATCGTCGCCCTCGCCTGGGCGCTGGCATATCGCGACATCCGCCTGGCGACGCGGACCTCGCTGTGGATCGGGGTCATAACGGTCGCGCTGATCATGCTGCTCGTCCTCGGCTCCCTTATCGTCAAGGGTCCGGCGCTCGATCCGGCGCAGCTTCGGCTCACCGGGGTTACCGCCGACCAGCTGCGCTTCGGTCTGGTGCTCGCTTTTTTCAGCTTCGCCGGATTCGAGAGCGCGACCGTGCTCGGCGGCGAGGCGAGCCGACCGCTGACCATCATCCCGCGCGCCGTCATGCTCAGCATCGCCGGCGTCGGCCTGCTCTTCGTCGTCAGCGCCTATGCCCTGGTCGGCGCCTTCCACGGCGTCGAGCCCGGCCTCGACAAGACGGCGGCGCCGCTCGATCTTCTCGCCCGCAACATTCGTCTCGGCGGCTTGCACAAGATCGCCGCGGCGGGGGTGGCGCTGAGCCTGTTCGCCTGCCTCCTGGGTAGCCTCAACGCCGCCGCCCGCGTGCTCCTTACCCTGTCGCGGCATGGCCTCTGCCACCCCGCCGCGGCGCATACCCATGCGATCAACGCAACGCCCTATATCGCGCTGACGATCGTCGCGGCGGCGGCGCTTGGCTTGTCGCTCGGTCTCACCGTCTTCGAGGTCGGGCTGCTCGCCGGTTTCGGCTATCTCGGCACCATCGCGACCTTTGGTTTTCTCGTCGCCTACGGCCTCGTCGCCGTGGCGGCGCCGTTCTATCTTCGGCGCATCGGCGCGCTCAGGCCGCGCCACACCGTCGCTGCCGCGGTCACCGTCATCCTCCTCCTGATACCGTTGGTCGGCAGCCTCTACCCCGCGCCGGCTTGGCCGGGCTCGCTGCTGTCCTCGCTGTTCGCCGTCCTGATCGGCCTCGGACTCGTCAGATTCTGGTGGCTGAGGCTGCGCGCGCCGCATTATCTGCTGCTCATGCGGAGCGATTTTCTCGGCGAGCAAAGGTGACGCCGCGGCGTGCCGCCCTGTCGGCCGGCCTCGCCTTGGCACTGACGCTGCCAGCGAGCGCCCAGCCGGACGGGCTGCCGCCCTCCTGCGCCGCGAGCAAGGAGCCCTTCACCGGGCTGATCCGCTGGGTCGTCGCGGAGGGCAGGCCCGAGACCCTGCCGGCGACCATCCTCGGCCTGCCGGGCGACGGCGAGGTCGCGGTCTTGCAGAAGGCCTATCGCAACCCGGCGACGCATCTCGTGCACGCCGTCGACGTCAACGTCGCCGACGGCCGCTGCGACGTCGTCTTCATCATCGACGATGTCGGCCAGATCACCACCTGGGTGAGCGATGCCGGGGCGGCGATCACCCGGACGTTCCACCTCGGGCAAGGCGGCAACGAGCTCGTCCCGAACGACCGCTATGTCAGCGAGTACGAGACCATCAAGAGCTATTTCCTCGAACGGGTACCCGAGCGCTACGCCCCCTGAACTAGCGCATCGCATCGGAGACTTGCCCCGACCACGCCCGCGAGCTCCGCCGCACGCCGGCCGAGAGCGGCCGCTCCTCGTTGCGGATCGGCGAGAGCTCGATGCGCTGGCAATTCTTGCGGCCCTGCAGCAGGCAATCGTCGAGCTTGGAGAGCACCGCGAGCCGGTCGATGACGAAGAGGCTGATCAGCGAGAGCAGGAGCGTGATCGCCAGCCCCGCCAGGCTGGCGGTGAAGCGATCCTCCTCCTCGTCGCGCTCGCGCGCCGTCATCATCGGTTGCCTTTCCCGGGCCATCAGGCGATCGGCGCCATCTGGCGGGGATCGAACTCGAGCCAGATCTTCTCGCCGACCTCGAAGATCTGCACCGGCGGCGTCGCGATCTTGAGGCGCAGCCCGCTCGCCGCCGGCGCCGCGAGATAGTCCCAGGATTCGCCGAGATAGGCACGCTCGACGATCTCGCCGGCGACGAAGCGGCCGCCATCCGGCGGCGCGGTCGCGGCGCGATGCAGCCGGATGCTCTGCGGCCGGACGGAGAACAGCACGTTGCGGTCGAGGCTGCGTCCGTCGCCCGCGAAGGCGTTGCGCGGCAGGGCGAATTGATCGAACAGCACCTGCGTCCCCTCGCAGCGCGCCTCGACGAAATTGGTGCGTCCGATGAAGCCGGCGACGAAGCGCGTCCGCGGCCGGTTGTAGATGGCATAGGGCGCGTCGATCTGCTCGATGCGCCCCTTGTTCATGACGGCGATGCGGTCCGAGGTCACCATCGCCTCGCCCTGATCGTGGGTGACGTAGACGGTGGTGAAATGGAAGGTGTCGTGCAGGCGGCGGATCTCGAAGCGCATCTCCTCGCGCAGATTGGCGTCGAGATTGGATAGCGGCTCGTCGAGCAGCAGCACGCGCGGCTGGATGACCATGGCGCGGGCGAGCGCGACGCGCTGCTGCTGGCCGCCCGAGAGCTCGGCGGGATAGCGCTCGGCGAGCGGGCCGAGCTGCACCGTATCGAGCATCTGGGCGACCTTCTTGCCGATCGTCGCGCGGTCGAGGCGGCGCAGCTGCAGGCCGAAGGCGACGTTCTCGGCCACCGTCATGTTCGGCCAGATGGCGTAGCTCTGGAAGATCATCGACATCTGCCGCCGCTCGGGCGGCAGCGCGGCGCCGGGCGACGAGATCACCGTGCCGTCCATGGCGATGCTGCCGGCGGTCGGATTGATGAAGCCGGCGATCATGCGCAAGGTCGTCGTCTTGCCGCAGCCTGACGGGCCGAGCAGCGAGACGAACTCGCCCGGCACGATGTCGAGGTTGAGCCGGTCGACGGCGACGAAGGCGCCAAAGGCGCAGCTCAGCTCGCGCAGCGCGAGGCGGGGCGGCCCGATATCGGCCTGTGCGGTTGCGGTTGCGGTGGTGGTGTCCATCATGATCTTCTCAACATGAAATCGCGGCCGATCAGCTTGTAGCCGGCGAGCACGATCAGGATGGTGACGCCGAGCAGGAAGAAGCCGAGCGCCGCCAGCGTCTCGAAATTGCCGTTCTCGCTGAGATCGAGCAGCATCACCGAGATGACCCGCGTCTTGGCGCCGACCAGGAAGATCGCCGTGCTGAGCTCGCGCGTCGCCGGAATGAAGACGAGGATCCACGAGCCGGCCAGGCTCTTCTTGAGCAGCGGCACGACGACCCGCGTCACCGCCTTGAGCCGGCTGCCGCCGAGGATGCGGACGGCCTCCTCCATCTCGGGGTTGATGGCGCGCAGGCCGCCCATGCAATTGACATAGGCGATCGGCAGGAAGCGCGTGGTGAAGGCGAGGATGATGATGAGCGCCGTGCCGTTGAGCGACAGCGGCGGCGGCGCATAGGCGGCGTAGAAGCCGATCGCCAGGACGATGCCGGGAACGACGAAGGGCGCCATGGCGAGGAAGGTCAGCGCCTGGCCGAAGGGGACGAGGCGGCGGCTGACGATATAGGCGATGCCGAGGCCGAGGACGATGGCGGCGCAGGCGGTGATCGCCGAGTAGGTGAAGCTGTGCAGGATGGTCTGCTGCGCGTTGTACTGCTCGAAGAGCAGATAGTGGAAATTGCCCAGGGTCAGGTTGTCGAGCGAGAAGCCGCGGCCCCAGGCCTTGCTGAAGGCGGCCTGTCCGAGCGCCGCGAAGGGCAGGAAGACGGCGAGCGAGCAGACCAGCAGCGCATAGGCGAGGAGGACGAAGCGGAAGGGGCCGGTCGGTGCCAGGCGCCGCCCGCCGCCCTTGCCGGTCAGCGCTATATAGCCCTTGCGGCCGAGGATGCGGCGCTGCAGCCAAAACAAGAAGCAGGTGATGAGGATCAAGGGAATGGCATAGGCGGAGGCCGCCTCGGCGCGCACGGGAAACTCGAAATACTGCCAGAGCTGCAGGGTCATCACGTTGATGCGCGCCGGCAGGGCGATGATCGCCGGCGTGCCGAACAGCGCCACCGCGTCGAGAAAGGTGATGATCGAGCCGCCGATGATGGCCGGCGTCACCAGCGGCAAGGTGACCTTGAAGATCGTGCGCAGGGCGCCGGCGCCGAGAATGTTGGCGGCCTCCTCCATCTCGGTGGAGACGAGGTCGAGCGCATCGCTGGCGAAGACGAAGATGTAGGGGAAGCTGTAGAGCGCGGTGACGAAGACGAGGCCGCCGAAACTATAGATGTTGCTGAAGCCGGTGCTGCTGCCGGTCACGGTCATCCAGATGCGGTTGAGCCAGCCGGCATTGGGACCGGCGAGCAGGATCCAGCCGATGGCGCCGAGATAGGACGGGGTGATGAAGGCGCCGAGGATGATGGCGCGCACGAAGCCCTTGCCCGGCATATCGGTGCGCGCCACCGCCCAGGCGATCGGCACGGCGAGGATGATGGCGACGATGGTGACGGCGACGCCGTAGAGCAGCGAGTTGAGCAGCGCCGACCAGCCGCGCAGATGTCCGTAGGCGATGACGTAGTTCGCCAAGGTGAGCTTGCCGCTATCGGTCGCCTCGAAGCTCGAGACGAGGAGGCGCAGCACCGGATTGACGACGAGGAAGAGCAGCACGAGGATGAGCGCCACCCAGAGCAGCATGACGGGCTCGAAGCGGCGGCGCCTGCGGGCGAGCCAGCTCAGCGGCTCCCCGGCGGCTTCCGCGATTACCGACTGCGCCATTCAGCCCCGCCCCCACGCTGCATTGCCGTCATGCGTCCCCAACGTCCTCCCCATCACATCCCGAAGACCTCTTTCCATTTCTCCTTGGTGCCCGGCATCTCCTTGGTGATCTCGTCGACCGGCGGGCTGATCACCTTGACCTCGGAAAGCGGCTTGGCGCCCGGGGCCGGCGGCACGTCGGCGCGCAGCGACTGCTCGAAATTGTCGGCGACCAGCTTGGAATACTCGTAGCCCAGCATGAAATCGACGAAGAGCTTGCCGGCATTCTGGTTCTTCGCCCCCTTGATGATCCCCGACGGCGCCAGCACGGCGACGGCGCCGTCGGTCGGATAGACGACGGCGATCGGGTTGCCCTTGGCGGCGTTGCGCAAGGCGGTCGAGGCGCTGCCCAGCCCGACCATGCGCTCGCCCGAGTTGAGCACGGTCACCGCATCGTCGATCGAGCGGCCGACCTGCGGCTTCTGCGCGTTGAGCTTGGTGAAATAATCCCAGCCATAGAGCTTGGCGAGGGCCAGCGACCACACGCCGACCATGCCGCTGAAGCTCGGGCTGCCGACCGTCACCTGGTCCTTCCATTTCGGGTCGAGGAGATCGGGCCAGTTCTTCGGCGCATCCGCCGCCTTCACCTTGTTGGTGTTGTAGATGATGGCGGCGAGGCTGGCCCAGGTCACGTAATAATAGCCGTCCGGGTCGATATTCTGAAACGCCGGCACGACCTTGGTCGCGTTGTCCGGCGCGAATTTCACCAGCGCGCCCTTCTCCTTCAGATAGATGAAATGGCTGGCATCGGTCGAGGTGAAGACGTCGGATTGCACCTCGCCGGATTTGATGTCCTGCAGCACGCGCTGGAAGGCGACTTGCGAGGTCGTCTTGGTGACGTCGACCCGGATGCCGGGATATTTCGCCGCGAAGGCCTGGCCGACCTTCTCGCACAGCGCCTGGTCCATCACGCCGGAATACCAGGTCAGCGTGCCTTCCTTCTTGGCCGCCGCGTAGAGCTTTTCCTGCTCGGATTGCGCGCCGGCGCCCGAAGCGCCGGCGGCGGCCACGAAGACGGCGGCGACGAGGGCGGCGATCCATCTCCCTTGTATCGTCATGTCGGCATCCTCCCCATGCTTGCGTGTTGCGGGCATTATATGGCTCGCCGGCCCGGAGCATAGTGCCTCTCGGACCCGTGGCCCCACCCCGGTTTCTTGAAATTTTCTGTCCCTCGCCTGTAAACAACAGGCAAAGAACAGGCGGACGGTGGTATCCCGCTCATTCGATTTCTCCATATAGGCGAGTCACCAGCACCTTCGCCCAGGCCTGGAATTCCGGGCCGAGCCCCTCCCAGCCGCCGCGCTTAAGGCGGTAGGACAGGCGCCTCGCGTCGAGCTGCTCGGCATCGCTGAGGGCGCGGGCCCGCCGCGCGGCGAAAGCGTCCTCCAGCCGCCACAGCCTTGCATCGGCGCGCATCGCCGCGCCTCACGCGAAATCGTCGCCGGCACGCGCGGGCGTGCCGAGCGGCGCGGCGAGCTCTTCTTCCGTATACGGCACGGCGTCCTCGTCCGGCGGCGACAGGCGCAGGCGGCGCTCGCTCGCCACCAGCTCGCGCGACGCCTCCTCGAGCCGCGTCAGGCGACGCTGCAGATCGACGGTCTCGACGGTGCGGCGCTGCGCCTCGATCACCTCGGCGAGGTCGGTCGCCTCAAGCGGCGAGATGACGCCCTCGGCGACGGCGCGGATCGTCGCCTCCAGCGAGGCGGCGATCCCGTCCATATCGCCGCCTTCCGGGAGATCGAGCTGGATCCGCCGGCCGCGCGCCGCCGGCAGGAGGCGGGTGATGCAGAGACGCAGGAGATTGGCATCGCCGTCCATCGCCAGGCCGATCGCCTCGGCGGTCAGCCGCTCGAGCGCCCCTTCGAGCAGCGCCTCGGCGGCCAGGGTCGCCTTGTTGCGCGAGCCCGGGGGCCGGCCGGCGGGATTTCCGGATTGGCCTTTCTGGAACTGGCCGGGATTGGCGGCGGAGGGTGGAATATGCTCGGACATGGCGTACCTCGGTCAGGTTAGACCGGATACGATAGTTCCGTATTGGAAAACATGTCAAGCAAAAACGGCTATTTTATGTCCATTTTAATCACGGGTGTTGCAACGAGGCAACCACAGGGAAGTTGGCTCTGGGCGTCATCTTTCAGCGGCGCGAATGTCGGGTTCGATCCCATTGCGGAGTTTCGGGCGGCGGAATTTCAAGGCTGTTTTTTGCCAAAAGCGGTCGCTCGGTCGTGCTCAACCAGAGCGATCCCGGCGCCCTGGAGGAGCGCTTCCTTGGGCTGAAGCCCGCGCTCGAAGCCGCCGTCCGCAACCACGACGCCCTGTGACGTCGGGATTGAGACGCGACGAGCATGACGGAATCCCGCAGACTCCTCGCGACGCCCCCCGCAATCGTCGGATCGGTGAAAAGTGCGCGCGGTACGGAGGTCCTTTGACCGCGGCTCGCATTTGGCTCGACCGATACACACCTTTGGCCCAGTAGCGGACCAAATCTGAGGCCGCAGCGATGCAAAAGCACACTTTGCCGGCGCTCCTGGGCAAATGCCGGGGCATTCGCAGCTGGACAGAAGCAGGAGGCCCAGAGGCGCGGCACGCCCTTGCTGCGTGCGGCGAATCCGATATTCCCGCGCATCATGTAACCAAATCGGCGCCCCATCCGAACTCCTTGCATCCGGGGAAAGGAGCGGGACTTGCGGAGTGCGGCGGCATTGCAGCCTCGGGGATACAGCGCCGTGGTGCAGCGGCAGAGTAGCCGTGGCGCCGGCGCGGATAACCGCGCGTGGGACGCGATGATGGTCGCGGCTCAGGGGGGTAATGCGTCAAGCTATCATCGCCTCCTCTCCGAGCTGGCCGCCTGGTTGCGACGCTATTATGCGCGGCGGCTGCCACCGGCGATGATCGATGATGCGATCCAAGACACCCTCATCGCGATCCATGAGAAGCGGCATACCTACGACCCCTCCCGCCCGTTCGGCGCGTGGCTCGTCGCCATCGCGCGCTACAAATGGATCGATGCGCTGCGGTCCTTGAAGGCGAAACCGACCGAGGCGCTGTACGACGACATTCCCGTCCCCGACCGCGAAGAGGTGATTACGAGTGCCTGGTCTCTCGAACGGTTGCTGGCGACGCTCAAGCCGGCACAATCTCAGGTGATCCGTCTCGTCAAGCTGGAGGGGCTCAGCATCGAAGAGGCATCCAAAGCCACCGGCCAGTCCGCTTCGCTCGTCAAGGTGAACATCCATCGCGGCCTTAAACGATTGACTTCACTCCTTCGGAGCGAGTCCGATGCCGACTGACCAGCTCATCGACCGCCTTGCCAACGAGCTGAAGCCGGTGCGTCGCCGGACGGGCTGGAGCGACGCGCTTGTCCTCCTTGTGCTGTGCGCCATCGAGCTCGGCCTGTTTCTCGTCACGGGCATGATGCGGTCCGACATGCCGATGGCGATGCACCTCCCTTCATTCTGGTGGAAGCTCGCGAGCCTCGGCCTCATCGGACTGGTCAGCGGCACCGTCGCAATCGTGTCGCTCGATCCCGTGCGCTCGCCGCGTCGGGGCCTGCGCTGGATTGCGGCGCTGATCGCGGCGTGCCTGGCGAGCGGATGGCTACTCGACGCGTCGCGCGATGGGTTTTCGACCCTGATAAGCCGCCTCGATTGGGTCAACGGCCTGCAATGTGTCTACGAGATGGCGGTCCTTTCAGTGCCAGCAGTCATCGGCCTCGGCTTGCTGATGCGGCGCGGCGCGCCGACGGATCACGCCGGAACGGCACTAGCCGCGGGTTTGGCGGGCGCGGCATGGGGCGCCTTCGTCTTCGTGTTCGCCTGCCCCTTTGACGATCCTCTCTATGTCGCGGTCTGGTATTCACTCGGCTGCGGCGCCGTCACACTGTTCGCTCGATTAACGCTGCCGCGCTTGACCCATTGGTAACCCGGGGCTGCCGAAGTCCGGCGGATTTTTCTCTGCCGCGTTTGATCTGCGCTTGGCGGCTTGGCGGCCTGCTGGTCGCCATGGAAACGAAGTGCATCGTCCAGCCCTGGCCTGAACATCGCTGCTGCAGCGTGCTCGCGTCGTGCTGATCTGAAGACTCCGGACGAGCGAAATACACGGCCTCACGCCTGGTTCGCCCAAAAAGCCCAACACCCGTCAGGCTGCTCCGTCGATCGCGGCAGAGAATCACGAACGTGAAACCGATCATGATCCATGCGCTGTAACCAACCGTCGACGAGGCCCGAAAGTAGGACTGTGCGCCACACGGCACACGAACCGACGACAACCGGAGTGAGAGATATGTCAGTACGAAACAAAGTA
>WNFM01359835.1_pt1 | contig 27029 bp, 14 predicted proteins | sample 5400271 | NCBI WGS metagenome assembly WNFM01 (sample SAMN13153352, study PRJNA577476) | soil metagenome | isolation source: 60 cm saprolite on Douglas fir-dominated hillslope | place: USA:California | collected 2013-09-17 | reverse complement strand
GACGCAAGACGTTGCTGGAAGCGGTCCTGCAATTGCTTTGCGAATTCCTGCCAGGACGCCGGCGCTGTCGACGCGGAACGGTAGTCAGTGTCCTGCGCAGCAACAGATGATGCCCCCGCTCCGAGCCCAGCCGTGAGGAATCCGGTCACCGCACCGAGCGACCAGAAGATCTTCTTCCACCATCCCATACGGCTGTTATTATTGCTGACGGCGTCGGGCTTCATCGTCATCCGTTCCCTGAGAGCCGCCGAACCCCAAGAATTCGACAACAATGATGGAGGGCTGGTCGTTGCCGTTTGATTGAGTTGGCAGCCCCGTTTGCTGGGTGGCGGCGGTTGCATTCGATGCCGCCAGCGCGCCGCTGATATTCGGGGCCTGCACCGTCGGTATGCCTGAGGTCGTCCCCTGCACCTGGATATTGGCGGCGTTGACGATCTGCAGCGCGGCGAGGTTGAGGTTGCCGGAGACGCGGATGCCCGCTTCGCCCGCATCGATGGTGCCGAGCGGCGCGATCAGGTCGATATTGCCGGGCGGCAAGCCCGCGATCGGGCTGAGCGTACCGATGCCGGCGCCGCTGCTCGGCACCACTGGCGCCAGCGTGACGTTGCCATAGTTGTCGTAGTTCCGCCGCGGCGGGGTGAACAGCACGGTGGTCTTCGATCCGCGGCCGGCGTTGATATCGCCGGTCGCCGACCAGCCCAGGATGTTGCCGCCTTTCGTCGTCAGGATTCGGCTCTGGCCGAGCAGGATGCTGCCGAGCGAATAGATGTCGATGTCGCCGCTGCCCTGGGTGACCACGCCGGACGATGCCCCGGGAACGGTGCCTTCGGCGCCCAGTGTCGTGGTGCCGCCGGGCGTGAGGATCTGGATCGCACCGCCAAAATTGGTGTGGATGCCGGAGTCCGAAAAAGCCGCCGTGTTGTTGGCGTTGAGCACGGGATCGATCCGACCGGCACTGTTGACCGAAACATTGCCGCTGAACATCGTCACATTGCCGGAATAAGTGATCGGCTGGCCGGAGACGTCCTTGTCCGGGAATAGCGCGGCGATCGCATTGCGGCCGCGCAGATAACTGTTGAAGCGCGGACTGGCCGGATTGTTGTATTCACGCCCGCCGGCCTGCAACTCTTCAAAGTAGACTTGGCGGATGAAGACGTCCTGCTGCATGGCAGGCAGCGCATTGAAGTAAGCCACGGCATCGCCGGCGCTGGTCGCGGTGTAGCCGAAGCGGTCCTTGAGCCAGGCTGCAAGTTCGGTGTCGTAGGTCTCGACGGCCTTGCCCGGCTGGTTGGCGAGGGTATCGCTGGTGCTAATCCGGACCGTTCTTGCCCACGCCCGCCATCAACGTGATGCCCGCGCCACTGTCGTTATTCTGCTGCGTGACGTTGACGAGCGGCCCGATGCTGGTCAGCGTGCCCCGGTTGCCCGCGTAGAAATTGCGGCCCGCCTCGACATCGAGAAGCCCTGGGCCGCCGACGGCGAAGTTCGAATAGATGATGTTGCGTCCGGCATGCACCAGCGAAATATCGGTGGAGCTGAGGTTGAGGAAGAAATTGCCGGCCGTCTTGGCAAAGCCATTGTTATTTGAACCGGCGGCGCTCGCGGCCGGCAGATTGAGCGGCGCGCCGGAGCTGACGATATCGCGGCCGGCGAACATCCAAACCGGCTTGGCGCCGATATACCAGATGGTCGGAGATATGGTGGAGTTCACCGGATCCCAGGTCAAGACCTCGCCGATCTGCAGATCGACGATGTCACCGGTGTTGGCATAGATGCGGATCGGCTGGGTGTCGTTCTGATGCAGATTGCCGGTGGTCACGATGGTATCGGGACCGAACGCGAACAGCATGTTCGCGGCGCCGGGGTTGGCATTGCCGGGGTAGCCGTTCGGATTGAGGTTGCTGACGGTGTTGTCGATGCTCAGGAAGGCGACGTTGAACGGCGTCGCCAATACGCTCGGGTCGGCGCCCGACATGTCGAGAATATTGTTGTTTCCATAGATCGAGCCGCCGGCGAGCACATTGAGCTGTCCGATGGCGGACGGCGCCAGCTCGATGGCCGGCATCGCCCCTCCGGAACTGTTGTTGAAATAGATATTGCCCTGCGCCGCGACGGCGGAGAAGCTGCCGGGAAGCAACAGCCGACCATTGTCGGTGACGCCAATGTTGCCGCTGGCGGAGATCGGGGTGCTGCCGCCTTGATCCAGCAACAGGCCGTTGGGTGTCAGATTGCCGCCCGCGGAAAACAGGTTGATCGCGGTCGACGGCGTCCACAGCGAGAACCAGCTATTGCCACCCTTGGTGGTGCTGACGGGCGCACCATTGACGATCGCGCTGTAGGGCGTGGAGTTCTGCTGCAACACCCGGCCCGCATCGCCGGCGCCGGCAAACACCAGATCGCCGCGTGTGGCGAGAGTCACCGTGCCATCGCCGGGGATGATGCCAAGGCCGCCGCTGAAGGATGCGGACGCCGCGGCCTGCGGATCGAGCCCGCGCGGATCGAGCGCATCCGCCGTACCGTAGTTCACGCCGATACTACCGATGGAGGCTGCCGCCACATTGATGTCACCACGTAAATTGACCAGCACCCCGGACATATTGTTGCTGGATATACCGTTAGTTGCCGGGTTGATCGCGCCGCCGGCTTTCAGCGTCACGTCGCCGCCGCCGGTCTGAACCAGCCGCCCGTCCGCCGTGACCCGCCCGGTACTGGCGATGACGATATCCAATCCAGCGGACGCATCGGGGTTGATCGAGGTGCCGAGACTCGTGCCGGCCGAGCCACCGACCAGAACGCTCACATTGCCGCCGCCGAGAGTACCGATGCCGGTGAAGCCGGTGAGAGTAGGCGTTGTATTCATCGGCCGGACGCTGCCGGCGCTCGGCAGCACATAGGTGCCGAAATTGATCCACCACGCCGCAGGTTGGCCAACGATGGCGCCGCCTTGCCGCCACAGCCAGTCGCCGACCGCCGCGCTGTCGAGGAAATGGCCGAGAGCCGAATTACCAGCCTGGAGGTTGCCGGAAAGATTGCCCTGCACCGCGATGAAGACGTCGCCGCCGCCTACGGGATAATTGGCCTGATAGAGGCTCGCGACGGCGGCGGTGTAAGTGTTGTTGTAGGCGCGGCCCAACAGCGTCCCGTCCCGCGCGGTCCCACGCGGGAGATTGTAGGGATCGCTGCCGTTGGCACCGATGCCCGAAGCTTGGGCGCCGGCGGTGTAAATGCCGTAGAGCGAACCCTGAGTGAAATCGCCGCCGGCGAGAAGGTCGAGATCGCCGGTGCCGGTGCGCAGCACGCTGAACGATGGCGCATTGAGCGACGAGCCGCCGCCGTAATGCAGATCGTCGAGGACGAGGTTGCCGCTGCCGTTCAGCGCCGCCGCCGGGAGAAGGACGCGGGTGTCGGCGGCGCCGAGATCGGCGCCCGACGCCAGCCGCAGCGACCAGGATTGGCTTCCGGCCGGCAACAGTTGTGCCGCCGCCCATATCTTGCCTTGGGTGCCGTCGCTGCCGGTCGGGCGTAGCGTTATGTTTGGCGCCGAACTGACGACAATGGTCGAATATTTCGGGATGATGTCTCCAGGGACCAGATTGGCGACGTCGGAGAGTGTGATGGAGCTGCCACTGATATAGTTGAACAGCGGCGTCCCGGCAGGGATTGTCGCCGCACCGATTCGGTTTGCGGGCGTCGCGACTGTTGTCCCTGCGCCAAATACGGTGCCCGCGGGCAGCACCTGCGTTATTGTGTCTCCCTTCGAATAGAGCCGAGTTCCCAGGCTGTCATAAATCGGCGCGGTTGCAACCGTTCCGATTTCCGTGAAATCGTTTGCCAAGGTGAATTGGAAGGGAATGGCGACGCCGTTCTGGAGGTACATCGAACCCCCGCGGGCCTGACCGGCTTGGTCCGAAACCTTCACCGCGTAACCCAAGGTGACGGGATTGCCAAAATCGTCGCTCGTCGAGAGAATGCTACCCGCGTCCAGTCGGACCGGCGCGGTAACCGTGATCAGCGAATTGACGGGACCGCTCGAAATTCCGGACAGTACCGTGCTGCCCGACGGGATGGTGTCGCCTGTCTTGAGACTCGCCGACGCAGTCAGCGTCAGGTTCCGCGCGAACATCTTGAGCGGCGTGCCCGCGGGCACCAGCATCCCCGTGATTTCAACCGGCTGCGGCAGCATGGTCCCAGCAGCTAGCGTCGAGCCGACTGGAATCGTGAACCCTGCCGGCAGGATCGTGCCCTTGGGAATGACCGGACCGGACGGCGGCGTAATATCGGCGGTCGTGGTCCAGTTCGTCGACAAGGTGAAGGCGACGGAGGTCGTCACCGCGATCGAAATCGGCACGTTGGCCGCGATCGCGTTGGCGTCGATGGTGACATCGTAGGTCAGCGTCGCGCCGCTGTTGACGGGAATGGTCGTGCCGACCCCGATCGTGACCGCCTGCGAAGCGGTGGCGTTGCTGGTCAGCGTCGTGCCCGACGCGATCGTCCATCCGCTGTCATCGGGCGTCGACGGCGCCGCGCCGAAGCCGTCGGTGATACTGCCGTTGACGTTGAGATTGCCGCCGGCGCGCAGAATGAGCACACCCGGTTCGCCCGAGCCGTAGACACCGGCCTGGACACCGGGGCCATAACGGTAGCCGGCGAGATTGATGTCGCCTGACACCGTGAGATTGCCGTTCGGCGTCGCGCTGTCGATCTCGACGCCCGGCCGCAGATGGAACGCGGAGCCGTAGGCCGTCAACCCGGCCAATTTGTTTTGCAGTCCCGATGTCAGGTTACCGGCAGCGACGTTCCCGCCATAGGCCGCCGTCATGAACGCCCGGCTTTGCGTGTCGATCTGGTTGAGGCCGACATAGCCAGCGTTGGCGCCGCCAGTCGCGACAGGCGTGGTGTCTCCGTTGTCCTGCACGATGGTGCCGTTGGCGTCGGTCGGACTGTAGGTCCAGAACGCGTTGACCGCGACGCTCTTCGCGCCCTTGATGTTGAGCGGACCGGCTGCATTGATCTTTATGTCGCCGGATGTCTCTGCCGTGCGCGCGGCATTGAGATTGATCGTGCCCTGCGACGCCAGCAGCACGCCTTGCGGTGAGGTCACGCTGACATCCATCGTACTGCCGGCGGCAAGCGTCAGCGTGCCGGTGGTCGAGGTCAGTTCGATCGTTGCCTTGTTCTTGGCGTCGATGGGCGCACCGTAGCTGTCGACCTGCAGGATCGTGCCATGGGCATCGAGAGAGCCCGTCGACGCCAGCGTCAGATCGTTCTTCGCCGCGAGGCGAATGGTCCCCGGCGTCGCCCCGTGGGCATCGATGGTACCGTTGATGGTCAGGCTGCCGTTGTCGATCGAGATGCCGACCGAATGCGCCTTGATGGTGCCATTGACGGTGAGATCGCCCTGCTTGATGTCGAAGCTGCGCGCGCCATAGACCTGCCCGGCGTCGAGCATCGCATTCACTGCGGCGAAGTCGCCGATCGACTGCGCCGCGACCGAGAACGAGCCGGCGCTATAGCCGCCGGTGCTGGCGCCGTTGAGCTGGCCGTTCAAGGTCACATTGCCGGTCGCCGCGCTGAGCGAAAGCGAGCCCGCATTGTTGTTGGCCGCCGACACATCGACCAGGACGCCCTGGGCCTCGACGATCGAGCCCTGCGCCGAGGTCAGGCTGACATCGCCGCCCCAGCTATAGACCAGCTTGTCGTTCATCTTGACGGCCTGGCCGGCGAGGTCGAGCTTCGTGCCGCCGAGCAGGTTGATATCGTTGGTGGCCCTGGCGACGAGCTTGCCGCTCGGCAACTGGATGCTGGCCGCGATGTTGATGGCGCTGGCGTTGAGATCGACTTCCGCGCCCAGCGTATGCGACGTCGCGGTGCTCGTAGCCGCACCGGCCACCGGCGCGACGGTCAGGATGCCGCCCGCCGTGTAGGACATGACCGAGCCCGCGGCACCGGTCACAACAGGCGTTTGCAGGTTGAGATTGCCGCCGGTGCCCGGCGCGCCATAGGTGGCGCCCGGAGCCTGGTAGAATGACAGGCTCTGCTTGCCATTGGCGGAGATTTCGCCGGCCTTCAAATTCACAGTGGAGAAGCCGTAGATCTGGCGGGCAAGGGTCGACGCGGCATTGGAGTTCGGCACCACATTGGGGGCATTGCCGAACACGATTCTGTCGGCGACGAGGTTCAAGGTGCCGGCGCCGTTGCCCGGTCCGTTGGTCGCGACACCGGGAGGCGGCGCGCTGATGTTGCCGCCTGCCCCACCGCTGAGTGTCACGCCGTTCCAATACAGGCTGCTCATGGTCAGGGTGGCGCTGTCGGAGCCCGCGCCATAGCCATAGATGGCCGGGGTGTTGAGGATCAGCGACAGGTCGGCCTTGCCGGTGGCCGGATTAACGACGGAGAGATCGACCGAGCCGAAAATATTGAGCGACTGCGACGCGCCCAAAATCAAACCCTTGAGCGCCGGCGCACCGGTCGAAGGATCGCCGCGCAACAATTGATTGAGAAATGCCTGGGACAATAACAAACCGGTCGGCACCGTCGCGCCCGCCATCACCGAGGGATCGCCGAGATTGATCGAGGAGACGCTCAGATCGAGATAGGCCGCGCCGAGACGAGCGGCCGGATCGATCGCCACTGCGCCCGTCGTCGCAAACCCGACGGTGCCTTCCGAATAAAGCCTGGCGCCGGCGCCGATGGTGATCACCGCCGTTCCCAGGATGTCGCCGCCGATGTTGAGATAGCCGTTGGAGACCGCCAGCATGGAGATGCCGCCGGGCTGATAGACATAGCCGGCGGTCGAATCGAACGGCGCCGCGCCCGCGCCGATGGTGTTGATCGCAGCGCCGGATTCCACCGTGATCTGGCCTGTGGCCAGAAGGAACACCTCGCCCGCCGACAGGGTCGCGCCGCTGCGCACGATGACGGAGTTTGCCGCACCGAAGCCGAAATTGACGCGCGGATTGCCATAACCGCCAACCGGCGCGCCGCCGATCGACAGGCGGCTTGCACCCAGCGCGTCCAGAGCGCTCGCGGTCAGCGACACACCGGTAAAGCCCGCGGTCGGCGCCGACGCCACGATCTCAAAATTGGGACCGGTGATGATGGCCTGGCCGCCATAGCCGCCCGCCGCGGGCTGGAACAGCACAGTGCCGTCAATGGCGAGCGCCCGCGACGTCGTCGTGCTGTAGTCGATAGTGGGATAGGCAAGCTGGAGCGACTTGGCATCCATCGGCAGGAACGGACGCAACTGGTTGAGCGTCGCCGCCTGGGCGATGGCAAAATCGCTGTAGCCGGTTTCGTTAAAGGACGAATAGGTCCGCACCTTGGCGGCCGACGTCAGCAGTACTTGATTAGGCAGTGCGTTACGGGCCGTCGTGTTCGCGATGCTCATCAACCCGGTGGTCAAATACGTACCGTTCGGCAACACTCCCGTGCCGGTGGGAACCGTGGTCGCGGCGCCGATCTCGACGCGGAACGCGCCCGGCAGCAAAGCGTAGTTCGACGGCAGCAGGGTATAGGTCCCGGCCGGCAGGCCCGGCACATCAGATGCAATCGTAATCTGCTGGCCGACCATCGGATCGCCCGCGCCGTTTTCCGCGTTCTTCGGCGCATAACTGCCGTCGTAGCTTGGGACGATCGCATAGACCTTGTTGCCTGCCGCGCTGTAGGTGTTGGAGGGATTGGCCTTGACGAGCGGGGTGCTCAACACGTTGACCGACCCGCCGCGCCCACTGACGAATCCGGCGCCGGTCAGGGTGCCGCCGCCGGACAGATCGAGGATCGCCCCCGGCTTCTCGGAAATGGAGATGGCGGAAACCGTGATGCCGACGGTGTTGCCCGTCGTGGCCGTCACGGCTGCGCCGTTGTAAGTATAGGTGGTGCCGTCGGCGGTGCCGCCATACGGCATGACCAGACCGTTGCCGCTGACCGAGGTGATGCTGCCGGGCAGGAAATTGACGGCCTGGGTGGTGTCGGGGATTGGGAATATCGGGTCTGGCACTTGTCCGCCCAGAGTCAGATTGCCAAGCGGCACGCGCACCACCCCGCCCTGGTTGATGGTCGTGGCGTAGAGACCTAAACTGCCAAACACCGAGAACGGCATGGCGGGCGTCGTGCCGTCGACGCGGTTGATGGTGATGATACCGTTTGGCGAAAGCACTCCGTTGTTGACGTTCGTCGGATAGCCAGCAGCGACATCGGCTTTGGTGCCTGAGGTCGGGTAAAGCTGCTCGGCAGTGAACACCAGGTTGCCGCCCGAGGAGAGAGTGGACTTGATTCCCGAGCCCGACGTCGTCACCGTCGGTGCGGTGAAACGAATGTCGCCCTTGCTGATGAAATCTGTCTCGGCAAATCCGGCATAGTCGTAGTTGACGGTGGCACCGCTGAGAAGGCCGATCGATCCGCTGGTGCCGAAGGTGACGGAGTTCTGGATGTCGATCAGGTCGGCCGCGATGGTGAGCTTTCCTGTCGCGGTCTGTTGCGAGGGCGCCCCGAGGCCGGGAGAGTAAAAGAAAGATGCGTCTACAGTGGTAGTGCCACTCAAAAGAACATAAGGCGCGGTGATGGTCACGTTGGCGCTGGGATTGGTATCCGACAGAGCCCCTTGATAGAAGGCGATGCTCTGGGCGGCCTTGAGATTGACGTTGCCGCTGAACACGATGGCGCTGCGCGCGAACAACGATACATTGTCAAAACCGCCTGCGGCGATTCCGTCGGCGCTGAACTTTGCCGATCCGACCGTCAGCGACGCATCGAGGGTCCCGGGCGCAAGGTTTGTCGGCAACTGCGGACCGCCGTCCGATTGCGTGATGGTGATGGTACGGAGAACCCGTTGACTGTCGGACAAGAATGAGCTGGAAGTAAAAATCGGGGTTTCCAGGATCACGCCCAGCGTGCCGCCGCTGGCGCCCGCACCGCCGGCGTTGGCGCGAATTTTCCCATCCACATAGATGCCGTCGTAAGAGCTGAGCGCGATCGAACCGCCATTGCCGGCGATCGTCAAGAGCTGGCTCGGCGTTGCGGGATTGGTGCCTGCAGCCAGATCGATCGTCGCGCTCGCGCCCGATGCATCAAGCACCGCATGAGGCCGGACGATAATGAAGGCGTCGGTTGACGGCGTGACGCCTTTGGTGTCGAAGCTGGTCGCGCTTGCGGTATTGCCGAGCGTGATCGAACCGCCATTCGGAGCGAGGCCATAGGCCCGGCCGGCAAAATCGAGCGACGTGTAAGCTTGGCCCGACACATCGAGCCTGGCGTTGTCGCCGATCCAGATCGACAGCGCGCCGGTATCGAAATTGCTCGTGGCGTTTGAGTTTGAGAGGGATAGAATTTCCGCGCTGTGATCGTTGACGATGGCAATCGATCCGCCATGCGCAGTAAGCATGCCATCGACGGTGATCTGGCCAAACGCCTCGATGCGAATCGATTGGCCGGGATCGACGCCGAGTTGCGCGCCGGTGCCGATGGTCAGGGTGCCTCCGGTTACGTTTGCGTTGCCGGCATTGATGGCGGAGTTCAGCACCAGGCTGCCGCCGGTGCGCTGCACCAGCTTCGCGGTGAACGGATTAGTCTGATAGAGCGGCGGCAGCCAGAGTTGCAACGCTGCTGCGGGATCGCTGCCGGTCGCCGCGTTGTAGCTTTGCGAGGTGACTTGATAGACTGGAACGACGACGTTGATGTTTTGAGGTTGGCTTGCGGTTGCGGCAGCGACATCGACGCTAGTAGAACCGGTGATATTGTAGCTCGAAAAGCCTGTGGTGAAAAACGACGATGGCAGCACAAGCTGCCCCGGTGCGGTTGCGGTGACATTGTCGCCAATCAGCACCGACGAGGTCAGGAGCGTCAACGTCGCTCCCCCGGTCACGCCGTAGCCGCGGATCGTGCCCGCGATCACAGGTAATGCAGTGCCAATGGTGCCGTTAAACGTATCGTTGGCGATGAGCGTGACATTGCCGCCCTTGCCGCCCTTGGTCTTGCCGGTTGAAAGGATGGCGCCGCCCGAGGACAGGTCGATGGTGCTGCCCGCGGCGAGTGAGATGCCTTGCGTGGAATCAAAGGTGACATTGCCACCGTTGACGAAAGCGAGGCCGGAGACATTGCCGGGATCGAGCAGCGCATTGGTCCATACGCCGCGGGTGTCGATCGTCGCGCTGGTTTCCAGCGTCAGTTGCGCCAGCCCGACCGGCGGCGTCAGCGCGATGGTATTGGCGCCGGCAAGATCGGGCTTGAGGATATTGGTGACAGTGACGCTGCCCGAGGGCGCGGTGACGTTGGCGGCGATGTCGACGGTCGGCGAGACGAGCTTGACCTGCGCGCCCGGCGCGAAGGAAAGCGGCGCCTCGATGGTGACCGAACCGTTGGTCGCGACACTCAATCCGCCGAGGCCCGATCGGGTGATTGGGGCCGCGTTGAAATACGCCGTGTTGGCGACATCGGACGGAAGCGCGGTGCCGGCCGAGAGCGAGCCGGCGACGGAGGTGCCCTCGGCCCCGAAAACAACCTCGGTGGAGTAGGCATTGAACAGCCCGGTGGCGTTGTAGCGTCCGAGCGCCAGCGTGCCCGCGAGCGGCGTGGTGTTTTGACTGAGTTTGTAGCCATCGGTGACGCCGGCAGGCCGGGCACTGGCCTGGCGCGTGCCGGTGACGACATCGGCGACGATATTGCCCTCGAACACCGAGGTCGGGGTCGACAGGATCAAGCTGCCGGCGTCGCGGCCGACGACGTAGCCGTCCTCATAGCGCGAACTGGTCGAGCCCTTGCCGAACGGATTGCTCCAGGTCTCGGTCAGGCTCGGATCGATCTTGCCGTTGATCATGTGGGTGCGGGTGAAGCCGCCGGCCAGCCCGGTAAACGTCATGTTGGCCGGGGCGTTGTCGACGCTGTAGATGAGGCCGTCGGCGCCACGCAGGTTGGTCGAAAGGATGTTGCCGCCGGCATAGCTGACCGAACCGCCGGAGATGTTGAAGGTCGAGCCCTGTTGCGCCACCACCTGCGGCGCCGCCAGCGTGATCGTGCCGCCGAGCGCGGTCCACTCGCCGATGGTGTGGGGCGTAGTGTTGAGATAGCCGGAGACCTCGAGCAGGCCGCCCGGGGTGTAGTAGCGGTCGGTGGCATAGCCGCCGGTGCCGGCCGGCACCAAGATCAAGCTGCGCACGTCGATCCAGACGGTCTTGTTGGACAGCACGCCGCTGTCGCGATTCACAGGCGAGTCGCGCAGTTCGTTGCCCTGGATGTTAACCGAGATCTGGTTCGACGACATCGGCAGCGCTACGCCCTGCACGCCCGAGACGTCGATGGTCGATCCGGTCTCGGCAAACACCCGCTGGCCGGCGCTGACCGAGACCTGGCCGCCCTGCGCCATCGTCTGCGAGCCGTTCCGGAAATTGACGGTGCCGCCGGTGACGATCTCGACGCGGGATTGATCCTCGCGGTCGGCCAATTTGCTTAAGTTGTCGAACTGACCGAGCGAGCGGCTAACCCGCGCAATGTTCTGCGTCGCAGAATCCGCGATCAGCCCATCGCGCTGGCTGTTCAGCGCGGTATCGGTGGAGTTCAGTTCCGGCATGATCAGCGACAGCGCGTTGCCCGTCAGCGTCACGCTGCCGGTGGCGTCAGTGGCCGAGTTCAAGAGATGGATGGTGCCACGCTGGTTGACCGAGGTGGTTGAGACCAGAATGCCATCCTGCGTAACGGCATGGCCGGCCAGCGTGATGTCGCCTTGCTGCGAGAAAATCAGTCCGGTGTTGCCGACCGTGCCGCTGGTGCTGCCGGCATAGAGCACCGGCGCCACTTCATTGCCACGCGTGGTCGAGGTCTGGTTGGCCGTGGTGCCGAAGCCCGAGCGTAGAACAAAATCGTCGCCGGCCGCAAGCTGGGTCTGGCCCTTCGGCGTGGTGATCGAGCCGGCGTTGTCGACCTCGGTGCCCATCAAAAGCACAAAACCGCCGCCTGATGTTACCGAGTTCGGAGCGCTCGTCGCGATCAGCGCGCCGCTTTCGACGATGATCTTGCCGCCTGCCCCGGTGAAGCTCGGCAGATAGCTACTGCCGCTCTGAGTCGAATAGATGCCATGCGCGAGGAACTGGCTGTCGGTGATGTTGGCGCTGGAGGCGATCAAGGATCCGACATTGATCTGGCTACTGCCGCCGAAGATGATGCCGCTCTGGTTGATGACCAGGACCTGACCGTCCGCCTTGATGTTGCCGAGGATCTGGCTCGGCGCGGTGCTGCCGGCCACGCGGTTGAGCGCCACCCAGTTGGTGTTGCCCTGCTGATCGAAATTGACCGTGGTCCGCGCGCCGACGTTGAACGTGGTCCAGTTCAGAATCGCCTGCGCCGCCGTCTGCCGGATGCCGACATTGGCCTGACCGTTGGCGACCGTCTGGGTCGGCAGATTGGCACCCTGCCAGAGCGTGGAGCCGGGCACCGCTCCCGGCGCCACCTGCAGCCCGCCCGGCGCCAGTCCGTTCGGCACACCGATCGGCGCGTTGGTGGAGGTCTGGCGCACCTGCGCCGCCGTCCGTGCCGCGGTTTGCACCGCCTGCATGGCCTGGATCGCCTGCGTCGCCCGCGCCAGCGCGCTCGAGCTCTGCTTGGCTATCGCCGCTGCTTGCTGCGCCGCGAGCGTCGCCGCGTCAGACGCAAAATTCGGCGCCGACATCACCGCGGCGCTGCCGAGCGAGCGCGCATGGGCAACCGGCATCGCCAGCATCAGAGTCAGCGCGCTCGTCCCGGCCAGCAAGACGCTGCGTGACAACGTGGAACGCAGCATCGACAGATCTATGTTCGGAGCACGGACATCGCGAGAGAGGCTGCGGCGGGCGGATCGACGACGGGACATGGGATTTCCTGACGAAATACGGTGCGGGTACGCTTTAAGCGTCGGTTATCGGGTTGGCATGGAGGCGTTGGCGCGCGGCGCGATCGCCGCCTCCGGCCCGAAATCAGATTCCGATGGCCGATTGCGGCGAGCCCGCGGGCGAAGCCGGGCAACGTTCGGGTTTCGGGACACTGCCACGGACGCATGGTCCGATATGACGTGGCCAGGCAAGCTTCGGTGCTGGTAGACAAAAGCGGCTGCAAGTGCGTTAACGCCCGGCAGCATCCTTCCGCTTCGGCAGACGAGATCACTGACAACCGAGCAGCGCGCGAATGTGCTCGATGCCTCCCACGAGATGTCGGTGATACAGTTGAATTCGTGCTGGACCATGGTCGAGCCTTTTCGGACGCGGCGGGACTTCTGTGCGGAGATGTCGCATGTCATGTCAGTGCTGTTATGCGAACTACTGGACCGTGACGGGTACATTTGGCTCAGCCGTGCGATCCTGCCCCGGCTCAGCTGCTTGCGATGCCTTTTGCGCGATGGGTGGACTTGCGCCGTTGGTCGCGGCAATTTTGGGCAGTTCCTCGCGCAGATACGCGATCAGTTGCTGCATCAGGTGATCCCAGATTTCGATCTGGGCGCGCAGATGGCCAGGAGCCACCCCACCTGCAACGGACACATCCAGCGAGAGCACAAGGAACGGCTGGCTCAGCTGCAGACGCACGAAACGCCGGGTCGCGTTCCAGCGGTTGACCAAATCGAGCGGCAATTCGCCCTGAACCTGAAGCACGGCGACGAATGCGATATCGGCGAAGCCTTGATCGGCGCCGGCGAGCCGGTTGCCGGGACGAATATCGAACGCGAGCCCCGCCGTGGCCGAGCGCAGATACGCATTATTGGCGACGGGATCGGTCACCGTCTCGACCCGGTAGCCGGCCTGCTGAAGGATCTCGCGCAGGCTGTCGAGGGTGATGGTGTGGATGACATCTGACATGGCGAGCTCCGTGAGAGGCAGGTTGGCGTGAAGGGTCATGGTCATTGAACCGGCACGATCGAAGAGTTGTTGGCGAAGCGGATCGGCCGGGCATCCGGCCAACGATGCGACTCAGCCGTTGCATCCGACTGCACCTGGAAGGGAAGCGAGGAGCTCGCCTGCAAGATCATGCTGCGGACGGCGCGTGCGAGATCGGGCAGCATGCGATCCCTGAGCCAATCGCAGACGGCAGCGGTCATCCGCAGCTGGGGCCCGGACGGGCTCAGATTCCCGGACGCGACGAGGCCGCTGCGTCCGACTGCGAGATCGCCGAGGAACTTCGCCTCGATACGCAGGACAGGGCCTGCTGACTGACGTGGGCATGCGCCGCCGACGAACTGCTCGTGCAGCGCCTCGCGCGCATCCGCGATCAGCAGGCGCAGATGGCGATAGACATCGCGGCCACGGGTGAGAACATCCGCGAGCGTGATGTCGCTCCCCAGAAGAAGATCGGCTTCGATCGCGATGTCGAACCGCTCGGAAGCGATCGGCCGGCACAGCGATTTGCGGATTTGCCAGTACGTCATGTCGGTCACGCGATCATTTTGGCCGTTGACCTGCAGGCTGCACCGGATCGTAAGACACGCGGTACCGTTTGCCCCCACTGCGGTCTGGTCGCCGAACTGCAATGCCACACCGCAGCCAGGGGAAAGCAGACGGCTGCCGGAAAGCAACACGGCTGTGCCGCGATAGCCACCGGCCTCAAGCACGGCACGGACACGGTCGACGGTTAGAAGTGGCGAAGGGAGCGACATAGCGAAGCTACCTCGCAGTCCGGTTTTGCTCGCCCAGCACCCTGGACAGGGCGATCTCGTTGATCGCGGACGGGGTCTGCCTGAGTAGCTCGGCAAGATAGGCGCGGCGTAGCGTCGTTGCACGCTCGGCGCGCATCTGCTGGACGAGTTGGTCACGCACCTCTGGAAGTGTGCGGGTATAGGCCGCTTTGGTGTCGACGAGCTTGAGGATATGCCAGCCGTCGTCGAGACGAATGGGTTCGGATACGGCGTTCTTCGCAAGCCCCATGACCTGGGTGCGGATCTCCGGCCGGATCTGGTTCTCTGCGACCCAGCCCAGATCGCCGCCGTTCTTGGCGTCGTTTTCAGCGCCGGCAATGGCGGCAAAATCCGCGGCCGGCGCTTTCAGCTTGCGTTGAATGTCGTCGAGGCTTTTTTTGGCCGTGTCGTCGGCCGCCTTGTCGGAATCCTTTGGTGCTGCCACAAAAACCTGCGCAAGCTGGAACTGGCGCGGCATTAGGAGAGCGCCGCGGTTAGCGTCGTAGGTTTTTTGCAACTCGTCGTCGCTCGGAAAATTCGTGGGCGGCGACGAGGCCGTTTGCAGGTAGAGTTCGACCAGGGCGCCCTCCCGCATCCGGTCGAGCTGCGCCGTTACGGATGGCTGCTGGTCCCATTTCTTGGCGAGAAGCTCTTGCAGGACGAGCCTGTTCGCGAGCAACGCGCGCACCGCCTGACTGAGCAATGCCGGATCCTGCGCAAGGGCTGCCTGTTCGCGCGCACCAAGCGCCGCGATATAGGCACGGATGTCGTCCCCCGAAATATTCGCGTTGCCAACGCGGGCGACGATATCATTGTCAGCGGATGTCTTGGCCGACGCCAGCCCTTGCGTGCTCTGCGGTTGCGCGTTCGCAGCCTGAGGAGGTGCGGCTTGAGGCGCAGGCCTCTGCCTGACTGGCTGCTGAACCGCGCGCGAAAGCGCGGGTGTCTGGGCGAGCGCGTCGACCGGCACGCCCAAGACCATTGTGGCAACCGCGGCCAAGAGGGTTGAACGCGCGATGATGGCTTTGCTGGTGATCGCTTTAGTCATGGTGTGGCCTTTTGATCGAGCATTTTGTCGTTGGTGTCCTGCAGCAGATTCTGGATTTGCACGCGCCGCGCGCCGAGCAGCGGTTCTCTGGAGACCAGCATCTCGCCGATCGTCACATCCTCGTAGTGATGCAACAATTCGCGGCCCACCTTCAGGAGCTGGCCGTTCTTGGCCTGGCAACTCTTGGTGCTCGCCTTGTAGGCAGTCGCCTCGCCTTCGAACTTGGCGCGTTCGGCATCCTTGGTCCGGGCGACGGTGGCCGCCTCCTCATAGGCGGTCTTCCATTTCTCGAGCGTCTCATCGCGCTCGGCGAGACGCTTGTTGAACTCGTCGACCGCCTCGCGATGCTGCTTTTCGATTTGGCGGACTTCGGCCTTGGCCGCGTCGACCTGGGCTTTCGATACGGCCTTCTCGCGATCGGCGTCGGCGACCTTGGCCTGCAGCGCCGTGCGCTGGTCCTCCAATTGCCGCGTCTGAGCGGTAGCGCTGCGCAAGGCCTCGCGCAGGCGATCGGTCTCAGACTCGGCATGAGCACTGATGCCGGACCCCAGCACTGCGGCCACGATCAAGGTAAGACTAAAAATGCGGCTGTGCATGATCAGAACTTCGCGTTGAGGTCGACTTGAAGGACATCGACCGCATAGGGCGTGCCGGCGATGTTGGTGGCGCTCATCCAGCGCAAGCTGGCCCAGACGTTTTCGCTGAGGCCGAGATTGCCGCCGAAGAAGTAGCCCTTGAGATTGGTGCCGCCGAGGCCGAAGTCGGAATCGACGAAAGCATCAAGCGTCGCATCCGATTCCAGATACTTGTATCCGGCGTGCACATTCCAGTCCCACAGATGCCTGATTTCCTTGTCGCCGACCGTAACGCGGCCGAGCCAACCCATGTTGCCGCCATTGAAGGAGCCAATTGATCCGTCCGGTGTGGCGGCGCGGTTGTTGATTGTGCTCGGTGCATTCATCAGATTGCGATCGAACGCGGTGTTCACGACATATTCGCCGTCGAGCACGATATGCACGGGATGAAAGTGACCGAGATCGAGTTGCCCGCTGGCGACAACCGGCCGGTACTGGCTCACCAGGCCGAAGAATTCATAGAGGCCCGGGCCTGCTCCAAATCCATTCGCCTGGGTGGAAATGATGTTGCGCAAAGGCATATAGGTGTTGCCTTTTTGCGCGAACGACGGCCGCGTCAGGTCGGTGCCGCACACGTCCGATGCCGAGGTCACCGTACAAGGACTGGAGAGCTGTCCCTGCACATTGGTGAAGTCGTAATACGCCACACCGAACCGGACCGCGTATTCGGGACTGAACCTTTCGGCAAAGCCGACCTGGCCGCCAAACAGCCATTTATCATGGCTCGCGAACTTGGTGGGCCCGCCCGTCGTCGGATCCGCTCCAAGGTTAATTCCCGCGTTGAAATCGGTGTTGTAGATCGGGAACGCGCCGGCCACCGCAAACGGCGTGAAGCCTTCGAACAGCTCATGCTTGGCCTGGATGGCGACGCCGTCGAAGCCGAGCTCCTTGTACCAGACCAGATCGGTCGACGACCAGAATGGGTTATCGAAACGGCCGACCGACAGCGTCAGATCATCGCCCCACGCTTGGTACTTCAAATACCCGCGATCGAGCCACAGTGCGTATTTCGAGAAATTGCCGCCACTGCCGCCCAAGGTCTGGTTGGTGGAGACCGGCGAATTGCTGTCGCCGGTGGCGATGCGCAAACCTGCGGTGAAGCCGTTATACAGATCGGCCTCCATGCCGAGCCGGGCGCGGAGGCGGAACTGGTTGCGATTCTGCGTGGCATTATTGGTTGGCGGAAACGCCGCGAAGGCCTGACTGGCATCGTAGGGCGATCCGGTGTTGATGGCGTTGAAATTCGTGGCATCAGCTTGATCGTTTCCTGTCGGAAAGGAGTTGCCCTGATAACGCGCGCGGAAATCGCCGTAGAAATGGATGCGCTGCGCCCATTCCGGATAGGCTCCGGGAGACGCCCAGTTTTCCTTTTGCGCTTTGGCCATCACCTCCTGCTTAATCTCGTCACGTAACTGGCGTTTGACGATCTCCGGCACATAGGTCACGTGTCGGGTTCCAGGCGGATTTGCAGCTGAAGCCGCCGCACTCGCCGCTTTCGCTGCTTCGTCGGCCTTGGCGGTGGCGTCCTTCGCGACCTGGCGCGACACATAGGCTTCATCCTCGGCATGCTTGATCAGCGCCTGGGCCTGGTCCTCCTTCAGGACGCCCTGCTTCACCAGCACATTGACGAGATCAACCATGCTGTTCGGCGAGGTCGGCTTGGCCCGCGAGACGGCCGGGTGCTCCTTCTCGGCCTTCTTGACCGGCGCTGTCGCTTGATCAACAGCGGTCTGGCCAAAAGCCGGAGCTGCGCAGCTCAGCGCGCACAGCGATACGGCGAGCGGCAGCGCGCGCCAGCGCGCATTTGCATTCGTCTCAAACATCAGTCCGCGATCCTCTATTCGTCTCGTCTTGGGTGAAGTCATCACAATCAGGCTCAGCTTGCAGGTTCAGCTTGCGGCTTAACTTGGCCGGCGCGCGGTGACCCGCGTCACCATCGGCATCGGCATGTCCTTGGGTGGCGGCTCACGCAGCATCAGACTGCCGAGCACGTCGTTGCGGATAATGGCGTCGAGTTCGGCGTCACCGGTCGATGACACCAGTTGCACCCGGTTGACGCGGCCGGAGCCGTCGGCCCACAATCGGATCTGCACCTGCATGATCGCCTTGCGGGTCCTGCTGTTGGCGCGCAACGCGGACTCGATCTGGGATTGCACGATCGAGGCGTACCAGCCCCAGCGGCTGCCGCCGCCTCCGCCGCCATAGGGATTGCCGCCCGGTTTGCCGCCGAGGTTGAAGAGGTCGCCGGGGCCCACGGCCTTGGCATCAAGCGACAGCGGTCCCGGAGGCTCACTGTTCTTGGCATCCTTGACAGGCTCGTCCTTCGGCCTGTCGAGTGGCTTGTCTCCCTTGAACTCCGGTTCCGCCATCTTCGGCTGCTCGACCATCTTTTGCTCGGGCATCTGCGGCGGCGGTGGCGGGGGTGGCGGGGGTGGTGGAGGTGGAGGCACGATGTTGACGACGGTGAGCTCGCGCACCTGGCGCGGCGGCGGCATGTCGTCATGGCTGACGAAGAGATAGACAACGCCGCCAAGAAGCACAGCGATGACCGCCAGCGCCGCAACGTAGCGCAGAAATGGATTGCGGTTGTCGCGGGAGTCCGCGGGGGCTGAGGTCCTGCCCTGCGCGACGCTATCCGGCGTGGCCGGAACGATTGGATCGTTTGGCGGGAGGCTCATGATGCAGCCTCCAAGGCTTCGGGCTGGGAGAGCCTGCCGTTGACGTATTGCACGACGAACTGGACGGCTGTGTCGAAGTCGGTGGTGTCGAGCGTGACCGTGGTGTCGGAGTCTGCTTCGATCGCCACGTAAAACGCCGACCGGCCGGCCTGGAATTCGATGTAGGTGCTGCGGTCGATCGCCAGCCGCGAGGTGGGGCAACGCGACATCGTCAACAGCAGCGGATCGCGCTGTGGCCCCCGTTCCGGGATCCGGCTCCGCAGTAACTCCGCAAGCTTGACCAGCAGCGCTTCGCCCCGGATCGGGAACTGTAAAACGACACCGCTGTCCACCCCACTGTTGTTCACGCCGTCCCGTGCGTGCTGTCGCGGGGCGATCTGCGCGGCGGCACGCGGCTCACTTACGACCGGCTCATGCACGGGATGCGGTTCACGTCTGGCATCGCCGCAAACAGGAAAGGAGAGCCATCGCGCCAGCGCCGCGGTCGAACGCCACAGACGCTCGTCAACGGCCCCGATTCCCCTGGATGTGGTCGGGCCTATCCATGGCGATGCTCATCGGTTCCTCACTTCACGAGCGGCTTGGTGGCGAGCCCGACCTGGGTCAGGCCGACGCGGCCCAAGAGGTCGAGCACGTCCATCACGTTCTGGTATTGCGCCTGCGAGTCACCGCGCAGCACGATGGGGAACTCCGGCGTCAGCGCCTTCTGCTGCACCAGGCGTTGTTCGAGCTCGGCCAGCGTGACCGGGATGGTGTCGAGGAAGATCTTGCCGTCATTGGCGACCGTGATCGCCTTGGTGGTTTGGGTCGCAAGGCTCGGTGCCGCCGACGCCTTCGGCAGGTTGACTTTCTGACCCTGCACGGTTGCCGTGGTCATGATGATGAAGATCACCAGCAGGACGTAAGCGAGATCCAGCATCGGCGTGATGTTGATGTCGTCATATGGCTTTGAGTCGGACTGGATCTGCATCGTCGTTACTCCGCCGCGACGCTGTGTTCGACCTGGTCGAGCCGGTCGGCGGAGTAAAACTCCGCCATCTTCGTCACGAACTCGTCGACGAAGACCTGCATGTCGCTGGTCAGGTCCTTGATGCGGGAGATCAGGTAGTTGTAGCCAAACAGCGCCGGGATCGCGACGCCGAGACCAGCGACGGTGGCCACCAACGCGGCCGCGATGCCCGGCGCGATCGCATTGACGTTGACGTCGCCGCTGGCTGCGATGGCGGCGAAGGTGATCATGACGCCGACCACGGTGCCGAGCAGGCCGAGGAACGGTCCGCCGGAGATCGCAATCGTCAGCACCACCATCAGCCGGTTGAGCCGTTGCATCTCCTTGACGTAACCGCTGTCCAGCGCGGCGCGGATGGCCGCGATCGACGTGGCCGACAGGATCGGCGCGCGTGTGCCGTTTTGGGCGAAGCGATGGCGGATTTCGGCGGCGCCGATGTGATAGATCCGGTAGAGTGAGGACGCCCGCATCATTTTGGCATCCGCCTCGCCGATCCGGCCGCCGAGAGTCGCAACGTCATCAGCATCGCCGCGATCGAGCATCGTGAGATCGGCAGCGATCTCGCGAAAGCTCTTCATGAAGTGGTCGTTGGCCTTGGCCTGCCTGTTCAGATACGAGACCCGGTCGACCATCACGACCCAACTGATGACGGCGAGAATCATCAAGATGCCAATGATGACCCAACCGTCGAGCGTGACGGATTTCAGGATCACCGCGAAATAGCCCGACAGCCAGCTTGCGGTTTCTTCGTCGACGCTGAAGGAGACGAGCTTGGCCTGGTCAGGCCCCTGCCCGATCGCGGCGATCTTGATGAAGCCTGCGGGCCGCGCCAGCTTTGCGATCTGCAGCTCGTCGATGTCGCCAACGAAGCCAACCATCGCGGCCACGGGAACGGGCGCCGCGGCGGCAGCATCGGCTGGTGTTGTCGCCGCCGCGCCACCGTCCGCAGCCGGCACGCCGGGGGGCTCCGGCTGTGTGGTTGCGGACGGGGCCGCCGCAGCAGCGACCGGGGATGCACTGGAGGTCAGCGTGTCACCCCCGATCAGGGCAACGCTCGTGAGCGCCGGCAACGCCGCGTTCAGCGACGCATAGGGGGCACCATCGAGGTACAGCGCGATCTGGCCGTCGGTCGCCACCACCGCGATGTGATGCCAGCCGTTGGCCGCAACCGGCGCCCCGGCGCCACTGCGTTGCGCGGCTTCGGCAGTGGTGACCTCGACGAACGCCGCACCATTGTCGAGACCGATGACGAGCCCGTTAGCTGTGGTTGCGTCGCGCCGGCTGTACAGCGCCGCATTGGGTTGCAGCGCCGCCGGCTTGATCCAGGCCGACCAGGTGAACGGCGCATTGGCCGCCAGCGCCAGCGACGGCGCCGCCGGCAGCGTCAGCGGTGCGCGGCCGTCGAGCCGCAAACCCGTGCCGATGATCGATCCATCCGCCGGCTGGCCGACGCTTTGCGCGTTGTTGGCCCAGACCGACGAATCCAGCGACGGCGTGCCACGCTCGTTGAAATGATAGACCAGCAGCGTATCCGGATCGTAGGTGCCTTTGGGGTCGCTGGTCGCGATTGCTTTCTTGTTGCCGGAATAAAGCCAGATCTCGGTCTTGGCGCCCGGCTGCACATTCGGCACGCCGACCCAGATCAGCGCCTCGCCGAGCAGTGAATCGTATTTCTCGATGTGGTGCTTGAGCGGCGTATTGTCGTCACCGGCGACAAAACGCAGGTCGCCGCCATCGTCCTTGGCCGAACCGAACCGGAAGTTCCCGATATGCAGCCGGATCAAAACCGGCGTGGTGCCGATCGGATCGGTGATGTTGGCCCCCGATGCGCTTGCGTCGATCGTGATCTTCTTGCGCAACTGCCAGTCGTCGTTCCACCACGCCTTCGCCGGTGACGGACACAGCGTCAGCGCCGCCACCAGTCCGAACAACAGGCCCGTCAAAATGTTCGCGGTCGCCCGCCGAAATGCCGATTGGCGCACGCCAGTCATATCGTTCAACCCCATTGTCATTAGAATTCACCCCAGATCCGGACGTTCACGCGCGGATTATTGGCTTGCGAGTAAGCCTGACTGATCATCGGCACCGAATAGGCGACCATGCCGTTGACGTGGTCGAACACCTTGAAGCGGGTGCCGACGCCGTAGCTCCACAGATCGAATTGCGACTGTTGCTGCGAAAGCGGATGCAGCACGGTGGCCCGGCCGGCGTCGCTGAAGGCGAAGAAGCGCCAGTCGTTGAACGTGTTGAAGCGTGGCGCCCCCTGTCCGGTCTCGTCCTTCATGCGCTTCTGCAGCCAGTCTCCGACATTGGGACTGCGCAGTTCGATGTTGCCGACCACGCCGTCATCGCCAAGCGTCTCGGATTCGAGATAGCCGCGCACGGTGTCGAGACCGCCGGCGCTGAACTGCTCGCTCGACACAAGTGGTCCGTCGGCAATCTGGCCCTGGACCTTGCCGTAGAGCTGGAAGCCCTCGGGCAACTCTTGCGTATGCGAGAGGTCGACGTTGAGATGGGCGAAGCTCGGCGAAGCAAAGAAGCGCTTGTTGTCAAACGCGGCCGCGTCATCGCTCAGCGGCCGCAGATTGTAGGTCACCGCCGCGTTCAGCTGCGTGGTGAACTTTTCATTCTGAAACGTCGCGCTGTAGCTCGCGACCACCGGATAATACGTCACCGGCGACGAGAACCCGTCGGTGCCGAGCTTTACGGTCTGATCGAAGTGCTTGTAATCCAGTCCGACCGACAGCGTGTGGAAGAAATTGTCCCGCGTCGGCAGCGTCATCACCGCGCGGCCGCCGAAAATCTCGCCGGGGCCGATGACATTCGTGCCGCCGATGGTCGCGACATTGCTGCTCGACTTCACGGCGTAGAAGAGCACGCTGAGCCAGTCGACATTCGGAACCCGGGCCAGGTACGAGCCGGAAAACACTTCCGCATCGCCCGGGCGTTGCGGCGCGACCTGGTAGCTGAAACTCAGGGAATGGCCGAGCTGCCAGAGATTGTCGTAATGCACCGTGCTGTTGAGGCGCAACGCCGTGGTGTTGGGCGATTGCCGGTTGTTCAGCTCGACGCTGGCGTGCAGCGGGACCGTGTCCTCGACGTTCAGATCGACGTCGACGGTGCCGGGCGTCACGCCAGCACGCAATGCCGGCGTGACCCGCCGGTCCGGCCATTGGTTCAGCGCGACGATGTCCTTGGTGACGTCGTTGAAGTTCGGGACGGTGCCTTCTTGCAGCGAACCTGCTTTGTCCTTGATCTTGTCGAGATCGAAATAGCGCGCGTTCTTCACCCGCAACCGGCCGACCTTCAACTCCACCACCTTGAGGGTGATGACCTTGGCTTGCGCGTTCTGCTGCGGAACCGAGACGCTGACGGTTTGATAACCCTTGTCGTGGTAGGCCTTCTCCAGCGCCGCTCGCGCCTTCTCGACGTCGTCGGCGCTCTTGTTCGGCCCCAGGAACGGATAGATGGCTTCCTCGATGGCGATTTCCGGCAGCTTGTCGGCGCCCTGCACCGCGAAATCGTCGATGTCGAAACGCGGCGTCACGGCCGGTTTTTGCGGCGGCGTTGCTGCTGAAGTCTGCGGGTCTTGTGGCGACGGCGACTTGCCCGCATTCGAGCCGGGTGAAGCCGGTTCAGCCGCGGCCGGCTTCGTCGCCCACGCCGGATGCGCCACGACGAGGCCACCCGCCAACGCCAATGCCGCAGCCTTTGAGCAAAGCAATGCCCTGCACGCGGACGGACGTCCGCGATTCTCGTAACCACTTCGATTTCGCACGAACGCCCGCTCGCCTCCTGATACAGCGGCGCATCATCGCAGCGAAACACCGCGGTCATGGCCCCTCGCTGCATAAGACGATTGAGCCCCCGCACGACTGAATCAAAAAATTCGACAAACCGAATATTAGGGGTGGCCCGGATATTATCGCGGGCCACCGAGGCGCGACGCGCAGGTCCGACACGACTGCGTCCGGCGAGCGACCGAGGCCCGACCGGCGCCTTACGGACGGGCGCGAAGCCCTCAGCTCAACAGCACGACACCGCCCGGCAAGGATCGAACCGTGGCGCCAAACAAGCCGCGGGCCTGGCCGATGAAATCGTCGAGATGGTCAAGATGGAATGTCCCGGTGATCATCCGACGCCCCAGCTGAGAATCCATCACCATAATCTTGCCGGGCCGATAACGGTTGATCTCCTCGACCACACGGCTCAGCGGCCAATCGCGGACAACCAGGAGTCCCTCTTGCCAGGCCTTCGCGTCGGCAGCATCGACAGGTGATGGTACTCCCAAGCCCTCGGCTGGCGAGTACGATACCAATTGGTTTTTAGCGATTCCGACGCTGCGTCCACGCGATGCGACGTCGATGGCGCCGTCGATGCAGGAGACCGACACGGCACCATCGAGGCATCGCACGTTGAAGTCTGCGCGATTGGCCGTGATCCGTCCTGCCGCGGCGTCGACAATCAACGGGGTTGTTCGCTCACGCGTGGAGACGATCGCGGCCTCACCGGAGATCAGTTCGATATGGGGACCATCCTGCGACGATCGGACGGCGATGCTGGTTTGGGTGTTCAGCTTGAGCGCGACGCTGTCCGACAAGGTAATATTGCGCTGTTCGCCTTTGGCGGTTCGGTAGTCCGCCGATAGCTCCTCCAGCGACGGCCATAACCCCAATGGCGGGCGGACGACGCACCTTCGGCTACGGAGGCGGCGATCGCCCCCCCGATAAATCCGCGGCGGCTAAAAGCCATGCGTGTTGCGCGCGTGCGGAACGTCTGCAAAGGAGTGTTTTCGTTCTCAGCGGCAAGCCTGCGCGCTCCGTCTCCGAAGGTACGCCATAGCTTGACGGCATCCCGAAATGCGGTTTCGTGCTCCGGGCTGGTGCGGCGCCACTGCTCCAGCGCATCAGCGTCGTCTGAGGTTGCCGACCCGGAATGCAGGCGGATCACCCATGCCAGCGCCTCCCGCAACAAAGGGACAAGGTCGGAAGGAATTTCGCCTGGCGCGGTCAAGACCCAAGTGCTCGTTTCGTGTTGTCGCCATGGAGTCGGCGGCCCTGCGGCAACAGCGCGCTGTTCTGTATAGACGATTCACGCTGCTCAAGACTGAATCGAAAATGACGCGGAGAGGTATTTTTCCAAGCCTTTGCCACCGGACGGACCACGTGGATAGCCGGTTTTGCAACGATTCTGTGGGGTAGCGCTCTGCGATGAGGTATCCGGCCGCGCTTGAACCGGAGTCGTGCGCGACAATCTGTCGCCGAGGTCAATGTCATCGTCGCGAATCGTCTTCCGCCCTAAAAACGTCTGTCACCCTAGGGCGTTGGCAAATTCTTGGCGCGGGGACCAAATCGCCGAATCACTTTGCGACCCATGCGGCGGCTCAAATGCTCCATGGCATGCTGCAAATCAAATTCAACGGTACGGACATTAATCCCAAAGCGGTCTGCAATTTCGCAGTGCGGAAGCTGTTCGATGTGAGCGGCGATGAACACCTGTCGTCGGCGGTCGGGCAATTCGGCCAGGGCCTTTTCCAAGTCCTTGAGCTCGAGGCGGCCCTCGACGATCATGGACGGATCCGGCCGTTCATCGGGAATGTCGGTGATCGCTGCAATTTCCGCTGCGCTGAGAAGACGGGCGTCACTCTTGCGCCGGTCCTTGGCGACGTTGATGGCGGTGCGAAACAGATAGTCTGCCGGACTTTGAACAGACACAGCTTCGGAGACCCGATCGACACGCAGGAATGTCTCATGCAGGGCTTCGCGCGCGAGATCCGACGAGCCAAGACAGCGCGTCAGACGTGTGGCAAGGCCCTCGTAATCTGCCGTGAGGGCCTCACGCAGCGATTTGCTATTTGAATCGGACACTGAAGCACGCCCCTTGACTCCGCTGTTCCGTGTTCTCGGACCGACGAAGCACTGAATTTAACTATCGGCAACGAGTGACAGCGGCGTGACGCCGCGGAGACGATCCACCCAGTCGCTCCACCTCCCGCTTTCCTTCGCAACGCTCGTCACGGCAAGTCGAACGCCACGGGCATCAGAATATTGAGATGATCGGGCAATTCGGAGGGAATTTTTGGCAGCGGCTGAGCCCTGCGAATGGTCTCGATGGCGGCAACGTCGAGCAACTTATGCCCCGAAGTGGATTTAATCCAGACCTCGGTCACTGTTCCGTCGCGGCGCATCGCGAACACCGCCTGAACGATCCCTTGAAGCCGGTCCTGGCGCGCGGCGTCGGGATAGCGCCGATAGCGTGCGATATGGCTGAGCAGCGCGGTTTGAAAAATCTTTGCAATCTGAATTGTCGGCATGCGAACCGGCGCGGCGGCGGATGCCGGCGCGGACGTCGTCGCCGCCGACGCTGGGCGGCCTGGTTCAGATGGTGCTGACACCACGGTTTCCGTGGGGATCAAGCGATTCGGGTCTTCGACCAGCGGTTCGGGTTGCGGATTCAGCGCTGCCTGACTGGGCTGCAGCGGCGCGTCCTGTCGCTGCTCGATGGGCTCTTGCGGGGCGATCAGACGGACTTCGACCACCGTATCGGTCGCACGAGGTCCCGTCCCAGCTGGGACTTGGTGAAGCCAATAGACCCCTGCGGCGAGCAGCAGCGGCACCATCAGCGCGATCCCGGCCAGCGACCGCAACCCCACCGTCGGCGCCGCCGAATGCCAGTCTGTCGGTGACGTTTCCGGATCCCCTGCCAAGGTCTGTGAGCTACGGTCCGACATCCAATTACCAACTCTTTAGAGCGCGTGAATTGCAATCATAAACCGGATGGGTTGCGGCGTGTTCGGTGGCGCCTGCTGGCTGAGCATCAGGCCGCGAAGTGCGGTTGCAATCGAACTATCGCGATCCCGATCGCCGCTCGAGCCATCAAGCTCTGCGCGTTGCACGGTGCGTGAAGGATCGATCCACAGCTTGACGGCGACCCTATAGTCGCCGCGACGCGTTTTGCCAACATTCTTGAGTGCCTTCTGGATGTCGGCCTGCACGACACCGATATATTCACCCAGGCGGCTGCGATCGGTGGGTTC
>WNFM01065595.1_pt1 | contig 27045 bp, 26 predicted proteins | sample 5400271 | NCBI WGS metagenome assembly WNFM01 (sample SAMN13153352, study PRJNA577476) | soil metagenome | isolation source: 60 cm saprolite on Douglas fir-dominated hillslope | place: USA:California | collected 2013-09-17 | reverse complement strand
CCGCCGTGGCAATGATGGGCGCCGTAATAAATTTCTTCTAACGAACAGTTTCAAGAACGACAAAGTCATGAGCAGAGAACGTCGCATGTCGAGTCGACCCATGTGACGCTGCAAACAGAGCTGACGAAGGTAACTCAGTACATGAATGCATATTGGACTAAGTACCTGCCCGGTTTTGTCCGTCTCAGGCTGGACGGACGTCATGGATTGCAGGCGGTACTCGGCAATGGTGGCTGGTTGATTGCCGACAAACTTCTTCGTCTGGGCGTTGGATTAGTCGTCGGGATATGGATCGTACGGTATTTGGGGCCCACGCAATTGGGCCTCTTGAGCTATGCATGGGCTTTTGCGGGCTTGTTCGCAGCATTCGCCGGTTTAGGCCTCGATCGGATCGTCGTCCAGGAGTTGGTAAGGCACCCGGAGCGTGAAAATGAACTCATGGGCAGTGCATTTGCGCTCAAGCTCATCGCAGGGATTGCCGGCCTCGCACTCACTATTTTCGCCATTGTCATCGTGCGCAACGGCGAAACTCAGATGTACTGGCTCGTCGGCATCTCCGCTGCGGGATTCGTTTTTCAATCGCTCAACGTGGGCGATTATTTTTTCCAATCCAAGGTGCACGCAAAGTCTTGGCGGCGAGTGGCGCATTCGCTATCGTAACCTTGGCCAAGATCATTATGCTCCTTACCTCTGCCCCCCTTATCGCCTTTGCATGGGCCGGGCTGGCGGAAGTCGTATTGACTGCTTCTTTTCTTGTCGTTTCATACCGGCTAAATCGCTACAACATATGGCAGTGGCAGTACTCTCGGATTGTTGCCCGAGGACTTCTCGTAAGTAGCTGGCCGCTAATGCTGTCGGGACTCGCCATCATGATTTATATGCGCATCGACCAGATCATGATTGGGGAGATTCTGGGTGACAAGGAGGTAGGATTGTTTTCCGCGGCCGTCAGGATCAGCGAGATTTGGTATTTCATCCCCACTGCGATCGTAAGCTCCGTAGTGCCAATCATCATTCAGAGTAAAAAGAAGAGTGAAAGGCTTTACTACGCAAGGTTGCAGACTTTGTTGACCACCCTGGTTTGGCTTGGGATCTGCGTGGCTGCAGTGATCACTCTCGTGAGAGGTCCGGCTATCAGCTTCCTCTTTGGCGCGATCTACGCTGAATCTGCCGACGTGCTGGCGATCCATATCTGGGGAGGGGTCTTTGTCGCTCTGGGCGTCGGAAGCGGCATCTGGTTTACGGTGGAAAATCTGCAAAAGTACAGCTTCTACAGGGCGCTGATCGGAGGTCTAGTAAATGTGGTGCTCAATATCACTCTGATACCGAAATATGGAATCAATGGAGCGGCTATGGCGACAGTGGTTTCCTATGCTCTGTCTGTGTTTTCCATCGGTCTCCTAAAAGACGGGCGGGTTATCTTTCGGATGATGCTAAGAGCGTTTGTTCCGTTGAGCTTTAATAGGGAAATGTATTGATGATCAATGTTAAAGCTTTAATTCCTTTTAAGTACCAGGAGCGATTGGTGGGTATCAAGAGTCTCTACACGGGAAGAGGGTATTCGACCTTGTCGTATTCGCAAGAAGGCGAAGATTTGGTCCTAAAGCGGATTTTCGAAAACAGGATGGATGGCTTTTATGTCGATGTGGGCGCACACCATCCAATGCGTTTTTCCAACACCTACATTTTTTATAACAACGGTTGGAAAGGCATAAATATCGATGCTATGCCAGGAAGCATGGAGCTGTTCCGGCGATTCAGACCAAGGGATGTGAACGTGGAAGTGCCAGTATCCGATGTGAGAGGAGTGGCAACGTACTACGCCTTCAATGAGCCAGCGTTGAATGGTTTTTCGAAAGAACTCTCCGAGAGTAGAAATGGACGCAAAGGCAACAGAATCGTTTTTCAGAAAGACATAGAAACAAAAACATTGGCCGAGATTCTGGATGCACATCTGCCCAAAGATCAAATGATAGATTTTCTATCCATTGACGTCGAAGGGCTGGATCTCGAGGTATTGCGCTCAAATAACTGGGAAAAGTACAAACCAGAAGTTGTCTTGGTCGAGGTGCTGGGGACCACCTTAGAGGCGATCTTGGGGTCGGCTACGGCCTGTTTTATGAAAACCAAGGGCTATGTGATTTTTGCAAAGACATTCAATACGGTTTTTTTTCGTATATCGGAAGAATGAAGATCGCGAGCCAATTTGTCGATACATTCCACCGACTTGCCATGACGAAATGAAGAGTGCTCTCCTTTTTCTTGTCTTCAATCGGCCTGATCTGACCCGACAGGTGTTTGAAGTCATCAGGGCGGCTCGGCCATCGCGCCTGTATGTGGCTGCCGATGGCCCCCGAAATGGTTACCAGGGCGAGGCGGCGCAATGTGCGGAGGTGCGCCATATTGGGACTGCAGTGGATTGGCCATGCGAAACAAAGACGCTGTTCCGCGACGAAAATATAGGATGCAAACGGGCGCCGAGCCAGGCCATATCCTGGTTCTTCGAATGCGAAGAGGAAGGAGTAATTCTGGAGGATGACTGCCTACCGGCGCCGGGATTCTTTTCCTACTGCGACGAACTCTTGGACTATTACCGCGATGACCATCGCATATGGCAAGTCTGTGGAACAAACATGTTCGGCAAGGATGCTCCTGTGAAAGATGACGTCTCTTATCGATTTTCCAAGTACGGACCCATCTGGGGCTGGGCAACTTGGCGCCGGGCCTGGAAACACTATGATCCGGATCTAAAGGACTGGCCGGCGATGTCCAGGCCCGAAGTAATGCAGTCGGTGTACGCCACCGCTGCGGAGCGCAAGGCCCGTCTTGCCCTGGGCAACAAATTGTTCAGTGGAGAAATGAATTCCTGCTGGGACTTTCAATGGGGAATGACAAAAAACTTCAATCACGGGCTTTCCGTCGTGCCCATTGGGAATCTGATCCGGAATATCGGCTTCGGTCCGGACGCGACGCACACGACCGGCCCAAGCGATATTGCGCCGACTGATCTCCATGGACTGTCGTTTCCACTGCGTCATCCGAAATTTGTTTTACCCGACGCAAATCGCGACGCTGAGTATTTGTCTCGTTTTTTTCTTCCCACTCAGAGACGAACGGGAAGGCAGCTTGCATCGCAATTCGTTCGGTTCGTTCTGCAAACTTGAGCGGAAAGCAGAGTGATACCTGCGGCATGCGCAATCTCGGTGGGAGTGGCGTTTTGGTAACCCGTCCTCGATCAGGAGGCGCATGAAGACAACCACCGTCATCACGACCGTTCGTCACAACATCGGTGACGATTTCGTTCGGGAGGGCATTCTTTTTCTGCTCGACTCCATTGGGGCGCTTGGCGATGTGGAGCTAGTACACAAGCATTCTCCGATCACAGGTGTCTATGGATGGGAAAAGCTCCGGGAGCATCGATATTCCAAGCGAGTGGAACCCGTTCTGCGGGTCATGGAAGCGAAGAACCGAATCAGCCGAGCCGACCTGCTGGTGCAGAGTGGCGCACCGGTTTACTGGTGCCATGAGCCCCATACACATTGCGCCGACAACGAATGGTTCGATCCGCTGATTCGAAAGCGCTTCTTGCCGGACCGGCGCGGGCGTCCATTCATCAGCCTCGCCAGTGGCAGTTGCCAGCGGGATCACTCCGACGGCAGCGAGACATGCCCACGGGGCAACGCGTATATTCAGGCGTTTTTCGACGCTTGCGATCTCACGTTGCTGCGGGACGAGCTAGCGAAGAAAATGCTCAATAGCGCTGGGCGGGACGCCGATGTGCTGCCCTGCACTTCCATCTTCGCGCGTGACCATTTGAAGCTGGCGCCCGAATCGGGGGAGTACATTGTGCTCAATTTCATGGAGAACGGAGGTCACTTCACTTTCGGTCAAGACCTCGATACACAGCAGTGGCGCGAGCAGTTCAAGATGCTGGCCCGCGAGGCTACGAGAATCGGGAGAGTGGTGCTGGCATGCCATTCGCGGGAGGAAGAATATCTGGCCAAGGAACTGGCACCGGACCTAGAGCGGTTCTTGGTGCCCAACGAGCATGTCGCGTTCATGCAGTTCTATGCGCGAGCAAAATGGGGCGTTATGAACCGTGTGCACGGTGCCTTCATGATGGCCTCGTTAGGCAAACCGGCGGTGGTAGTAGGGAACGATAGCCGGGCACGAATGATTGAACACCTCGAACTTCCGTCGTATTTCGTGAATGACGTGAAGGATGTCGGGGTCGCGTTCTTGATAGAAGAGGCGCGCTCACGGTGCGTTTCCTACCCCGAGAAAATAGAAACAATCCGTGCGAGCACCCGGCGGGCGTACGAGAGCGCGTTAAGATCTGTCCTGATGTCATGAACGATATCCCGCATCGTCGTGAAGTTCTCGACAGACTTAAGGGTTACGCTGTCTCGCGCGCCATGCGAGGCTTTGAGGCATTCGTTTTGCTGTTTTCCAGACCACGAAAACGCGGCAGGGATGTGGTGGTCGTCCGGCTGGACGCTATCGGCGACTTTGTTCTCTGGCTCGACGCAGCGAAAGAATTCAGGCGCCTTTATCCGAGTAGGGAAATTACACTGCTTGCTAACTCCATCTGGGCAGAGTTGGCAAGAGAATTGCCTTATTGGGACGAGGTCTGGTCGGTAAACGGCCAGCAACTGAGACGCTATTCCGTCTATCGCTGGAAATTGCTGCGGGCGCTGCGCCAGCGGGGTTTCGATGTGGCCATTCAGCCTACCTATTCGCGGGTATTTCTGGAGGGTGATACGTTGGTCAGGGCGAGCGGCGCCCGCGAGCGTATCGGCTCGATTGGCGATGACAGCTGTATTCATCCCAAGCAGAAGCGCATTGCGGATCGCTGGTACACGCAGTTGCTGCCGGCAAGCCCACATCCGATGATGGAACTGGAACGTAACGCCGAGTTCATGCGCAATCTAGGTCGAAAAGAATTTGCCGCGGCCATTCCTGCACTGCCGAAGCTTGCGGGATTGCCCGAGCATCTGCGTATCGCCATGCCCTACTTTATCCTTGTCCCCGGCGCATCTTGGAGTGGTAGGCAATGGCCACCAGATCGATTTGCAGAAATTGCCAACCGCTTAGGCCGCGAGATGGGACTTAAGGCCGTCATTTGCGGCAGCGGTGATGAGTCGGCACTCTGTCAACGGGTCGTGGAGCATACAGAAGTGGAAGTGCTAAATCTCGCAGGTCAAACGTCGTTGCTGAATTTGGTCGAGCTGGTTCGTGGCGCCCGGTTGCTGATTAGCAATGAAACGTCAGCGACCCATATCGCAGCGGCAGTGGGAACTCCCGCCTTGTGCATTCTTGGTGGTGGGCACTACGGGCGGTTCCTACCCTACGAGATCGGATCAAACGGCGACAAGGGACCGAAGGTCGTCGTGCATCGCATGCCGTGCTTCGGCTGCAACTGGAATTGTTCGCAGCCTCATCAGCACGGCGAGTCTGTCCCATGCGTTGGCCGAATTGCGGTGCAGGACGTGCTGCGAGCCGTGGAGCAAGCGGTAGCAGGGGTTCACGCGCCGAGTCCCGCATGAACAGGCCAACTAAAGTGAGCAACAGTTCTTCAAATGGAGCATATCCGCCTAGATTTCGCGCCTCACGTCGTTCTCGTACCGTTGTTGATATTGGCGTTCATCCGGAGGAGCATGGAAGCAGCAATTTGGTCACTATATATTGTGTTTGCGCTGGTGGAGCGAAACGCAATCCAGCGCCAAAATGCCTGGGTCGGTGCAATCATGCTGCTAGTGAGTACGAACAAAGTTATTCGACATCTTGGCAAGGTATTGTATTCAACTTATCTGATTCACGTTCCGATTTTTGCGGCTGGTATTCATTTCTACAATAGCTATGTCGGGGTTCGCACGCAGCATGACATGCTGATTGCGATTTAGCTGGGCGTAATCGTGGTGCTTCTTGCATCTACGTTGCTTTATCGATTTATAGAGAAACCGTTTATTGATGTCGGAATGACGTTGGTTGGACGTGGCGCCGAAGTTCCTACCGCGACCATTAGGGCGATGGCGGAATCCGCGTTGGTCACTGGTAAGGGCAAAGCCGATTGACCTATGAATGTCTTGGATACCGCAGCTTATTCGGCGCTTCGTGACGAATGCACGGGAACATTATGAAAAATATGATTGCCGGGTCGGAATCCAGGAGGCCGATGCCCAAAGTTACCGTCGTGACTGTCGTACTGAATGCCGTGGGTGTGATCGACAGGACGCTAAAAAGCGTGATCGCCCAAGACTACCCAAACCTCCAATATATCGTAGTGGATGGTTGTTCCAACGACGGTACGCTTGAATTGTTAAAAAAGTACGGCGACAAAATTGACAAACTCATAAGCGAAAGAGACGGAGGTATCTACGAAGCAATGAACAAAGGCACTTCAGTGGCGACAGGCGAGTGGATCTTGTTCATGAACGCTGGCGACTTATTTGTGGACAGTAGTGTGATTACACGAGTGTTCTCTGTACGCGATTGGGAGGAATGCGACGTAGTTTACGGTGATGGAATCTTTTCCAACAATATTCGGAGGCTCAAGGAGCGTGCGCCGGATCAGGTGACACTGACTGATGGAAACGGCTTTTCTCATCAATCCACTTTTATTCGCACGGCTGTCCAAAGAAAGTACGGATTTGATGTCGACGAGCGCATTGCCGCCGACTACGATTTGTTTCTTCGCTTATACAAGGATAAGAAAGTTTTCAGAAGGGTGGACGTGGTGATCTCGGAGTTTTTTATCGGCGGATTCTCGACGCGCCCACCAATGGAAACCATACGGCTCCGACATCGGGTCTATAAGAAGCATCTTCCGCGATCCGATCTCTTTCTGTATCTCAGGCTCGCCGATCGCGCACTCAAAATGGCTGGTCGTGCGATTGTTCCTGCAAAGGTTTGGGAGGCGGTCAAGTGGTTTAGGGATCGGCGAAAGGTTATGTCCGATGGTAGTTACTAGAAAGGCCGATCATGGTTTGATGCAAAACGCTAGACGGACTGGTCAACGGTGTTGCCATGTCTGAAGGCTGGATTTCATACGATGGCGGGACGGCGCGACTGTCGCCAATACTTTTGACCACTTCTATCGTTTTCCTCGCATTTCTGGTTGGCGCAGTTATACCCGTTTATGTCGGCGCAGTCGGCGATGGACTGGCGCGCCTGATGGCATTGCCTGCATTAATCCTGTTGTTCTTCCTCTTCGTCCTGAGCAGAAAGACGCTGTTGCTGGTGATTCTGTTTTTCAGGGCATCTGCGGATCTGGTATTGGAATCGTCGAAATTATCTGTCGGTGGACATCAAATTGGTGCCGGGGCTTTGATAAATGCTGCTGTGCTCGCAGTCGCGATGCTGCTGGTCCTGGAGAAACCCGACTTTATTCCTAAAAGAATCATTACGATCATGTGGGCGGCATTTTTGTTTACCGCATTCTACGGAATGCTAATCGCTCCCCTTAAAATCGATGCAATTCGGACTTATCTTGTGCTGACGTCGTACCTGGCAATATTCGTCAGCGCATTCTATTTTGTCCGCACAGCACGGGACTTTGGTTTCTGTGTGCGGATTGTGCTGTGGTCGTCGCTGATCCCGGCTCTTTATGCACTCGTCGATATTGCGCTGAATGGGCACGCCGTCGGATTGAGCGAAATCCGGCTTCAAAGCACATTCACACACCCAAATATTTTTGCCTTCTATCTGACCCTGATTATCTCGCTGGCGCTGTACATGCTCAAGAGCAGTTCTTTCAGTCGGCCTGCCTGGAAAAGGGCCGGACTGACTGCGTATATTCTTTTTCTACTCTCTTTGCTGATATTGACCAAAACGCGAAGTGCATGGATCGCATGCTTCGCGATAATTCTGGTGTACGGACTCATATTTGAGCGGCGTTACCTGGCATATCTGGTATTGGTGCCAATACTTGCATTGCTCATTCCAAGTATTCGCGACCGCTTGCTGGATCTCGGTACCGGCAACGAGTATGTGCAATACGCTCAACTGAACTCGTTTGCGTGGAGACGCATGATTTGGGAGTCCGGCCTGAAATGGATGGAGCCCGAACGCTATGTCCTGGGCTACGGAATCGATTCCTTCAAGTATTACGCACCAATTTTTTTCCCGCTTGCGGGCAATGTCAATTTCGGGGCCCACAATGTCTACGTTCAATGGTTGTTCGAGGTGGGAACAATTGGCCTGCTCGCCTATTTATGGTTGTTTGGCCGGTTGCTGTGGTTACTAAGATTGATGGCGCCAATGGACAAACTGGCGGCTTTTGTTTCCATCGCACTGATTATCGAGTACCTCACGATCTCGTTCTCGGACAACATGTTTTCGTATCTCGCTTTCAACTGGTATTTCTGGTTCATTCTTGGTGCCGCTTGCGCAGTAGTTGTGGTTGAAAAAAGACGGTCTAAAGAAAGTCAATCGCCCGCGACTCAATCCGGACGTGTAGAGCCCAATGCTGAACCGCAGCATTGAAAGGCTATCGCGACTTTCGTCGTTTTCTGCGAACAGAAAGATCCGTGGTTTATGGTGACAAATGAATGGAGCAATGGCGTGCCATGAGGCCCGTCGCGCATTTACGGGTGCTGGACGGATTGCGGGGCGCAAGCATCCTCTTTGTTCTGGCCTCCCACTTGCTGCCACTGGGCCCGAAAGCCTGGCAATTGAATCACGCAAGCGGGGTGATGGGCATGGCTCTTTTTTTCTGCCTGTCCGGTTTTCTGATTACATCCTTCCTGCTGAAGGAAATGTCCATCCCGGAATTCTTGATGCGCCGCTTCTTTCGAATTGTTCCATTGGCGTGGTTGTATGTTTCGCTGGCTCTGTTTATCTGGTCGGTGTCGTTCGATACCTGGGCCGCTCATTTTTTGTTCTACGCGAACCTTCCTCCGCAGCGGTTGGTGCCTCTTACGGAGCACATGTGGAGCGTCTGCGTAGAGGTACAGTTTTACGTCGGAGTGGCAATTCTGGTTGGGATGTGTGGAGCTCGCGGTTTATATGTCCTGCCGATTCTGTTCCTTCTGTTCACGATGGTTCGTGTCTATTACGGGGTGCATTATTCGAGCGTCACCTATTTTCGGTTCGACGAGATCCTGGCGGGCTGTACGCTCGCGCTTGCCTACCATGGCTGGTTAGGGGTGAGGATTCCGGAACTGGTTCGAAGAGTTCCCCAACTGCCGCTTCTGCTTCTTCTGTTGTCATCCTGCACGAAGCAGGGAGAATGGCTGAATTATTTTCGTCCGTATCTCGGCGCCATTTTCGTCGGCGCGCTGATCCTGAATCCACGTGGCGTGCTGGCGAAGATCCTTTGCCACAGAGTTCTCGCGTATTGCGCGAGCATTTCATACGCCCTTTATGTCATCCACCCGCTGCTGGCGGCCTCCTGGCTGGGCAGCGGCGACGTACTCGAAAAGTACGCCAAGCGACCTTTGTTGTTCGCGGCCCTGTTCGTTCTCGCGCATCTTTCCACCTACCACTACGAGCGCAAGTGGACCGCTCTCGGAAGGAGGCTGGCCGACAGCTTCAGGCCGGCTCCGCGATGAATGTCTCTGTAAGGACGAATTGATCATGCGCAATGCGAATCTGAGTGGGATGACTTCCGGCATCTTGAAGTTGCCAATGGTCATCGCGTCATGTGTTTGCGTTTCCACCGGTGCGGGCAATTGCATCGCGGCCGACACGAATGCGCAAACCACGGAGGTTTCGGCGGCCGCGGCGGTCTCTAGCACTGCCTGGGGCCAATACTCGATGCCTTTCGCCGCCGATTCGTTGTGGAACAGCCGGCCGGTCGCGCCGGTCTTCGGTACTTTCGTCATTCCCAAGTCGGACTACTTTCCATCCATTTCCGAGGGTAAATGGTCGACAGGTGTTTTCTTGAGTAGCGCCAGCGATGGCCCGGTTACGGTAACCGGACTTCCGGGTGGCAAGGGGCTTTGGGATCCGGACGCCGAGGCGTTTCACGACGTTACTATTCCGCGTTGGCCGGCCAATGTAATACCCGCGTCAGGGGCTGACGGACACGCCGATGTTGTCGATCCGATCGCCGGCAGGGTCCATTCCTTTTACCAACTCAAGTTCCAGGACGGGCGCTGGACGGCTTCGCAATACGCCTGGTCGCGCATCGACGGCAGGGGTTGGGGCGATCCAGCCCACTACTTCCAGGGTGCGCGCGCATCGGGGGTGCCCACCATGGCCGGGTTGATTCGAAAGCATGAGGTGCAGGACGGCAGGCCGATGTACTCTCACGCGCTCGCGATGTCGCTTACGTTCAATGCTTTGTCACAGAAGCCGTCTTATGTCTATCCAGCGACCTCCGCGGACACAGGCGCCGCGACGACTAATTCCGGCGTCATCCCGGAAGGGGCACTGCTTATGCTGCCGCCTTCCTATGATACCCAGCAGATTGCGGATCTGGATCTGCGCAAGGTCGCCGAAACGCTGAAGGTCTATGGTGCGTACGTGGTCGACCGGAACCACGGAACCCCGTTCGCCATTTACGTTGAAAATGGCTCCGGCTTCAACCTGCACAAGAATGGCTGGAACAGCGCGGTGGCGTCCGAACTCAACAAGATCAGGCAGTCTCTGAGGCAGGTGATTTCCGCCAGCGGATTTCTCGACGGCAACGGTCGCCGCTTCGAACCCGCCAGGAATCTGAACCTGCTTTCGATGCGCGGGCCTTGGGACATCCAGTCCGGAACAACGCCCGGAACGTTCGACACGTGGACTCAGTCCATCGTGTTTCCCGCGACCTCCACCAGGACCGTGATGGTCAATAACTCGTCGCGCGGATTGAATGCCGTGTCGTGGTCCACTCCCCCCTCCGGGGTGCAATACCGGCTGGCGGTGACCGCGACGAACGGAGCCAGGATGCAATTTCAGATTGTCGACAGGGCAATCGGAAAAAAGGTATTCGACAGCGGGGAGTTGGGTGACGGGCAGTCATCGACATTCGCCTGGCCGGCAAGCAACGCAGCGATTACGGTCTATGCAATGAGCGGCGTCGGAAGTGGCTCGACGGTTCGGGGTGAATTGCTGAGAATCGATCAGTGATTGTCGCCGTATCGAAACCTGTTCTTCTTGCGCATCGCGGAAAGCGGATTTCATATTCGGGATATCAAGATGCGCGGGAAAGTGCCGACGTCATTGTCCCGATAGGGATCCGCGCCGTGGATAACCGATGACCAGTGATCCTGACTGGATAGAGGACCTGCGCCGATGTGGATCGAAGCGCCCCTTTCTCAAGGAGCAATCGATCTGGGCGATCTGGGTCTATCGTTTCGGCCGACGCCTCGAGCGGCGGCGGGAGGGGTTGATTAAACGGATGCTCACGCCGATCTATTGGGCAATGTTCCGGGTCGTGGAGACTGCCGTCGGCATCAGTCTGCCGAAATCCGCTCGGATCGGTCCCGGCCTGCGGATCTGGCATTTCGGCGGCATATTCGTGCACGGGGACGCCGTCATCGGGGCGAATTGCACGTTGCGCCACGGCGTCACCATCGGCAATCGGTATCAAGACGGTCCGGTACCGGTGATTGGCGACGACGTCGAGTTTGGCGCCTATGCACAGGCGCTCGGCGGAGTGCGCATCGGCAATGGCTGCCGCATCGGGGCGCTCTGCGTTGTCCTGATCGACATGCCCGATGGAACAACCGCGGTAGGAATACCCGCTCGAATTGTCTCGCCTGAGGCTGCCGTACCTTTGGCTGAAGTCCGACCACTGGAATAAGCCAGTGAAAGTCGCCTATCTCATCAATCAGTATCCCAAGGTCAGCCACAGCTTCATAAGGCGGGAGATTCTCGCGCTTGAACGCCATGGAATGGAAGTTCTGCGGGTCGCGATGCGCGGATGGGACGGTGAACTTGTGGATGCCGACGACCGGCGGGAGCTGGAACGCACTCGTTACGCGCTGCAAGGCGGAGCGGCGGCGCTGCTGTGCGCTTCGCTGGGCCAGCTACTGCGCGCGCCGCGGCGATTTCTCGCGGCATTGCGGCTCGCGCTGAAAATGGCCGGCAAGGCCGACCGGCCTTTGCCGATCCATCTGGTCTACCTGGCCGAGGCATGCTGGGTGGCGCGGCAAGTACGGCGCGAGGGGTCGCGACATCTGCACGCCCATTTTGGCACCAACTCTGCGGAGGTGGCGATGCTGGCGCATGTCTTGTGCGGCATTCCCTACAGTTTCACGGTACATGGCCCCGATGAGTTCGACCGGCCCGAATTCATCGGTTTGGGAGAGAAGATCCGCCGTTCGGCGTTTGTGGTGGCCGTGAGTTCTTATGGGCGCAGCCAGTTGTTTCGCTGGGTCGGCCAGGAGCAGTGGGGCAAGGTGAAAGTGATCCACTGCGGTCTCGAAAATGCATTCCACGATGGTCCCGCGACGTGGCCGCCCGACCAACCTAGACTGGTCTGCGTGGGACGGCTCTGCGAGCAGAAGGGCCAGCTGATTCTGATAGCTGCCGCGGCGGCGCTCGCGCGCGATGGCATCGAATTCGAATTGGTCCTGGCCGGAGATGGCGAAATGCGTGCGCAAATCGAGGCCGAGATAACACGCCAACGGTTGGGAGAGAAGGTGCGGATCACAGGCTGGATCGACGGCGCTCAGGTGCGGCGCGAAATCGAATCTGCCAGGGCATTGGTTCTGCCGAGTTTCGCCGAGGGCCTGCCGGTAGTCATCATGGAAGCGATGGCGCTGCGCCGTCCCGTATTGGCGACACTCGTTGCTGGCATTCCGGAATTGGTCGTGCCTGGTGAAACCGGTTGGCTTGTCCCGGCCGGATCAGTGACTGACCTGGTGGGCGCCATGAAGGCATGTCTCGCCATGTCTTCCGATGCGCTGCGGAGCATGGGGAGCAAGGCCCGGGAGCGCGTGCTGTTACGCCACGACATTGACCTTGAGTCGGCGCGCCTCGCCGATCTCTTTCGCGAATCGGCGCTTGGTAGCGCAGCCTCGGGCGTGGAGACATGGGCATCGCCCTGACTATGCTTTTGCTGGGCCTGCTAGGTCTCGTGCTGGTGCCGGTGTCCGTGCTGCTGGTTCAGGTCGTATGTGGGATTTTGCCGAGCCCGCGCGCTGTAGTCCCGCGCTTTGAGCGGCCCTCGCTGGCGGTGCTCGTGCCAGCTCACAACGAGGCGGTGGGCATCGATGCGACGCTGCGCAATGTAAAGAATCAGCTTGGGGACGGTGACCGTCTGTTGGTGGTTGCCGACAACTGCTCGGACGATACCGCACGCCTTGCAGCGGCCGCGGGCGCCGAGGTGCTGGAGCGGCACGACCTGATACATCGCGGGAAGGGCTATGCCCTGGATTTTGGCGTGCGTTACCTCGAACAACGTCCGACGCAACTCGTGGTGATCGTCGACGCCGATTGCGAACTCGCTGCGGGGTCGATCGACCGTATTGCGTACGTGAGTATGGCCACCGGCAGGCCGGTGCAGGCTTTGTACCTGATGAAATGGCCGGACTCCGCGCGAAGCACGGCGTCAATCGCGGAGTTCGCCTGGATCGTCAGAAACCGGGTGCGCCCCCTGGGTTTTCTCCGGCTTGGACTGCCTTGCCAGTTGATGGGTACCGGCATGGTCTTCCCGTGGACGCTGCTGAGTTCTTTGCGGCTGGCGAGCGGAAATATCGTCGAGGACATGAAAATGGGTCTCGACTGCGCTCGCGCGGGATTTCCTCCCTTGTTCTGTCCCGAAGCGATGGTGCTCAGCCACTTCCCGGCCAGCACGGACATCTTGCGTTGATCATCAGCGAGTTGCCGCGCCTGTTAGTCGACTGCTTCAGAGGCAACGGTTCCGGCCTGCCGGCGCTCGCCCTGGACTTGTGCGTTCCGCCGCTCGCACTGCTTACGCTGCTTGTACTTGTTCTGGCGGGGTTGAGCGCTGCTCACGCATGGGCATTCGGCAGTATTGCGCCGTTCGCGATGGCATGTGTTGTGCTTTTCATTCTGTCTGTGGCTGTCGGCCTGTCCTGGCTGCGCTTTGGCCGGGAGGTGCTGCCGTTCCGCCATTTGTTGCTGGCACCGGCCTACGTGTTGCGAAAGTTTCCCTTGTACCTGAAGTTCTTGATCAGGCGGCAGGTGGAATGGGTGAGGTCAAAACGTGATGAGACATGACCATTCGATGGGCAACCAATCTGTGACTGCCAGCGCTGTACCGAAGACGGACTTTCGGAGGCCGGTCTATTGCCTGCTCGGCCTGCCATTCGACGCCGTCAGACGCGACGACGCGATACGACGCATCGGTGCCGCGTCGCCTTCGCAGCCCTGTTTCCTCTCCACTCCCAACCTGAATTTCCTGATTGCCAGCCAGCGCGATGCGGGATTTCGCGACTCTGTCATTCGCAGCGACCTGTCGGTCGCGGACGGTATGCCGTTAGTCTGGATGGCAAGGCTGCTGGGCGTGCCGATTCCCGAGCGTGTGACGGGATCCGATTTGTTCGAAGCTCTGGTGCGGGGCGAGGGGCGCGCGCTGACGGTATACTTTTTCGGCGGCCCGGATGGGGTGGCCGAGGCCGCCAGTGCGCGCCTGAACGCGATGGCGGGGCCGATGCGATGCGTCGGCTTTGCATCCCCCGGTTTTGGATCCGTAGAGCAAATGAGCGATCCGGAGATCATTGCCGGGATCAATAACAGCGGGGCGGAATTCGTCGTCGTTGCGCTGGGAGCCCGGAAGGGACAGGCTTGGATCGAGCGGAATCGCAACGCGCTGGACGCACCGGTGATCAGTCATCTAGGCGCGGTGATAAATTTCGTGTCGGGATCGCTCGCGCGCGCCCCGGTCCTGCTGCAGAAGCTGGGACTGGAATGGCTTTGGCGCATCAAGGAAGAGCCGGCGCTGTGGGGGCGTTATGCCCGCGATGCGTGGGCGCTCCTGCTCCTGATTGTTACGCGTGTCGTGCCTGGGTTGGCCTACAGGCTGCTCGGGTTATTCGTCAACATCTCCCCGCCGGGGATACGTGTCGAGCACGCGGGTGACACGGCCCGCCTTGTGGTATCCGGTTCGTGGTCGGAGGCGGATCTACCCATGTTGCACAAAACTCTGGAAACGCTCACCCTCGAGCCGGTCGATGTCGAAATGGACGTAAGCGACCTTGGGCGAATCGGAGGGGCGTTCATTGGTACACTTTTGTTGTTATATGGCCATCAATCAAGAGTGGGACTCGGATTCCGAATTCTCTCGGTGACTCCGAAGGTGCGTCGCGCGTTCAGGATGCATTGCGCGGAGTTTCTTCTGGATTGGATCGATCCCGACGATATTGGACGTGTCTGAATGCGTGTCGCGATCGAAAAGAACTTCAACCGGTGCAATATGCATGAGACACATGTGCTGAAATATCCGATATTCGTCCGTTCCGGAGTGGAGCGCTCATGAGCACGCGATCTTCGATCCTGGTAACGGGTGGGGCCGGATACATCGGTTCTCACACCGTCGTCGAGCTGCTGGCAGCGGGCTACGACGTATTCATCATCGATAACCTGTGCAACAGCAGGCTTTCCGCCATCGACAACATCGCTGCAATTGCGGGACGCAAGCCGGAATTTCTCAATCTCGATATGCGCGACCGGGCGGGACTGAGAAACTTGTTTTCCGCGCATTCATTCGACGCCGTGCTTCATTTTGCCGGTCTGAAGTCCGTCGGGGAGTCGGTGGCAAAGCCCCTGCTCTATTACGATAACAACGTCGCCGGAACGACCTCGCTGCTGGCCTCCATGGCAGAGGCTGGCGTGAAGACCCTGGTATTTTCTTCCTCCGCCACGGTCTACGGGGAACCGCGTTCAGTTCCGATCAAGGAAGATTTTCCGTTGTCAGCCACCAATGCCTACGGCCGTTCCAAACTCATGATCGAAGACATCCTTCGAGATACCGTGAGATCGGACCCTCGGTGGCGGATTGCGTTGCTGCGTTATTTCAATCCAGTCGGCGCGCACGCATCGGGGCTGATCGGCGAGAACCCCAATGGCGTTCCCAACAACCTGCTGCCCTATGTGGCCCAAGTCGCCGCGGGCATCTTGCCGCAGCTTTCCGTCTACGGCGCGGACTATCCGACACCCGATGGCACGGGAGTTCGCGATTACATTCATGTGGTCGACCTGGCCGAAGGGCACCTTGCGGCTCTCAGGGCGCTTGCGAGTCGACCGGACTTGCTCACCATGAATCTCGGAACCGGGCGGGGAGTCAGCGTTCTTGAAATGATCAAGGCATTTTCCGGGGCCAGCGGACGCAGAATCGACTATCGCATCGTGGAACGTCGACCGGGCGATGTGGCAGAGTGCTATGCGGATCCATCGCTCGCGTTTGAACTTACGGGATGGCGGGCGAATCGCACGGTCGAGGAAATGTGCGCCGATGCCTGGCGCTGGCAGAAATCAAATCTTCCGGTCAAGTAGCCGGTGGCCGGCGCCACACGGGAGTTAACACAACGGAGTCAATGCAATCGGCCCAATCGTGATCCGTCAGGAGGTCGTAAACCGGATTGCGCTGTGTCGGGTCTTGCGTCGTAACTGAAACCAGATCAGGCCTGCTCCGACCAGTATCACCGCCCAGAATTCCCGGGCCGTGCTCTCTTTAGGTGTGCCACCCGCGTTATCGAGTCCCGCATTCTGGACAAATAGACGATCTGCGTCGAACAAATACCAGGCTGTATCCGCGTCAAGCGGCGAGGCTCGAAGCCCCAACAGGCCCGCATCGCCGATTGCAACCCACAGCAGATCTTCCGACCTTGCAATTCCCGTCTTCAACGACGGAAATTGCACTTCGCCTGCGCGATCGATCGATGCCGTCTTGTATAAACCTTCCATGCCGCCGCCAGGCAGGCGAAGTCTCGTGGTGGCCGTATCCGCACCTGGCAAAGCGTGTTGCACTTCGAATATCGCAGCGGGCGCGGACGTTGAGCAGATCAGCATCGCCATTGCCGCCATAAAAAGAACTCCCGCTTGCTTAACCATTTTTGCTCACCCGGTCAGTGGCTATTGTGACAGCCTCGAACGCAGCAATTTCAATGCCGTGGTATTCCGCGATCGTGGTGCAAGCATTCTCCGCGGATGTTGTTAATGTTTCGTTAAAGCCCGGCGTGTTCATGAGGCATGCAAAATCCGCATCTAGAAGTACCGGGTAATGAAGACGCTGGTTGCCTCGTACTTATAGTCGACAAATGCCGTATTCGAGGTCCTCCGGCCGGTTTCAACCGTGAAGTTCAACTCGGTCAGTTTCAGCGGCGTCCATAGTGCGGATATCTGATACAGGCGATCCTTGTCCTCGCGCTCATTGGCAACCGCCGATCCAAGCGGATTGCCTACATAGTTCCATGTCAGCAGTGAAATCTTGCCGCGCAATGCAACCTTGGGCGTAACGGACCAGGTGGGTACGATACTGACGCCAGTCAGGCGTGCGTAATTTGCCGTGAGATCCTGGAATTCCGCGATCTCCCGCCAGGTCGAGAATTCCAGCGCTGTTTTGCCAGTGGGTCGCCAAAGGTAGATTAACCGCCAGGTCGGCTCGCTTAAATTGCGGTCCGGCGCCTGCTCGAACTTGCGTTCGGTATACCCGATTCGTGCAATAGTTTCTGAAGCGCCACCCAGTCTCCAGTGCGCCACGACGCTAAGCTCATCCTCCGTGTAGGAGTTTTGAATCAGCGTGGTCCCGATGATTTCGTTATTAGGGTATCGCGCATCCGCGTTGCGATATTGCAGGCCCACGGTGTTCAATGCGGGCGTGACCCATCTGACGGTGAACGCCGTATTGTTGAGCTTGTAATTCAGCGCCTGTCTGGCCTGATCCCCATGCTCGGTATCGTACCAATCGGCATCAACCGTGAACTTCAGGCGCGAATGAAGAAGATAGTTGGCGGTTCCAAATATCCGGTCCTGATTGACCATGTCGCGAACGTTCTGCTGAAAGTTCGAGAAGCTTTCGAGATAACGCCGGTGCCTGACTCCGAGATCCCCGTTCCAATCGTTTCCCACCTGCCATTGCCATTGTCCGAGCAGGTTATTCGACGTATTGTCCAGATTGTCGAAATTCTGGTATTTGTACTCGGTGACATTGGCTTCTGCGATGAATTTCTGGCGGCTCTGCGTCAGTTCATATCTTCCGACCGCGCCGAGTTGATAAATGATGTCCGATTTGTCCGATCTTCCGATAACCGCCTGCGGATCGACCTGGTCGGACAGGCGGAAAACGTTGCTGTCGTAGTTGATTCCTCCGAAAACTTTCAGCTTGAGCGGCTGCTCTTCCTGGATCCATTTTTCCTTTTCGAGAGGGGTGTATTCTTCCAACTCTTGCGCCAGCCCCTGCTGCTGGATCGCGATAAGCGCGCAAAGCGCGGCCAACCGCACCATATTCATAGATCCCCCTTGAAAAATCCGATGCGAAAGCGGTGTTCTTTTTGTCAAATAACCCCGGTTATGCCAAGTATATAGAGAAGGGCACGGAAAAATAGTTCGGGCTTTTTTACCGGACCGATTCCGGACTTTGGTTGCGGGTGTCGTTTTGAAACGACAGCAAACGAATCGCCGGAGTTCCGCAGGCACGGCAAAACAGCAATCGGATTGGGTTGGCGACGGCTTCCAGGCCTATGCGGGGATAGTGCGGAAGGGGGCGGTGGTTAGTCGAAGCATTGGTGCCGGGATTTCGCCCGCTAGGTGGGCGCAAGAAAGGGTGTAACGCCCGAAAGCCGGGATCGAACCGGCCCGCCTTGAGGGGCGCGGGATTTTAGTTCCGACATAACCTGCGGCGCAGGTGAGTCCCCACTGAAAACCCGCCGCATTGAAAAGGGGCGATCCGCAACTGTTTGGTGCCGGGAGCTCCCCGGCTACGCGGGCGCAAGGAAGGATGCAACGCCCGAACACCGGGATCGAACCGGCACGCCTTTGTCTGCGTTCCCGCAGGACCTGCGGACCAGGCCAGTCTCCGATGAAATCTTGATGGTGCCGGGAGCCGGAATCGAACCGGCACGCCTTGAGGGGCGCGGGATTTTGAGTCCCGTGCGTCTACCAATTCCGCCATCCCGGCACGGGGAGCGCAATTATCGACAATTCGGTCTTCACGGGCAACCGGGATCGGCCGCATCCGCCGATATAATGCGCGCCATGCGAATTGAAGAGTTCGAATACGATCTGCCGGCCGCGCTCATCGCGCAGTTTCCGGCTTCCGAACGCGGTTCCAGCCGCATGCTCCATCTCGAGGGCAATACCGGGCAATGCTCGGACCACCGTTTTGCCGACTTGCCGGAATTCGTTCGTGAGGGGGATCTGTTCGTCTTCAATGACACGCGCGTGATCAAGGCGAGATTGATGGGGACGAAGGCAACGGGCGGCAGGGTGGAGGTGCTCATCGAGCGCATCGTAGCGCCGCGCCGCGCACTCGCCATGCTGCGCGCGAGCCATGCGCCGTTACCGGGTCAAATCATCCGGTTCGGCGCCGCGGCAAGTGCGGAAATGATTCAGCGGCAGGGCGATTTTTTTCTGCTGGGGTTCGACGACGAGGGGCTGTCAGTGCTGGACCGGTTGGGAGAAGTGCCACTACCGCCGTATATCGAGAGACCGGCCGGCGTCGAGGATCTGGCGCGGTACCAGACTGTCTATGCGCGTCATCCGGGTGCAGTCGCCGCTCCGACCGCGGGGCTGCATTTCGACCAGGCGATGCTGGACCGTCTCGAGGCCTGCGGCGGAGCGCTGGCTTATGTCACTCTGCATGTCGGCGCGGGCACCTTTCAACCGGTGAGGGTGGACGAGATAGACACCCATGCCATGCATAGCGAGCGCTATTCGGTTCCGGATGCCACAGTCAGGGCAATTGCGGATGCGCATATGCGCGGCGGCCGCATTACTGCGATCGGCACGACCAGTTTGCGCGCGCTGGAAGCGGCGGCACAATCGGGCAACCTGAAATCCGGAGGCGGCGAAACGCGCCTGTTCATCAGGCCAGGATACGGGTTCAAACTGGTGGACCGCCTGCTGACCAATTTTCATTTGCCGCGCTCCACATTGTTGATGCTGGTCAGCGCCTTTGCGGGTATCGAGCATATACGGCATGCATACCAGCACGCAGTCAACCACGAATACCGGTTTTTCAGCTACGGCGACGCCATGCTGATCGATCGCGCCGGCGCGAACCAGCGCCCGGCCGCCTGACATGAAGTTCGAGATCCTGTCCAGGGATGGGCTGGCCCGGCGCGGCCGTTTGACTTTCGCCCACGGCAGCATCGAAACGCCTGTCTTCATGCCGGTGGGAACGTATGGCACGGTCAAAGCCATGAGTCCCGAGGATCTGCATGCCGTCGGTGCGCAGATCGTGCTCGGCAATACCTTCCACCTGTGGCTCAGGCCCGGGCTGGAAGTCATCGCAGCGCACGGCGGCTTGCATCGCTTCATGGCCTGGGACAAACCGATCCTCACCGATTCCGGCGGATTCCAGGTGTTCAGCCTGGGCGAGTTGCGCAAGATCAGCGAGGAAGGGGTCCGGTTCCGTTCGCCGGTAAACGGCGACGTCTGTTTCCTGTCCCCGGAGGAATCGATGCGCATCCAGCGCACGCTCAATTCCGACGTGGTCATGATCTTCGACGAGTGCACGCCTTATCCCGCGGACGAGCGCGAAGCGGGCGCTTCCATGCGGCTTTCGTTGCGCTGGGCTGAGCGCAGCAAGCGCGCCCATGAAGGCAATGCCAATGCGTTGTTCGGCATCGTTCAGGGCGGGATGCATGAGGAGTTGCGCGACGAGTCGCAGCGCGGGTTGCAGGAAATCGGCTTCGACGGCTATGCGATCGGCGGCTTGTCGGTGGGCGAACCCAAGGAAGACATGCAACGCATCCTGCGCCATACGGCCCCGCAGCTGCCTTCCGGCGCACCACGCTATCTGATGGGGGTCGGAACACCGGCCGATATTGTCGATGCCGTAGAAAACGGCATCGACATGTTCGATTGCGTGATGCCCACGCGCAATGCGCGCAACGGCTGGATTTTCACCACCAACGGCACGATCCGGTTGCGCAACGCGCGCTATCGCGACGACATCCGGCCACTCGACGGGGAGTGCGGCTGTTATACCTGCCGGCATTTTTCCCGCGCCTATCTGCACCATCTTCAACGCGTCAATGAAATCCTCGGCGCGCACCTCAATACTGTGCACAATCTTCATTTCTATCAGCAGCTAATGGGCGAACTGCGGCATGCCATCGAGGCTGGAAAGCTGGCGGAATATGCCGCTTCAGTGAGGCTTCGCGAGGGATAGCCGTGCTAAAATGCGCCCCTTTTCAGGGCTGGACGGCATAACCGCAGGATCGGCGCACCACCGGCGGCCGTTCGAACCCTGAGCACAAAATCACTAGGAGGACTATCCGTGCTGATCAGCAATGCTTACGCCCAGGCCGCACCTGCCAGCCAGGGATTCGACCTGTTCCAGATGCTGCCGTTGGTATTGATGTTCGTGTTGTTGTATTTCCTGATGATCCGGCCGCAGTCGAAGCGCGCCAAGGACCATAAAACCATGCTCGCGGGATTGCAGAAGGGCGATGAAGTGGTTACGGCGGGAGGCACGCTCGGCAAGGTTACCAAGGTCGGTGACAATTTCGTTTCCGTCGAAATTGCTCCGAACGTCGAAATCCAGGTCCAGAGGCCTTCCATCACCACCCTGTTGCCCAAGGGAACCATCAAGAGCGCCGCTTGACGCCTGACGCAGGCGCAGCCAGGCCCTTCTCCGATCACACCTGACTATCCGCACCGCATAGGGCACTCATGAACCGCTATCCGCTCTGGAAATACATCCTCATCGCCGTCGCGCTCACGGTCGGCTTGCTGTACACGTTGCCGAACTTCTTCGGTGAAGTGCCGGCGGTGCAGATCTCCCCGGCCAAAACCACGGCCAAGATCGACGAGGCGCTTTTGTCGCGTGTGGATCAGGCGTTGAGCCAGGCCAACATCAAGCCCGACGGATTATTTCTCGATCCTGCCAGCATCAAGGTGCGATTGGCCAACACCGACGTGCAGTTGAAAGCGAAGGATGTGTTGCAAAGTGCGGTAGGCGAAAACTATGTCGTGGCCCTGAACCTGTTATCCAGCTCTCCGCACTGGCTGACCAGGATAAACGCGCTGCCGATGTATCTCGGGCTCGATCTGCGGGGCGGCGTGCATTTCCTGCTGCAGGTGGACATGAAAGGCGCACTGACCAAGGCCGCCGACCGCTATGCCGCCGATATCCGCACCACGTTGCGAGGCAAGGAAATCCGCTATGCCGGAATATCGCGCGACGGGCAGAACGTCGTGGTCAAGTTCCGCGACAGCGAGACGCGCGACAAGGCGGCCGCGGAAATCGGCAAGCAGAACCCGGATCTGCTGCTGAACTCCGGCGAAGCCGGTGCCGAATATTCGATCACCGCGGCGCTCAGGCCTGAAGTCCAGAAGCGCATCCAGGAATTCGCCATCCAGCAGAACATCACTACGCTGCGCAACCGGGTCAACGAACTTGGCGTCGCCGAGCCGATTGTCCAGCAGTCGGGTTCGGATCGCGTAGTCGTGCAGCTGCCCGGCGTGCAGGATACGGCCAAGGCGAAGGACATTCTGGGCCGTACCGCGACGCTGGAAGTGCGCATGGTGGACGAGGAGCATAGCGATGCCGCATCGCTGCAAGCCGCCATCGGCGGCCAGCCGCCTTTCGGCGACGAACTCCTTTACGATCGCGAAGGCGCGCCCCATCTGCTCAAGCGCGAAGTGGTCCTTACCGGCGATCGCATTTCCGATGCGCAACCCGGGTTCGACGGCCAGACCGGCGAGCCGGCGGTCCACATCAATCTCGATGGTCGCGGTGCCACGATTTTCCAGCAGATTACGCGCGAGAGTGTCGGTAAGCGCATGGCGATGGTACTGGTGGAGAAGGGCAAGGGTGAAATCGTCACGGCACCCGTGATCCGTTCCGAAATTGGCGGCGGCCGTGTGCAGATCAGCGGGCGCATGACGACCGTCGAGGCGCGTGACATAGCGTTGCTGCTGCGCGCCGGCGCGCTGGCGGCACCGATGGAAATCGTCGAAGAACGCACGGTCGGCCCCAGTCTCGGCGCGGACAACATCACCCGCGGTTTCCATTCGACCATGATCGGCTTCGCCGCCATCGCAATTTTCATGATCGCCTACTACATGTTCTTCGGTGTGATATCGGTGCTGGCCCTGGCGGTGAACCTGATGCTGCTGGTTGCGCTGCTGTCGATGCTCCAGGCGACGCTTACGCTGCCTGGCATCGCCGCAATTGCGCTGGCGCTCGGCATGGCGATCGACGCCAACGTGCTGATCAACGAACGCATCAGGGAAGAATTGCGCAACGGCACCACGCCGCAAGCGGCGATTGCCGCCGGGTACGAACGGGCCTGGGCGACGATCCTCGATTCGAACATCACCACCCTGATCGCCGGTATCGCGCTGTTCATGTTCGGCAGCGGCCCGGTGCGCGGCTTTGCGGTAGTTCACTGCCTTGGCATCCTGACATCGATGTTCAGCGCGGTAGTGGTTTCCCGCGGCATGGTGAACCTGGTTTTCGGCGCGCGGCGCAAGCTCGAAAAATTGCCGATCGGCAATACCGACTGGTACAAGCGGCAGAAAGCCGCCTGATCGCGGCTCGCCGGATTTAGCGCAGAGGACGAAACAAATGGAATTTTTCCGTATCCGCAAAGACATTCCCTTCATGCGCCACGCGCTGGTGTTCAACATCATTTCGTTGATCACCTTCATCCTGGCGGTGATCTTCCTTTTCACCAAAGGCCTGCATCTGGGCGTCGAATTTACCGGCGGTACGGTGATGGAGATCAACTACGGCCATACCGTGGACGTCGACAAGATCCGCGATACGCTGAACCGGTTGAGCCTCGCCGACGCGACGGTGCAGAGTTTCGGCAGTTCGCAGACGGCATTGATCCGGCTGCCGGCCAAGCAGGGTGTTACCGGCGCGCAGCTGTCGGAAACCGTGATCAAGGCCTTGCGTCAGGACGATTCGTCGGTCGAACTGCGCCGTGTCGACTTTGTCGGCTCGCAAGTCGGCAAGGAACTCGTAGAAAACGGGGCGCTGGCATTGTTGCTGGTATCCATCGGCATCGTGGTTTACCTGGCGCTGCGTTTCGAATGGAAGTTCGGGGTCTCCGCGATCATCGCCAACCTGCATGACGTGGTGATCATCCTGGGCTTCTTCGCCTTCTTTCAATGGGAATTTTCATTGCCGGTGCTCGCGGCGGTGCTCGCCGTATTGGGTTATTCGGTGAACGAATCCGTGGTCGTATTCGACCGGATCCGCGAAAATTTCCGCAAGATGCGCAAGGCCAGCACGCCGGAAGTCATCAACAACGCGATTACCCGCACCATGTCGCGCACCATCATCACTCACGGCTGCACGCAGCTGATGGTCACGTCGATCCTGATCTTCGGCGGCGAAACGCTGCATTACTTTGCGCTGGCGCTCACCATCGGCATCCTGTTCGGCATTTATTCCTCGGTCCTGGTCGCGAGCCCGCTGGTGATGTGGCTGGGCGTGACGCGCGAGGATTTCATCAAGCCCGAGAAGAAGCAGGAAGAAGCAGTCGTCTAATTCAGCGGGTCTGCCATGGATTTGTTTTCCGGCTTTATCGATCTGGTCCTGCACCTGGACCAGCACCTGCGGGAGCTGGCCCAGAACTACGGTGCCTGGATTTACGCAGTTCTCTTTCTCATCGTTTTCCTCGAAACCGGCGTGGTCGTCGCGCCGTTCCTGCCCGGCGACTCGCTGCTGTTTGTGGCGGGAACCCTGGCCGCCGCAGGCGAACTCAACGTGCATGCCCTGGTGCTCCTGCTGATTGCAGCGGCGATTGCCGGGGATTCGCTGAATTACTCCATCGGCCGCTATCTCGGACCGAGGGTTTTCCGGTTCGACGATTCGCGATTCTTCAAACGCGCCTACGTGGACCGGACCCATGCGTTCTTCGAGCGCCATGGTGGGAAGGCGATCATCATCGCGCGCTTTGTGCCGATCATCCGCACCTACGCACCTTTCGTAGCGGGCATCGGCGCGATGAGCTACCGGCGCTTTCTGATGTTCAACGTGACGGGGGCGGTGCTGTGGGTAGCGCTGCTGACTTATGCCGGCTTTTTCTTCGGCAACCTGCCGCTGGTCAGGAACAATCTTACGGCTGTCATTCTCGGCATCATCGTGCTGTCCGTGATGCCGGCGATCGTCGAGTTCTGGCGCGCTCGGCGCGCGTCGTAAGGGGCGAGGGACGAGCGTTTAAATCTCACCACGAAGGCACGAAGGTCACGAAGGAACACGAAGAAATACGAAAAAGAGATATCGAAACGCAGGGGAATGTTAATTTAGTGCCCTTGTATGGGCGGCCAACTTTACATTGCCAATGAACGTGCGCTTCCGTACCAAACCTTCTCTTATTTTGCTTTTCTTCGTGCCACTTCGTGACCTTCGTGCCTTCGTGGTGAGGCCGAGGGTGTAGCCTCTAGCTCTTTTCGCAATTACACGCGCTTCGCCAACTGTTCCGCCAGGCCGATATAACTGCCCGGCGTCAGGGCCAGGAGGCGTTCCTTCTCCGCAGGCGGAATGGCAAGTCCGCGAATGAACTGATGCAGCGCATCGCTGGTGATTCCGCCCTTGCCGCGCGTGAGTTCTTTCAACTGTTCGTACGCATCGTCGATGCCATAGCGTTTCATGACTGTCTGGATCGGTTCGGCCAGGACCTCCCAGGTGGCATTCAGATCATCGGCAAGACGCTTTGCATCGGGTTCGAGTTTGTTCAGGCCGCGCAGGCAGGAGTCATAAGCGAGCAGGCTGTAACCCAGCGCGACCCCCATGTTGCGCAACACCGTCGAGTCCGTCAGATCGCGCTGCCAGCGCGAGACCGGCAATTTTGACGACAAGTGCGACAGCAGCGCATTGGCGAGGCCGAGATTGCCTTCGGAATTCTCGAAATCGATCGGATTGACCTTGTGCGGCATCGTCGAGGAACCGATTTCGCCTTCTTTGACTTTCTGCTTGAAATAGCCGATCGAGATGTATCCCCAGATGTCGCGATCGAGGTCGAGCAGCACGGTATTGAGTCCGGCGCAGGCATCGAATAACTCTGCGATGCCGTCATGCGGTTCGATTTGCGTAGTGTACGCATTGAATTCGAAGCCGAGTTCGGCGACGAAATCGCGGCAGAATTTCTCCCAGTCGAAGCCGGGAAACGCCGCAAGATGGGCGTTGTAATTCCCGACTGCGCCGTTGATCTTGCCGGTGAGCGAGACGCCCGCGACACGGGTGCGCTGCCGGCGCAGGCGATGAACGAAGTTCGCCATCTCCTTGCCCAGTGTACTGGGCGTGGCCGGTTGGCCGTGCGTGCGCGACAGCATGGGCAGTGACGCGGTCGAATGGGCGAGCGCGGTCAGTCTTTCTATCAAGGCATCGACCGCAGGCAGCATTACTTGCGCGCGCGCATCCCTCAGCATTAGCGCATGGCAAAGGTTGTTGATGTCTTCGGAAGTGCAGGCGAAGTGCACGAAGCCGGTGACACCGGCGATTTCGGGGTTGTCGGAGAGTTTCTCCTTGAGCCAGTACTCGATCGCCTTGACGTCGTGATTGATGCGGGCTTCGATCTGTTTTACCGCTTCACCGTCGATGACCGAGAAGTCGCGAACCACAGTGTCGAGTTGCCGTACCGTGGCGGGCGAAAGGGAGGGAATGTTGTCGAGCGCTTGCGCGGCGCAAAGCGCTTTGAGCCATTCGACTTCGACCAGAATGCGGTAGCGGATCAGGCCGAATTCGCTGAAGTAATCCGCGAGTCTGGAAACTTTGTCCCGGTAGCGGCCATCGAGCGGGGACAGGGCGGTGAGATTGGAAAGAGGCATCATCCAAGTGGCTAATCGATATGGATAATTTTATCACGATGGATTGCGCTACGGCAGACCTTACATCTCACCACAGGCCTTACACCTCACCACACTACGTCTCACCACGAAGCAACTGCGTTCAAAGTCAAACTTCTTGTGGGTTTTTCCACGGTTGGTTCGACTTGAGCATGGCGTTAAGGATGACGAGCATTTTGC
>WNFM01013525.1_pt2 | contig 27056 bp, 30 predicted proteins | sample 5400271 | NCBI WGS metagenome assembly WNFM01 (sample SAMN13153352, study PRJNA577476) | soil metagenome | isolation source: 60 cm saprolite on Douglas fir-dominated hillslope | place: USA:California | collected 2013-09-17 | reverse complement strand
CTGACCCTGTTCGATCCACTGACCGGTCACATATTGCAAAAAGTCCCGCGCTATACCGTGTATCCGTCGAGCCACTACGTCACGCCGCGCGCCACGACGTTGCGAGCCATAGAGGCCATAAAGGAAGAACTGCGCGGGCGCATCGAATACTTCCAGACGACCGGCAAGCTGCTGGAAGCACAGCGCATAGAACAGCGCACCCGCTTCGACCTCGAGATGCTCAACGAGCTGGGGTTCTCCAAGGGCATCGAGAATTACTCGCGCCACCTGTCGGGCCGCAAGCCGGGCGAGCCGCCGCCGACGTTGCTGGACTACCTGCCGCTCAATGCGCTGATGATCATCGACGAGAGCCACGTCACCATTCCTCCGCAGATAGGCGGCATGTATAAAGGCGATCGCGCCCGGAAGGAAAACCTGGTCGACTACGGTTTTCGCCTGCCGAGCGCGCTCGACAACCGGCCGCTGCGCTTCGACGAGTTCGAGAAAATCACGCCGCAGGCGATTTTCGTATCCGCCACGCCGGCGGAATACGAACGCGAGCATCAGGGCCAGGTGGTGGAGCAGGTGGTCAGGCCGACCGGGTTGATCGATCCGGAAATCGAGGTGAGACCGGCCGCTACCCAGGTGGACGATTTGCTATCGCAAATCACCGAACGCGTGGGACGCAAGGAAAGAGTCCTGGTAACGACGCTCACCAAACGCATGGCGGAGGATCTGACCGACTATCTTTCCGAACATGGTGTCAGGGTGCGCTACCTGCATTCGGACATCGAGACCGTGGAGCGGGTCGAGATCATCCGCGACTTGCGGCTGGGCGAGTTCGACGTGCTGGTGGGGATCAATCTGCTGCGCGAGGGCCTCGATCTCCCCGAGGTGTCGCTGGTGGCCATTCTGGATGCGGACAAGGAGGGCTTCCTGCGCTCGGAGCGTTCGCTGATCCAGACCATCGGACGGGCCGCGCGACACCTGAACGGCAAGGCAATCATGTACGCAGACCAAATGACCAATTCCATGCGTCGCGCGATCGCCGAGACCGATCGCAGGCGGCAGAAGCAGGTCAGCTATAACCTGGCGCACGGCATTACTCCCGTCGGCGTGGTCAAGCGCATCAGGGACATGATCGACGGCATTTACGATCCCTCTGCGCAACTGGATCGCAAGGCTGCCGAAAAACTGGCGGCCTACGGCGCGATGAGCGAGAAGGACATGGCGAGGGAATTGAAACGGGTCGAGCGGGAAATGCTCGAAAGCGCGAGGAATCTGGAATTCGAACGCGCCGCGCAACTGCGCGATCAGTTGAGGGGCCTGAAGGAACTGGCGTTTGGCATCCCGGAAATCGACGATTCGCTGACTGCAACCGGGACCGACGGCAAGGTCACCCCCATTTCGGCGGCGCGAAAGCGCAAACTCTAAAAGGCATGCAGGACGACGCAAAGCCCGTCTCGGTCCTGTTTTGCTGCATGGGAAACATTTGCCGCTCACCCACCGCGGAGGGCGTATTCCGCCGCCAGGTTGTCTCAGCAGGCCTCGAAAACCGCATCCGAGTCGATTCCGTCGGGACGCATTCCTACCACGTCGGTCATGCGCCGGATCCACGTAGCCAGGCTGCGGCGGCGGCGCGCGGGTATGAACTGGGAGATCTGCGCGCGCGACAGATAGCACAGCAGGATTTTGCAGAGTTCGACTATATCCTGGCGATGGATAACGGCAATCTCGCTGAATTAAGACGAGTTGCGCCGCAGGAATATCGATCCAAGCCGAGATTGATCATGGAGTACGGTGCCGGGCGTGTCGCGACTGAAGTGCCTGATCCCTACTATGGCGATTCGAAAGCTTTCGAGAGAGTCCTCGACATGATCGAAGATGCTTGCGCAGGCCTATTGGCGGCCATAAAAAAGAAGCTCGGCCTGTAGCCGAGCCTCTCCTGCCTTTTTCCTGCCTGTCGCTGTTGCGCTATCCGGCAGCGTCGCCACCGGTTTGTTGCTTGCCGGTTTCCACTTGCTGCAATGGTTCTTCCGCCATGACCGGTTTCTGCTGGCGCGGACGCGGCGTTCTCGCGGGCCGCGGCGCATCCTGTTCCTGATAGGCCGGGGCAGGTTTCGACTGGGTTTCGATCATCACCAAATCCGAAGGCAGCGCGACCGGTTCCATCTTCCATACGGGTGGCGCTTGCGGTTTCGGCGCGACAGGTGGTGCCTGCGGTCTTTCAATCTCGGGTTCCGGTACAAACCGCTGTTCGGGCATTACAGCCACGGGAGCGGGCTCGGTAGGCCTGATCTCTTCGACAATGTTTTCCCGTGCGGCAGGTTGTTCGAATACGTATTGCTCTGCATATTGCTCCGCTACGGGCTGTTCCATTGGACGCTGCTCGATTACCACAGGCTGGGAATCTTCCCGCACCATTGCCGCCGGGGCTTGTTCGCGCTCACGCGGGGGCCGCCCCTGACCATTACCTGAATGGCCGGATTGCGTGCGGTTTTGCTGTTCGCCACGCTGCTGGTTTGGATTGTCCGCGTGCTCGGAGCGGTCGCGCCGTCCTCGGCCACGGCGACGGCTCCGACCTTCCTCGCGCGCGCCTTCCGCGGGCCGATCACCAGGTTGGCGTTGTTCCACTGCGGCCAGCGCCGGATCCTGACGCGGTGGCCGCTGTTGCTGCTGCGGTTGTTGGCTACGGTCCTGCTGCGGCTTGCGCTCTGCCTGTTCCTGGTTGCGATTGCGTCCCTGATCGCGACGGCTGTTGTCCGCATCCTGGCGTGGACCGCGGCGTGGTTCGTCGCGTTTGTTGCCATCGCCGCGGCCGTCCGGGCGACCGTGCCGGTGATCGCGGCGTGACGAATCACGAGTTCGCTGCGGGTCGCGTGGCCGGGTTTTCGCCGGCTCGGGTTTGGCCTCCGGTTTGCTGGTCAGCCAGCCGAATATTTTCTCGAAAATCGAAGGCTTCTGCTCCTCGCGCGGCGCCATCATGGGCGCCGGCTGGGCCGGTGTAATTCCCTGCACGGCGGCCTGCGGCCGCTGTGCTTCCGGCTTCTGCACGGCAGTGGAGGGCGCCGTAGCTTCGGCCGGAATGTCGGCCATCTTGTAGCTGGGCAGGGTAACGTCGTTCTGATTGAGTTCGTCGTGCTTCAACCGGGTAACGGTGTAGTTCGGCGTTTCGAGGCTGGTGTTCGGAATCAGCAGCACGTTGACCTTCAGCCGGGTTTCGATCGAATGGAATTCATTGCGCTTTTCGTTGAGCAGGTAAGTCGCGACGTCGATCGGCACCTGGGCATGAACGGCGGCCGTGCCGTCCTTCATCGCTTCTTCCTGCAGGATGCGCAGAATGTGCAACGCCGAGGATTCGATGGAGCGGATGTGTCCGGTGCCGTGGCAGCGCGGGCAGGCAATATGACTCGTCTCGCCCAAAGAGGTCTGCAGGCGCTGGCGTGACAATTCCAGCAAGCCGAAGCGCGAGATCTTGCCGGTTTGTACCCGGGCGCGATCGTAGCGCAGGGCATCGCGCAGGCGGTTTTCGACATCCCGCTGATTTCGCGCAGCTTCCATATCGATGAAATCGATGACGACCAGCCCGCCCAGGTCGCGCAGGCGCAACTGGCGCGCGATCTCATCGGCGGCTTCCAGATTGGTGCGCGTCGCGGTCTCTTCGATGTCGGCACCACGGGTCGCGCGCGCCGAGTTCACGTCGATCGTCACCATTGCTTCCGTGTGATCGATGACAACCGCGCCGCCGGAGGGCAGGGGTACCTGGCGAGAATAGGCGGTTTCGATCTGATGTTCGATCTGGAACCGGGAGAACAGCGGGACGTCGTCCTTGTAGAGCTTGACCCGATTTACATTCAGGGGCATCACATGGCCCATGAACTGTCTGGCCTGCTCGTAGATGGCCTCGGTATCGATCAGGATTTCGCCGATTTCCTGATGGAAATAGTCGCGGATCGCGCGAATGACCAGGCTGCCTTCCTGATAGATCAGATAGGCGCCGCCTTGTTGCTTGGCGGCGGTCTCGATGGCGTTCCACAACTGCATCAGGTAGCTCAGATCCCAGTTCAGCTCCTCGACCGAGCGGCCAATGCCCGCGGTGCGGGCGATGATGCTCATGCCGGGGGGGACTTCGAGCTGGTTGATCGTATCGCGGAGTTCGTTGCGGTCTTCGCCTTCGACGCGTCGCGATACGCCGCCGCCGCGTGGATTGTTCGGCATCAGGACGATGTAACGGCCCGCAAGGCTGATGAACGTGGTCAGCGCCGCACCCTTGGTACCGCGCTCGTCCTTGTCGACCTGGACGATAAGTTCCTGGCCTTCGCGCAATGCTTCCTTGATAGTGACCCGCGCCGGATCGGCATCGGGGTTCTGGAAAAACGCGCGGCTGACTTCCTTGAAAGGAAGGAATCCGTGGCGCTCGTTGCCGTAATCTACGAATGCGGCTTCGAGGCTGGGTTCAATGCGGGTGATGACACCCTTGTAGATATTGCTCTTGCGTTGCTCTTTTCCGGCTGTTTCTATATCAAGGTCGATGAGCTTCTGGCCATCGACGATCGCGACACGCAATTCTTCTGTTTGGGTCGCGTTAAACAACATGCGCTTCATTTTTTGTTCTCCCGCGCTCACTTTTCACGGGGAGGACAAACCTTGCGGCGCCGTTACGGCGCTGGGGCTTACTGGCTTTCCGTCGTCGGATAATTCATGGGTGGAAGAGGACGATAGCTGTCTATGCCTGAGGTTTGTCTATATTTTCATCCTGCAATCAGCAGGACTGTGGAATCCACTGGAATGCTGCGAGCGCGCAATGCATCAATTACCATCGCTACTTTTTCGGGTGAGCGAACTTAACCCCTCTCGACGGCGGCGAATTGGCGGGAGCTCGAAGCGCGGCGGTGCGCCGCACAGGGCTCGACCGTACAATCTGCACTGATTGCCGTTCGTTTGAATAGTATAAGGAAAATGAACAGCTTAAGCAAAGACTCCGCAACCTGGCGGGAAGTCGATGAATCGTCACAGGATCAACGCATCGATAACTATCTGCAAAAAATCCTGAAAGGGGTGCCCAAGAGCCATATCTACCGCATCCTGCGCAGCGGGGAGGTCAGGGTCAACAGCCGCCGCGTGCAGGCCTCCTACCGGTTGCAGGACGGTGATAAGGTCCGGTTGCCGCCGATTCGCACCAGCACGAAACCGGTCCGAACCGGACCAGCCGTATCCGGCGCGGTGTTTTCAGGCGCGATCCTGCTTGAAGACGAGGATTTGCTGGTGGTGAACAAGCCCAGCGGGGTTGCCGTGCACGGCGGCAGCGGCATCTCGAGCGGGGTTATCGAACAATTGCGCGCCGCCCGCTCGGGCCTGCGTTTCCTGGAACTGGTGCATCGGCTGGATCGCGATACCTCCGGAGTCCTGATACTGGCGAAGAAGCGCACCGCGCTGACCGGCTTGCACGCACAACTTCGCGAAGGGTCGGTACGCAAGCATTACCTGGCACTTGTGCTCGGGGAATGGAAGGACGCGAAGCGCAACGTGAAGGCGGCATTGCACAAGTACGTGTCGTCCTCGGGAGAACGCAGGGTAGTGGTGGATGACGACGGACAGCAGGCGCATACGATTTTCCGGCTGGTGCGCAATCTTCCTGGTTTCAGCCTGCTGGATGCGGAACTCAAGACCGGCCGCACCCACCAGATCCGGGTTCATCTGGCGCATGTCGGCTACCCGATTGCGGGCGACGACAAGTACGGCGATTTCGACGCCAACAAACGTCTGGCCAAGCTCGGACTCAAGCGCATGTTCCTGCATGCCGCGAGCCTCGAGTTCAACCATCCTCGTGGCGGGCAGGTAGTGCGTATCGAAGCGCCGCTCGCTCCTGAGTTGGAGCGCTTTCTGCAATCCACGCAGGCTGCCGCCGTCGCGAAGGACGCGTAATGGCGAAGCGCTTCGATCTGCTTGTTTTCGACTGGGACGGCACGCTCATGGATTCCGCGGCACACATCGCTTCGGCATTGCAGTCCGCGTTTCGGGACCTCGGCCTTCCCGTGCCATCCACCGCGGCGGCGCGCCATGTGATCGGGCTGGGCCTGGAGGATGCCATGATGTATCTGAATCCCGGACTGGACCGAGCGCGCTATGCAGAAATGGCCGACCGATATCGCGTGCATTTCCTTGCGGGCGATCAGGATGTGGGATTGTTTCCGGCCGTGGCAACCGGCATCGCCGCATTGAACCAGAATGGTTACCTCATGGCAGTTGCCACGGGGAAAAGCAGGCGCGGACTCGACCGGTCGTTGTCGGCGACCGGGTTGGTGCCTTATTTCCATGCTTCACGCTGCGCTGATGAAGGCTTCCCGAAACCGCATCCGGAAATGCTGCAGATGATCATGGAAATGCTGGGAACGGTGCCGGATCGCACGCTGATGATCGGGGACACCACGCATGATCTGCAGATGGCGCAGAATGCCGGCGTTGCGGCGGTTGCCGTCAGTTACGGCGCACATTTGACAGAGGACCTGAAGAGCATGAATCCGATGGGCTGTGTCGGCAGTTTCGAGCAATTGATGCAATGGCTGAAGCAAAACGGTTGATCTGCCCGTCACAAGCGTTACCGGAGCGCGGCTCAGGCGTGCGTTTCAGCGTCGAGACCGCCCGAGGCCCGATTCCGGCGTTCGTCGTCCGCTATCGCGGAAAGGTGCAAGGCTATCTGAACCGTTGCGCGCACGTTCGCGTCGAACTCGATGCGCAGCCCGGTGAGTTCTTCGACGTGTCGGGTTTATACTTGGTTTGTTCCACACACGGCGCGGCCTATGTTCCGGAATCGGGGTACTGCGTCGGCGGACCATGCAAGGGACAGCGCCTGACAAAGCTAACCGTGGAAGAATACGACGGTGGCGTCTACCTGACGCATAACGAGGAAACGATCAATGTCTGAAATGGATCCTGCCGGCGAGAAAGCGAACTGGGAGCGCCAGGTCATCGAGAAACTGGCCCGCTCGGCGCTCGACGAACAGCGAAAGTCGCGCAACTGGGGAATTTTCTTCAAGACGCTGACCTTCATCTATCTGTTCGCCTTGCTGTTCATGGCTTTCGGGTGGCTGGGCGGCCGCGAACCGTTGCCCGGCGACCATACCGCGCTGGTCGAATTGAACGGTGTCATTGCCGCGGACACGCATGCCAACGCAGACGTCATCAGCCAGGGATTGCAGGACGCGTTCGAAAACAAGGGAACCAAGGGCGTCATCCTGCGCATCAACAGCCCGGGTGGCAGCCCGGTGCAGGCGGGCACGATCAACAGCGAAATACACCGGCTGCGCCAGAAGTATCCGCAGATTCCGCTCTATGCAGTGGTCGAGGACATTTGCGCCTCGGGCGGCTACTACGTTGCGGTGGCAGCGGATCAGATCTATGTGGATCGTGCGAGCATCGTCGGTTCCATAGGCGTTCTGATGGACGGTTTCGGGTTTACCGGCACGATGGAAAAACTCGGCGTCGAGCGCAGGCTGCTGACGGCAGGCGAGAACAAAAGTTTCCTCGATCCGTTTTCACCGATGAATGCCTCGCAGCGCGAATATGCCCAGAAAATGCTCGGGGAAATCCACCAGCAATTTATCGAAGTCGTGCGCAAGGGGCGTGGCAAGCGATTGAAAGAAGGTCCCGACACTTATTCCGGACTGGTGTGGACCGGGCAGAGGAGCATCGAACTCGGCCTCGCCGATGCGCTGGGCAGCGTCGACTACGTTGCCCGGGAAGTCATCAAGGCCGAAAAAATCGTCGACTTCACGCCGAGGGAAAATCTGGCCGAGCGGTTTGCAAAGCGGTTCGGTGCCGCGATGGGCGATGCGCTAATGCACGTTGGCGGGACGAATTCGCCGGTCCGGTGATCGCGCCTTATCTGCGAGGAGCAGGAAGACGGTTGGCCGTTTGTGCAGTTGGGGCGCCGGGGATTGCTGCCATTCACCGACGTTTTTGGTCCTTATCTCTTCGGTCGCGCTCGTCAGGTCGGTTGCCAGGCTCAAAATGGTCTCGGGCTTGCAGTTCGCGGTGACGGCCTTGAACAACTGCTCATTGCGATAAGGCGCCTCGATGAATATCTCCGTCTGGTCGAGCCTGCGCGATCTTTCCTCCAATTCGCGAATGCGTGCATCGCGTTCGGCGGAAGCCTGCGGCAGGTAGCCGTTGAAGGCGAAACGCTGGCCATTCAGACCGGAAGCCATCAGAGCCAGAACGATCGACGACGGGCCGACCAGCGGTACGACTTGAATACCGAGCCGATGCGCGCGATTGACTAGAGTGGCACCGGGATCAGCGATCGCGGGACAGCCTGCTTCGGAAAGCAACCCGACGTCATCGCCTGATTCAAGCCAGCGGGCGAGCCGGTCCAGGTCTTCCGCTTTCGAGTGCTCGTCGAGTACCTCGAATTCGAGTTCTTGCAGCGGCAAACCCAGCATCTTCAGAAACTGACGGGCCGCTTTCGGATGCTCGACGACAAATCGCCGCAATGGCAGCACCGCGTTCCGAAGGTGCGCGCCGGCCCAGGCGCAGGAGTCTTCCGCTGCCAGGCCGACAGGGATCAGATACAGTTTCTTGTTCGGCATTTCAATTCCGGAAAACCCTCTGTTGTGCGCATCAGGGAACGGACAAGGTCTCGTTTCTGAGCATTTCAGCCAGCGCAATCAAGGGCAGGCCGATCAATGCCGTCGGGTCGTTGGACTGGATGCTCTCGACAAGCGAAATGCCCAGACCTTCCGCCTTGGCGCTGCCGGCGCAATCGTATGCCGGCTCGGCTTGCAGGTAGCGTTCGATTTCTCCGTCGCTTAGTTTTCGAAACCTGACTTCGGTGGGAACCAGCCTGGTCTGCGCCCGCCCGCTGGCGGCATTGACCAGCGCGATTGCGGTAATGAAGCTTACTGACTTTCCACTGGAGTGCCGCAACTGCGCCAGCGCGCCGGCCCGGGTTCCCGGCTTGTCCAGCCGCACGCCTTCGCAGAACGCGACCTGGTCGGAGCCGATGATCAGTGAACGCGGGAATCTGGCCTGCGCCGCCTGAGCCTTGGCCAGCGCCAGCCTTCCGGCCGTGGCCGCCGGCGCTTCTCCCGAAAGAGGTGCTTCATCGACTCCCGGCGAGACGGTTTGGAACGGCAGTTTCAGCCTTTCGAGCAACTCGCGGCGATAGCGCGAGGTGGAGGCGAGAACCAGTGTTAGGCCACTGTTTGTTGAAGACATTTTGTTTTGACAGGGGTGTCCAAAACCACTATTATGCGCGGCCTATGCGGGATCGGGTCTGTGTCGACAGCGTTGCATTTGCGCGGGAAGCCAATGAATTGCGCGGAAAGGTGGCGACTGCCGACCTGCCGCGGCTGCACGATTCGTTGTTCGATCAATCCGGTGAGATTGCGTACCGCCTGGCAGGAGCAGTGAACAAGGACGGCATTGCATCATTGCGGCTCGATATTGCCGCGGATCTTCTGATGACCTGCCAACGCTGTCTCGGTCCGGTAATATTCAGTCTGAAGTCGGCGCGCAATTTTGAATTGGTTCCGCAGACCCAGGCGCTCGGTGATCCGGCGGAAGAGTCCGACGACGTGGAACGAATCCATGCTGACGCCGATCTCGACGTGGACGCACTGGTGGAGGATGAAGCCATCCTTTGTCTGCCGATGGTTGCAGGACATCAGCCCGGGGAATGCAGGTCGCCCCTGGCGGCAGTGGACGAATGCACAAAGAAGTCGCCCTTCAGTTCGCTGGCAGTGCTGAAGCGGCAGTAAACAGAATCGAACTTAAGGAGCAACTCATGGCAGTCCAGCAAAACAAGAAATCGGCGTCCAAGCGCGGCATGCACCGGTCGCATGATTTCCTGACCAATCCGCCGCTGGCAGTGGAACCGACAACCGGCGAATTGCACCTACGTCACCATATCAGCCCGAACGGTTTCTATCGCGGCAAGAAGGTCGTCAAGACCAAGGGCGAATAATAATTCGCCGGCTTTTGGCTGCCCGATGGCGCAGCTCAAAGGCATGACCCCGATTCCTCCCGCCGCCCGACCTCGCGGGCACATTGGAGCAAGAAGCGCGCAAGACACACATTCGCTGCGCGCTTCGGGCGTGACAAACCGGTCCAATACACGTTGATTACCGTAGCCATAGATTGCATGGGTGGCGATCACGGCGTACATGTGACGATTCCGGCTGCCCTGTCGTTCATGAAAGAGACCGAGGACGCCCGGATCCTTCTCGTCGGATTGCCCGAGGTCATCGAATCCGAACTGAAAAGACTGGGTGCCGGTACGGGCGATCGAATCCAGATCAGGCCCGCGCCCGAAGTCGTTGCAATGGACGAAGCGCCCGCGTCCGCATTGCGCGGCAAACGCGAGTCGTCGATGCGCATCGGCATTGATGCCGTGAAGAACCTGGACGCCCACGCTTGCGTCAGTGCCGGAAATACCGGCGCCCTGATGGCCATCTCGCGCTTCGTATTGAAAATGCTGCCCGGCATCGAACGTCCTGCCATCGCCTCCTTTCTGCCGACCCTGCGCGGCCATACCTGCGTGCTTGATCTGGGCGCCAATGTCGATTGCACGGCCGATCACTTGCTGCAGTTCGCAGTCATGGGCTCGTCCCTCGTCAGCGCGGTCGACCATATCGACAAGCCTTCCGTCGGGTTGCTCAATATCGGGGAGGAGGAGATCAAGGGCAATGAAGTCGTCAAGCAGGCCGCCGAGTTGCTGCGCAACAGCGGACTCAACTTTCACGGCAACGTAGAAGGGACGGACATCTACAAGGGAACCACCGACGTGATCGTGTGTGACGGCTTTGTCGGCAACGTCGCGCTCAAGACTTCCGAAGGACTGGTGCAGATGCTTGCGGCATACCTGCGCGAGGAATTCCAACGCAATCTGTTCACGAAAATTTCCGGAGTAATGGCGTTGCCGGTCATCAACGCCTTTCGCCGCCGCGTGGATCCCAGGCGATACAATGGCGCCAGCCTGCTGGGCCTGAAAGGCGTCGTGGTAAAGAGCCATGGCTCGGCCGACAGCTTCGGTTTCCGTTTTGCAGTCCAGCGTGCCTATGAGGAAGCCCGGCACGACGTACTGCGCAGCATAAGCGATCGCATGGCCACAATTCATCGGAAAGCGGCATGATGTTCTCGCGCGTAACCGGCACTGGAAGCTATCTGCCCGAAAAAGTCGTGACCAACGACGATCTGGCGCGCATGGTCGACACTTCCGATGAATGGATACGAACCCGCACTGGCATTCGTAGCCGGCACATTGCCGCTGAAGGACAGATGGCAAGCGATCTGGCATTGGCTGCGTCGCAAAGAGCTTTGCAATCGGCAGGAGTCGCGGCCGCGGACATCGATCTCATTATCGTTGCCACGACAACGCCGGACATGATCTTCCCCAGCACGGCGTGCATTCTGCAATCGAAGCTCGGGGTTGCGGGCTGTCCGGCTTTTGACGTGCAGGCCGTCTGCAGTGGTTTTGTCTACGCACTTACGATCGCCGATCTGTTCATCCGTTCCGGTCAGGCCAAACATGTGCTGGTGGCGGGTACAGAGGTGTACTCGCGCATTCTCGACTGGAGCGATCGCGGTACCTGTGTTTTGTTCGGCGATGGTGCTGGCGCGGTGATTGTCGCCGCAAGCGAGGAGCCTGGCATTCTCGCGACGAAGTTGCATGCCGACGGCAGTCACAAGGAGATGCTTTGCGTGCCCGGCAGCGTGCATGGCGGCAAGGTATGGGGTTCACCGTTCGTTCACATGGGAAGTTCTGGAGGCCGCCGGCTTGAAAGTGTCGGATGTCGATTGGTTCATTCCCCATCAGGCCAACATCAGGATCATGGAAGCCACGGCGAAAAAACTCGGCCTGCCGAAGGAGAAGCTGATCGCGACGGTTCATCATCACGGAAACACATCTGCGGCATCCATTCCGCTGGCGCTCGACGAGGCCGTTAAAGACGGCCGCATACTTTCCGGCCAGACCCTACTGCTCGAAGGGGTGGGCGGTGGATTCACCTGGGGCGCGGTCCTGCTACGCTGGTAATCGAGGCCCAATGAAAATTGCTTTCGTCTTTCCGGGCCAGGGTTCCCAATCAGTGGGCATGATGAAGTCTTTCGCTCAATTGCCCGGCGTGCGCGAGACTTTCACCACTGCTTCGGACGCAATCAGGCAGAACCTGTGGAAACTCGTTGAAGGGGGGCCGGCGGAAGAACTCAATCTGACGGTCAACACGCAGCCCGTCATGCTCACGGCGGGCATTGCGCTTCATCGGGCATGGGAAGCCGATAATGGAACGCGGCCTGCGATATCTGCCGGACATAGCCTGGGTGAATACAGCGCCCTGGTTGCTGGCGGCGCGATCGATTTTGCCGATGCCGTGTCGCTGGTGCGTTTTCGCGCGCAGGCCATGCAGGAGGCGGTGCCCGCGGGCGTCGGCGCGATGGCAGCCATCCTGGGCCTCGAGGATGAGGTCGTGCGGGAGGTCTGCAAGGAAGCCGGCGGCAAGGACGAGATCGTCGAGGCGGCTAATTTCAATTCTCCCGCCCAGGTCGTGATTGCGGGAAACATTGCCGCGGTAGAACGCGCGATGGAAATCGCCAAAAGCAAAGGAGCGAAGCGCGCGATAATGGTGCCGATGAGCGTGCCTTCGCATTGCAGCCTCATGCGGCCAGCCGCCGAGCGCATGCGAGAACGCCTCAAGACCGTCAAGATCGGAACTTCAAACATTCCGGTCCTTCATAACGCGGACGTCAGCAGCGCAGGTTCGCCTGATGCCGTTCGCGATGCCTTGGTGCGCCAGCTCTATCAACCAGTACGCTGGGTCGAGACCATCCGCGCAATTGTGTCGGCAGGGGCGACGCACATCGTTGAATGCGGTCCCGGCAAGGTGCTGACCGGGTTGAACAGACGGATTGCGCCGGAAGCACAAACATTGTCATTCGGAGACGAACCGGCCTTCAAGGAAGCTCTGACGGCGCTGAAGTGATGGGAGAATCGATGCTCGAGGGAAAAGTCGCGCTGGTGACCGGGGCCAGCAGGGGAATCGGGCAGGCGATTGCCGTGGCCCTGGGCAAAGCCGGCGCAACGGTTGGCGGAACTGCAACCAGCGATGCCGGTGCCGCGGGAATATCGGACTACCTTCGCAATGCAGGACTGGAAGGGGCTGGATTCAAGCTCGATGTGACTGATGCCCGGGAAACAGAGGCCATTCTCGGCAGGATCGAATCCGAGCTTGGTCCCGTCGCCATCCTGGTGAACAACGCCGGCATTACGCGAGACAATCTGCTGTTGCGTATGAAAGATGCCGAGTGGGACGAGATCATGGATACTAATCTGAAATCGGTATTCCGCTTGAGCAAGCTCGTCATCCGGTCGATGATGAAAGCCCGTTTCGGGCGCATCATCAACATCACGTCCGTCGTCGGCTCCATGGGCAATGCCGGCCAGGTCAACTACGCGGCGGCCAAAGCCGGCGTGGTCGGATTTAGCAAGTCTCTGGCGAAGGAAGTAGGCAGCCGCAACATCACGGTAAACTGTATTGCGCCGGGATTCATCGAAACTGACATGACGCGTGGATTGCCCGATGACCAGAAAAACGCATTGCTTGCCCATATTCCGTTAGGCCGTTTCGGGCAGGTCGGGGAGATCGCCGCGACAGCAGTCTTCCTGGCTTCGGATGGGGCCGCCTATGTGACCGGGAACACGCTGCATGTCAATGGCGGCATGTATATGGACTGATGCCTGAGGGCTGGCAATTTTGGTAGAATGTGGCGCGTGTTTTTGTTCCTGCCTTGTTAGACGACGGCATGGGCAGTCACGCAATAGAATCTTCAAGCAAAAGGGAAGGGACATTAATGGAATCCGTAGAACAGCGCGTCAAGAAAATTGTTGCCGAGCAGCTGGGTGTGAACGAGGCAGATGTCAAGATCGAATCGACATTCGTCGATGACCTCGGCGCCGATTCCCTCGACACCGTGGAATTGGTCATGGCGCTTGAAGAGGAATTCGAGTGTGAGATCCCCGATGAAGAAGCGGAAAAGATCACTTCCGTTCAGCAGGCGATCGATTACATCAAGGCGCACTTAAACTGATCGCACACATCCTCTTTTCCCCCTGGAGTTCCGTTGTCTAGACGCCGAGTTGTAGTGACCGGCTTGGGCATCGTCAGTCCGGTCGGCAACAGCGTCAAGGAAGCGTGGGCCAACATCCAGGCGGGTAAGTCCGGAATCACGCGGATTACCCGATTTGACGCGTCATCTTTCGCATCCCAGATTGCCGGAGAAGTAAAAAACTTCGACGTCAGCACGGTGCTGTCTGCGAAGGAAGCCCGCCGGGTCGATGCATTCATCCATTACGGCATCGCTGCTGCCTCCGAAGCCATCAAGGACGCCGGTCTCGAAGCCCATCCGAAGAATGCCGAGCGCATCGGCGTCAATGTCGGTTCCGGCATCGGCGGTCTGCCGCTGATCGAGGAAACGCACAAGGCCATGATCGAAGGCGGTCCGCGCAAGATCTCCCCGTTCTTCATTCCTGGCGCCATCATCAACATGATCTCCGGCAATCTGTCGATCATGTATGGCTTCAAGGGACCGTCGCTCGCCATGGTCACGGCATGTACCACAGCGAACCATTGCATCGGGGATTCGACCCGGCTCATAGAATACGGGGATGCCGACATCATGCTGGCCGGCGGTTCCGAAGCGTGCATTTGCGCGCTTGGGGTCGGTGGTTTTTCGGCCGCAAGGGCTCTTAGCACGCGTAACGACGATCCTGCCACCGCAAGCCGGCCGTGGGATACCGATCGCGACGGATTCGTGCTCGGCGAAGGTGCGGGCGTGCTGGTACTCGAGGAGTTGGAACACGCGAAGGCCCGTGGTGCGAAAATCTACTGCGAACTGGCAGGATATGGCGTAAGCGCCGATGCCCATCACATCACGGCGCCCTGCGAGGACGGAGAAGGCGCTGCGCGGGGCATGGTCAACGCAATGCGCAACGCCGGGGTCAATCCGGACGAAGTGGATTACATCAATGCCCACGGCACTTCGACGCCTCTGGGGGATCTTGCCGAAACGATCGCAGTAAAACGCTGCTTCGGCGACCACGCAAAGAAGCTGGCGGTCAGTTCCACCAAGTCCAGTACAGGCCACCTGCTCGGTGCCGCAGGCGCGGTAGAAGCGGTGTTCACCATCATGGGAATGAGAGATGGTGTTGCCCCACCGACCATCAATCTGTTCAACCAGGATCCGCGGTGCGACCTCGACTACGTGCCCAACACGGCGAGGCAGATGAAGATCAAGGTCGCCCTGTCGAATTCTTTCGGCTTCGGGGGCACCAACGGCACGCTGGTCTTCCGGGCGATCTGATCGCTTGAGAAGCGTCCGGATTCCTGATTGGAATTCGGGACAGTATCCAAACGCCGGCGGGGCAGGGCGATGTTCATGGTCCGGAGATGACGGTTCACAGCATGGCAAAACACAAAAATCTGTTCCTGCCTGCACCCCGATGGACGGTCATGCGGCTATTACGCACCGGCATTTTGCTTGGCGTGCTGGCCGCGATGTGCGCAGTCGCATGGCTGGCTTATTTCGCCTTCAACCCGATCGACACGCCTCCGGGTGCGCGCACCTTCAGCGTCGATCCCGGTCGCAGCCTGCGCGGCGTTTCCGAGCAGCTTGCGCAAGCCGGCCTGATTTCCGACCACTGGAGCTTCCTTGTATTTGCGCGGGCGATGGGCGCCGCGGGGCAGATCAAGGCCGGCAGTTACGAAGTGGGGCCGCAAATTGCGCCGTATCGGCTGTTGGAAAAAATCGTCCGCGGCGAGTTTGCAATGGCCGAACTCAGATTCATCGAAGGATGGACCTTTGCGCAATTGCGCGGCGTTCTGGACGCGCACCCGGCACTCAAACACGAAAGCACCGGACTGCCCGATGCCGAGATTCTGCGGCGCCTGGGCATCGACAAGACTTCGCCCGAAGGCTTGTTTTTTCCAGATACCTATCTGTTTGCCGTAGCATCCAGTGATACGGCATTGCTGAAACAGGCTTATGCGAGGATGCAATCCAAGTTGCAGGCATTATGGGCCGAGCGTGCGCCCGGGCTGCCCCTGAAGACTCCGTATGAAGCATTGATATTTGCATCGATCGTCGAAAAAGAGACCGGCCGCAACGATGAGCGGGAAATGGTTGCCGCGGTCTTCATCAACCGGCTCAAGCGCGGCATGCGCCTGCAGACCGACCCGACAGTGATCTACGGGCTTGGACACACGTTCGACGGGAATTTGCATCGCCGCGACCTGTTGACTGACAGTAGTTACAACACTTACACGCGCTACGGACTCCCGCCGACGCCGATCGCAATGCCCGGAGAGGCGTCGATCAGAGCGAGCCTGCATCCGGCGCAAAGTCCGGCGCTGTATTTTGTCGCCCGTGGCGACGGCAGCCACCAGTTCTCCTCAAACCTGGTGGAGCACAACCGCGCCGTGAACAAGTTCCAGTTACACCGGTGAAGCGCGGCCTCTTTATCACTTTCGAAGGTATCGACGGCGCGGGCAAAAGCACCCACATGGCCTGGTCGGCGGATTTTCTGCGAGGGCAGGGTGTTGCGCTGACTCTGACGCGCGAGCCCGGCGGCACCGTCCTCGGCGAGAAACTCCGTGAACTTCTCCTGGCAGCGGAAGGACCCATCCACGCCGAGACCGAAGCGTTGCTGATGTTTTCCGCTAGGCGTCAGCATCTGGAGGAAATCATCAGGCCGGCATTGTTGCGTGGCGACTGTGTGCTATGCGATCGCTTCACGGACGCGAGCTTTGCCTATCAAGGTGGCGGGCGTGGCGTGGAAAAGAAAAAGCTTGCCGCACTGGAGGCCTGGGTTCATCCGGACCTGCAGCCTGATCTGACTATCCTGTTCGATGTAAGCGCACAGGTAGGGCAGGACCGGGTCGCCCGCATCAAATCCCCGGACCGCTTCGAACGCGAAAGCGCAGAGTTCTTCGTCCGCGTCCGCGATGCCTATCTCGATCGGATGAAAGAGACACCCCATCGGTTCATGCGCATAGACGGCACCAGGCCCATTTCCGCTATCCGGGAGGAGCTGGGGAAGAAATTCACGATGGTTCTGTCGAAGTGGAACAGCTGATTTACCCCTGGGTTCTGCCGGTCCTCGACAGGCTGCCGCGCCCTGCCAAGGCATTGCCGCGGGCGTTGCTGCTGACGGGTAGACCGGGCTTGGGCAAACGCGCCACCGCATTGTTTCTCGTACAAGGCCTCCTGTGCGAAACGCAAAGGGATGAATTGAAGGCCTGTGGAACATGCACATCATGCCGTCTCTACCAGGTGGGAAATCATCCCGACCTGCGCATGCTCGAGGTTGGACAGGAAGAAGAGGGTCCAGTGCCCGGCGCTGCCGATGAGGACAGCGGACCGTCCAAAAAGGTCAGCCGGCAGATTTCGGTGGAAAGAGTCCGCACGCTGACGGATTTCGTGACCATCACATCGCATCGCGGCGGCGCAAAGGTCGTCTGCATCGTGCCCGCGGAGGCGATGCATCCGAGTGCAGCCAATGCCGTCCTCAAAATTCTTGAGGAACCGCCGGGCGACACCTATTTTGTTCTCGTAAGCCACCAACCCGAACGTCTCCTGCCGACGATACGCAGCCGCTGCTTCCATCTGGCGTTTACCTTGCCCGACGCCGGCCCCGCACTGGACTGGCTGAGGGGGCAGGGGATAGAACGGGGCGAATTGGCTCTGGCGCAGGGCGGTTATGCGCCGCTCGCCGCAATGGACCGCGTGGGCGACGAGGCTTTCTGGAGCCAGCGCAAGGCCCTGCTGGATACGCTTGCGGTTTCCGGATTCGATCCTTTGCATGCTGCAGACTGCGCTGAGGATATCGATGGAGCCGTGGTATCGACTTTGCTGTCGCAGTGGGCTTACGACGTCGCCGCACTGAAATCCGGAGGAAAAGTGCGTTACCACTTCGACTACGCGGCGTCGCTGCAAAAGATCGCGGACGCCGTCCCAGTCGATGAATTGATGGGTTGGTACGATGCGGTAATACAATTCGGGCGCGTCGCCCAGCACCCGCTGAACAAACGTTTAGCCATGGAAAGTCTCTTGTCGTGCTATCCCAGCCGCTGAATGACTCGAGTCCGGAAGTACGGCCCGGCGCAAGATTACCTCTAAAGTACTTTAATGTTAATATTTAATACCCTGAAATTAAATTGTTTATAGATTCACACTGTCACATCAATTTCCCCGAACTGGCTGCCGATCTGAGCGGGGTCACCGGGGCCATGGCAGCAAACGGCGTGACCCATGCGCTTTGCGTTTCCGTGAACCTGGAAACCTTTCCCGAGATCCTGGCGATCACAGCACGCTTCCCCAACATATTTGCCTCCGCCGGCGTTCACCCGGACGACCGATCGGGCGAAGAACCGGACGTCGATCGACTGATCGGCCTGGCTGATCACCCCAAGGTGGTCGCCATCGGGGAAACCGGCCTGGACTACTACAGGGTCGAGGGCGACACCGGGTGGCAACGGCAGCGCTTTCGCACGCATATCCGTGCCGCCAGACAAATCGGCAAACCGCTCATTGTTCATACGCGGCAAGCTGCTGAAGACACTCTCAAGGTCATGCGTGAGGAATCTGCAGCCGAGATCGGCGGTGTCATGCATTGCTTCACCGAAACTGCCGAGGTGGCCAGGCAGGCCATGGAGATGAATTTCATGATCTCGTTTTCGGGCATCGTGACATTCAAGAACGCGACGGCACTGAAAGACGTCGCATGCACAGTGCCATTGGATTGCATGTTGATCGAGACGGATTCGCCGTATCTGGCGCCCATTCCTTATCGCGGCAAGACGAATCAACCTGCCTATGTGCGCTTCGTGGCCGAGGAAATTGCCCGGCTTAAGGGCATATCGGTTGAATCCGTGGCCGAAGCGACTACTGCGAATTTCTTCAGATTGTTCAAAAGGGCGGCAGCGCCCAATGCCTGAGAAGAGCCTCGATTTGCCGAACCGCCATTGTTGTTCGCGTGATGATGTAATGCGCATAATGTATATTATGTTAAATTATATCCATGGCAAGGTTTCGAGGACTCTAGAGCGATTGTTTTTTGACCCACCCTCACCCTTTGATCTCTTCGGAGAGACCCCGGTCACGTGCACGTATGGTGGTGAGGTCAATATGCGATGCTTGGTGGCAGGCCAAAGCGGCGGGCACATTTGAAGCGATCGTTGAGAAGCGCAGTTGATTTCCGGCGAGGCCTAGGGTGCGGGTTTTCCTGAAATCTGACGTAAGCGTTCGAAACAGCAAACTGCCGCTGCTGCGGCGACGTTGAGCGATTCAACTTTCCCTGCCATCGGAATGTGGACGAGCTGGGTAGCCAGCGCACGGCCTTCTTCCCCCAGACCCCTGCCCTCGTTCCCGAAAATCAGCGCCACAGTGCCGGTGAGATCGATGTCGTGGATCGACTGTTCGGCGTGAGGGCTGGTGGCGATGACGCTGCCCCTGAAGCCGGTAAGCGCCGTCGTCAGATCGACGCGTTCGCGCACCGGCAGAACGAACTGTGCGCCCATGCCGCCGCGAAGGGATTTTGGCGACCATACATCCGCGCAGCCTTTGGTCAGATGCGCGGATGTGGCGCCGGCCGCGGCGGCGGTGCGCAGCAGCCCGCCGACATTACCCGGATCCTGAACGCCGTCGATCAGAACCCGGAAGTCATCTTTGGGCCGCGAAGCGACATGCGGGATCGGCGTGATCGCGGTAACGCCCTCCGGCGTTTCCACCTGGGTGATTTCCGCGAACAGATCGTCCGCGAGCAGAAAGACGTTACGCGGCTTTGCGGCCTCGATCAGTTCACGGACTTCGCTGCGTTCGGCGCCCGCCTCGCTCAGCAGCAGCAGAACATCTTCGAACCCGAATTGATCGGCGTAAGCACGAATCAGGCGCGTGCCATCGAGTAAAAGCTTGCCGCCCTTGCTGCGCTCCCGTGCGGACTCTGCCAGTTTGCGCGCTAGCTTGAAATGCGCGTTCTGGCGCGAAGAGAGGCGTTCCATGAGAAGGCAGTTGGCAGTTGGAAAATTGGTGCCCGGAGCCGGAATCGAACCGGCATGGCCTTTTAAAGGACCGAGGGATTTTAAGTCCCTTGTGTCTACCAATTTCACCATCCGGGCAGAGAGACGGATTCTATGTGAGTTTCGGCCCTACTCCGTAGGGAGACACAAGAGACTACATCCCTTGTCGAAGCTCCGATTCATCGCTTCGACCTGCCACTACACCACCCGGGCAGGCAATGGCGCGACAAGGATAGCGCGGAAAGACCAGATCGTGAGGAGTTAGAGGCGGGGGTCGGAATCGAACCGGCGTACACGGCTTTGCAGGCTGCTGATGTTATCGAAAAATCACACAGTTAAGAGGCATTTCCACTTCCAATCTACTCCTGAGCGCGTGGCTGCTGCGTAACCACTCGTGCCACTCAATCGCAGGCGCTCCCTATCGAGCGCGCCGTACTAGTCGTTGGCTTGACCTTCGCCGTCACATCGACTCGCGAGGCCACGTCTTGTTCCTATCGGAGTTAAAAATTTTCCATCGCCGCAGCGTGCTAGATCGCATCTGCGTTCAAAAGAGGCGATTGTATTCTTGCCATAACTTCAGTAAATCACCACAATTCCGCTTATCACTCTTCCGGGAAATGGAAGAATCATGGACCGACTCGATGAACTTGCCGTCCTGGTCACCATCGTGGACGAAGGCAGCCTCGCCGCTGCCGCGCGGCGACTGCGGCGTTCGTCGCCGTCGATCACGCGCGTGCTGGCGGCGTTGGAGGAACGCGCCGGGGCACGCCTGCTGGAACGGACCACACGGCATCTCGCACCCACCGAGGCGGGCCTCGCGCTCGCTGCGCGCGCACGCGCCCTACTGACCGATTATTCCGGCGCCATGAGCGACCTTGGCAGCGCACCGGTGCGCGGCCTGATCCGGGTCGCGGCGCCGGTCCCTTTCGGGCGCCTGCACGTCTCGGCTATCGTGAATAGTTTCCTCGATAGCTACCCGGATACGCGCATCGATCTAATGCTGAACGACCGTTATGTCGACCTGATCGACGAGGGCGTGGACGTCGCAGTCCGCGTCGGCATCCTCGCGGATTCAGGCATGGTGGCGCGCACAGTGGGCAGCTTGCGTGGCCTGGTGGTGGTCGCGAGCCCGGACTATTTGGCAAAGCGGGGTGTACCGGATCGTCCTGCGGCGCTCAACCGGCACGACCTCATTTTCTTCACGGCACATCAGCGGCCGAGCGAATGGCGCTTCGGCAGGGGCTCGCGCGGCGCGGTCGTCCGCTTTACACCGAAGTTAGCGGTCAACGACGTGGAAACCCAGATCGTCGCCGCACGTGCGGGTCGTGGACTCGCCCGGGTCTACCCGTATTTGGTAGCTGCGGACATCAAATTGGGAAAGCTGGTGCCCGTGCTGGAGAGCTTCGAGATGGAGCCGCAACCGATGCGCCTCGTCACGCCAAACTCCCGCATCACACCAAAAGTGCGTGCATTCCTTGACCATGCGACCGCCGCGATGAAGCGACTCGATGTAATTAATGAATCCGGCGGCCGCAAGCAGCGGCCGGTTGCGCGGCCCACGTCGAGTCGTGTACGCCGATAGGGGATCTTCCGGAGCCGTCAGGTGAAACGCCTGTACGTTTTATCAGGACAAGTTGTCGCTCCAAAGATGGGACGTTGCAATGCTCAATGCACGTGATATCCGGGCGGTGCGCCGCGGAAGACGGTCGTGTCAACGGCGACCATCACGGCAGAAAATTGAACCGGGATCCGCGGCGATCCAGTTCACGGATCATGTGTTCCAGTTCGTCGCCATCGGTGGCGCGTGTCGGATACGATTTGCCAAATCGCTGATCGCTGCGATCCGGCTGAGATTGGAAATACTTCATTAGGTTTCGGGCGGGTTTTATTGCTCCGCGAGAGGAGCCCGACTGCCCGTTGCTACAGAATTCATGTTCGATGGATGTCATAGCACTCTCCGTTCGGAAATGGTCGTTCTTGTTTCGCCTTGTTCTCAAGGAATGATGCGGTCGCGTCTGAACTCGGCAAACATCCGCAAGAACATCTCTTCGCTATCCACCGCCATTTCGTGGAAGCCGAATCTGCGCGCCTTGCCAAGGTCGGAAACGATGTCGTAGTCTGACGCGAATACACCCTCCGGGTAGCCCCAAGCCGCAATGTCCTGGTAGCGGTTCGGCTTCAGTCCATTCTCGGCTACGATGCGATCCCACACTGGCGCCTTATCGGCCATTGTGTTTGGGAGGCTGATGTGGCGCGGCTGCGCCAGGTCCATGTCAAAGAAATTGGCAAACTTGGGCCATAGGTGCTGCCAGCGGAATATATCGCCGTTGGTAATGTTGAACGCCTGGTTGGCAGCCTTCGGCTCGGTCGCCATCCATTCAATCGCCTTCGCCAGCAAGGCCGCGTCCGTGCATTGATACAGCGCCGTATATGCCCCGGGCTTTCCCGGAAAACTGAGCGGCAACCCCAGCGCCTTGGAGATGTTGGCATAGACGGCAATGGCCAACGTCAGGTTCATCGGATTGCCAGTCGAGAATCCACACACGGCATGCGGACGTCCCACCGACCAGGTCCAGCGTTTGCCTTTCTGACGTTGTTCCAGAAATTCCTGTTGGTCGAAGTAGAAATTCGGTGGCATATGCCGCGGATCGTCTTCCTTTGCAGGTGTCTTGAAAGGCCCAAGGTGATTGCCGTACCACCTGGTGCCCTGGGAAAGATGGACGTGCTCGAGCGCAGGCGAAACGGATTCGATGATCTCGACCACATTTACGAGCATGGCAGTGTTCGTCGCGACGAGTTCGCGCGGGTCGGGAATCTGCGGGAGGATGGCGACATACAAAACGTGCGTGATGTTCTTTAGTGACGCAAGCTTGGCCTCGCAATCCGCGCGGTCGCGCAGGTCGACCGAGATATGCTTGTAGTGGCCTGGCACGTTCGGTTTGCGACGGGACACGGCAACAATGTCCCAATCGCCCTGCTCGATCAGGTGGGTCAACAAATACGTGCCCGCGAGACCAGATGCGCCGGCGACCAGCGCTGTACGTTTTGCCATGACTTCACCTCGACTCAAAGTTGATGGGGAAAGCACCATCACCGCAGCGCGCTAAGTCGCATCTGCATTCAACGGAGGCGATTGTATTCTTACGATGGCTTCACTAAATCACCAGAATTCCGAATATCACTCTTTCGGGAAATGGAAGAGTCATGGACCGATTCGATGAACTTGCGGTTCTAATTGCGATCGTGGAAGAAGGGAGTCTCGCCTCCGCTGGCCGCGTTGGAGGAATGCGGTGGACCACGCCCGCTGGGCCGGTCCATGATTGTTTCACTTTCCAAAATAGAGATATGCGGCATGTGAGGATTTAATCAATTCAAGGCAAGAATAGACTGGCTCCAACGTTGGTGTTAGCGACAGGAGCCCACCATGAATACCGCAGTCGTATTGATTACCGGCGCCCTCACCGGCATCGGCCGCGCCACTGCGCTGGCCTTTGCTAAGGAAGGCGCGAACATCGTCGTCTCAGGCCGACGGGATGAAGCCGGCCATGCCCTGGCCGATGAGCTGAGCGCCCACGGCGCGCAAGCGGAATTCGTTCGGGCCGACGTGCGCAAGGAGGAAGATGTGCGCGCGCTGGTCGACCGGACCATCAAACGGTTCGGTCGCTTGGACGTGGCCATCAACAATGCCGGCACAGAAGGTCAGCTCGGCCAGATCACAGAACAAACTGCCGAAAGCTACGCGGCAACCTTCGACACCAACGTGCTCGGCACGCTGCTGAGCATGAAGCACGAGTTGCGCGTCATGCTGCCTCAGGGCAGCGGCAGCATTATCAACCTGTCGTCGACTTTCGGCGTCCGGGGCGCAGCAGGCGCAGCACTGTACGCCGCGAGCAAGCATGCGGTCGAAGGTCTGACGAAATCGGGAGCACTCGAAGGCGCGGCAGCGGGCGTGCGCGTCAATGCGATTGCCCCCGGCCCGATCGATACCGGCATGCTGGACCGCTTCACCGGCAGTTCCGAGAGAAAAGCAACCTTCGGCGCCGGCGTGCCGATGAAACGCCTGGGAAGGCCCGAAGAAATCGCCGACGCCATCGTCTATCTGGGATCGGATAAGGCGACCTACCTCACCGGTCAGATCATCGGCGTCAACGGTGGCAAGACCGCCGCGTAGCTTTGGAACGAAGGAGTAGAGCCAATGTCAGCCAAGCCGATGAAAATTCCCGGACCCGATCATCCGATCACAATCGCACCAAATCCGAAGCGGCTCATCGTCTCCGTCGCCGGTCGCATTGTTGCCGCTACCCGCGAAGCCCTGACGGTGCGCGAGGCGGGATATCCACCGGTGCAATACATCCCGCGCGAAGACGTCGACATGTCTCTTCTGCAACGGACGGACCATTCAACCTACTGCCCTTACAAAGGCGACTGCGTTTACTACAGCATCCCTTCCGGCGGGGAGCGCTCGGTCAATGCAGTTTGGACCTATGAGGCCCCCTATGCCGCTGTCGCCGCGATCAGGGATTACCTCGCGTTCTATCCGGATCGCGTCGATGCGATCGAGGAACGCGCCAATCAAGCGACTTCGTCCCCGGCAACGCTCCAATGAAGGCGTCGCACTCCCTTGGGCAACGCTCGAGTTTCTGGGTGGCGGCAGCCGTCATCGTCCACACGCTGTGGACGAGCGCCGCGCCCGCCGTCACCTATCCGCTGTATGCCGCACAATGGCATCTGACCCACACCGTGACGACGGCAATATTCGCCGTCTATCCCATTGCAGTCGTCGTCGCACTTCTGCTGTTCGGCAATCTTTCCGATCACATCGGACGCCGCACGACGATTTTGCTCGGCCTCGCGGCGTCCCTGCTTGGCGTGCTGCTGTTTGCCGTCGCGCAGAGCGTCGCTTGGGTTTTCGTCGGGCGCGCGTTCATGGGGGTTGGTGTCGGGCTCTCGACGAGCCCCGCCACTGCAGCCATGGTCGAATACAGCACGGGTAGCTCGCAACGCGCCAGCTTCGTGACGACCGCCGCCACGGGAGTGGGATTCGCGCTGGCAACGCTGGTCGGTGGCGCGCTCATCGAATACGCGCCCTACCCCATGCATCTCAATTTCTGGGTGTTGTTCATCGTTCTCGGCGCGCTGTTCTGCACCGCGTGGTTCCTGCCCCGTCCCACGCAGGGAGATGTTCCGCCGCACTGGCAGCCAGGCGACATCGCCGTTCCCCGCAGCGTCGCTACGGCTTTCCTGACCTCGGCGATTGCCGTCACCGCCGGTTATACGCATGGTGCCGTGTTGCTGTCGCTCGGTGCCCAGGTTGCGCGGGATCTCATCGGCTCGGCCAATGCGCTCATGAATGGCGCTGCAATCGCACAGTTCGCGATCGTGGCGAGCATCGTCTCGATTTTCGTGAAGCGGATGCCGCCCGCGCGGGCAATTGCGCTCGGGGGCATGGCATCGACGATCGGCATGGGCTTGCTCATGCTGTCCGCGGCGCGGCATTCTCTGCCGTTTTTCATGAGCGCCATCGCCATCGCGGGCATCGCGTACAGCCTCCTGGTCTTCGGCGGGCTTGCAATGATCAACGCAAAGGCTCCCGCCGGCCGGCGTGCAGCCACGCTTTCAGCCGTTTATGTCATCGCCTACCTGATGATGGGCGCAATCTCCCTCTCGCTCGGCGTGTCGGCAACGTCATGGGGGCTCGAAACGGGAATTGACCTTGGCTGCTCCGCCGTCGCGTTGCTCGGCCTGACCGCGGCCCTGCTCGTCGTCTCCACCACCGCGGTTGGAAATTTGTTCAATTTCCGCAAGCGTCATCTTCAGAATTGCAGTGACTCGGCTTGATCGAGCAAGAACAGTTGGGTCCACCGACAAGGAGGCGCATATTGTTAAGCACATGGGGCGGGCGTGAGACCGCCCTATACATCCTCGTCGTCTAGCCGAGGCGCCTTTGCATTCTCTGCTTTGTCGGTGCTGCAAAACTTCTCCCATCTCACGGTTGGAACAGGAGCGGAGGCCCCTTGACTTGCCAGGTATCGATTTTGTATCTCATAAGCCTCCCTCTCTGACAAGGCCCTCTTTGCGCATCCGCCTTCGACATCTCCAAACCTGTCTGCGGCATGTTGAGCATGATGAACGAGCTCGTGCAGGACTATCGAGCGATGGTAGAGGTTGCTTCTCAGGTCCAACGACTCGTCGAGTACGACGCCAAAGTCCGGGTGATAGAAGGCCACGATCTGACACGGGCGCGCGCAAATCAAGTCTTCAATGACAGCCCTGGGAACCAGATGAGCGTTAGGCATCTCCTGGGGTACCCCATATTCGGATACTGATGAGATTGCGGCGTACAGCTGTACAAGTATTTGAAGTAGCTCTGAATGAGTCATCGGCGAGGGCAGAACAACAGTGTGAGAGCGAGCATCGATGCGCCTGCTAGGGATGGTGTTCGAGGCGAAAAATCGCAACCCGTGGTTCATCGCTGATCCAGGTCTTGGCCACGGACCAACCAGCCGTTGCAGCCAGTTGCGCGAACGAATCGATAGTGAACTTGTGCGAGTTCTCGGTGTGCAGACGCTCCCCGCTCCTGAACGCGAAAGTGTGGCCTGCGGCGTTGACGATCTGGTCCTTGCGGCTGACCAGATGCATTTCCACGCGGCTGTGCACGGGGTCCCACAGCGCCAGGTGATCAAAGGCCTCCAGGTCGAAATCGCCGCCCAGGTCGCGGTTGATCCTCATTAGCAGATTCTTGTTGAATCGCGCCGTCACGCCCTGGGAATCATCGTATGCGGCGCTCAGGGTCGCTGCGTCCTTGACCAGGTCCGCTCCCACCAGCAGGGCTGCCCGGTCGCCCAATACCTGTCGGGCCGACCGCAAGAATCGCACCGCGCCATCCCTGTCGAAGTTGCCGATCGTCGACCCCGGAAAGAAGCCGACCCTGGGACGTCCGTCGGCGGCCACCGGCAGGTGGAAATGTCCGGTGAAGTCGGCGACGACCGGAGCGATGCTCAGTTGCGGGTA
>WNFM01331448.1_pt1 | contig 27061 bp, 27 predicted proteins | sample 5400271 | NCBI WGS metagenome assembly WNFM01 (sample SAMN13153352, study PRJNA577476) | soil metagenome | isolation source: 60 cm saprolite on Douglas fir-dominated hillslope | place: USA:California | collected 2013-09-17 | reverse complement strand
CGATCAGGTCGACGCCGCGGCCGGAACCGCCGATGAAGGAGCGCGTCAGTTCGGTGAGCGGGATCAGGATGACCGCGCCGAGCACCGGTCCCCACAGCGTACCGATGCCACCGAGCACCGCGGGCAGCGCCATCAACAGCGAGAACTGAAAGCCCATGACGCTTTCGGGATCGATGTAGGACACGAACTGCGCGTAAAAACTGCCGCCGACCGCGGTGAGGAAAGCGGAGACCGCCGCGGCGCCCATCTTGGAATTGAACACCACCACGCCAAGACTTTCAGCGGCGTCCGGATTGTCCTTTACGGCGCGCCACCAATAGCCCCATTTGGAATCTTCCAGCCACCAGGTGACGAGCCAGGCGATGCATGCCAGCACCAGGGCAAAGTAGAAATAAGGCAGCTTGCTGCGGGTGAACTGAAAATAGAGCCAGCTGTCGTGGCGCACGGGAATGTCGATGCCGAGCGCCGCACCGGCCCAATTCCAGTTCTGGAACAACAGCAGCGCAGTCTCGGCAATGACGATGGTGGCGATGACAAAATAATGGCCGCGCAGCCGGAAACAGGGATAGCCGAGCGCCATCGCGATGAGCGCCGATATCGCGCCGCCCGCGAGCATGCCGAACCACGGCAGCACGCCGAATTTGGTGAAGAGAAGTGCTGTGGTATAGGCGCCGAGCCCAAAATACAGCGCATGGCCGAGCGAGATTTGTCCGCAATAGCCGGACAGGATGTTCCAGCTCTGCGACAACGCCGCATACATCAGCGTCAGCACCATGATGTTCTGGACGTAGACGTCCTTGACGAACAGCGGCACCAGCGCTGCGATGATCGCAAAACATCCGGCAACCAACAAATCGCGGCGGCGGCGCTCAGCAAATGTCTTGTCCATCAGATCGACCCGAATAGGCCGCGCGGCCGGATGAAGACCACCAGCAGATAGACCGCGTAGATGCCGACCGATTTTAACGACGGCGGCAGGATCAATGCGGTGGAGGCTTCGACCAGACCGACGACGATGCCGCCGGCAAAGGCGCCGAACACACTGCCAAACCCGCCCAGCGCCACCGTGACATAGGCGATCAGCGCAAAGGAGGCGCCGACATCGGGATAGATGTAGAAGAATATCGCCATGATGGCGCCGGCCAAGCCCACCAGCGCAGCACCCAGCCCCCAGCCCAGCGCGAACACCCGGTTTTTGTCGATGCCGACCAACGCCACCGCGCCGGCGTCCTCGCGCGTGGCCTCAAGCGCGCGGCCGAAATCGGTGCGGTTGATGAAGAAGTAGAGCCCGACAAAGGCAGCGACCGACACGGCCGCGCCGGCGAGCTGCGGCACGGGCAGGAAGATGCCGGCCACCGAGACGGTCTTGCCGCCAAGATACGAATGCGTAACGCTGCGATAATCCGGCGTAAAGAAGTACTGCGCCAGCCCGCGCATCACGATGGCGAGCCCGAAGGTCGAAAAAATCTGTACCATGCCGGCATTGGCTTTCGCCCGCACGGCAAAGCGCACGATCAGGAGATAGACGGCAGCCCCGAACACGAACAGCGCGGCTGCGACCAGCGGCGCCGCCAGCAAGGGATCGACGGCCAGGAACGCGAACAGGAAGAACGTCGCATACATCGCGATCATGAGGAATTCGCCATGGGCGAAATTCACCACGTCCATCAGCCCGAAGATCAGCGCCAGCCCCACGGCGATCAGGCCGTAGAGCAGCCCCATCAGTAGGCCGCTGGCGAGACTCTGGATAATGGTCTCTGCGGTCACGTCCCCCGCCCCCTGCGCCGGCCGATCACTTCATCGGCCAGACGGCTTCGGCGACGGCGGCTTGCGGCGGGGAGATGGTGACGAACTTGCCGCCGATATATTGCAAGAGCACCGGATCGGCGTCGTTGTTCTGGCCCATCTCGTCGAACTTCACGCGCTTCCACGGCATGATGGTCTGCTCGCCCGGGATTTCGGTCGCGGCCAGCGCCGCCCGGATCTTTTCACCCTCGGTCGACTTGGCGCGATTGATGGCGTCGGCCAAAACGATCAGCGCCATGAACTCGCGCGATGTGTTGTCGTTCAAGTCCTTGCCCGACTTCTCCTTGAACATGGCGTTGATCTTGCCGACCATCGGCCGCTTGGCCGCGAGATCGAGCGAAAAGCTGCCTCGGGTAATCACGCCATCGAGCTTGTCGCCAACAGCATCGTACAACGCCTTCTCCGAAAAGCCTGCGGCCTGCGCCACGATGGCGTTCGGCTTGTAGCCGAGTTCGGCCATGGTCTTGACCAGCAGGATACCGTCGGTGGTGTAGCTCGAGGGCATCAGTACGTCGGCATTCGCCACCTTGAGCTGCTGAACTTCTGCCGACAGCGACGGCGAGTTGGCGCGATATTTGATGTCGGCAACGATCTTGTAGCCGAGCGCATTGGCGAGCTTGGTCTGCGCGTTCGCGGAGTCGGTTCCGAAGATCGTGTCCTAAAGTCGAACATGGCCTTCGAGAACATTTCGTCATGGGGAGCCGCGCGGAAGAAGAATTTCAGGCCACGTGTATGCAGGCTCGGCGATGAGTTATCGGCCGATACAAACGGGATCTGATAGCGCTCGCAGGTCTGGCTCACCGTGACCGCGACCGCGCTCTGATAGGTGCCGACGATCGCGGACACCTTCTCCTGGGTGATCAGGCGCTCGGCTTCGGCGCGGCCCTTCTGAGGGTCGCCTTGATGGTCGGCATAAACAAGGCGAATCTTGGCACCGCCGAGTCCTGCCAGTCCTTCGTCGTTGGCGAGCGGCAGATCGAAATCATACTTATTGTTGATGACTTCAAGTGCCGTCTCATATGCCTTCTGCGCATCGACGCCCTGCTGGGCGCTGGCACCGGAAAATGGATAGGTGACGCCGATCACCACTTCGGTGGTTTGCGCACGCCCCGCAACCGGAAGCAGCGCAGCCGTGGCGGTGGCGCCAAGCAATACATTTCGCCGAGTGATGGTCATACCAAAATCCCCTGTGTGATGCGAAAGCTATCGATGAAACGTTTGAAGGTGACGGTAAAGCCTGAAAGTGCAGCAAAAGCTGCCCATTAAAGCACGGCCAATTGCTTGTTCCGCAGATCCGTCACCAGCATCAATCCGGGTGCGTGCGTAATTGCAAACGGCAGTTTTGCTGCCGCGATCACCGCTTGCGGGGTCACGCCGCAGGCCCAGAACACCGGGACCTCATCTTCTTCCACCGGCACCGGATCGCCGTAATCGGGCTTTGCAATATCCCTGATCCCGATCGAATGCGGGTGGCCGAGGTGAACCGGCGCGCCGTGCACGGAGGGAAATCGCGAGGTGATCTGCACCGCGCGGATCGCATCCTTAGGCTTGAGCGGCCGCATCGACACCACCATCGGGCCGGCGAACGGCCCCGACGGGTGGCAGGCGATATTGGTGCGGTACATGGGCACGCGCACCTTGCGCTCGATGTGGCGGATCGGCAGGCCCTCCTCCATCAACGCTTCTTCGAACGAAAACGAGCACCCGAGCACAAACGCGACCAGATCGTCGCGCCAATGCGCCATGATGTCGGTCGGCTCCTCTACCACCTCGCCGTCGCGCCAGACCCGATAGCGCGGCACGTCGGTGCGGACGTCGAGATCGATCCCGAGCGAAGGGATTTTGGGATTGCCGACGTCGGACATGCCGATGACGGGACAGGGTTTCGGATTGAGCTGGCAAAACCGGTGAAACGACGCGGCGAGCTTTTCCGGCAGGATCGCGAGATTGCCCTGGACAAAGCCGTTGGCGATGCCGGCGGTGGAAGTGGCCATGCCGGCGCGGCACGCCAACCGCGCCTGTAGGCTTGGAAGTGCATCCTTCTCACCCCGAAGCCCCTGCTCTGCCACTAAAACGGTCATGATTTCGTCCTGCCTATTATCTCGACAGGAGTGAAACTCAAGTCTACTATAAAGTCTAATCTTCCTTTCTAATTGAAATCGATAAATTTAATTTATCGATTGGAGCTTTGGCCGGATGGTGGACTTCAAGTCGATCGAGACGTTCCTGTGGGTGGTGACCCTGGGCAGCTTTCGCGGCGCAGCCCAGCGGCTCAACACCACCCAGCCGGCGATCTCGCAGCGGATCGCCCAGCTCGAGCGCGAGGTCGGGGTAAAGCTCCTGAACCGCGACCATCGGGTGGCGTCACCGACCCCGAGCGGCCGGCAGTTGATGGTCTACGCCGAAAAGCTGATCGGCCTGCGCTCGGAAATGATGGCGGCGGTCGGCGACCGCTCGGCGATGCGCGGCGTGTTGCGACTCGGCGTTGCCGAGACCATTGTGCACACTTGGCTGCCGCGGCTGATCAAGAGCGTCAACACCGCCTATCCCAACCTGTCGATGGAGATCGAAGTCGATATCACGCCGAACCTGAATGCGCGGCTACTGGCGCAAGAAGTCGAGCTCGCCTTCGTGCTCGGACCCTTGTCCACCTCCAGCGTGCGCAGCCGCGTATTGTGCGACTATCCCGTTGGCTTTCTGGCCAGTCCCGCGCTCGACCTCGGCAGCCGCCCGCTGACGGTGCACGATCTGGCAAAATTTCCGATCATTACCTTTCCGAGCAAGACGCAGCCCTATGAGATCGTGCGCTCGCTGTTCAACCGGCCCGATTTGCCGCCGATCCGGCTGCACGCCAGCGCCTCGCTCGCGACCGTCGTCCACATGGCGATCGAAGGGCTCGGCGTTGCGGTGATCCCGACCGCGATCGTCGAGAAGGAGCTGGCGAGCGGGCAGCTGCAACTGCTCTCGACCAACCTCAAAATCGCTCCGCTCACGTTTTCGGCAAGCTGGCTGGAATCCCCGGATACGGTCGCGGTTGAGCTGGTCGCAGAGCTGGCCAGCCAAATCGCGCAGTCGAGCGCCTTGGTTGACGCGCCGCCGCCGGCGCGTCATTGAAAGGCAACCGCCATGTCCGAAAATTCTGGAACAGAAGCATGAGCCCCGTCGCATCCAATCTGCAGATCGATTCCGCCCGCCTCTGGGAGACAATTCACGAAACCGCAAAATTCGGCGCTACGCCGAAAGGCGGCGTGCGGCGGCTGACGCTCGGGCCAGAGGACAAGAAGGTGCGCGACTGGTTCCGCAAATCGTGCGAGGCGGCGGGCCTCGAGGTGCATGTCGATGCGTTGGGATCGATGTTTGCCCTTCGCAAAGGCCGCGACATGTCGAAGCCGCCGATTGGGCTGGGCTCGCATCTCGATACGCAACCGACCGGCGGCAAGTTCGACGGCGTGCTCGGCACGCTGGCCGCGCTTGAAGTCGTGCGCACGCTCAACGATGCCGGGATCGAAACGGAAGTGCCGATCTGCATCGTCAACTGGACCAATGAAGAAGGCTCGCGCTTTGCGCCGGCGATGATGGCCTCGGCCGCCTATGTCGGCGATTTCACCACCGACGATATTTTGTCGCGCAAGGACGCCGAAGGCGTCACGGTAGGCGAGGCACTCGACAGTATCGGCTATCGCGGCGAGAAGCCGGTCGGCACCCAGAAACTTTCGAAGTTTGTCGAACTGCACATCGAGCAGGGCCCGATCCTGGAAGCCGAAGGCAAGACCATCGGCGTGGTCGATTCCGGCCAGGGCGTGCTGTGGTATGACGGCAAGATCACCGGTTTCGAAAGCCATGCCGGTTCGACGCCGATGCCGCTCCGGCGTGACGCGCTCGCGAGCTTGTCGGAGATCGTGCTGGCGATGGAGAGCATTGCGAAAAAGCACGGCCCCAACGCGGTCGGCACCATTGGCGAAGCCGTGATCGCAAAACCCTCGCGCAACGTCATTCCCGGCGAGATCGCCTTCACCATGGATTGCCGCAGTTCCGATGCCGCAATCATGGCCGCGCTCGACAAGGATTTGCGCGCGGCGATCGCCGGGATCGCGGCGCGGCGCAAGGTCGAGGTCACGATCGATCTGGTCTGGCACAAGCCGCCGACCCATTTCGACCCAACCGCCGCATCACGTCCGGCGCCGGTCACGATGCCTGCAATCTCAACACCATCATGCCGACGGCGATGGTGTTCGTGCCCTGCAAGGACGGCGTCAGCCACAACGAACTTGAGGACGCGACGCAGGTCGATTGCACGGCAGGCGCCAACGTGTTGATGCATACGGTGCTGGCGCTCGCCGGCGTCGCCTCCTGACAAGAAACGGAGAATCTCGGTGCGCGGAGTTTTTGTCGATGCCAACCCCTCGCTAGCGGATATTTTCGAGCGACTGAACAAGGCTGGCGATCCGCCGGTGCGCATCAACCGCAATCCCGACATCACTTCGGACCAGATGCCCGCTTTGCTCGACGGCGCCGAGATTGTCGTCATCGATCACACGGCGCTGCCGACCGACGTCGCGCGGCGCTGCACGGGTCTAAAACACGTCGTCTTTCTCGGCACCGGCGCGCGCAGCTACATGAATCCCGACGAGCTCGCCGAACTTGGCATCGAAGTCCATTTGATAAAAGGTTATGGCGACACGGCGGTCGCCGAATGCGCCATCGCGCTGATGTGGGAGGCCGCGCGNGAGATGCGCGCCGGCAATTGGCTCCGCGAAGACGCCATGCAGTTGACCGGCAAGACGCTCGGCCTGATCGGCTTTGGCGGCATCGCCGCCGAAGTCGCCCGCATCGCGCTCGGCAGCGGCATGCGCGTCATCGCCTGCAACCGGACGCCCAAACATTTTGCCGGCGTGGAATTCGTGGATATCGATACGCTTTTGGCGCAGAGCCAGATCGTCTCGCTGCATCTGCTGTTGAACGATGAAACCCGCGGGTTTATCACGGCAAAGCGCATCGCGGCGATGCGACCGGGCGTCATCCTTGTCAACACCGCGCGCGGCGCCATCGTCGATGAAGCCGCGATGATCGACGCGCTGAAGTCGGGCCACATCAGGCATGCCGGGCTCGACGTTTTCAATGTCGAGCCATTGCCGAAGGATCACCCGCTGACGAAATTACAAAACGTGACGCTGTCGGCGCATTCGGCGTTCCGCACGCCCGAGGCAAGCAAGAATCTCATTCATGCGGCGTGGGAGCATTGCCGAAGGATTGTGAAGGGGTAAACCCCACCTCGTCGTCCCGGCCTTGAGCCGGGACGACGGAGAAATTCCTACTCCACCATCTCTGCCACAGCTCTGCCGCACGCCCCCGTGTCAGCATTGCCGCCGAGATCCCTTGTACGCAGCGTGCGTTCGCCGAGGGTACGTTCGATCGCGGTGACGATTGCCGCCGCCGCCGGCTTCTCGCCGAGATGCTCCAGCATCATCGCGCCGGACCAGATCATGCCGATCGGGTTGGCAATGCCCTGGCCCGCGATATCGGGGGCCGAGCCATGCACCGGCTCGAATACCGAAGGGAACTCGCCTTCCGGATTGATATTGCCCGAGGGCGCTATCCCGATGGTGCCGGTGCAGGCCGGGCCGAGATCGGACAAGATATCGCCGAACAGGTTGGAGCCGACGACGACGTCGAACCAGTCCGGGTGCAGCACGAAATTCGCGGTGAGAATGTCGATGTGGTACTTGTCCCACTTCACGGTCGGATATTTTTTCGCCATCGCCTCCACGCGCTCATCCCAATACGGCATCGTAATCGAAATACCGTTGGATTTTGTTGCCGAGGTCAGGTGCTTCTTCGGCCGCGACTGCGCCAGATCAAACGCGAATTTCAGAATGCGATCGACGCCGATGCGCGTCATGACCGTCTGCTGGGTAACGAATTCCCGCGCAGTGTCCGGGAACATTCGCCCGCCGACGGAGGAATATTCACCTTCGGTATTTTCGCGCACCACCCAGAAATCGATATCGCCGGGTTTTCGGTTGGCGAGCGGTGACGGCACCCCCGGCATCAGCCGGACCGGGCGAAGGTTGACGTACTGATCGAATTCCCGGCGGAATTTGATCAGCGACCCCCACAATGAAACGTGATCGGGGATCTTTGCCGGCCAGCCGACCGCGCCGAAATAGATCGCGTCGTGCTTGCCGATCTGGTCCTTCCAATCCTCCGGCATCATCTCGCCGTGCTTTTCGTAATATTCCCAGGACGCAAAGTCGAAATGGTCGAAATGCACGGCAACACCGTGCTTTTTCGCGGCCTGCTCCAGCACGCGCAGGCCCTCCGGCATCACTTCCTTGCCGATCCCGTCGCCCGGAATGACCGCGATCCGATATTGCTTTTTTCCGTTGCTCATTGAAGAGATTCCTCAGATGTCCTGCCGCGCCGCCCACGCCGCCTATTCCAACAAATTGCAATGGACCAAACCGCGCTCCGGCGCAACGGTGCAGTGCAATGTTGACCGCTTCAAGGGCTGCAGCCTAACAGGTTAGGATACTTGCGACCGCATCAACTTCCCAACAAGAGAGAAAAACCCATGGACCTGCATTTGCGCGGCAAACGCGTCCTGATCACGGGCGCATCGAAGGGTATCGGCGCGGCCGCGGCCGAAGCCTTTGCCGAAGAAGGCTGCCACCTCCGCCTTGCCGCCCGCAGCGGCGACCAGTTGAAGGCGCTCGGTGAGCGCCTGCGCTCGGCCCATCAGATCGACGCCACCGCCCATGTCGTCGACCTGCGCAACCCTGCGGATATTGCGAGGCTGGTGAAAGATGCTTCCGACATCGACATCCTCGTCAACAATGCCGGCGATATCCCGGGCGGCTCGATCGACAAGATCGACGAGGCGACCTGGCGTCACGCCTGGGAACTGAAAGTGTTCGGCTATATCAACCTGACGCGCGCGATCTACGCCCAGATGAAAGCGCGCGGCCATGGCATTATCGTCAACGACATCGGTGCTGCCGGCGAAAAGTTCGACGCCAATTATATCTGCGGCAGCGCCGGCAATGCGGCATTGATGGCATTCACCCGCGCACTCGGGGGAAAAAGCCTCGCCGACAACATCCGCGTGGTCGGCATCAATCCGGGGCCGGTCGGCACCGATCGCCATGTCACGTTGCTCAAGACCCGCGCAAAACACCAGTTCGGCGACGAGAACCGCTACAAGGAATTTCAAAAAGGTTTGCCGCTCGGCCGTCCCGCGCATGCCCGCGAGATCGGCGACCTGATGGCGTTTTTGGCCTCCGACCGCTCCGGCTACACGTCAGGGGTGATCTTTACGGTCGATGGCGGGATCAGCGCGGGCTGGGGGTAACGGCGCTCCGCGCACCATCGTCATTGCGAGGAGCGCAAGCGACGAAGCAATCCATCTAGGGCTTCACGCCATGCGAGATGTGGCACGAACAGGAGACATAAGTGGCATCCGATCAGGAACTGGTGCGGGCGACGGCATGCGCCGTCGTCGACAAACTGAAATCAGGCGACGTCACGCCGCTCGATCTGCTCGACGTGCTGGAGCGGCGGATTGCGGAAGTCGACGGCAAAGTCAACGCCCTACCGACGCTGCGCTTCGATCGCGCCCGCGGCCGTGCGAAGGCGCTGATGCAAAAGCCGGCCGCAGAGCGAGGCCTGCTTGCCGGCCTGCCGTTACCGATCAAGGACCTGTTCCATGTCGAGGGCGTAAAGAACACGCAGGGCTCACCGATCTTCAAAGACCACATCTCCGTGCGGTCCGACATCGCGGTCGAACGCCTCGAAGATAATGGCGCCGTGATCTACGCCAAATCCAACACGCCGGAATTCGGCGCCGGCGCCAACACCTTTAACGAGGTGTTCGGCGCGACCCTGAATCCCTGGGACCTGTCGCGCTCTGCCGCCGGCTCCTCGGGCGGCGCCGCGGTTGCACTCGCGACCGGCACGGCATGGCTCGCCCATGGCACCGACATGGGCGGCTCGCTGCGCAATCCCGCAAGTTTCTGTGGCATCGTCGGGATGCGGCCGAGCATCGGCCGTGTTGCGCACACTCCCACCTTCAAGATCGATCGCAATCTGACGGTGCACGGCCCGATGGCGCGCAATATCGAGGACACTGCGCTATTGCTCGATGCCATGAGCGGCGAGCATCCGGCCGATCCGCTGTCGCTGCCCGCGCTGCCGGCCTCGTTCCTGTCCGCCGCGCGCTCCGGCAAAGGACCAAAGCGCATCGCCTATTCGCCCGATCTCGGCATCACGCCTGTCGATCCCGAGGTCGCCGGCATCACAAGGAAGGCGGCTGAACGCTTCGCCGAGGCCGGCGCGATCGTCGAGGAAGCGCATCCGGACCTGCGCGAAGCCCATGAGTGTTTCCATGTGCTGCGCGCGTTCGATTTTGCCGTCAGTAAAGCGGCGCTGCTGCGCAGCAAGCGCGATCAGCTGAAACCCGAGGTGATCTGGAACATCGAGGAAGGGTTGAAACTCACCGTCGAACAGCTCGAGCGCGCCGAAGGCCAGCGCGTCGCGATGGCCGCGCGTATGCTTGAGTTCTTTAGGACATACGACCTGCTGCTGGCACCGGCCACTATTGTGGCGCCGTTTCCGGTCGAGAACCGTTATGTCGCCGAATGCGCAGGCACAAAATTCGACAATTACGTCCAGTGGCTCGCGATCGTCTACGCCATCACGCTGACGTGTTGCCCGGCGCTGTCGTTGCCTTGCGGCTTCACCGCGTCGGGCCTGCCGGTCGGACTGCAGATGGTGGCCTCTCCGCGCGGCGAGGCGCAGCTGCTCGCCGGCGCAAAGGTCCTTGAAGATATCCTGGGCGTGCGCGGCACGACACCGATCGATCCGAGGCCGGCGAAGTAGCCGGCAGGGCGGCGATTTGCGCAGTACGGCTGCACCGCTATAATCGGGCAAACACCGCGCGGAAGAGACAAGCGCGGATCGCGGAGGGACGTTCGCCATGGCCAGAAAGCTCAAGATACATGTCGATCAGGAGAAGTGTCAGGGCCACGCCCGCTGCAAGTCGCTGGCTCCTGAATTGTTCGAACTCGACGAATACGGCAACGCACATGAAATCGGCGACGGCTCCGTTCCAGACGGACTTGAGGACAAAGCGTGGCTTGCCCAGGCCAATTGTCCGGAAATCGCGATCGAAGTGATCGAGGAATGAAGCCCGAAACCATATTCCCGAACACTATTCGCAACAAATCGTACAAGCATTGATGGAGACCTGACGTGACTGATCAAGCTGCAAGGCCGGTAGCCGATCATTTCGATCTCGCCGACGCCGAGCGCCGGATCAAGGCGATCTTCATCGGCTCGGTCGGCAATCTCGTCGAATGGTACGATTTCTACGCCTACACGGCGTTCGCGCTGTATTTCGCGCCGGCCTTCTTTCCGAACAGCGATCCGGTGGTGCAGCAGCTCAATGCCGCCGTGTTGTTCGCGGCCACGTTTTTGATGCGGCCGCTCGGCGGCTGGCTGTTCGGCTTCATCGCCGATCGCTACGGAAGACGATTGTCGCTGACCTTGTCCGTGCTCTGCATGTGCTTCGGCTCTCTGATCATCGCGGTCACGCCGACCTATGCCTCGATCGGTATCGCTGCTCCAGCCATCCTGGCGCTGGCGCGGATCATCGAGGGCTTGAGCCTCGGCGGCGAATACGGCGCCAGCGCGACTTATCTCAGCGAGGTCGCCGACCCCAACCATCGCGGCTTCTATTCGAGCTTCCAATACGTCACCCTGATCGGCGGCCAGCTCACTGCGATCGTCGTCCTGCTGCTGTTGCAAAAGGTGTTCTTGACTCCTGACGAATTGAAAGCATGGGGCTGGCGGATTCCGTTCGTGGTCGGTGCCCTGCTCGCGATTTTCGCCGCGGTGATGCGGCGCAAGCTGCACGAGACCGAGGCGTTCGAAGCCGCCAAGAAGATCGCAAAACCCAGCGGCTCGATCCGCGGCCTCCTAAAATATCCGCGCGAATTGTTGCTGGTGGTCGGCCTCACCGCCGGCGGCACCGCGGCGTTTTATACGTTCACGACCTATATGCAGACTTTTGTCAAATTGTCGGTTGGTCTGACCGAGGACCAAACCACATTCGTGATTTTCGGCTCACTGATTTTTGCGACATTGCTGCAGCCGACCTATGGCGCGCTGTCCGACCGCATCGGCCGCAAACCGTTGTTGATCTTTTTCGGCATCGCCGGCACGCTCGCCACGATCCCGATCCTGTCCACGCTCAAAGAGACAAAATCGCCGTTCGTCGCCTTCCTCTTGATCTGCACCGCCTGGCTGTTCGTCGCCGGCTACACCTCGATCAACGCCATCGTAAAGGCCGAATTGTTCCCAACCAATGTCCGCGCGCTCGGTGTCGGCCTGCCTTACGCAATTACGGTATCCGTGTTCGGCGGCACGGCACCGGCGATCGCGCTTTACTTCAAGTCGCTCGGACACGAGGAGTGGTTCTACTATTATCTCAGCGGCATGATTTTTCTGTCGCTGATCATCTACTCGACCATGCGCGACACCAAGCATGAATCAGCGATGCACCGTCACGAATAGCGGGAGCGCGACAAATGGCCGATGAGAACGAGCCGCTCCCGGACTCAAAGCTGACCCGCAGCAAGCAGCGCTGGGCGCGCGAGGGCAAATTCCTCACCGGAATGACCTCGCGCCCCGAGGAGCAACGCCTGCCGCCGGGGCAACATCTCACCCGGGATTGGCCTGTCCTCGATCTCGGCCTAATGCCGCGGATTTCGAAGGAGCGCTGGCGGCTCGATGTCTACGGCGCGGTCGAGAAGCCGATCTTCTGGGATTTTGCGCAGTTTTTCGCACAGCCGCAGGCAAAATTCGCCTCCGACATCCATTGCGTCACCACCTGGTCGCGCTACGACAATCAGTGGCAAGGGCTCGCGACCCACGATCTTTTGATGGCCTGCCAGCCGCGCGATGAAGCCCGGTTCGTGGTGCTGCATTCCCACGACGGCTACACCACAAACCTCGCGCTGGAAGATTTTGCCGCGGAAGACGCCCTGCTCGCGCATAGCTGGTCCGGCGCACCGCTCGAGCCCGAGCATGGCGGCCCGGTGCGGCTGGTGGTGCCGCATCTCTATTTCTGGAAAAGTGCAAAATGGCTGCAGAGCATCGAATTCCTGGCGCATGATGCGCCCGGCTATTGGGAAGTCCGCGGCTATCACAACCGCGGCGACCCCTGGGCCGAGCAACGCTATTCCGGTGACTGACGCGGTGGCTCATCCGAACATGGAGAACGACATGCCGACGGAACGTTTCCAATTCGCAAGCGCGGAAGGCCACCAACTGGCGGCCGCGCTCGACCTGCCCGAGCGCGAACCCTTGGCGTATGCGTTGTTCGCGCATTGTTTTACCTGCGGCAAGGACGTGCTGGCGGCGAAGCGAATTGCGGTCGCGCTGGCCGCAAAAGGCATTGCGGTGCTGCGATTCGACTTTACGGGCCTGGGCTCCAGCGGAGGCGATTTTGCCAATTCCACCTTCTCCTCCAATGTCGCCGATCTGGTGCGGGCCGCCGAGCATCTCCGCGACACCCGGAAAGCGCCCTCAATCCTGATCGGCCATAGCCTAGGCGGCGCGGCGATCCTCGCCGCCGCCGGGCAGATTCCCGATGCAAAGGCCGTTGTCACTATCGCCGCGCCCTCCGATCCCGCCCATGTCACCGGGCTGTTCAAGGATCGCATCGAGGACATCCGCAAGCACGGCAGGGTGGAAGTGTCGCTCGCCGGCCGCCCATTTCAGATCAAACGTGAATTCCTCGACGACATCGCCGAGCACGGCCTGATGGCGCATGTGACGAACCTGCACAAGGCGCTGCTGGTCATGCATTCACCGACCGACGACACCGTCGGCATCGACAATGCGACGCGGATCTTCGTCGCCGCAAAGCATCCCAAGAGCTTTGTGTCGCTGGCGGGCGCCGATCATCTCTTGAGCGGCAAGCGCGACGCCGCCTACGTTGCGGACGTCATCGCCGCATGGGCCGAGCGTTATCTCGATCCGGTCGAAGGAGAGCAGGCGATGGATCTCGGCGAAGCGCCGCGCAACGTCGTGGTGCGCGAAACCCGCAACAGCAAATTCCAGCAGACGATTGCCGTCGGCCCGCATCGCATGCTGGCCGATGAGCCTATTGGTGCCGGCGGCGAGGACACCGGCCCGGGGCCGTATGACTTCGTGCTGGCCGGCTTAGGTGCCTGCACGTCGATGACGATGCGGATGTATGCGGATCGCAAGTCGCTGCCGCTGGAGCGCGTGACGGTGACGCTGAGGCACAGCAAGATCCACGCCGAAGATTGCGCCGAATGCGAAACCAAAGCCGGAATGCTCGACCAGATCGATCGGGTCATTGCCATGGAAGGCAACCTCGATGCCGAGCAGCGCCAGAGGCTGATCGAAATCGCCGACAAGTGCCCGGTGCACCGCACCCTCACCTCGGAGATCCATATCGTGACGCGCGCGGCGGATTGAAGCGGCTCTGCTTCAATCACTACCGATGAGGCTCTGGGCATCCTGCGCTGAAACCAATGGCTGCACGCGAAGCGCGCCGCGCAGGCCTGCGGCGGTCCCTAACAAGATTCCGGCGACCGCAACGAACGACGCCAGCGCCAGCGTCGACAGGCCCGTCAGACCCTGCCCGATCGAGCAGCCATAGGCCATCGCACCGCCCGCCCCCATCAGCGCCGCGCCGCCGATCGAGCGCAGCATGTGACGCGGCGAGGTAAAACCTTCCCACTCGAAACGACGCGTCGAGAGTGCCGTCACCAGGCTGCCTGCGAATACACCGGCAACCATGGTGATGCCGAAATTCAGCGACAGGCCGGTCGACAGCATGGCATATTGCACGGCGTCCGCGATCGGCGCGATGAAGGTGAGCGAGGTGACCGGCGTGGGATTGAAATCGTCGGCGCCGAGATAGCCGGTCGTAAACCATCCCGCGGTGACCAGCAGTCCAACGATGAGCCCGGCCGCGATCTGGCCCCAGGAGCGCTGGAACGGCGCATGCGCGAAGGCAAAGATGATCAGGGCGCCCGCGATCACCGAGGCTGCCAGCGTCCGCGCAAAGCTCTCGCTGATGCCGGTGAGCGCCAACAACGGCGGCAGCGAAATGATTTTTGGCGTGGTCTGCGACGCCTGCAGCAAGGCGATCCGCCCGGGCGCGATCAGCCCCTTCAGCGTCATTTGTGCTGTTATGCCGAGCACGATGATCACGACAAACGAGCGCAGATTTCCGCGACCGAGCAACACCAGCGCGCGCGAGCCGCAGCCATTCGCCAGCACCATGCCGTAGCCGAACAATAATCCGCCGAAAAACATCAGCGGCGCCGAGAATGACGGCTGCAGATAGATCGATTTGCCGAGGTCGATGACGCCCCTCGCGGCGAGCAGCTGAGTCGCTGCGATCGCGACACCAAGCGCCAGCGCGTAGGTCCGGATCAATCGGCTGTCGCCACGGGCCCACCAGCCGCGCAGGCCGCTGAGCAGGCAAAAGCCGCTCAACAAAGCGACCGCGCCGTAGAGGAGGCCGATCAGAAGTCCGGCATAGACGACGATGTTGGCAGCGGAAGCCATGGGGTCGGTTCCTTAGTCTAACTGGACCATAGCACGGGCGGCATTTCTAGTCATTGCGAGGCCTTCGCCGGCCGCAGGATCACGCGATCGCGCGATGAACCGGCGACGGCGACAAAAGCGGCCTTTGCCTGTTCCAGCGGATAGATTGCGTTGGCTTTTATGGCAAACGGCTTTAAGTGCCCGCTCGCGAAACCGGGAACGAGTTCGCGCAACACCGCGCCGGTCGCGGTCGACGACAACGCCAGCGTATCGATGCCGACATAGGTGTGCTGGCCGCGATAGAATTCGAAGATGTTGAACGGCACCACCGGATAGACCGCGGCGATCAGGATCTGCCGCCCGCGCACGGCCAGCGATTTGGTCGCGGCTTCGAAATAGGGATCACCGACGGTATTGAACACGAGGTCGGCGCCCTTACCGTCGGTCAGCTCACGAACGCGTGCGGCAACGTCCAAAGCGGACGCGTCGATGACTTCGACTTTTGAATTCGCCTGGCCTTCATGGGCCTCGCTCTTGCGCACCACGCCGATCACGCGCGCGCCAAGCCAGCTCGCGATCTGCACCGCCGCCTGCCCGACCTTGCCGTTGCCCCCCATCACCAGCACCGTCTCGTCCATGGTCGGCATCCCGGCGCGCCTAAAACCTTCCATCGCCGTGACGAAGGGGACGCCGATCCCGGCGGCCTCCTCCCAGGACAGACTTTTGGGCTTTTCCACGACCGCGTCGGCTTCGACCGCGAAATGCGTCGCGTGGGTGCCGTCGCGCCGGATTCCGAGATCGCCGGAAGAGCCGAACACTTCGCGCCCGATCGCATCAAGCGCGCCGTCGATCACGACGCCCGCGTAGTCGCGGCCGGGCGTGCGCGGAAATACCGCGTAAGGCATCAGGCCAGTCGCGGCCTTGACGTCGGATGGATTGACCGCTGCCGCCCTGATCTCGATCAGCACCTCGCCCGCGGCGCGCGACAGCGTACGCCGCTCGATCACGGGCGCGAGAGAAGCGGGATCGGAAGCTCTTGTCAGCAGGCGCACGCAGCGCGCCTCGACGGCGAGCGGCCGAGCGACTGGCTCTTGGGTAACCGACATCAAGGCTATTCCCGAATTCTCATCTGACTCACGCCATGAGGGACAGGAATTACCCTTTTGGCCGCCTGTCGTAAACACGCTTGGCTTTGCCGAGCGAACGTTCCAGCGTCTCGGGCGCGACGATGCGCACATGCGCGGATATGCCGATGGTGTTCTTGATGAAGATTGCAACCTTCTTGGCATGCGCCGGCAGCCCGCTGCCGGCCCAGCTTTCGGGGCGCGCTTCGGCAAGCACCGCCATCTCGTCCATCCGTCCCTCGCGCGTCAGTTCGATGACAAAATGACCGCCGCACCAATCGGTCGCCAGCAGCGCTTCCTCGATCTGGGTCGGGAACACGTTGACGCCGCGCAGGATGATCATGTCATCGGATCGCCCGGTAACTTTTTCCATGCGCCGCATGCCCGGCCGCGCCGTGCCCGGTAATAGCCGCGTCAGATCGCGGGTCCGGTAGCGGATGACCGGAAACGCTTCCTTGGTCAGCGAGGTGAAGACCAGCTCGCCCTTTTCGCCGTCGGGCAACACTGCGCCTGTCTCCGGATCGATCACCTCGGGATAGAAGTGATCTTCCCAGATATGCAGGCCGTCTTTTGTCTCGATACATTCCTGCGCGACGCCGGGGCCGATCACCTCCGACAGGCCGTAAATATCGGTCGCGTCCATGTCGAACGCCGCTTCGATCTCGCTGCGCATCGCGTTGGTCCAGGGCTCGGCGCCAAAAATGCCGAACTTTAGCGAGCATTTGCGCGGCTCAAGCTGCTGCCGTTTGAACTCGTCGAGAATGGCCAGCATATAGCTCGGCGTCACTGTAATGATGTCGGGCTTAAAATCGTTGATCAGCTGCACCTGCCGCTCGGTCATGCCGCCGGACACCGGCACCACGGTACAACCCAATTTTTCGGCACCATAGTGCACGCCGAGACCGCCGGTGAACAGGCCATAGCCATAGGCGTTGTGGATGATCATGCCGTTGCGGCCGCCGGCGGCGCGGATCGAACGCGCCATCACGTCCGACCACACGTTGATATCAGCCTGGGTGTATCCGACCACAATCGGCTTTCCGGTGGTGCCGGACGACGCATGGACGCGCACCAGCTTTTCGCGGGGGACAGCGAACATGTTGAAGGGATAATTGTCACGCAGGTCGGTCTTGACGGTGAACGGAAATTTCGCGAGGTCGGAGAGCTCCCTGAAATCGGAAGGGTGCACGCCGGCTCTGTCGAAAGCGCGTCGATAGTGGGCGACATTGTCGTAGGCATGGGCCAGCGACCATGCGAGGCGCCTTGTCTGTAGCGCCATGATTTCGTCGCGGGAAGCCCGCTCGGCGTCGTCCATCACGGAGCAATAGCCGCTTCCTCTCGATTTGAGGTTTGTCGAAACCATGGTGCGTTTCCCCTTAAGAAGCTTGTTATTTTTTCGTTGTGTCCGTTTCAGTCGGAAGCCAGGTACCGCCGATGGTGCGGGAATGGCCGCGAAACTCGGCCATCACGCTGTCGCCCACACTGACGCGGACATCATAGATGCCGGATCGCCCGCTGCGCGAGATTTCGCGCGCGGTTGCGACCAGCCGATCGCCGAGCTTGCCCGGCCGGATGAAGGCGATGTCGCACTGGGCCGCGACCGCGCGCACGTTGTGGGAGTTGCAGGCAAACGCGAATGCCGAATCCGCCAGCAGAAAGATAAACCCGCCATGGGCGATGCGCTGGCCGTTGACCATGTGCGGCATGACCGTCATCGCCAGTGTGGCTTCGCCAGCCTTGACGTCGACGATCTCCATGCCGAGGCCTTGGCTCGCGTCGTCTTCCTTCCACATCGCATCCGCGCAGGCGCGCGCGCGGTCGTCGGGCGAAAGCGTGGCCTTGACGTTCACTTATCGTCTCCCTGTCGTTTCAAACGTGATCGTAGTCTACCACGACCTTTTCGGAAACCGGCCGCGCCTGGCAGGTCAAGATGAAGCCCGCCTTGAGCTCCCACGGCTCAAGCGAATAGTTCACTTCCATCTGCGCATCGCCCTCGACCAGCTTGGCGCGGCAGGTCGAGCACATGCCGCCCTTGCAGGCGAACGGCAGGTCGACGCCTGCGCGCAAGGCAGCATCGAGGATGGCCTCGCCCTCGGCAACCGGCACCTCGCGGCGCTTGCCGTCGATGATCAACGCGGCATGTGCCTTCGGCGGTGCTGACGCGGGTACGACAGTTTTGGGGCGCGGCTTGCCGCCAAGCCCTGAGACAAACCGTTCGACGTGAATGCGCTCGGCGGCAATGCCAATATCCCGGCAAGTTGCCTCGATATCCTCGCTCATGCCGGTCGGACCACAGACAAAAACATGATCGACGCTTTGCGCCGGCACCAGCGAGCGCAACAGCACCCTCACCTTCTCGCCGTTTAGCCTCCCGTGCAGGATCGGGATGTCCTGCTCTTCGCCCGAGATGACGTGAAAGAGCGAGAGCCGCTGCATAAAGCGGTCTTTTAGCTCTTCCAGGGCCTCGCGAAACAGCATGCCCGCGGCGGAGCGGTTGCCATAAAATAGAAAGAAGCGGCTATGCGGCTCGCGCGCGAGCACACCCTTCACGATCGACAGGATCGGCGTGATGCCGGAGCCGGCGGCAAAGCCGACATAGACCCGTGCTTCGTCCGGCGCCGGCGCGACGCCAAAACGGCCGGTCGGCGTCATCACATCGAGTCGGTCGCCCGGTTTTAGTTCGTCCGCCGCCCAGCTCGAGAACGCGCCGCCATCGACCTTTTTCACCGCGATGCGCAATTCGCCGTCATCGGGGCCGGAGCAGATCGAATAAGAGCGGCGCACTTCCTCGCCGTCCATGGTAGTGCGCAAGGTCAGGTATTGGCCCGGGGCGAAGCTGTAATCCTCCGCGAGCTCTTCGGGAATCGCAAAGGTCAGCGACACCGCGTCCGCAGCTTCGCGGCGCAGATCGTTCACGGCGAGACGGTGGAAACGCGGCGTAAGGGACATCATGGCCTTCGTCTTGCTAAGCCGTCATCCTGAGGTACGAGCCTTGCGGTGCACTTGCCCCGCTGGGCGAGCCTCGAACGATGGAAACACGGCGACTGCATGCCATCACCCTTCGAGGCCTTCGCTTCGCTATGGCACCTCAGGGTGACGAACATCAATGACATTTGAAATAATCGAACGGCTCGCGGCAACGCTTGCAGCGCCACAGCGCCTTGCAGGAGGTCGAGCCGAATTCGGACAGCACTTCGGTACTCGTTGAGCCGCATTGCGGGCATGCGACCTCAAGCACGCCGAACAATGCGCGGCGGGAGCTCGCGGCTAAAGGCGGCGCGATGCCGTATTCCCGAAGCTTGCGGCGGCCGTCCTCGCTCATCCAGTCGGTGGTCCAGGCCGGCGACAGCACGGTGCGAATCTTTGGATTGGAAAATCCTTCACGTTCCAGCGCCAATTCGATCTCCAGCGTAATCATGTTCATCGCCGGGCAGCCGGAATAGGTCGGCGTGATCGCGACCTCGACGCGGCCGTTGTTGACCGCGACGTCGCGCAGCACGCCGAGATCGGCGATGGTGAGCACTGGAATTTCGGGATCGACCACGCTCGCCGCGGCATCCCAGGCACGTTGCCGCAGATCAACATCGTTTTGCAAAACGGTCACCATGTGGCACCCGGAAAGGTCCGTTGCATCGATTGCAATTCACTGAGCAAATGGCCGAGATGCTCGCTGTGCCGGCCGCTGCGGCCGCCCTGCTGCATCCACTCGGCTTTCGGGAGCGTCAGCGTCGCTTCGCTCACAACGGACGAAATTGTCTTGAGCCATTGCGGATGCAGCGTCGCGGGATCGACGGCGATGCCGGCATCGATCAGCGCGCGCTCGCTGTCGTCAACGCCGAACATCTCGCCGGTAAAAGCCCAGAGATCGTGGATCGCGGTTTGCGCGCGGGCATGACTTTCCTCGGTGCCGTCGCCGAGCCGGACCATCCATTCCGACGAATGACGCAGATGATAGGCCATTTCCTTCTCTGATTTCGCCGCGATTGCCGCGAGCGTCGCATCGCCCGATTTTGTCATTGCCCGCCAATAGAGGTCGGCGAAGCCTGCGTAGAAGAACTGCCGCACCATGGTGCGGGCAAAATCGCCGTTCGGCTGCTCCAACAGCAGGAGATTGCGGTATTGCCTGACATCGCGCAGGTAAGCGAACTTGTCCTCGTCGTTGCCCTTGCCTTCGACTTTTGCGGCGAACGAATAGAGTTCGCGCGCTTGTCCGAGCAGATCGAGGCCCATATTGGCGAGCGCCATGTCCTCTTCCAGCATCGGCGCGTGGCCACACCATTCCGACAGCCGATGCCCCAAAATCAGCGCGTCGTCGGCGCGCCGCAGCGTGTACAGCACCAGCGGCGTTTCGGAGATTTCGATCGATGCGACGGCCATATGCTCTAACCTGCTTGCGCTAATGTTGACGCCGTCATTGCGAGGAGCACTTGCGACACAGCAATCCAGCTTTCTTTGTGCGGCGCCATGGATTGCTTCGCGGAGCTTATCATCGGGCGCGCATTCGCGCGACCCATTGGCTCGCAATGACGATCAAGATTCACATATGCCCGACTTCTTCCGGCACGTCGTAAAATGTCGGATGGCGATAAATCTTGGATTCCGCCGGCTCGAACATCATGCCCTTCTCGCTTGGATCAGACGCCGTGATCGCGCTTGACGGCACCACCCAGATCGACAGTCCCTCGCCGCGGCGGGTGTAGATGTCGCGCGCGGCTTGCAGAGCAAGCGTTGCATCGCTTGCGTGCAGCGAGCCGACGTGCTTATGCGCAAGCCCGTTGCGGCTGCGTATAAAAACTTCCCACAGCGGCGTGTTCGGCGTTGCCATCATGACCTCCCTCAATTTTTACGCGGCTTGCGCCGCCTGCCGTTGTTTGCGTTTCTCGGCATAGGCTTGCGCGGCTTCGCGCACCCACGCGCCATCGTCGTGCGCCTTGCGTCGCGCCGCCAGACGGTCGCGGTTGCACGGGCCGTTGCCGGCGAGCACCTGATTGAACTCGTTCCAGTCAATCGCGCTGTAGACCCAATGCCCGGCCTCACCCTGCCTCATGCCAGGATCGGGAATCGTCAGGCCCAAAAATTGCGCCTGCGGCACCGTGGCATCGACGAACTTTTGGCGCAGCTCGTCATTGGAAAAACGCTTGATCTTCCATTTGGTCGAGGTGTCGCTGTGCTGGCTCGCTTTGTCCGGCGGACCGAACATCATCAGCACCGGCCACCACCAACGATCGAGCGCATCCTGCGCCATCGCCTTTTGTTCTTCGCTGCCGCGCGACAGCGTCAGCATGATCTCAAAACCCTGGCGCTGATGGAAAGATTCTTCCTTGCAGACGCGGATCATCGCGCGCGCATAGGGACCGTAGGAGCAACGACACAGCGGAATCTGGTTCATGATCGCGGCACCATCGACCAGCCAGCCGATCGCGCCGATGTCCGCCCAGGTCAGCGTCGGATAATTGAAGATCGAGGAATATTTTGCTTTGCCGGCCAGCATCAGGTCGACCAGCTCTTCGCGCGAGGTGTCGAGCGTCTCCGCCGCGGCATAGAGATAAAGCCCGTGGCCGCATTCGTCCTGCACTTTTGCCAACAACGCCGCCTTGCGGCGCAGCGACGGCGCACGCGTAATCCAGTTGCCCTCCGGCAGCATGCCGACGATTTCGGAATGTGCGTGCTGTGAAATCTGCCGCGTCAGCGTCTTGCGATAGGCCGCCGGCATCCAGTCGTTCGGCTCGACGCGCTCGTCGGCGTCGATGCGGGCCTGGAACTGTGCCGCGCGCGCGGCGTCCTCGATATTGCGGTCGTCTCTGTCGGACGTATTGAGCGCCTGCGTCGAAGCTTCTTGGGAGTTAATATATAACAAAAAATATGCAGTGCAAGTTATTTTTGTAACATATCTAGGCCCCGTCGAACCGGCGCGCCAGTTCCGCGCCGGGCTTCGGCAGCGGCCCGTTTTCGCTGGTGGCGTGGCGGTCAAGCCATTGTTCGGACGCGGGAAGCAGCCCGCGATAGATTTCGCCGCAGAGTTTTCGCGCCGCCCGGCCCGGCCAGTCCGCAGGCAGCAACGCCGTCGGCAGTAGCGGGTCGCGCAGCACGACGCGGCGATAATGGTGGATCAGCAGGATTCGCGCCGTGAAGGCGTCGGCATCCGCGAGGGCTCCGCGTCGATCGATCCAACCACGCAACGGCTCAAAGGTTTTCATGAACTTTTGATAGGCCTCCGCGGTGCGATCGAGCGGCCAGCTCTCGCGCAGCAACCGCCGGCCGGCCTCGTCCTCGGCGGACACTTCCAGGCGAATCGCCCCTGCGGCTTCTTCGGGGATCGGCACGCCTGACGGCGCGACCCACACGCCCGGCAGCGGACTGCCAAAACCTGCATTCTTCAGCGCCTCGCGCGAGGCGTCGCGGTCCTCACCATTGCCGATCAGCAACAGCTCAAAACGTCCGGTCCAGTCCGAGATCGGCGCGCCATAGATGTGCCGGGTCGCGATATCAAAAGTCTGCCGCTCGCGCTGCACCAGCCGGTAAAAGCTGTTGCGGCCGACTTTGGTTCGCTCGAACCAGCCGTCGGCCGCGAGCCGTGACATCGCGGTGCGAACCACGGAGCTGTCGATGTCGATGGTTTTGAAAAACTCAAGCAGCGTGCCGAGCCAGACCGAGCCGCCGCGCGGCACGATGGCATCGCCGAACAATGTGATGACAATCGAGCCGGTGCGCGAGGGTTCGCGCTTCAACTGTTCGATGATGCGGGCAAGCGGATGCGCCATGCCCAACGCATAGCGCGTTTTTAGGATTTGCGACAACGCTCGACTCTGCTCCCTCGCCCCGCTCTTCGCGGGGAGAGGGTCGGGGTGAGGGGCTTTCTCCAGGAGCACAGCTCGTGGAGAGTCCCCCTCACCCGGATTGCTTCGCAATCCAACCTCTCCCCGCAAGCGGGGCGAGGTTAGGAACGTCCGTAGAGCGCTTACCGGTTCGGATCGGGATAGACGATGCTGCGCCAGCCGCTGCGGTCGAACGGCACCCACTTTCCTTCGGGCTGGGCGAGGCGGTCGGCCACCGCGTAGACCACGGCGGGGGGGTGGCCCATGCCGCAATGGCTGCTCTCGACCTCGATATTTTTGGAGCGCGCGGACGGCGTTTCCATGCAGCCCTGCCAGGCACAGATCCCGTCGGTGCGGCTGAATATCGCGGTGGTCGGCACCGGCGGCGTGGTCGACAGCGAACCGCCGAAGCGGGTATCTTCTTCGTCGGCGCGGCGGCCGCTCGCCATCTCATAGACCCGCCAGGCGTTGGTCGCCTTGGGATGGCCGGCAAACGGACTGCCGAGCGTGATCACCGAGCGCACCCGATCCGGCATCATCTTTGCCAGTTGCCGCGCGTAGACGCCGCCGAGGCTCCAGCCCACCAGGCTGATCTTGCGGCCCTCCGCGTCGCTGAGCTCGCGCACCAGATCGACCATCGCGCGCTGCACGCCATCGCGCAGACCGAGATTGCGGCCCTGACGCCAGCCGCTCACCGCATAGCCGCGGTTGTTCAAAAAGCTGCGCAGCGGGCGGGTCGAGGTATCCGAGGCCACAAGGCCCGGCAATACCAGCACCGGATGACCGTCACCTCGCGGCGCGAGACTAAGCAGCGGCAACGCGCCGATAAACGCGCCAAGCTCGTGGATCGCCCGCCCCTCCAGAAACATCAGGGTTCTGGAGGGAGGGCGCAGCGTCTGGGCAGTGGCGGACATTGTAATTCCTCTTCTCAGCCGGCCCTCGAACGGGCCGCTCCAATGATCAAGTTGAACACCCGAATTTCGCGCAACCGTTCCGCAATGCAACAATCTCTTGAATCAGTTAAGCCGCTCGTTCCATCATTCAAGCCGGTGACGCGAGAGCGGACAATAGGTCACTGGACTTAAAAGCGGCTCAGTGATCAATTAGTCACAGCCAGCGCAGCAGGAGTTCGATGGTGTAGAGGGCAAGGCCCGCGAACCCGCCGATCAGCGAGCCGTTGAAACGGATATATTGCAGATCCCTGCCGATGTTGATTTCGATCAGCTGAAGCAACTGCTCCATGTTCCAGGCTTTGACCTGGTCGGCGATGAAGCCCGAGACACCGCTCTTCTGATCGGCGATGAAACTTCGCAGCACCGTGACCAAACCCTGGTTGATCTCGGCGCGCAACGCGGGATCACCGGCGAGCGCCTCGCCGGCTTCCATGAACATTTTCGCGAGGTGATGCTGCAGCACCTGGCTCTCGCCGCTGGCACTGCGCTCGATGAAGCTTCGCGCATTCGACCAGATGTTGCGCGCAAGCTCGGCAAGCTCGGGGCGCGCCAAAAAATCCCGCTTCAATCCGTCGATGCGATCGGCATAGGTCGGATCCGTGGCAAGCCGGTCCACCAATGACAGCATCATCTGGTCGAACTCGCCGCGGAACGGATGTTTTGGGTCGCTGCGCACCTCCTCGAAGAACGCGGTCGCGGAAGCTACGATCTTGTTCACCAGATATTTGTCGGCGCGATAGAGTTTTAATAGCGTCGGCAGTTCGCCGCGAATTTTGGCGCGAACCATCGCCATGGTTTCCGGTCTTGTCAGTGTTTCATGAACCGCGCGCAGGATGTCGTCGAGCAGCCCCTGATGCCGGCCCTCTTTCACAAACGCGCGCAGCGTGCCGGCCGCGAGCGGCGCCAGATCGATCGATTGCAATTGGGTGGTGATCCGCCGGGTGATGAACGTCATCAAGCCCGAGGTTTCGGTTGCCGTCACCGCCTCGGGCAATAGCCGCAGCACGAAGCGGGCGAGGTCGGTCGAGCGCTTGCGGTCGCGCAGCCAGTCGGCAATGAAGGAGCCGAAATCGATCTCACGCAGCTTGGCTTCGACCGGACCCGCTTCCAGAAAATGCACCTCGATGAATTCGCCGAGCTTGTCGGCGATGCGGTGCTGATTGCTCTGGATGATCGCGGTGTGCGGAATAGGCAGTCCCAGCGGCCTCTTGAACAGCGCCACCACCGCATACCAGTCGGCGAGGCCCCCGATGGTGGCGGCTTCCGCAAACGCCGCGACGAAGCCGAAGATCGGATGCACCGGCAGCAACACCTTCGCGGTCACGAACAGCAACAGCGTGCCGGCAAGCACCAGCGTCGCCAGCGCCTTGACCCGCCGCAACTCCGCCGCCCGCGCGGCATCACCGGGCGCGTCAAAGGAGAAGGTGGCGGGGACCGTCATGGCGGCTTTCGGGCTTCGCGTCGTCATTGCGAGCCAACGGGTCGCGCCAATGCGCGCCCGATGACAGGCTCCGCGAAGCAATCCAGCTTGCCGCCGAAGCGAAAAGCTGGATTGCTTCGTCGCTTGCGCTCCTCGCAATGACGGAGGGGCAATGATGATCTATGAGGATACGACGCAAAAAGAAGGCCCGCACGAAGCGGGCCCCAGAATTAGCAACTAATCCAAACCGTATCAGGCGGTCTTGTTGTAGACCTTGGCAAAGTTGTCCTGGGCGGTCTTGGCACCGTCGGCGACGAGCTTGCCGAGATATTCGGTCGAGGCCTTGGCACGCGACACGAACACTTCGCCGCTCGAACGCAGCATGTCGGACTGGATCTGCACCGCCTCGTTGAACGACTTGGCGGAGGCCAGCTTGTCGATGCCGGCGAAGAACGCTTCCGCGTCCTGATAGATCGCGTCCTGGATATTGCGGCTGATCTTGGCGGCCTCGGAGACCGAACCGGTAACGGCGGTTTCGATCGCGGCGGTCACCTTCTCCGAACCGGCGTGAAGGTCGGCGGCGCGCTCTTTGGCGGTACCGGCGGTCTTCTTCACGAACTCACGGGCGGCCTCGGGGACTTCCATGTTCTGGAAGTTCTTGAACGCGTCGGTGACGGGCGCGAAGGCTTCCTTGACGGTGTTTAATACGGAATTGGTATCGGTCTCGGTGGTCATGGGGGTCTCTCCATCCTCAGGTTTTGAGCTATGGGCTCACCCCGTCCGGATTGGCCCGGGGCAACATCCTTGTGCCATAGTTAATGGTGCGGCGCAATATCAATGTTGCGATGCGATATCACGAATTCGTGATCAGCCTGATTGTTGGGCGAACTGCCTGCGGAACCGGCGGACTACCCCGGCGAACCTTAGTGCTGAACGACGTCCGGCAGCCCATAGGCCTCCATCTGTGCCTGGACCTGCGCCACATTGTGCCCGAGCACAACAATGTCGTGGGTGCGGCCATCGACGTCCCGGACATGGTCGCGCAGTAGCGCCTCGGCCTTGAAGCCGAGGCTCTCGAACAGCGCAATTGCCGCCCGCTGGACGACCGTCATCTGCACCGACAGCTTCTCGAGGCCGGCACCCAACGCGAGCGCAAAGGTTTCCTGCGACAGCGCCCGGCCGACGCCCAGCCCGCGGACATCCTGCGACACCACCATCCGGATCTCGCCGACATGCGGCGACCAGGAATGCGGATCGCGCACCAGCGTGCCGCAGCCCACCACCTTGCCGTCTTTCACCGCGAGGAGGCTCGTGATCGCGCCGCGCTCGATCTCATTGATCCAGGCCGACAGCACTTTT
>WNFM01219549.1_pt1 | contig 27112 bp, 25 predicted proteins | sample 5400271 | NCBI WGS metagenome assembly WNFM01 (sample SAMN13153352, study PRJNA577476) | soil metagenome | isolation source: 60 cm saprolite on Douglas fir-dominated hillslope | place: USA:California | collected 2013-09-17 | reverse complement strand
GCTTTTCCGACAATGACGGAGACCAGCCAAGGGCGGCAGCTTGCAGACGGATCGGCAAAGGTCTTGTTCGCCGAATGGATCAAACTAGACAGTGGCAATAAAAACAAAATCCGGGAACAGCCGGTAGCGTTGATATGAAACAACCAATCGTGGTGGGAGTAGTTGGGTGTGGATATTGGGGACCTAATCTTGTTCGCAACTTCAAAGGATTACCCAATTGCAGTCTCAAGGCGATGTGCGATCTCAGCGAAGCACGCCTGAAACACATGCGAAGCTTGTATTCGGATGTGGAGGGGGTAACCGACTTCGAGCACTTGCTGAACGGTGTGGGACTGGATGCAGTCGTTGTGGCCGCGCCGGTCAGGCATCACTATTCACTGGCCAAGGCCAGCCTGCTTGCTGGTAAACATACGATGATCGAGAAACCGATGGCCTCCTCCTCGGCGGAGTGCGAGGAATTGATCGAGATTGCCGAGCGCCAGGGCCTGGTATTGATGGTGGGCCACACCTTTCTCTATTCGGCCCCGGTGCGTAAGATTGTTGAGATCGTCCAAGCCGGAGACATTGGCGAGATCCGCTACATCAATTCGCGGCGCCTGAACCTGGGACTTTTTCAAAGAGACATCAACGTGGCCTGGGACCTGGCTCCGCACGATATCTCGATCATCCTGCACGTTCTTGGCGAAATGCCGCTAACGGTTAATTGCCAGGGTAACGCTCATGTCACCCAGGGAATTGAGGATGTGACTAACATCTCGTTATCGTTCCGGCAAAAGCGCTTTGCTACTATTCAGAGCAGTTGGCTCGAGCCCAGGAAGATTCGTGAAATGACCATCGTGGGCACGCGTCGAATGATCGTTTACGACGACTTGCAGACACACGAAAAAATCCGGATTTATGATGTTCGGGTGGAACGGCCGCCGCACTACGACACCTTCGCTGATTTTCATTACTCCTATCATTATGGGGATAGTTATATCCCGCATCTGCAACAAGAGGAGCCCCTGAAAGCGGAATGCCAGCATTTTCTAGATTGCATCGAAAATGGCGCCAAACCATTGACGAGCGGCCGCGAGGGCCTGGAACTGGTAAGAATTCTTGAGGCTGCTTCGTCTTCACTCAAAAGCTACGGCGCACCGGTCACGTTCTCACCATCCCTCGAAGCTCCTTTGACCTCGCAGCGCACGCCGGCCAAGCAGGCTGAGTATGCAGAATCCCTTAGCATATGAGTACCCAGCCATCCGACTACCAGCGAATCGCGCCGGATGTGAAACTCGGTCGCGAGGTGAGAATTGCAGCAGAGAATACAAAATGAAAGTACCGTTTCTTGATCTTAAATCCCACCACGCACCGATGCTCAACGAGATAAACGGTGCCATCCGGGAGGTCGTCGAAAGCAGCGCCTTCGCCGGAGGACCGTTCGTCGAGCGGTTCGAGGAAGATTTCGCGGCTTACTGTAACGCTTCGCATGCCGTTGGTGTAGGCAGCGGTACGGATGCGCTTTGGTTAGTCCTTTTGGCACTAGGCGTCGGACCAGGTGACGAGGTGATCACGGTGCCAAACACGTTCATGGCTACCGCCGAGGCGATCACCTATTGTGGGGCTAGACCCGTGTTCGTCGATGTAGACGAGCGCACTTACACGATGGATCCGACGATGGTGGAAAAGGCTATTACGCCACGAACGAAGGCGATCATTCCGGTCCATCTTTTTGGTCAGCCGGCAGACATGGATCCTATAGCGGAACTCGCGCGCCGGCACGGCCTGTTTGTCGTGGAAGACGCTGCCCAGGCTCACGGAGCCGAATACAACGGGCGAAGAGTTGGTACGCTTGCTGATGCGGCCTGTTTCAGTTTTTATCCCGGGAAAAATCTCGGTGCATTCGGTGAAGCCGGTGCGGTGGTAACTAACAATCCCGAGTTGCAGGACAAGATCCGAATTCTCCGCGATCATGGCCAAGCTCGCAAATATCATCATACATTGGTCGGATGGAACTGTCGCATGGATGGAATCCAGGCGGCCATTCTCCGGATCAAACTGGGCTATCTCGAAAAAGGAAACTTACTTCGCCGTGCTCACGCATGCCGATACGATCACGCCTTTGAGGACGTGGAAACGGTTGCTATCCCGACGCACGCTGCCTATGCCCGGCACGTGTATCATATCTATGCCATTCGCGTTCAAGATAGGGACCATATTATGCAGTGCTTCGCCGAAGAAGGCATCGGTTGTGGCGTTCACTACCCTGTTCCGATTCATTTGCAAGGCGCCTACCGCGGCCTCGGATATGAGCAGGGAGTCTTCCCAGTCGCGGAGCGATGTGCCAATGAGTTTGTGTCTTTGCCCATGTTTCCAGAACTAACTGAGCACCAATTGGAAACTGTAATTCAAGGCGTGAAAAACGCCGTTATCGGAGGTGTGACCGCCTGAAATGAGAACAGATTCACTATCCATACTTAACGGACAAGCCGGCCATGTTGAACGGGTTACGGCCGAAGCAATTCCGATACGGGATATCGAGCCAGAACCACAACGCTCTGGCATGGGTTTCCATGATATTCTGTTCATTCTCTTCCGACACAAATGGATGATTACCTTGTGTGCCTTAGGTGGCTTTGCCGCTGCTGCTGGTGTTTTTCTTCTTCCGTCCCTGTACGAGTCCAGATCTAAATTGATGGTCCGCTACGTGGTGGATCATAGCGCGGTGGACAACATTGATAACGCTGGGAAAACGCTTGATTCATCAAGCGATAGTGTCATCACTGCCGAAGTGGAGATCCTTACCAGTGCGGATGTAGCGACGCAAGTTGCCGAGGCGGTCGGTCCCCAACGTCTGGTTAAAGGGCCGAAGGACATTGCGACATCTGTCGAGGCTGCACGGGAGATCCTGCGCAACCTGGAAGTCAGCGCGGTGAAAGGAAGCAACATCATCTCAATAGCGTACAAAGACGCGGATCCGAAGCTTGCCTCGGAAGTGCTGGAGCAATTGGTTAAGTTTTACTTCGACAAACATCTGGAGGTCCATCGGTCGGCCGGTTCATTCGACCTGGTTGCGCGACAAACCGAGCAGCTACGGAAGGAATTAAGTCAGACCGAGGAAGATTTGAAAAAGTTGAAGGAGACAGCCGGAATCACCTCTCCAGCCGAAGACGCCGCCGCGGTGTCTTCGGTATTGGCAAAGACCCAGCAGGAGTTGGACGTCGCACAGACCGAGTTAGCCGCGCAGCAGGCTCGGGTAACCGAAATCGAAAAATCACTGACTGGACTAGACAGCAAACAGTCGGGTAAGACACCATCGCCGGTAAGTAATGCCGTCGTTGAAGAGTACCAGACTTTGAGCGGTCGCCTGGCGCAACTGCGTCAAAGTGAGACCGAACTTCTTTCCAGATACACTCCGCAAAATCGGATTGTGAAAGTTAAGCAGGAACAGATTGAGGAGCTGAAAAAGCAGAAACAGGAAATTGTCCAGAAATATCCTGGGGTAATCGCAGCGGTGCCTGCCACCGCAACCAACGAAAGCGGCAGACTCGATCTAATGTCGGAGAAGGCCCGCCTCGTGGGGCTTCAGACGCAGACACAAATGCTCAAATCCCGGCTGAGCAATCTGCAGGAACGATCAAAAGTGCTTGCCGAGTACGGACCACGGATTGAGGGGCTTGAGCGTATCAAGGCTGTGCAGGAGACAAATTACAAATATCTTCAGTCTAGTCTGGAGAAAGCTCAGATCGACGAAACCTTGGATCCGTCGAAAATACCGAACATCAGTATCGTGCAAAAGGCGTCACCGGCAGAGAAAGCAACTCGCGATCTGAAGAAGATAGTGATCGGTCTGGCCGTCGGTGGACTTGCGATTGGAATCCTGATCGCCTTGCTGATCGAGCTTGTGTTTGATCGGACCGTCAAACGGGCGCACGAGTTTGAAGCAAAGCTACAGATACCGTTATTGCTTTCGATTCCGTATTTCGGCACAAATGGCCAGCACCTCCGTCTATATGACGCAGGCCATGATTCCGAAAACGCGCTTAAGGCAGATGGGGATTCGAACGTAGTCGAAATGGAGAACGGCGATTTGCTCCAGCCATTTTGCGAAGCAATAAGAGACCGCTTGGGACTCTTTTTCGAGCTCAATCAAATGGCCCACAAACCGAAGCTTGTGGCTGTGACCGGGCTCGCGAAAAATGCTGGAGCCTCCACTCTGGCCGCCGGGCTGGCGAACACTCTATCCCAGGCAGAAGATAGTAAGGTGCTTCTGGTGGATAAGCCACCCGCCACGAGGAGATTTTATAATATGTTGATGGAGTTCAAGGAAAGCGACCTGGACTACGTCGTTTTTGATATGCCGTCGCTAGGGAACACCAGTGCGACGATTGCGCTAGCCGGCTTCATGGATACCGTGCTGTTGGTCGTTGAAGCGGAGAAAAACAATCGTGACGCGGTTAAGCGCGCCTATGAGCAACTTGCTGCGAAAACTAAAGTATCGGTTGTCTTCAATAAGAGTCGATCCTATGGACCGAGGTGGCTCGAAGGTGAAGTTTGACGGGCTGCGATCGGTCGAGCGGTAGCGAACGTTGGTTTAGCCGCAACGTTAAGTGAAACTCGCAACATGATACTCGTGAGTGAGGAACCGCGACCATCTGTTGCGGCCAGCTACGCTGTTAGTTTGCAAAAGCGTATAATATGAATTCGGATTCCGAAGCATGAGAGTCTTGGACGATAAGGTCGAGCCTAATATTGCTCGCGTTGACCGACTTCTGCGCTTGACCGGCAAGCGTGTTGTTACGGTGTTGTATTCCGGCTACCCGGCGGATCCACGCCCTCGCAGGGCGGCAGAAGCTTTGGTCAAAGAGGGCGCCATCGTGGAAGTAATTTGCCTTAAGGAGACAGATGAAGAACCGCGACGCGAAACCTTCAATGCGGTCGATATCACCCGCATCCCTTTGAAGCGAAGCCGCCGCGGAAAACTGTCATACTTTCTTCAGTATGGGATATTCATTCTGTTTTCCAGTTTAATCCTGGCTGGTCGCGCATGGAAACGACGTTATGACCTCGTGCACGTCCACAACATGCCTGACCTCCTGGTATTCAGCGCGCTAGTGCCGAAGATCCTCGGCGCCAAGGTAATTCTTGATCTACACGATCCTATGCCTGAATTGATGATGACGATTTTCGGCCTTCGCCTTGATAGTCTATCGGTTCGGCTGCTTAAACAGTTTGAAAAGTTGAGCATCTGGTTCGCGGATGCAGTAATTACTGTTAACGAGGCGGTGCGGAAGATTTTTTCGGCCAGAAGTTGTTTGTCCACAAAGATAACTGTGGTCATGAACTCGCCGGACGAAGAGATTTTCCACGATCGCGAACCGTCAAGCCCGAGTCTCACAGGGCGCGATCCTTCGAAACCGTTTGTTATCATGTATCATGGTTCGCTAGTCGAGCGCCACGGTCTTGACTTAGCGGTAAAGGCTCTAGCAGAAGCCCGCCAATCGATTCCGAACGCTGAACTGAGAATTTTTGGAAAAAGCACGCCCTTTTTGGAGCAGGTGATGGATCTGGTCCGAAGAATGGACCTCAGCGAGGTCGTTCACTATCTCGGCCCGAAGCCGCTGGAGCAGGTAGCGATAGCCATCAGCGAATGCGACGTCGGCGTTATTCCAAATCGACGGAGTATATTCACTGAGATTAACACACCGACTCGCATATTTGAGTATTTGTCCCAAGGCAAGCCCGTTATCGCACCACGGGCTCAAGGAATACTCGACTATTTCGATCTGCAGGATTTGGTTTTTTTTGAATTAGGCGACTCTGACGATCTTGCGAAGAAGATGGTCTACGTCTTCAAGAGTCCGGAGGAGATGCTGAAGGTGACGGAACGAGGAAAAGAAATTTTTCGGGAGCACAATTGGAGCAGTGAACGGCAGCGGTTCCTGAGCATCGTGGACGATCTGTTGGTTCGACCCGGGTCTTCCGCTGCGTTCGCCAAGCGACGGGCAATATCCATTCTGGGGAGTCGCGAATGATCGGTGTATCGATTTCGCCGCTTCAACGCGACATCGCCAAGGAGTTTTTTGAACTGTTTAAGACCCCGTGGGAGTTCTATAAGGATGATGGCAAGTATGACGTCGTGCTGTCTACCTCAGGCGACTTCTGCGGAGAAGCTTCGCAATTGTTAATCATTTTCGGAGGAGAATCCGGGCCGAATGATCTGGAAGCAGGGAGGTCCGTTAAATCACCGTCCCACCGTTTCGTTGTGTCCGAGGAAGGAAAGCGGATGCCGATCTACACTGGCCTGGAAACATTTCCTGGATCCCAAAATTCCGTGCTAAAGGAAGAGTCGACGTTGGAGCCAGCGGCTTTTGTCAGTCACTGCGGAAACATCACGGTTCTGAAGGTCGGATACAACTTATTTGAAGAAGTCCGCTTCCTGCTCGTTGCTGGCCAGCCAACTGACAACGCCGGCGTAGCCGCTTTAGAAGAGCATATCGCATGGCTTCGTGATTGGATCACGTTGGCCGGAATTCCATTGATTGAAATACCGCCCATCCCGGACGGGTACAGATTCATTGCTTGTCTTACCCATGATATCGACCATCCGGCACTGCGGAACCATTTCTGTGATCACACCATGTTTGGTTTCTTGTATCGCGCGACCATCGGGTCGTTGATAAGCGTTTGTCGCGGTAGGAAACCAGCCGAAAGCTTATGGAAGAACTGGAATGCATTTTGTCGGCTCCCGTTGGTTTACCTCGGAATCGCCAAGGACAGTTGGAGTGGATTCGACCGCTATCTTGAGATAGAGACGGGCTTCGCTTCGACATTTTTTGTGATTCCTCGAAAGGGCTACCCCGGCCATACCGACAATGGATTCGGTTCGCCTCGGCGCGCCTGCGGCTACGATATTGAGCAGGTCCTTCCCCAGTTGAAGCGGATCGTTTCGGCGGGTGGGGAAGTGGGGGTACATGGATTGGACGCATGGCTGGATGTCGACGAGGGACGCAAGGAACGCGAGCGAGTGTCGGAGGCCATCAGCGCTAAAGAACTTGGTGTGCGGATGCATTGGCTGTTCTTTAACGAGAACTCTCCGGCAGTATTGGATAGAGCGGGATATACTTACGATACAACCGTTGGCTATCGAGAAACGGTAGGCTACCGGGCTGGAACTACCCAAGCCTACAGGCCTTTGGGAGTGACGAACCTGCTCGAATTGCCCCTGCACGTGATGGATACAGCGCTCTTCTATCCAGGCTATTTGAATCTCAGCGAAAAGAAAGCCGAACGGCTGGTTTGGGAGTTATTGGATGATGCGGAACGGCTTGGTGGGGCACTAACATTTAACTGGCACGATCGTAGCATTGCCCCGGAGAGGTTATGGGACGACTTCTATCTGAGGTTACTTCGCGAACTGAAACGCCGGGGAGCTTGGTCACCGACGGCAGCTCAGGCCGTCGCCTGGTTTAGGAAGCGGCGATCGGCCGCAGTTGAATATCGGCGAGTGGATCCAGGTGTGATCAGGGTTCGAGGGCGATTAGAGACGGTTGATACATTGCCTGGGCTGAAGATCCGGATACACAAACCCAGGGCTCGCTCTCTGAAAGAGCCGGCAGCGGCCAGAAAAGCGCCAGAATTTGTGGACGCGAGCTTTCACCGCACAACAGAATTTAATATTGCGATATGAACACGAACGGAACTGTATTGGCGCAAATTGGTTGTGGATACTGGGGGCCAAATCTACTGAGGAATTTCTCGTCCTTACCGAATTGCCGGGTCAAGTACGTAGTTGACTCGAGCCCGGAGCGCCGGGCTTTCGTCGAAACGAATTTTCCACGTACCATTGCAGTGGATGCGGTCGCCACGGCTTTCTCTGATCCGGAGATTACCGGAGTTGTTATTGCAACGCCCGCCGGTACGCACTTCCAGCTGGCGAAGGAAGCACTCCTGGCTGGCAAGCATGTATTTGTCGAAAAGCCGCTGGCGACCAGAGTAGCCGAGGTCGATGAGCTGGACAAATTGGCGACAGCGCGTGACCTCGTGGTAATGGTGGGCCACACCTTTATTTACAACGCCGCAGTGCGGTATGTTAAGAAGCTGCTCGACGCGGGCGAGTTGGGAGAGATCCGCTATGTCTACAGTCAGCGGCTGAACCTTGGTCGGATCCGGGCTGACATTGACGCGCTGTGGAACTTCGCTCCGCATGATATCAGTATCGTCCAGTATTGGTTAGGCGATCTGACACCGCTTTCCGTCCACCGCATTGGAATGGACTTCATTCAAAGCGGCGTCGACGATGTTGTGTTCCTCAGCATTGTTTACCCCAATAAGGTCATTGCCAATATTCATGTAAGCTGGCTCGATCCTCAGAAGGTTCGAAAGATAATCATCGTGGGTTCGCGTAAGATGGTCGTGTACGACGACATTGCCGACGACAAGATTGCTATATATGACAAGGGCATCGATAAGCGGGCCATCCTCGGCCAGAACATGGACTTCGATCATCCGCGTCCCGAACAATTCAGTTATCGCAGCGGTGACATTATACTCCCTCAGATCAATTTTTCTGAACCGTTGCGTTCAGAGGCCGAGCATTTTGCCGATTGCGTACGCTATGGTAAACAACCGATAACCGGTGCGGTCCATGCCAGAAATGTAGTTTCGATTCTCGAACAAGCGAGTTCATTGTAAAAGACCGCGTATGCACAAAACAGCCGTATTACCAGAAATTCGAAAAGCGGGCATCATCGACGTGACCTTCGAAAAGGGAGTCACAGTAGTCGATCCGGTAAACCTCTATGGCTGCACGATAGGCGAAGACAGCTTTGTCGGCCCATTTGTCGAGATCCAGCGTGGCGCCATCATCGGGAAGCGGTGCCGGATTCAATCGCACGCGTTTATCTGTGAGTTGGTGAATATTGGAGACGACTGCTTTATCTCGCATGGCGCAATGTTCATTAATGATCTCTTTTCTGAGGGGGGGCCGGCAAAGGGGCGGCGCGACCTCTGGCGATCGACGAAGATCGGCAACGCAGTCAGCATCGGAACGAACGCGACTATTCTGCCAGTCAGTATCTGCGACGGAACGGTGGTCGGGGCCGGAGCAGTGATAACGAAAGATATCACTGAGCCGGGCATTTATGTGGGTAATCCGGCTCGGCTTTTGCGTCGATTCTAAGCGCCTCCCAGCAAACTACTATTTTGTGAATATCCCATTTGTTGATCTCCACGCCCAGTACCTGAGTATCAAGGAAGATATTGATGGCGCGATCGGCGACGTGATCCGCGAGTCAGCCTTTATTCGAGGATCGTACGTGGACTCCTTTGAAAAAGCGTGGTCAGAAGCTCTCGGAGTGAGGCATTGTATCTCTTGTGCCAACGGAACCGATGCGCTGTTTATCGCGATGCGGGCACTTGGTATCAAGCCGGGCGACGAGGTTATCACGACTGCGCACTCCTGGATCTCAACTTCGGAGACGATCACTCAGGCCGGCGGTCGGGTGGTGTTTGTCGACACCGATGTCGACACGTATACTCTCGATCCCGGTTTGATCGAGTCGAAGATCACTCCTCGGACAGTAGGCATTATTCCAGTACACCTCTACGGGCAGGCGGCCGACATGGATTCCATCATGGCGATTGCCCAAAAACGTAATCTATGGGTGATCGAGGATTGCGCTCAGGCCCACCTGGCACGAATCAAGGGGAAACTCGTCGGAACCTTGGGGAACGCGGCAACGTTTTCTTTTTACCCTGGAAAAAATCTAGGCGCATATGGTGATGCGGGATGCGTCGTCACCAATGACGACCGATTGGCTGACTGGATGGCTACCTATGCTCGACACGGTGGCAAGGGTGAGCACATCATGGAGGGCATCAATAGTCGACTAGACGGTTTGCAGGCGGCGGTACTGAAGGTCAAATTGCCGCATTTATTGGCATGGACCCAAGCGCGGCATCGGGTTGCCGCACAGTATGACGAAATGCTAGCCGAAATCGGAGAGGTGGTGACACCCAAAGTCGCGCCGGATCGTGACCATGTTTACCACCTCTATGTCATCCGGACCGATCAGCGGGACTCCTTGAAAAAACATTTGGGCCAGGTCGGCATATCGACGGCGTTGAACTACCCGAAGGCGCTGCCATTTTATCCGGCTTATGCGTACCTCCGACACGCACCAGAAGAATTTCCGGTGGCTTACGCTAATCAGTCCCGGATTCTATCGTTACCGATTTACCCGGAGATGACTGGTGAGATGGTCGCTTCTGTTGTGGATCAGACAAAACGTTTTTTTGATAACAGGGTGGCATGATAGATTTCGATTATATCATCGTATCTCCGGTCCGGAATGAAGCTGAATACATTCAGAGGACGATTGAGTCGGTCCTGGCTCAGACTATCCTGCCGAAGCAATGGATTATTGTGAACGATGGTTCGACCGACGCGACTGGACGGATTATTGATGAGGCTGCAAAGCGGTATAGTTGGATTAAGGCAGTCCACCGGCAGGACCGTGGAATCCGGGTTGCTGGCGGGGGTGTCATGGAAGCCTTTTATGCTGGGCTAAAGCTGCTCGGAAATGAACAATGGAAGTATTTGGTTAAGTTGGATGGAGATGTAACCTTTTCGGCAGATTACTTCGAAAATTGTCTAGCAGAGTTTGCCCACGAGCCGCGCTTGGGGATCGCTGGGGGCGTGATCTGCGCTGCGGTCGATGGCGCGCTCCGCCCAGAATCGAAGACGGATCCGGTGTTTCACGTGCGAGGCGCCAATAAGATCTATCGATCCGAATGCTGGCGGGATATCGGAGGCCTAGCGCCAGCCGTGGGCTGGGACACGATTGACGAGTTAAAGGCCAATATGTTGGGGTGGTCAACTCGAACATTTCCTGACATAAAGATGCTCCATCATCGGCCAGCGGGAGCTGCTTATGGTGCCTGGGCGAATTGGGTAAAAAATGGCCGCGCCAATTACGCTGCGGGTTACGATTTTGTTTTTATGGTCCTGAAATGTGTATCGAGAATTTTCAGGAAGCCCTATGGAGTCGCGGCTCTGGGATTGTGGGTGGGGTTTTGCAGCGGGTATGTGAACCGGATCTGGAGGATCGATGATCGGGCCCTTATCCGATATGTTCGGACGCAGCAAATCCACCGGTTGCTGGGGCAGCCCAGCCTCTGGAGTAAGAGTAGGAAAGGCGACAAACGACCGAAGTGATCATTCATTTGTACGAAGAGTACGGCGACCAGTGCGCACGCCGGCTGAGAGGAATGTCTGCCTTTGCTCTTTGGGATGATGCCGCGAAGACCCTGTTCGTGGCCTCAAGGAGGTATTTTCCCTGTTGACTCTCGAGTTGTGGCAAAGGGAGTTCGTGGATGTGTAGATGAACCTGTTAGGTGACCATGCAAAATGCTGAACACGACACTGACAAGAGAGTTGCGCTTTCGCAGCCTTCTTTGGACCTGTCGATTATTGTAGTGAACTGGAACTCCGCGGAGTTTGTGCGGAGGTGTGTAGATTCAATTCGAGCTCAGACAACTGGGCTAACTTACGAAATAATTGTTGCGGATAACGCGTCGTTTGACGGTTGTGATCGTGTTTTGCAGGAGCACGCCCCCTACGCGACTTATATACAATGTGAGAAAAACCTAGGGTTCGCGAAGGCTAACAATCATGCCTTTCAAAGGTCCCGCGGAGCGAGCATCCTATTCCTCAACCCGGATACAGAAATTCTCGGACCTGCGATCTGCCTCCTCTATAGAGTCCTGCAGGAACTCCCCGGGGCAGGTGCGGTGGGAGCCCGATTGCTGAATCGCGACGCCTCAATTCAGACGAGTTGCATTCAATCTTTTCCGACGATTTTGAACCAGGCACTGGATTGCGAATACTTTCGTAAGCAATGGCCCAAGTCGGCATTATGGGGCACCAGAGCATTTTTGAACGACCACCTGAGACCACAAGAGGTGCAGGCTATCAGTGGCGCTTGCCTCATGCTCAAAAGAGAGACCTTTGAGCGCGTCGGTGCATTCAATGAGGACTATTTTATGTACTCAGAGGACATCGATCTTTGCTACAAAGTCCAGCGGGTTGGCTATAAGAATTACTATGTTCCGGAGGCTGAGGTGATTCATTTCGGGGGAAATAGTTCGAAGCAGGCGCCCAGCAATTTTTCCAGCGTGATGATGCGGGAATCGACCATGCGATTCCTTCGAAACACCAGGGGAGACCTTTACGGGATGGGCTATCGGCTTGCCATGTTAGTGTCCGCCGTCTGTCGAGTTGGGCTTTTAAGCATCTCTTGGTTGACTCGTTGGTCACACGTTCGACGGCGGCTAGCCCGCGCTTCTTTGCGGAAGTGGTTGGCGATCCTGCGTTGGAGTGTAAAACGGGCTGACTCGCTCAATTCATACCTGGCCGTTGGGCGCGCTTTTGACGCTGAAGACGGCGGCAAAACTTGGAATTCCAACTGTCTTGGAGAGGCCTAATGTTCATACGCGGTTTGCCTACGAGGTAGTACAACGGGAATGTGAACGCCTGGGTGTGACGCTACCACGGAATCACGAGCACGCCTACACGACCGATGTGCTCCAAAAGGAGCAAAAGGAATACCGATTGGCGGATTGCCTGTTATGCCCCTCCGAATTTGTTGTGAAGACCTTTCTCAACCAATAAACTATCTCCGCCACCAGCAAATGAATGCTTTGTTTGGTCGGGAGAGCCTTTGGAGTAATAGATGAGCGAGAAGAATGATATGAATGACGTTAACCAAATGACAATTAAAAGGGCCTTTGAGCGACCCGAGTGGTACCTCCGGAAGACGGCCTACAATATTAAAATCCGGGTCGAAACGGTGAAACATTTTGTGCGAGGCGCAAAAGCGAAGAATATCTTGGATATTGGTTGCGGGGATGGCTCTCTTTCCTTGCCGCTGCTCGATCGAAGCAATCGTTTAACCCTCTTAGATCGGTCGAAAAGCATGCTGGACATAGCCTTTTCCCGCCTCCCGGAGGGATCGTCGGATCGGGTTACCTTATGCAACGAGGATTTTCTAACCGCGCAGCTCCCGCCCCATAGCTTCGATTTAATCCTTTGTGTTGGCGTGCTAGCCTATATTGAGAAGTTAGGCCCGTTTCTTAGCCGGATCGTTTCCGTTCTCGCGCCCGGGGGTACGATTATCGTAGAATGCTCGGACGGGAAACATTTTATCGTGCGGGCCTCCCGGGCTTATGTCACCCTTCGGAGAAAATTAGGCGCGGAGGATTTCGAAACCGCTTGCCGATCGAGCGCGGAAGTAGTCGCCGCCTTTAAGGAGCTGGGTTACGAGGTCGGGAACAGCTTCCGCTATAGTCTACCTTTGCCCATCGTTCGAAAACTTCTTCCCCAATCCGTAAGCTACGGAACAATTCGGTTCGTCTACGGGACGGCGGCGCAAAATCGGGCTGCTTGGTTAGGGAGCGAGTGCCTCTATCGCTTCGAAGGGACTAAGAACCGAAAGCTTAACCGGTAGGGAAGATCTATTATGGAAAGGCTCCGGGTTGCGGGTCTGGAGAAGGCGAAAGAGATTACCTGGCGGGCTGCCGGGAAACAGCTGCTTCGGACCTACCAAGAAATTATCGAGTCGCATGGCCAAACAAACTCTGCTGTTGTCCCGGGCCAGGGTCGGCTTGAAACTTCAAAAGCGTTCTTTGATTCGATAGAGGTATGGTGGATAAGACTAAGTTCCGTGAGTTTAGGTTTACCTCGTAGTTATGACGCCCTTAGGTTTTATAGTAACACTTAGCTTGGCGTTGATAGTGCTGTGTGGGTCGCGGCGAATGGCAGTTGCGGCAATGATTGCTCCGGTTTGCTATATTACCGAAGCTCAGGTCCTGAACGTTGCGGGATTCCACCTTACATCGATTCGATTTGTCCTTTTGGCCGGTCTAATCAGAGTGATAGCGCGGGGAGAGTCGAAATACTTTCGGTTGAACCCGGTCGATAAGTCTCTTTTCGTCTTTGCGGGGGCAACGCTCATTATATCAACGTTGCGCGTTGGGTCAGTACAGCAATTGATTTATGAAGTCGGCTTACTTTATAACATTTTTTTGTCCTATTTTGTTTTCCGTTGCCTCTTGAGAGACAAGGAAGACTACCGCGCAGTTCTGGCTAAGGTTGCTTATTTGATCGTACCCTTTGCCATGTTGATGGTCCTAGAATCCTTTACTGGCAGGAACCTCTTTTCGGTATTTGGCGGAGTTATGGAATCTTCCTGGGTCAGAGATGAGCACGTGCGCAGTCAGGGCCCATTTCGCAATCCGATCACCGCGGGAGCGTTTGGTGCGACCTTCGCGATGCTGTTTGTGAGCATCCTCTTCGCCAGAGGAGCTAGACGATCCACGATTATTGGACTAGTGGCGTCACTAATCGTTGTGAGCTGTGCCCGCTCCAGCGGCCCATTCCTGGGATTGGGGCTTGGTCTTTTAGCTCTAGCCTGCTGGCCTATGCGCCGCCATACGCTGAAAATATGGTGGGGATTCGTCGCGTTCTTGGTAGGACTCCAAATCGTTATGAGGGTCCCCGTATGGTTCCTTATTGGACGCGCTAGCGATATTTTTGGAGGTGGAGGCTATCATCGGGCGTACCTCATCGAGCAATTTGTAAATCGTTTCAGCTCATGGTGGTTTGCTGGAATTAGCGACACAAGCGACTGGTTTCCCTATCAATTGGCGGATGGCCAGTCGGATATTACCAACATGTTTGTGGCGGCCGGAGTGGATGCCGGACTAATCGGGGTGATACTTTGCGTGGTTATGGTGGTCCGTTGCTTTCAACGTCTTGGGATCGCGATCAAAGCGCATCGGGGAACGCCAAGCGAAAAAATGTTATGGGGAATCGGGTCAACACTGGTGGGAAGCGTTGGTATCTTGTTTTCTGTAACCTATTTCGATCAAACGTATGTAATGTGGTTTTTCTTTCTGGCCTGCATTGGCAGCCTTGATATTCGAAAACGCTTTCTTGGAAAGTCGGCATTGCGCCGCAACGAACAAGGTAAGAAGGTGCGCGAGGCTTTGGTCCGATGCGTGTAGGAAGTGCGTAGTAAAGTTAGCAGCACCATTCGATGATATTCCACACCCCCCAATTAAACTATACTGTGCTTTCAGACCAAACCTGGCTGCTGATTCGCGATCAGAGAGAATAAAATGAATCCAAAAAATGGTAGAAAGAGCAGAGCTACAAGCGCTGTAGCTATACTGGTCCTAACATTTTGGTTTGGAACTTCGGCCGACGCCGCCACTTGGTATGTTGACAGTGCTGCGACCGGCGCACGTAATGGGACTAGCTGGGCGAACGCTTGGACGGCACTCACCCAAATTGCTGGCGCAGCGGCCGGGGATACGGTTTATATTTCAGGCGGTCCCAGCGGATCTAACCGCAACTACACCGTTGCGGTGGGTGGATGGACTCCGTCGGGTGGAAGTTCCACGAGCCGGATAACCTATCAGATTGGCCAGGACGCCATACATAATGGAACAGCTACATTTATTTGCTCTGCTGGCTTTGTCAGTGGCGCAAGCAACATTGTTATCAGTGGCGATGCTGGCGATGGGGCAATGCATTTCAAATTGCAGCAATCCGGCGGCGAGTCTGCTTTTATCTTTACCGGACAAACCAACGTCCGATTGTCTTACATTAATGGCGGTCAAGATACTCGAACCTGGTTTTATGCTAATGATGGTGGCTGCTCCGGCTTTGAAATAGACCACTGCTATTTCTATAAATTAACCTGCTCTGAGGCTGACGTTGTCCTCTATCTGAGGACTTACGGGCTTGGTTACGACAATTGCAAGATCCATCACAACGAGTTTCATTGCCCGCATCGGCCGAACACCAAGCCCGACGGATTCGGCGACGACTTTTCGAGCGGCCAGAATTGGAGCGGCATTAGCTTCTACAACAACAAATGCGTCTCCTATGCAGTAAGCCAATACTTAGCGGGCCAGCATCAAGACGGGTCACAGCCATTGGGTGGCGACCATGTAAAATGGTACAACAACTATTTCGAGAATGTCACCGGTTTCCCGTTTTATGGCGACGCCTACTACGCCGGGTTCTCAAACGTGTACATCTTCAACAACATCATCGCGCTGACTGACCTGGAGGTGCAGGATGAAGACTCGCCACGAGGAATCTGGGTCGGTTCGGAAATGAACAACGCGCCCTTCAGTAGTGTCGTTGTCGCTAATAATCTGATTGCTGATTACACTTTCCACACTGCGATCAATGTTGGTGACGGAGGTTCGGGTACGATCTCCTATGGTTTGAACATCGGTCTTTGGAATAATATCGCGACCAACAATACCAGTGACAAGAATACAAACGGAGTATTCAAGAATAAGGGCAACCCGAAGGTTACCAACGTTGCCAATGTGAACCTGAATCCGCTGGCTACTGGAAGCGGTGTTTTCGTTTCCTATAAGCAGAACAAAGCCAATTTGGCGGATTTCCACTTAGTCTCAACCGCATCGTCCTTGATCGGAAAAGGGACCAACCTGAGCGCCTACGCTGCACAATGTCCAGAGATCATGTTCGACCGAGACGGGAAGCCGAGGCCAGCATCGGGTGCTTGGGATATTGGACCTTACGTGGTTGGTGTCGGGCGGCCGGCAGCACCAACCCGTCTGCGCGTTGTGCCCAAGGGTCAGTAGGCGAAACAAACTGGTGTTCTTCCTTCCTGTTGGGCGGCAGGTCTGAGGCCTGCAAGATAGTAATGCCGACTTAATCTAGGTGGGAAGTGACCCTTCCCAATTTGTTTGCCAGAAACGAGCAATTGACTTTATGCCTCGAGTCAGCGTGATCATGCCTTGCTTCAACCATGCTCTGTTCGTGGGCGAGTCGATTGAGGCGGTTTTAGCTCAGAGTGTAGCCGATCTCGAATTAATCATAGTGGATGATTGTTCGCGAGATGACTCTCGGACGGTGATCGAGAAATACGCCGGGTCTGATAGGCGGGTTCGCGCCATATATCATGATACCAATCTAGGCGCGTCCCGGTCTCGGAACGACGGAATAAGAGCGGCTCAAGGCGAATATTTGGCATTCTGCGACGCAGACGACGTCTGGATGTCGATGAAGCTTGCCCGCCAGCTTGAAGTCTTGCAGAAAGACTGCGCTCATGATGTCGCATATTGTGACGCCGAGATCATCAATGAGCGTGGAATCAAAACGGGAAAACGATTCAGCGATCAGTTTCCAGTGCCAGGGAACGGATCGGGGAGGCTTTTTCATCGGCTTTGCGCGCACAACTTTGTCAACATGCAAACCGCCATTCTTCGGCGTGAGTGCATTGCCGATGTGGGATACTTCGACGAGAGAATAAAGTGGGTCGAGGATTGGTGGTTTTGGGTGAAGGTCTCGCATCGCCATTCATTTGCATATACCAATGAAGCACTTGCCAAATACCGCGTCCATCCGCAGAGCACCGGCGTCGTCCAGCGGCAAGGCTATAAGGCCAATCGAATAAAAGTGTTTCACCGGATCCTGCGTAATTACCCCGAAATTCCATCGAAGTTAAAATCCGAAATATACTATCATATTGCTGCAGCCCTGAAGGGTCTGGGCAAAAAGAACCAGGCACGGCGATGTTTTATTCGTTCGATGGAACTTAATCGTTCAAATCTGCGGAGCCTCTTGAGAGTCGTACTTTCCTTGTCCAAGCGCTCGTTGCGTCAGTCGCAAATGCGGCCAAGCAATTTGGTGGCTCGTTGATGGCTGTCGTTTGTGGGGTGAAGAAGGACATACCCAAGAGACCCGCCGCCTGGAAACCTAGCTGGGGCGGATTATCGGCGGTTCCCGTATTAGTAAGGAGCAACTGGGAAGTGGTATAGGAACTGGCGCTAACGGCGGGCGGACGATATTGAACGACCAACTGACCGGTCATGGTCCCCCAGAAAGGTTTAACTTGCTCGCGGTTAAGTTGGTAATGGAAGCGGCATTGCCGGAGACGGTATTGGTTAAGGCCGTCAGGTTGGCATTAGTAAACGGAAAGTGGCCGAACTGGGTAAAGAACGGTTTAGCTAATTATGTCGTTGGTTACCATCCGCTCTTTATGTTCCTTAAATGCCTCCGGCGTTACCTGCGCCGACCGAATAACCTAGCCCCGCTAGCCTTAATGGTTGGGTTTTGCGGCGGTTATTGGAAGCGGGCTGCCCAGGTGGACGACCGGCCAGCCATAAACTATCTCCGCAACCAGCAAATAAATGCTTTGTTAGGCCGGAAGAGCCTTTGGAGTGATCGATAGATGAACGATACGAACGAGATGAATGACGTTAATCAAACGACAATTAAAAGGGCCTTCGAGCGACCGGAGTGGTATCTCCGCAAGACGGCCTACAATATTAAAGTCCGGGCCGAAACGGTGCAATACTTCACCCGGGGCGTAAAACCGAAGAATATCTTGGATATCGGTTGCGGGGACGGCTCTCTTTCTTTGCCTTTGCTCGATCGAAGCAATCGTTTAACCCTCTTAGACCGGTCGAAAAGCATGCTGGACCGGGCCTTTTCCCGCCTCCCGGAGGGATCGGCGGATCGGGTTACGCTATGCAACGAGGATTTTCTAACCGCTTCGCTCCCGCCGCATAGCTTCGATCTAATCCTTTGTGTGGGCGTGCTCGCCTATATTGAGGAGTTAGGCCCCTTTCTTAGCAAGCTCGTTTCCCTTCTCGCCCCCAGGGGTACCATTATCGTCGAATGCTCGGACGGGAAACACTTTGTCCGGCCGGCCTACCGGGCCTACGGTAGCCTGCGGAGAAAGTTGGGCGCGGAGGATTTCGAAACCGTTTGCCGGTCGAGCGCGGATGTCGTGGCCGCCTTTAAGGAACGGGGTTACCAGGTCGGGAATAGCTTCCGTTACAGTCAACCCCCGCCCATCGTGCGAAAACTCCTTCCCCAACCCGTAAGCTACGGAACAATCCGGTTCGTCCACGGGACGCCGGCGCAAAGCCGGGCGGCCTGGTTAGGCAGCGAATGCCTCTATCGTTTCGAAGGGGCGCAGAACTGAACGCCTAACCGTTAGGGGGATCTTATTATGCCGCTCGTTAGTATTGTTATGCCTTGTTTCAATCACGCCCGCTACGTAGGGGAGTCGATCCAGTCCGTCTTAGATCAGACGGAAAGGGATCTGGAATTGATTGTCGTCGACGACGCTTCGAGTGACGATTCCCGGAGGATAATTGAGCGAGCCCGGTGCGGCGACGAACGGGTTAAGCCGATCTACCACGATAAGAACCGGGGGGCCAGCGAAGCCCGCAATAGCGCTTTAAAAGTAGCCACGGGCAAGTACATCGCTTTTTGCGATGCGGACGACCTCTGGCTACCGACGAAATTAGCCGCGCAGTTGGAAGCCCTAGAACCTTATCCGGAGATTGCGGTTATTTATTCGGACGCCCAGATCATTAACGGTAAGGGAGAAAAGACCGGCCGTCATTTTAGCGACCAGTTTCCGGTACCGGGTAAGGGTTCGGGCAATTTGTTTAATACCCTCTGTCTGCGCAATTTTATTAATATGCCGACGGGCCTGGTCCGCCGGGTCTGCCTGAAGGCGGAAAATTACTTCGATCCCGAGCTTAGGCCAGTCGAGGATTGGTGGTTTTGGCTAAAATTAGCCCGGGCAACCCCCTTCCTTTACATCCCCGAACCCTTGGTCCTTTATCGCGTACACGAGCAATCGAGCGCTACGACCGAATTGCGAGAGCCTAATGGATTGGCCCGTAACCGGGTCAAGGTTTACTTAAAAATATTGCATTCTTTTTCGGATATTCCTCCCCGCATCGTTTCTCAAATTTATTACCATTTAGGGGTAGGGCTAGCTAAAGTGGGCGAGCGCAAAGATTCGCAACGTGCTTATGGACGCGCCCTTAAGGTTAACCCGGTTAATTGGAAAGCCGCCGCCCGCTTAATTTTATGTACAGTCCAAAAGTAAGCATCGGATTGCCGGTCTATAACGGCGAAAAATACCTAAGGGAATCCATCGTCTCGCTACTAGAGCAGGATTACACCGATTTCGAGCTAATCATTGCCGATAATGCCTCTACGGATGCGACCGGCGATATTTGCCGCGAATTCGCTCGGAGGGATGGCCGAATCCTCTATCACCGTAACCCGACCAATATCGGGGCTGGTGGGAATTTCCGCTTAGTTTTTTCTTTAGCCCGAGGGGAATTCTTTAAGTGGGCAACCTACGACGATGTGCATCGCCCGGGGTGTCTACGCCGTCTCGTCGAGGTCTTAGAATCCGCTCCGCCGAAGGTCATGCTAGTCGCTTCGCGAAACGAGATTATCGACGAAGAAAGCACGGTTATAAAAGCTCGTAAGGTTGAGCATTTGCAGACTACCCGCCCCCGGGCGTATCAGCGCTTGGGGGATATTTTGTCCGGTTATCAATTGGGCGTCGCCCAGTTTGGTTTATACCGTCGGAGCATGCTCGCCCGCACGCGGTTAATCGATGATTTTCCGCATAGCGACCGGGTGCTCTTAGCCGAGTTGGCTATGTTGGGGGAGGTTTGGGAGATAGACGAAATCCTTTTTGCCCGGCGTTACCATACGGAGGTCTCTACGACCATAAATAAGACGAGGAAGGAGTTCGTCTTATGGTTTAATCCCAATGCCAAGGGCTGGGCGCTCAAGCGCCTTCTAACCCTAGAATACGTGCGCTCGATTTTCCGCCTGCCGCTAAGCCCCTTTGAACGGGTACTGTGTTTAGGCATTATCGCTCAAGTTTGGGCCCGGAAGAGATGGGCTTCTCTAAAGAAATAAAAAGAAAAATGTTAATCTCCGTTATAATGCCTACCCGAAACCGGGTCACTTTAGCCGTTAGAGCACTGGCTGCTCTCTCCCGCCAAACCTTCCCTAGTTCCGAGTACGAAATAATCGTGATCGCCGATTCCTGCGTCGATGACACAGTTAGCGTGCTTAAGGCTCAGGGTTGGGGTTTAGGCGACGAGCGTCGGCGTTTATTAGACATAAACGGTAACGGGGGTCCGGCTAAAGCCCGCAACGCCGGGGTCCGGCTAGCTCGCGGCAAGTATTTGGCCTTTACCGACGACGATTGTGTAGTCGAGCCCGACTGGTTGGTTAATTTGTTAGAGGCCTTAGAAAAACCGGGTGTGGTTGCCGTGGGGGGCCGGACGATTACTATAGCGGCGGAGAGAACGCCGCTTACTCACCAAGTCGAGAACGAAGGTAAAATGGATTTAATTCCGACCTGTAATGCGGCTTGCCGCCGGGAGGCGTTCGAAAAGATTGGCGGGTTTAGCGAGCAATTTTCGTTTCTTAATGAAGATACCGACTTTTCTTGGCGTCTAGAGGCAATAGGGTTGCTTTGCTACGCTCCCCGGGCCCTGGTCGTGCATCCGCCCCGCCCGGATACGTTTAAGGCTAAGGTGCGCTGGGTGCGCAATTTGAAGAGCGAGTTTCTCCTGGCCGCCCGTAATCCGCGTCTCTACGCCGCCCGCCGCCGTTCGCCCTGGCGCTTTATTTATTGGCGGATACTCGTTAAAGAGCACCTGCGCTACCTAAAAGCGGCGTTGGGCGATCTCGTGCTCCGCCGCCGGATCGATTGGTGCCTTATCCGGTTAGCTCTGGTCGCGGCCCGTTCCGGTTATTTATTGGCCTTAATGCCCCGGTTCCGGACGGCAGCCTTAGCCGCGCTGGAACGGCTACAACCGGCTCCGGCAAATGAACCCTTTAAATGAAACTTTCCATCGTTATTATCTGCTGGAACGACGCGGAATGTCTCGGTGCTTGCCTGGATAGCATCTATGCGGCAAAGCTTCCCTTCCAATTCGAAGTGCTTGTCAGCGACAACGGGTCGAGCGATGGCAGCCGGGAGATCGCCGAAAGGAATCCGGCGGCTGCCGGACGGGTGCGTGTGCTGGCTAATGCCACTAATCTAGGCTTCGGCCCCGGGCAACAACGCCGGAGCGGCTCTTGCGCGGGGCGAGTACCTTCTCTTCCTTAATCCGGATACGATCGTTCACGCGGGCGCTCTGGCCCGGCTAGTCGCCTTTCTCGACGCTTACCCGGGCGCGGGGGCGGTCGGTCCCCGGGTCCTAAATATGGACGGTTCCTTTCAGCTGAGCGCTCATCCCCTCCCTTCTTTTGCCCGCTTCTAGTTAAAGCCCTTTGGATCCGAGGCCTAGGGCACCTGTGGCCAGGGTTTCCAGCCGACGAGTACATGGGCTGGCAGGGGGATAAAATCCGCACGGTCGGCTTTTGCGCAGGGTGCGCCTTACTAATCCGGGCCGAGCTATTCCGCGCCCTGCAAGGTTTCGATCCCCGCTTTAAGCATCAGTACGAAGACGCCGATTTGTGTTGCCGGGTCCGGAAAAGGGGATTGGCCGTCTATTTCTATCCGGAGGCGGTTATTACGCATATCCGGAGGGCCAACCGGGGCCGGTACCCTTTAAGCGTGTTAGAGAAGGCCGAGCATAGCAAGTACCAATATTTCGCTAAGCATTTCTTGGCCGCACCGGCCTCTTGCGCCTTATCAATCTCCTACATTGCAGCTTGCGGGCGCTCGGGCTTTACTTATTGGGCCAGAAGGATCGTTCCCGTATTTTCGCTTCCTTACTTGTTTGGCATTGGGCAACCGATCCCCTAAAGTTATGAATCAGTACCTAATAACTAAACGTTCGCTGGCCACGGGCCGGGATAACACCTTCCTTATTTGGATGACGTACAGTCAGTGGGAGGAGATTCAACCCCTCCTAAACGCCGAACTACCTGACCGGTGGCGGATTCAAGCTATTCTACCGGATCACGAATTTTTAATTAGCGGCACTACTTCAGAGGAGCGGCGCATGCTCTCTCGTCGGGAGCCGATTAAAGCCTAGCGGCGGTTAGCCGATATCCTGAGGGGAATCGGGAAATGGACAATTTAAAAGGGGCGAGTGCCTTCGCCCCCGCGCAAGAATTTTTTCTATGAAAACTTTAGTTAAAGAAATCGACCCTCCTTCGGAGGCTCCTCATCACGATTTAAAGGGGAGGATGGCCCGGGGGGCGCTGGCCTCGATTGCCGGACAAGGCACTAATTTCGTCTTGCGCATGGGCTCTATGATGATCCTCGCCCGGTTACTTTCCCCCCGGGATTTCGGTTTGGTTGGCATGGCCACGGCGGTAACCGGTTTCCTAATTTTATTTCAGGATGCCGGGCTAGCGGCGGCGGCTATTCAAAGCCCCTCCATTTCCCGGACCCAGACTTCTACCCTCTTTTGGATCAATTTGATAGTGGGCGGGTGCCTAGCTTTACTCTGTGCGATGGCGGCCCCGCTTTTAGCCGCCTTTTATCATGAGCCCCGGGTGAAGTGGTTGGCTATCGTCATGGCCAGCGGCTTCCTCTTTAACGGTGCGGCGGCCCAGCACCGGGCCATGCTCTCCCGCAACATGCGGATTACCGCGCTGGCCGCGAGCGACGTTTGCGCCACCGCCCTAAGCGTCTTCCTCGGGATTAGCATGGCCGCCCTCGGCATGGGTTACTGGGCGTTAGCCGGGATGGCCGTTTGCCCTTCCATAGTCGGCCTCGTTGCCGCCTGGACGTTAACGAGGTGGATACCGGATCTACCCCGGCGGGGAGCGGGCATCGCCTCCATGCTTAAGTATGGCGGTACCTTGATGATCGACAATATCATTATGTATCTTGCCTATAACATGGATAAGGTGTTGCTAGGTCGGTTTTGGGGGGCGCAGGCCCTCGGCTTTTACGGGCGGGCCTACACCCTCATTAATATCCCGACGCAAAACCTTTCTAATGCGGTAAGCGCGGTGGGTTTTCCGGCCTTGGCCCGGCTGCAGAACCAGCCGGAGCGGTTAAGGAGCTACTTTTTAAAATGCTATACCCTTTTCCTAAGCCTAACGATACCGATAACCGTTGCCTGCGGACTTTTCGGGGAAGACATTATCCGGGTTTTTCTGGGCCCGAAGTGGATGGATGCCGTGCCCATCTTCCGCCTGCTAGCCCCGACCATTTTAGCCTTCGCCCTAATTAATCCGACCGGTTTACTATTGTTCGCCACCGGACGGGCACTCCAGGCCCTGCACATCGGGTTAATGATAGCTCCGGTCGTAATCCTCGGCTACGTTTGCGGCATCGGCTACGGCCCGGTAGGAGTGGCTAGCGGCTTCTCCGTAGCCATGCTAGTGCTAATCGTGCCCTCCATCCTATGGGGCATTCGGGGCACGCCGATTAGTCCGGCGGATATTTGGCAGGCCATCCGGCCCCCCCTCTATTCGGTTTTAATCGCCTCCGCCGCCGCCCTACTCGCCGCCATCCCGGTTAGTCTTCTCTCCTTTGCCTTACTCCGGCTTTGCTTAATCAACGGAGTTTTATTCGGCACCTATGCGGCCATGCTCTGGTTCGTTATGGGGCAAAAGGAGTTGTACCTAAAGGCTTGGCATGGGCTCGGCTTCGAGAAACGCGCCGTGTCCGTGGAACCGGTGCATGAAGGCGTAGGTTTATGAAACTATTCGATGAATTTCGAGTAGCTGCCATCGCAGCATTCTCCATCATCCTCGGTTTCGTGATGGGACTGGGTATTGCCCCTTTCCTTTGCCACCGCTGAAGCCTCCTAGCGAAATGTGTTCTCCTGAATTAAGCTAAAAATAACGATAATGAGCAAATATAACAAGATCCCTGTCGGAGGCGTTTAATGAATCGGACCTCGGCTTTTCGTAAGCGGTTTGGATTGTCGCGCGCCTACCGGCAAGAAATGAAGGCCGCGAAAACCGCGAAGCTTATCCGATCCTGAAAAACGAACTGTCGGTGATGAGCAGGGAAAGAAGTTCCAAAGTCCTTGCCTCACAGACTCTGGGCTAAACTAATAGCTCAGCCGGACGATATCCAGAGTAGTACACGAATATCAGCCTACCGAAGCAGAATGGTATTCCCCACGCCGAACCGCTAACGGCTGAGTTTCATAATCATCAGAAATGATCTTGTTCGACAATCTACTCAAGGCTCAGGAAGCGGCGGGAAAGCCTGTTCGAGGAAGTTCCCAAAGTGTTTAGATGACTTCGAAGCCGCTTTCGACTATCGCAGTCATAGGGGAGCATCGCGGGGCCGGCCATTCGGTGGCTGACTCTGTTTCCGGCGACTTGAAAGGGAAAAGGGCTCGCGGCGCTTTGGTCTGTACCAAGAACAATGGGCGCTGGGCTGGCCGAACCTCAGGCGAGCGAGCAACGAGCAACACGCAATACTACGTTGGGGATTTGGTTGAGATCCGTAGCAAGGAAGAAATCCTGAGTACGCTCGACAGCCGGGGCCAGCTTGAAGGCCTACCCTTCATGCCCCAGATGTTTCAGTACTGCGGTCAACGCTTCAGGATATACAAGAGAGCGCACAAAACCTGCGATACAATTACCGGAGAGCATAAGAGCAGACGAATGGACCGCGCGGTTCACCTGGAGGGAATTCGCTGCGATGGCCAAGCTTATGGTGGATGTGACGCTAACTGTTTAATCTTCTGGAAAGAAGCTTGGCTGAAGCGAGTAGACGATCCAGCTGCGATCGGTCGAGCCGAGAAACCGGTCGGCGGAGCGAGTCTCGGCTGTCGCGAAGAGGATGTGTGGCCCGGTACGAAGACGCAAAAAACACAGGATGCCGCTGACCCGATTTATGTCTGCCAGATAACTCAGCTGATTGCGGCAACTGAGCAACTCTCATCCTGGGATGTTCGGCAATATCTAGAAGATCTCGCGTCCGGAAACATCGGATTGGCTAGAATGATCTCCGGATTTGTGTACCTGAGTTACAGCAGCCTTATCAATGCAGCGATCGGGTTGGGTCGTCCGCTCCGCTGGCTATACGACAGTTTTCAGCGGTTATCGGGTGGCATTCCGTACCCGCGGAGAAAGGGCCAGATTGCGGCAGGTTCGAAAACTCCCAGTGCGAGTCTCGGTCTCCAACCGGGAGAATGGGTCCGGGTCAAAAGCTATAAGGAGATTCTGGCAACGTTGGACGTCAAAAATAAGAACCGAGGACTCTATTTTGATGCCGAGATGGTACCGTTCCGCGGACGCACGTTTCGAGTGTTGAAGCGGGTAACGAAGATCCTCGATGAGGCAACTGGCCGAATTACCGAGTTCAAAGGCAGCTGCATCATGTTGGAAGGGGTAGTTTGCGAAGGCAGATACAGCGAGTGCCGGTTATTTTGCTCGCGGAGCATTCCCCGTATTGGCGTGAGATTTGGTTGGAGAGAGTTCCCACCAATGACGGCGCCTGGAAAAAGCATCAAGCACCGTCTGTTGGCCAGGTGCGCAGTGCGTTCCGGAGCGATGTGACGGCTAGCAACATTCTTCGAAAGTAGATCATTATGCGCGTGTTTGTAACGGGAACGGAAGGTTATCTGGGTTCATTACTGGCGCCGGAATTAGTTCGGCGCGGTTATGAAGTTGTCGGTTTAGATACTGGATATTACAAAGAGCGGATGCTCTATCGCAACGGCGAGATAACGCCGTTGACGCTGGCTAAAGATCTTCGCCAGCTCGAGGTGAACGATCTCGAAGGAATTGACGCCATTGTTCATATGGCCGAGCTCTCTAATGACCCGGCCGGTCAACTCGCGCCCCATATCACGTACGAGATTAACCACAAAGGCTCCGTGCGCCTGGCGGAGTTGGCGAAGCAGGCCGGTGTCAGGCGATTTGTCTATATGTCATCGTGTAGCGTGTACGGTGTCGCCGACAAAGATTTCGTGGATGAGGAATCATCGGTAAATCCGCAGACTGCTTACGCCGAATGCAAAACACTGGTCGAACGAGATGTGCGGGAGCTGTCCGATGGACATTTTTCGCCGACATTTATGCGCAATGCGACCGCCTACGGCGCTTCCCCGAGAATGCGTTTCGATATTGTTCTGAATAATCTCGCGGGACTGGCTTGGACGACTAAGGAGATTCGGATGACGAGTGATGGGACCCCTTGGCGACCGATAGTCCACGGTTTGGATATTGCTCGAGCGATCATCGCTGCTTTGGAAGCCCCACTCGATGCGGTGCATAACCAGATCTTCAATGTTGGAGACACCGCCCACAATTATCGAGTGCGAGAGATTGCCGAGATCGTGGCAGCTACCTTCCCTGGTTGCAAGTTGGTGTTTGGCG